>Ga0070707_100006939_pt1 | contig 10500 bp, 10 predicted proteins | sample KBSK5502metaG_FD_65468 | JGI IMG/M metagenome (GOLD analysis project Ga0070707, IMG submission 65468) | Corn, switchgrass and miscanthus rhizosphere microbial communities from Kellogg Biological Station, Michigan, USA - KBS K5-50-2 metaG | ecosystem: Host-associated > Plants > Roots >... | reverse complement strand
AGCTCCGCTTTTGCGCATAAATCGCTCCGACGCTAGGTTCGTTGAGAGCAGAGATGTAGCGCATCATATACAGGCCGGCACGAATGTCGCTGCGATCGGGTGGGAGGATTTTGAGCACCTCATCCGCGAAATCTTTCAACTGGAATTTTCGCGCGACGGCGGCGAAGTAAAGGTGACACGAGCAAGCCGCGATGGCGGTATTGATGCCGTGGCATTTGATCCCGACCCGATCCGCGGCGGAAAGATCGTTATTCAGGCCAAGCGATACACCAATACTGTTGATGTATCAGCGGTCCGGGATCTGTATGGGACTGTACTGAACGAAGGTGCTAGTAAGGGTATCCTTGTTACGACGTCGACATTTGGACCTGATGCTTATTCATTTGCCAAGGACAAGCCTTTGACTCTCCTGGATGAAAGCAACCTCCTCCATCTTTTGGAGCGCCATGGACACCGGGCCTACATCGATCTGGCGGAAGCAAAGAAACTGAATATTGATCCTCTTGCACGCTCTTTAGGGGACAGATCGCAGGCTGCCGGACCGGGAGCTGGTCAGTCGGTGGTTTCCGGCCGCAGCTGCTAATTGGGCTCGATCCGCAGGTATTTCTCCTCCAGCGCGCGCCAGCTTGCGGTGCCGACCGCGTCCTCGCGGTCCTGGAAGGTGGCGAGCTCGGCTTCGATGGCGCGCGTGTCGCCGTCGCGCTTCATCGCCGCGAGCACGCGCTGCGCCGCTCGGATCGCGGCGCGATGCGTCTGCGACGGGTAGATGCCGAGCCGGAACCCCATCTCCTCTAATTCCATGGCGCCGAGCATCGGCGTCTTGCCGCCTTCGAAGACATTGACCAGCGCCGGTCCGCGCACCTTCCGGCCGACGATGCGCAATTCATCGATGGTCTGCGGCGCCTCGACAAAGCCGACATCGGCGCCGGCTTCGAGATAGGCGTTGACCCGGTCGATCGACGCCTCCAGCCCTTCGACCGCGCGCGCATCCGAGCGGGCGATGATGACCATGTCCGCGTCCCGCCTGGTGTCGACCGCCGCCTTGATCTTGCCGACCATCTCGGCGCGGCTGATCACCTCCTTGCCCTCGTAGTGACCGCATTTCTTGGGGCTGACCTGGTCCTCGATATGGAATCCGGCGACCCCGGTCTTCTCGTATTCGCGCACGGTGCGGATCACGTTGATCGCATTGCCGTAGCCGGTATCGGCATCGGCGATGACCGGGATCCCGACCGCCTCGACGGTGCGGCCGATGAATAGCGCGTTCTCGGTCAGGCTCAGCAGGCCGAGATCGGGGTAGCCGCTGGCGCGCGAATAGCCGCCGCCGGTCAGATAAACGGCTGAAAACCCGGCGGCTTCGACGAGGCGCGCGGTCAGCGTGTCATAGGCGCCCGGCACCATCGTGTAGCCCGCGCCTCCAATGAGTTGCCGCAATCCCTGGCGTGGCGTCATGCGATCTCTCTCCTTGACCAACCCGGGCAGCGATCCGGGGAAGAAATTGTTAAGCAAGATCGCCGCACAATGGCGCGACAAATTTTCGAAAGCGACGTCTGAGATGAAACGGCTCGTTGTCATGCTCTTGTTCGGCCTCGCCGCGTTGTCCGGGGCGGCGCGCGCCGAGGATCCCGTCGGCTGTGCCCTGACCTCGGCGCCGCTGATGGCGCAGCCCGATGGAAGCATCCTGATCGGCTGCACCGGCGGCCTCACCGACCCGTTCGGCGAACAGCTCGTCCTGGTGCTGAACAAGATGCTGCAGAGCCGGCTCGACCCGCAGGCGGTGCTGGCCAAGCTCGAAGAGGTCGAGGCGGTCCCCGAGCAGGGGGTGGCCCGCACCGTCACCGATACACAGCGGCACGCGATCGTTCAGGCGCTGTCCGGCAAGCAGGGCGAGCAGATCGCCATCGTCGCGCACCCGCTCGTCGAGGACAGCGCCGAATTCGGCAAGGGCATCGCGGCACCGCTGATCATGCTCGGTTGGCAGATCGAGGGTAACCAGATCCGCCGCGCCGCGCCGAAGGCGCTCGACCCGGTCGCCGGCGTGGCAATCGTCGTGCGCAGCCGCGACGCGGTTCCGGCCAAGGCACAGCAGCTCAAGGCCGCGCTGACGGCCGCGCATATCGGGGTCCAGCTGATGGCCGATCCGGGTATGTCGGCCGAGGGAGCGTTGCTGTGGATCGGCCGCCGCCCCGTTTTCATGCAAGCCGACGCGAAGCGATAGGCTCTATCCGCGGCCGAGCAGGCCGGCCGCCTCTTCGGCGAGGGCGCGGCGATCGATCTTGCTGGTGCCGGTCAATGGCAGCTCCGGCTTGAAGAAGACGCGCCGCGGATGCTGCACCGGCGGCGCATTCGCCAACGCGAACTGCTTCAGACCGGCTTCATCGGGTTCGGCGCCAGGACGCAGCACGACAAAGGCGACCGGGATCTGGCCGCGTTCCTCGTCGGCTGCCGGCACGACGCTCGCTTGGTGCACGGCCGGGTGACGTTCCAGCAGCGCCTCGACCTCACCGGGATAGATGTTCTCGCCCGAGCAGACGAACATGTCGTCGGCCCGCCCGACAAAGAAATAAAAGCCGTCGCGGTCGCGGCGCATTACGTCGCCGGTCCAGTACCAGCCGTCGCGCAACACCTTGGCGGTCGCCCCGGGCAAATTGGCGTAGCCCTCCATGACCGCCGGGCAGCGCACCTCCAGCACGCCCTCATCCGGGCCGCCGCCGCTGAGCCGTACCTCGTTGCCGGGCAGCGGATAGCCGAGTGCCAGATCGGGGGTCGGCAGCCCCTCGGGATGCGGCCCGAATGTCGAGGGGCCGTGTTCGGTCGTGCCGTAGCCCACGACCAGACGGGCGCCGGGAAACGCGGCGCGCGCCTTGTCCCACAATGCCTGGGTCACCGGCGCCGAGCCCATCGTCAGGCGCCGCACCGAGGAGAGATCGGTCGCCGCGAGCCGCGCCTCCTCCTTGACGACACGCGCGATCATCGTCGGGATCGAGGTCAGCGCGGTGCAGCGAAACCGGCCGATCGCGTCGATATAGGAGTGGGGTGTGAAGCCGGCGAGCAGCACCAGGCTCGCGCCGGACATCAGCGCGGTCTTCGCCGCGAACAGCGCATTCATGTGATAGAGCGGCGCCGCGACGAGGAAGCGGTCCGCCGCGGGTGCGGCGAAGGTCGCGATGCGGGTGCGCAACGCCCAGAGCTGCCCTTCATGCGACAGCAGCACGCCTTTCGGCCGGCCGGTCGAGCCAGAGGTGTAGAGGATCATCGCCGCTTCGCGGTCCGCCGGCGCGCTCGTCTCGAAGGGGGCGCTGGGCGCGTCCTCGATCGCGACGGTGTCGAGCGCGGCAGCAGCCAGGACCGGCGGCAAGGCCGCGAGCCGAACGCGGTCCGCAAAAGCGAATTCCGCCGCGGCATCGCCGAGGATGAAATGGATCGTCGCCTCGGGCAGCCTGATATTGACCGGCATCGCAACCAGCCCGGCGCGCATGATCGCGCAATAGGCGACGAGGTACTCCGCCGAATTGGCCCCGAGCAGAGCGATGCGCGCGCCGCGCCGGAAGCCGCGCTCGGTAAGCTCGGTGGAGAGCGCGACGATAGCGCGCTCGAGCGCGCGATAGCTGAAATGACGGGCATTGCCGTCGGCATCGACCGCGATCAGCGCCGTCTTGTCCGGGTCGGCTTCGGGGTCGAACAGGTCCCCGAGATTGACGGGGTCCGAGCGGCTCACGGCGCGACGACGACCTTGCCGAATACCGCGCGGTCTTCGAGCAGGCTGATCGCGGCGCGGGCTTCGCTCAACGGCACGATGCGGTCGATGACCGGCACCAGGCGGCGCGTGGCGGCGAGTTGCAGCAGGCGCTCGAGATCGCCGCGCGTCCAGCTGTTCGAGCCGAGGATCTTCAACTCGAAGGTCCAGATGTAGCGCAGATCCTCGGTCGGCGCGAAGCCGGCGGTGGCGCCGCACACCAGCATCCGGCCGCCGCGCTTCAGCACCCTCAGGGACGGCACCCAGGTGTCGCCGCCGGTATAGTTGACCACGACGTCGACGCCGCCCTCGTAGCTGCGCCGCTGCGGCCTGCCGTAGCGCGCCTGGACCTCGCGCACGAAATCGGTCTCGTTGTAGTTGATCAGGTGGTCGGCGCCGAGCGCTTTGAGGCGCGCCAGCTTCTTCGCCGAGCCGGCGGCGGCGATGATTTCGGCGCCCGCCAGCTTGGCGAGCATGACCGCCGCGGTGCCTACCCCGCCGCTGGCGCCGAGGATCAGCACCGTCTGCCCCGCCTCGATCGGGCCGTTGGCGGTCAGCATGCGGTGCGCCGTGCCGTAGGCAACCGGCAGTGCCGCTGCCTCGGCGAACGACACCTCATCGGGGATCGGGATCAGCTGGCGGGTCGAGGCGACGCAATATTCCGCCAGTCCGCCGTCACGCATCTCGCCCATCAGCCCGACGCCGGGATAGATCGGGTCGAGCAGCACCCGCGCGCCGGGCTCGACCCCCGAGACATCGGGAGCGAGCGCCGCGACCTCGCCGGCGATGTCGAGCCCCGGCACCACCGGTAACGGCACCTTGATCCCCGGCATGCCGCGCCGGGTGAACACGTCATGGTAGTTCAGCGAGCAGGCGCCGATCCGAACGAGCACCTCGCCGGGTCCGGGAGCCGGGTCGGGATGGTCGGTGACGTATTCGACCGTTTCGGGTCCGCCATGGGCGGTCAGGACGACGGCGCGCATCGATTGCCTTTCCTCAGCGGGGCGGTGCCGGGGCGGATGCAGCGGCTGCGGTGGGCATCGCCGCCGCAGCAGCCGGCCGCGCGGCGCGCGCTGCGGCAACGGCAGTCAGCTGTTTCGCCACGATGTCGCCGCGAACGGTGATTGTCTTTTCGGCGCCCGATTTTGCGCGGAACACAACCGCGAAACCCTCCGGGTTCGTCCGCAGCAGCTCATCCGGCAAGGAGGCGGCGAATTCCTCGGCGTAGGAGCAATTGAGTTCGCAGGTGATCTCGTTCTTGCTGATCGCGACGAAGCGGAGCGCGTTGCCGTAGGCGAGGCGTGCGGCGTTCCAGTTGCGCTCGGCGCCGGGGTAGCTGTCCTCGACATACAGCTGGTGCACGATCGCGCCGGTTTGCGTGTCGATGAAGCTGCGCAGCAGGAAGAAATTGGTGCTCGCGACGCCGAGGAACGGCTCGGCATGACGCTGACTCGGACCGGCCAGCACGAGGAACCGGCCATCCTTTTCCGTCGTCAGCCTGACCGCGTTCGGCGTTTGCGGCGCTGGCCTGCCCTCGACCGCGCAGCCGGCAAGCGTGATCGCGGCGATGACAGCGAGAACAGGGCGCGACGCTCGTATTGATCGCGTCATCTCACGCCAAGACCGGGGCATTATCCTCGCCGAGCGCCGGCGCCGTCTTGCCGAAGGGCGGGCGCTTGCCGTCGAACGACAGAGGCAAGCCGACGAGGCCGAGTTCGCTGCCCGGCTTGCGTTGGATGATGCCGAGCGCCTCGGTCTGCGCATCGGCGACCACCTGGTCGAGGGTATTGATCGGGCCGTTCGGAATGCCGGCGGCCTCGAGCGTTGCGGCCCATTCCGCGCGAGCTTTCGACGCGAAAATCTCGCTGAGGATCGGCACCAGCTCCTTGCGGTGCGTCACCCGGTCCTTGTTGCTGCGGAAGCGCGGGTCCTCGGCCAGGCCCGGCCGGTCGAGCACGGCGCACAGCCGGCGGAACAGATTGTCGTTGCCGGCCGCCACCATCATATAGCCGTCCGCCGCCGCGAAGGCCTGGTACGGCACGATCATATCGACGCCGGAGCCGTGCCGCGCCGGGATCTCGCGATTGGCCAGAAACCCGGCGAGATAGATGCTCATCCAGGCAAGCCCGGTTTCGTACAGCGAGGTTTCGACGATGCCGCCCTTGCCGGTGCGGCCGCGCTCCTGCAAGGTGGCGAGAATGCCGATCACCGACCACATGCCGGCGCCCATGTCGACGATCGAGGCCGGCACCCGCACCGGCGGCCGTCCGTCTTCGCCCAGCAGGCTCATCAGCCCGCTATAGGCCTGCATCATCGGGTCGTAGCCCGGCTTGTCGCGCAGCGGCCCGACGGCCCCGAAGGCGCCGAGATTGCACCACACCAGGTTTGGCTTGACCTCGACCATCGCGGCGCCGCCGAGCCCGTATTTGTCGAGCGCTCCGAGCTTCAGATTGTGCAGCACGACATCGGCGCGTTCGAGGATCAGGGCGCGCAGCCGCGCCGCGTCGGCCGGGTCGGCGAGATCGATCGTGATGCCCTGCTTCGCGCGGTTGACCGCGTGAAAACAGGTCGCCGCGCCTTCCAGAAAAGGCGGGCCCCAGCCGCGGCAGGCATCGCCGCTCTTCGGGTTCTCGACCTTGATGACTTCGGCTCCGAGTTCGCCGAGGATCATCCCGGCATAGGGCGCGGCGATCGAGTGCCCGATCTCGATGACGACAATTCCAGACAGCGGACGGACAGACGACATCGGGGATCCTCGTCAACCCAGGGGGCGCGCGGGTTACTTATCACGAAGTTCCGGGCGGCCGAAGGGCGCCGCCCACCGGCCATACGGCTGAGCAAGGCGATGCCGGACGAGCGTAACGGCCAAGCCGCCGCACAACGCCCCGACCGCCGAGATGGCGAAATCCTCGATTGACGAATGCCGACCGGGGGAGAAGCGCTGGAGGTACTCCAGCATGGCGGCATAGACCCAGAAGCCGCCGATGATCTGGATACTTCCCCTGCTGCGGCCATACCCAGCCATCGCAATAGCTGCCGATCCGAAATAGGCGACGAAATGCTCAAATCCGCCCGGAAGCCCGGTTCGCACCATCTCCTCTGCCGGCACCAGCGACAAGACGGCGAGGAGGATGATGCAGCACCAGGTGCCGATGCGACACGATGCGATGATGCGGTTGGCGGGCATCCGCGGACGGTCGCCGATGGCGCTGCCGGTAGCAAGTCGCTTGTCGGCAAGCCCGGATCGCCATGATCTCGGTTACGCGGCGCACAACGGAACGGCTGAAACCAGCCGAAGAGCCAACATTCGTAAGGTTCGTCGACGATGACGCCTCCGCGCCGAGATCAGTCGTTCACCGCGGTGGCGGGAAGTTCCGAAAAAGGCATCACCCAGCCTACTCCACAACCTCGTCGGCACGCGCCAGGATTGTAGCCGGCATTGTAAGCCCGAGGGCATTGGCTGTTTTGAGGTTCACGATCAGCCGAAGTCTCACGGGCTGCTGCACGGGGAGGTCCGCCGGCGATGCTCCTTTGAGAATTTTGTCAACGTACTCGGCGGCACCACGGTGGAGATCACTGGCATCGGCCTCGTAAGCCATGAGCCCGCCACGATCCAATACGAACACGGCGTACGGATAGATTGCAGGCAATTTATGCCGGGCGGCGAGGTCCGTTACTTTCGTCCGCTCCGCACGAAAAAAGCTCTCCGCCGTGGTAATGAGGGCTTGGGCGCCCTCCCCCATCCCGGCCTCGAAGGCGGCCGCGAGATCGTTCGCAGACAATACGTCCTGAATGAGTAGCGTGACACTAAGCCGAGGGGCAGCCTCCTTCAGCGCCTGGACCTGGAGCGGGGAAATTGGATCAGTCAAATACGCCAGCACCAACACCCGGGAGATGCCCGGAACAGCTTCTTTGAGCAGTTCTAAGCGCTTGGCAGCGAGCCCCGACGTCATTATCGTCGTGCCGGTAATATTGCCGCCTTGGTGGACTAGATTCTCGACTAGACCGGTCCCGACGGGATCTCCCAGCGCGACCATGACGATAGGGATCGTCTGAGTGGCGCGTTTCAATGCGCCAGCCCCGGGGGTCGTGGTTACCGCGATGATGTCGGGGGTGTGTGCGACGCATTCCGATGCAAGGACCGGGTATTGGTCCGTGCGGCCCTCAGCAGCGATGTAGTCGATCAGCAAAGTTCGCGGATGGACATAACCGAGCTCAGCTAACCGCTCGAAAAACGCTTTGTATCGCACCGTCGGTGACCCCGCCGTACCGGGATCGAACGTCAGAAAGCAGAGGCGGGGCACCTTTGCCTGCGCCAAGGCACCGAACGGCATTTGGGCGGCAGTTGCCGCTATCAGCTTCAGCACCGCGCGTCGCTTCATCGGGGTGGGTCCTCATTGTTCCCGCTCAGGAATCCTGCCGAGGGCCCGCACAACAGTAAATGGCGCACCGTTAGCGGGCTGGTGACCGCGGATGGCGGGAAAGGGGCAAACTCACTCGATCGGTCGCGGTTCGCGAGATGGCAGCTTTGGGCGCAAGCTGCCCGCTTGTACTGGTGCTCTATGGCAACAGTTCAAACGACTCAATCATGTCGGTGTCTGTGGTGATCTCCGCGAAGCGCGACGGGACAGCCGCGCCACTTGAAACCAGAACAAACTATGAACATATCCATGCGACGACTCGCCAAACGGCCCTCATCAACGGCCTCGCGCGTCCCATTTGCTGCTATTTGCTGCTCCCGAGGAGAGGAGTACAGGAATTTCAATGGCTTGGTCCTGATCTCTTCCTGCATTTGCAGCCAGCGTGCGCAGACTCTCATTCGTTCTCTGTGACCCCCTTTGTCTCTGTGATGAATTCCCCGGCCTGTTGCACTAACTTGCAGAACAAGAGGTTCGAGAGGAGCGGCCGATGCCCTACGGTGATGAATCCGGCGACGCGGTGATGCTGGCGCTCGGCGAGGATTACCCCGAGTTGCGCGAGTCGGTGCGCAAGATCTGCGAGAAATATCCCGGCGCGTATTGGCGCAAGCTGGAGGACGAGCAGGCCTATCCGACCGAGTTCATCGCCGAATTGACCGAGGGCGGCTTTCTCGCCTCCCTGATCCCCGAGGAATATGGCGGCTCCGGCCTGCCGCTGCGGGCCGCCGCGGTGATCCTCGAGGAGATCAACGCCTCGGGCTGCACCGCCAGCCAGGGCCATGCCCAGATGTACATCATGGGCACGTTGCTGCGGCATGGCAGCGACGAGCAGAAGCGGCATTATCTGCCGAAGATCGCGTCCGGCGAACTGCGACTGCAGGCGTTCGGCGTCACCGAGCCGACCACCGGTTCCGACACGACCAGGTTGAAAACCCGCGCGGTGCGCGCCGGCAACGACCATTACATCGTCAACGGCCAGAAGGTGTGGACCTCGCGCGCCCGCTACTCCGATCTGATGCTGCTCCTGGCGCGCACAACCCCGGTCGAGGAGGTCAAGCGCCGCACCGACGGGCTATCGGTGTTCCTGGTCCACCTGAAGGAGAATTTGGGCAAGGGCGTTGAGATCCGCCCGATCGACGCGATGATCAACCACAACACGACCGAGGTGTTCTTCGACAATCTGAAGATCCCGGCGGACAGCCTGATCGGCGAGGAGGGCAGGGGTTTCCGCTACATCCTCGACGGGATGAATGCCGAACGTATCCTGGTGGCGCAGGAATGCATCGGCGACGGCCGCTGGCTGCTGAAGAAGGGCATCGATTACGCCAAGGAGCGCGTCGTGTTCGACAAGCCGATCGGGCAGAACCAGGGGGTGCAGTTCCCGCTGGCGCGCGCCTATGCCGAATTGGAGGCGGCCGACATGATCTGCCGCCGCGCCGCCGCGCTGTTCGACGCCGGCAAGGAATGCGGCGCCGACGCCAACATGGCAAAATTGCTCGCCTCCGAGGCGACCTGGCACGCCGCCGACGCGACGTTCCAGACCTATGGCGGCTTCGCCTTCGCCAAGGAATACGACATCGAGCGCAAATGGCGCGAAGTGCGGCTCTATCAGACCGCGCCGATCTCGACCAATCTGATCCTCGCCTATCTCGGTCAGCACGTCCTCGGCATGCCGCGCTCGTACTAACTGAAGGGGGTTTCGACCATGACCTCGATGCGGCGGTTTTGCGCGCGGCCCTGTGGCGTGTTGTTCGAGGCGACGGGGTGGGTACCGCCGCGGCCTTTCGCCGAGATGATGTTGGGGTCGACGCCCTTCGACAACAGGTAACGGACCACCTCATTGGCCCGCTTCGAGGAGAGGTCGAGATTATCGACGATGCCCTTGGCCTTCAGCGCGCGCCCGACCGGACGGTCGTCGGTGTAGCCGTAGACGACGATCTTGGCGTGTATGAGGATCTGCAAGGCGGGGACGATCTCGTCCAGTTTCGCCCGGCCGGCCGGCGTCAAGGTGTATCCGGCCGGCGGGAACGCCAGATCGGCCGCCATGGTAAGGAGCGTCCGCTCCGACACCGCCTGCGGTCCGGTCACGACCGGAGGTGGCGGCGGTGGTGGGGCGGGCGGCGAGGTCGGCGCGCAGGCCGCTAGTAACAACCCCGCAGCCGAGAATAGAGCGGCGGCAATGGACGGGCTTCGGATCATCAAGGTCTCCGTCATCAAGGTGCTTCAATCGCGCCACAGCTTTTCACAGCCGGGGCTGCACGCTCAAGGCGCGCATCCGGTGAGGAGAAGCCGGATATCGGGTGATTGATCCAGCACCATCGCCGAGCCCCATAACGCGGCGCCGTT
>Ga0070707_100006938_pt1 | contig 10500 bp, 6 predicted proteins | sample KBSK5502metaG_FD_65468 | JGI IMG/M metagenome (GOLD analysis project Ga0070707, IMG submission 65468) | Corn, switchgrass and miscanthus rhizosphere microbial communities from Kellogg Biological Station, Michigan, USA - KBS K5-50-2 metaG | ecosystem: Host-associated > Plants > Roots >... | reverse complement strand
GAGTCGGGTACGTGGCCGCTGGGATCGAGGTTCCTCTCATGGAGTCGCGCGGCAAGGTGATCCTCATCGTGGATGCGACGCAGGCGGGCCCGCTGACATCGGAGCTGGCGCGGCTCGAGCAGGACTTGATCGGAGACGGCTGGACCGTGCTGAGACATGACGTTTCTCCAGCCGATAGCGTGCCGAGCGTCAAGGCGCTGATCCAGGCCGACTACGCCGCCGATCCGACCAACGTCGTGGCAGTCTTTCTCTTCGGTCACATCCCGGTCCCCTACTCCGGGGCGATTAATCCCGACGGCCACCCGGACCATTACGGTGCCTGGCCAGCCGACGGCTTCTACGGCGATCCGGTTGGAACCTGGACCGACGCCATCAACTACGACTCGACCGTCGCCGGCCGCCAGCACAACGTCGCGGGAGACGGCAAGTACGATCAGTCATTCTTCCCCACCGCGCTGAAGCTCGAAGTCGGACGAGCGGATCTCTCGAACATGCCCACCTTCGCGCCGCTGACGGAGACAGACCTCTTGCGACGGTACCTCGACAAGGATCATCGCTTTCGCCACAAGCAAATCGCGGCACAAGGACGAGGCTTGATCGACGACAACTTCGGTTATTTCGGGGGCGAGGCCTTCGCGGCGAGCGGCTGGCGAAATTTCTCGGCTTTCTTCGGAGCAGGCAACGTCTTCGAGCTCGACTGGTTCTCCACGCTGACGACCGCGAGCTACCTCTGGGCTTACGGATGCGGCGGGGGCTGGTTCCAGGGAGCCTCGGGCGTCGGAAGCACCTCCAACTTCGCCGGCAGCGCCTCGCAGGCGGTCTTCACGATGCTGTTCGGCAGCTACTTCGGGGACTGGGACGTCCAGGACAACTTTCTGCGGGCGCCACTCGCCGGCGACGGGCTGGGGCTCACCGATGCCTGGGCGGGCCGCCCGGCCTGGCATTTCCACCACATGGGCATGGGAGAAACGATCGGCTACAGCGCGCGACTGACCCAGAACAACATTGGCTCCCTCTATGTGACGGGCTACGGAGCCACCTTCATTCACATCGCGCTGATGGGCGATCCGACTCTTCGGATGAATCCCGTCGCGCCCCCCTCCGCGTTGACGGCGACCCCGGCCGGCACGCAGGTGACGGTTCAATGGACGGCCTCGGCCGAGCCCGTCGCCGGGTATCACGTTTACCGTTCCTCTTCGACTCAAGGTCCCTTCCAGAGACGGACGAGCGCGCTGGTGACGGCCACGAGCTTCACGGACCTGGGCGTTCCTCCCGGCACGTACACGTACATGGTGCGGGCCGTGAAGCTCGAGTCGAGCGGCGGAGGTTCCTACTTCGACCCCAGCCAGGGAGTCTTCACGACGCTCTTGGTAGGCGCTACACCGACATCGCTCTACACTCTGAGCCCGTGCCGCTTGATCGACACCCGTTGGGCTCCTGGACCGCTCGGCGGCCCGGCGCTGGCGGCGGGAACGTCGCGAACCTTTGCCATCGCGGGCAACTGCGGCATTCCAGCGGGGGCATCAGCGATCGTCGTCAACGTCGTGATGGTTCAGCCGACGAGCGGGCCGAGTTTCCTGACGGTCTTCCCCGGCGGCTCCGCCCGTCCGCCGACCTCGGCCATGAACGCAAATACCGGCCAGATCCGAGCCAACAACGCGATCGTTCAGCTCGGCTCACTCGGGGACCTAATTGTCTATCTCGGGCAGGGCACCGGTTCCGCGGGCCTCGTCCTCGACGTCAACGGATACTTCAAGTGAGAGAGAGAGAGAGCACGCGAGCCTCGTCCGTTTACCTGGAAGTCTCGATCCCTCCAAAAGAATTGACTCATCCGTCCCGGCATCAACATAGAATTCCCCGCAAGAGACCCGGGCTCGATCTGCCCGGCTGGGGAAAAAAGTTGCCGAGCTCGAAAAAGGTTGTCCGTATTTTGGCTCTGCCGCGACACCTCTATTGGGGAGTGATTGTCCATGCGGAGTGAGGAGATCCTGGGCATGGCGGCAGGTGAGGAGGCGGACCTCATCGTCTACGATCGGATCATGGGGCGCCCCCCCGAAGACGTTCCCGACAGAGAGCGAGGAGACGAGCACGTGCGGCGGTATTCGACCGACATCCGCCACGCGGAACGAGTTCTGCTCCGCATCGTTACGGAAGGCGGCTGGGCGTATGTACCCGCCAAGCCGGGCGCCGAGCTCGTGATGGTTGCCTTCCGGGATAACGGCGGCAGGGAGGTCCGAGCGACGGCCCCGACCAAGGCTCTCGCGATTTGCCGGGCAGCCTTGCTGACCGTGATTGCGCGCGAGGGCTCCGCCTAACCGTCGCTCTCGCTTGCTCGGGACCTGCGCCCTGCGGGCGCACCGGCTCGCGGCTCGCCCCACGTCGCTTCCGCTCATTCGGGATCTGGCTTCGCCACCGGCGAGCAGCTCGCCCAAAGGGGCTCGACTGCTCGCCTGATCCCTCTTTCGCTCTCGCTCCCGCAGCGCGCGCCTCCTCCCCTCTGGGAGATTCCGCGCGCTGCGGACCAGATGTCACAGAGTGGCGGAGCTTAGAGGGCCCTCTGCTTTAACTCTCTCAGCCGCCGGTCGCGCAGCGACCGCCGCGGCTGAAAGTCCGCCGTCGCGCGAGGGTGATGTATGACTCGGACGCGGTCCGGGCGCCCAAAAAGAAAGCGGGGCGCCTTCGCGCCCCGCTCAAGGGTCAGGATCGGGGAAGAGTTACATCTTCCCCTTTTTCATTTCGCCCACGTGGACCCAGGTGGCCCACATCTTGCCGTCCTTCTCCGTTCCCTTCCAGTGGACGAGCGAGCCTTCCTTAAGCTCTCCACCCTCAACTTTGGTGGAATCATTCCAGTAAATGGTGTTCTCTTTGCCGTCGGCGCTCTTGACAATCATCATCTTTCCGGCCGTGTCGACTTTGCTGATTGTCCCTTCCAGGGACTTCCCGCCCATCTTCTCGTCGCCGGCAAGAGCGAGGACGGCCGTACACAGGAATGCCACCACCGCCACCAGAGTCAAAACCTTCTTCATGAACTCCTCCTTTTCCGGTCGAGCCGCGGAATTGCGTCCCTCCGGAAACCTCAAACCCCATGTTCGATACACCGACTCTGTCTAACCCAAATACAACTTACGAAACCCAGCCCCTTCTCGGATCCCTTTGCTCGGACGATGAGCCGGGGGCGCCGGGGCAAGGGAGCGGAAGGCCTTCACCAGGTAGATCTCGAAGGCCAACCGCCAGCGTTCCGCCTCCTCTGCTTCGCACTCGTACCGCACCATCCGCCCATCTATCTCAAACTCACTGGGCGACGGGGTCCCTCCGGCAGGCACCCGTGAAAAACTCGCCCGTTCTTCCGGCGTCAAATCGCGGTCGAAAACGAGCGCGATCGCGATTCGGCTGCCGGTCAGTCGCGAGGTTCTTTCGCGCACCACGGCCGGGGGTCGATGCTCAGTCATGATGATCTCAGCCCACTCGTCTGAGTGCCTTGTGACTTCGTCCCATCCGCTCAACATCGCCAGGGATCGAGGCCCCCATGACAATATCACGTCCAGTCCCCGCAAGGAGGCAACGGTCATTTGACTTAAATCAAAGCCCCTTCGGATAATCACCCGCCCCCGCGAGGGCGTGAAAGAACTTGCCCAACACGTTAAAGAACTTACTGGTGGGAAAGGCCCGGGACCCGATGGACCCGAGGGTCTTCCACCACGTGACTCTCGTGGCGTTTCTTGCCTGGGTCGGGTTGGGCGCCGATGGCCTCTCCTCCTCGGCGTACGGCCCGGAAGCCGCATTCAAGGCTCTCGGGGAGCACCGCTATCTCGCCGTGGCACTCGCGCTGATGACGGCGGGCACCGTTCTCATCATCTCCCTCGCCTACAGCAAGATGATCGAGCTCTTCCCGGGAGGAGGAGGCGGATACCTCGTCGCAACCAAGTTGCTAGGTCCCCGCTTCGGGGTCGTCTCCGGGTCCGCGCTGATCGTCGATTACATTTTGACGATCTCGATCTCGGTAGCCTCGGGGGTCGACCAGATCTTCAGTATCCTGCCCGAGCGATGGCATCCCTACGCTTTTTCGACCAAGGTCGCGATTCTCGGGCTGTTGATCCTGCTCAATCTGCGCGGGGTCAAGGAGAGCGTCACGATCCTCGTTCCGATTTTTCTCCTGTTCGTGGCGGCCCACTCCTTCATGATCGTCGTGGCATTGGTTGGCCATTTGGGGGAGCTGCCCCACGTCTTTTCGGGCGCCGTCCGCGAGGCCCACAGTACGGCCTCATCGATCGGGTTCCTTCCAATGCTCTTCATCATCCTCCGGGCGTACTCGCTCGGGGGTGGGACGTACACGGGCATCGAGGCGGTCTCCAACGGAGTCCCCATTCTCCGGGAACCTCGCGTGGCCAACGCCAAGAGAACGATGCTGTACATGGCCCTTTCCCTCGCCTTCACGGCGTCGGGAATCATTCTTGGCTACCTGGTCACGGACTCGCGCCCTCACCCGACGAAAGTCATGAATGCCATCCTGGCCGAGAACGCGTTCGGGAACTGGACCATGGGCGGGTTCGCGATCGGCAACGCGCTCGTCGTCGTGACCCTGATCTCGGCCGGATGCCTGCTGTTCGTAGCCGCCCAGGCCGGCTTCCTCGACGGCCCGCGGATCCTCGCCAACATGGCGACAGACAACTGGGTCCCGAGACGCTTCGCGCAGCTTTCCGATCGGCTCGTGACCAACAACGGGATCTGGCTGATGGGACTTGCCGCTTTCGCCACGCTGGCATACACCGCCGGGTCCGTCGATCGACTCGTCGTGATGTACGCGATCAACGTCTTCCTCACTTTCAGTCTCACGATGCTCGGCATGTCGCGGCATTGGATCCAGGAGCGCGCGTCGGACCCGCACTGGAAGCGCCACCTCGCCCTGCACGGTACAGGTCTCTTGCTCTGTGTCTCGATTCTGGCCATAACGATCTACGAAAAGCTCGAGGAAGGGGCCTGGCTGACGGTGGTCGTCACCTCATCCTTCGTCGTCCTTTGCTTTCTCGTAAAGCGTCACTACGCAAAAGTTCGTGAGCAGCTCCGGCGCCTGGACGACGCCCTGCTCCACATTCCGGTGCGCCCGCACCCGGTCGACACCTCCGAGATCAAGCGTGATGAGCCCCTCGCGGTCATGCTCGTCAACGGCTTCTCGGGCCTCGGCGTTCACATGGTGCTGTCTGTGCAGAACCTCTTCCCGCATCAGTACAAGTCCTATCTCTTTGTCTCGGCCGGAGTCATCGATTCCTCGCACTTCAAGGGCGCGGACGAGATCGAGGCGCTGAAGCGGCAGACGATCGAGGACGCGGAGAAGTACGTCGCCTTCGCGCGCAATCTCGGCTTCCGGGCGGAGTACCGCTACGCAATCGGCCGCGAGGCCGTGGACGAGGTCATCCAGCTCTGCGAGGAAGTCCGCCGGGAGTTCCCCCGCTCGATTTTTTATCTTGGCCAGCTCGTCTTCGAGAACGACAAGTTCTACTACCGGCTGCTGCACAACGAGACCGCGTTCGGCATCCAACGCCGCCTGCAGTTCGCCGGCCTGCAGGCGATCGTTCTCCCCATCCGAGTGCTCGAATCCCGGCGGGAGAAGCAGCGGAAAGCTTCTTGAGAGGCGTGGCGAACGACTTGAGGAAGCTCACGAAAGCGCGTTGAATCTTTCCTGCGCTGGGAGACCAAGCGCTTGATCGAACCCACCCCCGAGAAACGTCTCTCCAATGGAGGCCTCGTCCTTTGGAGGATCGGGGCCGCGCTGCTTCTCGGGCTGTACGCGACCCTACTGGTCCGGGCAAACTCTTACGTCGCCGGCGGTGCGGACAGTTCTGGCTACTTGAATGCCGCGCGCCTTCTTTCCAGAGGAAGAGTCGTCGAACCAGTCGAGCTCGTGACTCGCTTGGACCTGACTTCTCGGGAAGCTCGGCTTTTCATTCCTCTGGGATTCGTGCCAGCCGCCGGGCCGGCCACGATGGCGCCCTACTATCCGCCAGGCCTGCCGCTGCACATGGCGTCGATCGCCGCGCTGGGCGGTTGGACGCACGCGCCGTTTCTCGTTGGCCCCCTGGCAGCTCTTGCCGCGCTCGTGCTTTTCTTCTCGATGGGCCGAGAGCTCGGACTCTCGCGAACCTTATCCGCGGCCGGAACCCTGCTGTTGGCGTTGTGCCCGATCTTCTTCGGAATGGCGATTCAGCCCATGAGCGACGTGCCGGCCACGGCCTGGGTGCTGGCCGCGCTTCTCTTCGGACTGCGGGCTCGCCGGGACGATCGATGGGCGATCCTCTGTGGGGCGGCCTTCGGGATGGCGGTGCTCGTGCGCCCGACCGATTTGCTCGCGGCGCCGGCTGCCGCGCTCGCTCTGCCGGCGAGAAGAGGCGCAATCGCGAAGTCTTTCCTGGCGGCTCTCCCATTCGCGATCCTTCTCGCCGCGTACAACACGACGGCTTTTGGGAGCGCGGCTGCGACAGGTTACGGTTCCGCGCTGGCATGGTCCCTGTCGGCGAGAAACGTGTTGCCGGAGATCCGAAACTACGGCTACTGGATCCCGGTCCTGCTCACGCCGTTACTCCCCCTCTGTTGGATCGCCGTCGTTGTCGACCGACGAGTGCCTCGCCGAGACCGGGCGCTCCTGTTTCTCTGGTTCGGCTCCTTCTTCGCCTTCTACTGCTTCTACCAGGTGTACGAGGACTGGTGGTCGACGAGGTTCCTTCTTCCCGGAATCCCGGCGATGATCCTCGCGACCGCGATTCTCGCGCGCGATGTCTCGTTGGCTCTCGAGAACCGGAATCTCCTGCGCGGCCTGGTCCGAAGAAGAACCGTGATCGGAATTGCGCTGCTCGTGGCCATTCTGGCGATCGAGGTCAACCACATCCGACGCTTCGACTTACTCGGGATGGCTCGCGGCGAAACCGTCTATCGCGACGCCAGCCGCTGGGCCGCATCGTCACTGCCCTCCGGATCGCTTCTCGTCGCGATGCAGATGAGTGGCGCGTTGAAGTACTACACGGGCCTTCCCATCGTGCGCTGGGATTCGATCGATCCGGGACGATTCCAAGCCCTGCGGCAAAGCTTGGAGGCGCACGGTCTTCACTGGTACGCGTTGCTTTGGCCGTTCGAGGAGACGGATTTCCGCAAGCGCCTACCTGGGCCCTGGACTCGAATCGGCGTCTGGCGTGACATCGGACTCTGGCGCCTCGACTGAACCGGCGCGGGCTCGCTACTCGGCGGTCTCAATCACGTAAACATCGACGCCCGTTCCCGTGCGGGCGAAGGAGTCGATCGGGCTCTTACGGAAGACCCCCTCCCACCAGGAACGCTTCGACTTCCCGAAGAGGATGAGCGTTATTCCGTGCTCCCGTGCGAACCGCAGCAGCTCCGCGGGGATGTCCTCACCGGTCAGCCAGACGACCTTCGCGCCGAGCTCCATGGCGAGTGTGACGTTCTCGGAGAGCTGCCGGTGCTCGCGGGCGTTCATGCGCTGAGGACTCTCTTTCTTCGTCCTCACATAAACGGCAAACCAGTTCGTGTTGAGTCTGCCCGCGATCGAAGACGCCCTCCGCAGCAGCAGGCGCGTCGTAACCGCATTGGAGGACATAGCGACCATGACCTTGGTTCCGATCGGCTCCCCGATGACCGCGCGGTCCGGTCCCCGGCGTTCGGCCTCGAGACGGTCGGCGATCTGCCGCATGGCCAGCTCTCTCAGAGAGGCCAGGTTCTCTTCCTTGAAGAAGTTCTCGAGCGCCGTCGTGATCCGCTCGGCGGGGTAGATCTTTCCCGCCCGCAGGCGTTCCCGCAGCTCCGGAGAAGGAATATCCACATTGACAATCGAGTCCGCCTGCCGCAGAAGCCGGTCCGGCACGCGCTCACGAACGTCGATATGCGTGACCCGCGTCACGATGTCCTGCACGGATTCGAAGTGCTGAATGTTGACTGTCGTCATCACCGAGATTCCCGCGTTCAAGGTCTCCTCGATGTCCTGGTAGCGTTTCTCGTTTTCCGCGCCTGGCACGTTCGTGTGAGCGAGCTCGTCGACCAGGACGACCTCGGGCTTGCGTTGAAGAATCGCGCGAAGATCCATTTCCTCGAGATTCTTCCCCTTGTACTCGATGGCACGGCGCGGCATCACCTCCAGGTCGCCGATCTTGGCTTGGGTTTCCGCGCGCCCGTGAGTCTCGATCAAACCCACAACGACGTCGACACCCTGAGCCTTCAGAGCGTGGGCGTCCTCAAGCATCTGGTAGGTCTTCCCGACGCCTGCGGCGTGCCCGATGTAGATCTTGAGCTTCCCGCGGCGCGACCTCTCGATCAGTTTGAGGAAGACATCCGGAGAGCTGCGGCGGACATCCTCCTGCGGCATCGAAGGATTCTAAGGACGGCCGAGCGATCGGTCGAGGTCGAGATTGGTCAGCAGCACGTTGACTCGCGGTTCGCCAAGGAATCCCAGCGTCCGCGGCTCGATGTGCCGGCGGATGATCGCCGTGACCTGCTCCTCCCTCACGCCGCGCGCCTTGGCGATTCGCCCCGCCTGCCAGAGCGCCGCGTCGGGCGAAAGGTGGGGATCGAGACCCGAGGCCGACGAGGTGACGAGGTCTGCCGGGACAGAACGTGTGTCGCCCGGTCGGTCCTTCCGTGCGGCGGCAACAGCGGCTTCCACGGATTTCGCGAGGTCGGCGTCCGTGGCGCCCTTGTTGGTGCCACCCGAGGACGTTGCGTCGTAGCCGTCCTTGCCCGCCGCGGACGGCCGCGGGCGGAGATACTTCGGGTCGCGGAAGCTCTGCCCGATCAGCTCGGAGCCTACGATTCTGTTTCCGCTGCGAATGAAGGATCCGTTGGCCTTCCCTGGCCAGAGGAGATGCGCCAACCCGGTGACGGCAGCCGGGTAGAACCCCCCGAGGAGCACAGTCAGAACCAGCACGTACAGAGTCGAGCGAAGAATGAGCTTCATGCCAGCCTCAAGGCGAGGACGATCCAATCGATCAACTTGATGCCGACGAAGGGCACGAGAAGTCCTCCGACGCCGTAAATCCAGAGGTTGCGCGAAAGAATCCGCGCTGCCCCGAGGGGACGATACTTCACGCCCCGAAGGGCCAGAGGAATCAGGGCCACGATGATCAATGCATTGAAGATGACGGCCGAGAGGATTGCAGACTGCGGGTTGCCCAGCCGCATGACGTTCAAAGCATTCAAGACCGGGTAGGTCGCCGCGAACATCGCCGGCAGGATCGCGAAGTACTTGGCCACGTCGTTGGCGATCGAGAAAGTCGTCAGAGCGCCGCGGGTCATCAGAAGCTGTTTGCCGATCTCGACGACCTCGATCAACTTCGTCGGGTTGGAATCCAGATCCACCATGTTGCCCGCCTCTCGGGCGGCCTGCGTTCCGGTGTTCATCGCCACGCCCACGTCCGCCTGGGCGAGCGCCGGCGCGTCGTTGGTGCCGTCGCCGGTCATGGCGACGAGGTTTCCCCCCTCCTGCTCCTTGCGGATGAGCGCGAGCTTCTGCTCGGGTGTCGCCTGCGCGAGAAAGTCGTCGACCCCCGCCTCACGCGCGATCGCCGAGGCCGTCAACGGATTGTCGCCGGTGATCATGATCGTCCGAATCCCCATCGCTCGGAGGCGGTCGAAGCGGTCTCGCATGCCCGCCTTGACGACGTCTCGCAGGGCGACCACACCGAGCACGAGGGGATTCTCAGCGACCAGCAGCGGCGTGGCGCCCTCCGCCGAGATCCGGTTGAGAAGGTCGGAGACGACCGGGTCGATCTCACCCCCGCTTTTGCGCACCCAATCCGCGACCGAGTCGCCGGCTCCTTTTCGAATCTGCCGCCCGTTGAAGTCCACGCCCGACATGCGAGTCGTGGCCGAAAAAGGAATGAAGCTCATTCCTTCCACGCGGCGCGCCCGAAGGGCGAATTTCTCCTTGGCCAGGACGACGATCGACCGGCCTTCGGGAGTCTCGTCGGCGAGAGAGGAAAGCTGCGCAGCCTCAGCGAGATCGCCCGGCAGGACGTGGGGCGCCGGAAAGAAATCGGTCGCCTGCCGGTTCCCGAGCGTGATCGTGCCGGTCTTATCCAGAAGCAGGACGTTGACGTCGCCGGCCGCCTCGACGGCCCGGCCAGACATCGCGAGCACGTTGTGCTGGAGAACCCGGTCCATCCCGGCGATTCCGATCGCCGAGAGGAGGCCTCCGATCGTCGTCGGGATCAGGCAGACCAGAAGCGCAATCAGGACGGGGGTCGAGGCGGTCCCCTTGGCGTAGATCGCGAACGGGCGGAGCGTCACGGTTGCAATCAGGAAGACGATCGTCAACCCGGAGAGAAGAATCGACAACGCGATCTCATTGGGTGTTTTCTGCCGCGACGCTCCTTCGACCAAGGCGATCATGCGGTCGAGAAAAGTCTCACCGGGATTCGACGTGATCTCGACAACGATGCGGTCGGAGAGGACCCGCGTGCCGCCCGTCACGGCCGAGCGGTCGCCGCCCGACTCGCGGATCAC
>Ga0070707_100006937_pt1 | contig 10501 bp, 13 predicted proteins | sample KBSK5502metaG_FD_65468 | JGI IMG/M metagenome (GOLD analysis project Ga0070707, IMG submission 65468) | Corn, switchgrass and miscanthus rhizosphere microbial communities from Kellogg Biological Station, Michigan, USA - KBS K5-50-2 metaG | ecosystem: Host-associated > Plants > Roots >... | reverse complement strand
CCTTCGATATAGCCAAGTTCGCGCAGCCCCTCTCGTAGTGGCGTGAGGGTGTTCCACTCTCGCGCCGCACGCGTCCCATCACCGAGCCATCCGATGCGCCACACCTTCACTGGCTGCGCCCCGGCGGCGAGCGGCATGACGAGGAGGCCGAGCGTTGCAGCGGTGATGAACGCTCGCCGCTCCATTACTCGATCACCTGATCCGCCCGCTGCAGCAGCGACGGCGGGATCATCAGGCCGAGGGACTTGGCGGTCTTGAGGTTGATGACGAGCTCGAACTTGGTCGGCTGTTCGACGGGCAGGTTGGCCGGCTTGGCCCCCTTGAGGATCTTGTCCACGTACACCGCGGCTCGGCGGGAGGCGTCAGTGAGACTCGACCCGTAGTTCATGAGAGCGCCTGCCTCCGCCCAGCCGCTCTGGGTACCGACGAGCGGCACGCGGCTCTTCAGCGCGAAGTCGACGACACGGGCCCGGTGCGTGATCGTAACGGCGGTGTTGATCACGAACAGCGCTTGTGCACGGGTGCGGGACACCTCGCCGAGCGCTCTATCCAGCCCCTCGGCTCGCGTTAACTCGACGAGGGCCACGCTCAGGCCGAGCACTCGCGCCGCCTTTTCGGTTTCTTCTATTTCGATTTGCCGGGAGATGTCTCCCAAAATGGCGATGCGGGTCAGCTTCGGGACGACCTTCATGAGGAGATCGAGCCGCTTGCCAGGTAACTCGGACGTCGCCAGGCTCATCCCGGTGATGTTGCCTCCGGGCCTGGCGAGGCTAGCGACGATCCGCATCCCGACAGGATCACCTGCAAATGCCATCACGATCGGAGTCGTCATCGTAGCGGCCTTCGCCGCCTGGGCTGCCGTCGTTCCGAAGGTCACGAGCACCTCCGGCTTGGCGTCGAGCAGCTCGCGCGCCAGGGCAGGAAGGCTCTCCACGCGGCCGCGGGCAGCCCTGGCGTCGATCACGAGGTTGGCCCCCTCGACGTAGCCGAGAGCACGCAGTCCTTCGCGGAGGACACGCTCGGGTTGTCCCGGCGCGGCCGCATTGAGAAGTCCGACTCGGTGGCGCTGCCCCGTCACCTGCTGCGCCTCGGCGGCGAGCGGCGCGGCGAGGAGGCCACCGGTCAAGGTGCCGAGGAACATGCGTCGGTCCATCACGTGCTCCCACCCTGGCCGCGTCGTCCAGGAGGGACGGGTGGGGCGGCCAGCGTGTCAACCTTACACCAGAGCGGGGGCGTATGGGACTCCGGTCGCAAGGTCAGCATGGGTCCATTCGGAGCCGATTTACCTTCCGACTTGTATCTCTTATGTTCTTGCACCAACATCGGGCGCTGTCGGATGCGCCCACTTCCCGGAATGGTCCGGGGACAGGGCCAACGGCGGTCCGAGCGACACCTGGAGGTCGACAACCATGACCCTCACGGCTTGGATCACGTCACTCGCGATGGTGTCCACAGTCACGCTCGCCGGGGTGGCCTTCGCGCAGCAGCCGACAGCCCCAGCCCCAGACCCGGCACCGGTCAAGGAGAGGGGACCGCTACCAGCATGACCAACCCGGCGGGTGTCGACGGGAAGCCGCTCACGACCAGCCATCTGCCCACGGTCGAGAGGCCGACGGCCACGAGCTTGACGACTCCGATCGATGCCGACGGGAAGCCCCTCACGCAGGCGACGAACTTTGGTCAGCGGTAGGTCGTCCTGAATCCAGCCTGCCGCGCACGCCACAAAGCGGCGGGCAACACACGCGAGCGTCGAGCGCCCCTCGGCGCTCGTGGTGAGTTCATCACTTCTTCGGCTCCCACCCGCGTTCGCCCTCGCGGTAGTGTGGTCCTCTTCGTGGTGGGTGGGGTTCCAGTCCGTCGCGTGACCGGCGGCGAGCTGCTGCTTGAGGTGGTCAGTGAGGGTCAGCCCTTGACCCCGCCCATTGTTAGGCCGGCAGCCATCCGCCGGCGGAACGCGTAGTAGATCGCGACCGGCGGCAACGCGTAGATGATCGCAGTCGCCATCATGTAGTTCCACGGGGATTGGTCGCTGCTGATGAACTGCGCCAGCGCCACCGGCACCGTCATGCTCGCTTTTGAGGACAGGAGTAGGAACTGATAGAGGTATTCGTTCCAGGCGAGCAGCAGCGCGTAGGTGCCGACCGCGACCAGGGCCGGCGCCATCAGCGGCAGATAGATCCGGAGATAGATCTGGAGGGGCGAAGCGCCGTCGATGCGCGCTGACTCGTCGACCTCGATTGGGATGCTCCGGCCGTATTCCTGGAAGACGAAGATCGCGTATGGCGTCGCGAACGCTACCAAGGCCGCGATCACCGACCACGGGTTGTCCGCGAGCCCGTAGTTCTGCATGATCCGGTAGAACGGGATTGCGAGGAACGACGCCGGGATCACGTAGGTCAACAATGCGGCGTGGCTCACCAGCCAGCCGTAGCGGATACGCATCCGGCCGATCGCGAAGCTGGTCAGCGACCCGAAGAGCAACGCGAAGAACGTCACCATCGCACCGATGTAGAAACTGTTCGCGAATTGCCGCCAGAAGTGTTCCAGATACCAGTGGCCCTGGGTCAGCACGCCCCAGAAGCTCTCGACCGACGGGGCCTTCGGCCAGATATGGTCCGTGAACACGTCGCCCTCGGGCTCGAGCGAGATCAGCAGCATGTTGTAGATGGGCGCGAGTGACCACACCACGAGCACCACTGAGAGTACTAGCGTCCCCGCGTTGTTCAGGTACCGGCGGCGCCGCACGGAACTGTACGCCCGTGACAACGCCCGGGGCGACAGCCTCGCGTCCGCCGCGATCGTGCTCATAGCTGCACCTCCGCGGTGCGGAGCCTGCGCATCAGGACGATCACTAGCGGGATCACCAACGGCAGCGCCGTCATCACGGCCGCCACGCCGAGGCGCGGATGAGCGATCTCAAAGGCGTCGCGGATGCCGAGCGTCGCCAGCACGTGCGTCGAGTTCGCGGGGCCGCCGCCGGAGATGAACGTGACGGCGTTGAAGTCGCCGAGCAGGAAAATCGTCGAGAGCAGCGTGCAGATTAGGTAGAGGTTGGCGAGCAGCGGAAAGGTGATGTGGACGAATCCGCGCAGCCCCGTCGCGCCGTCGACCCTGGCGGAGTCGCGGATCTCGAGCGGGATCGCCATCCGGCCAGCGAGCAAGATCAGCGTCCAGAATGGCGTCCACTTCCAGATGTGGGACACGATGACCGCGCCCAAGGCCATCCAGCGATCATTGAGCCAGGACGGCCCTTCGACGTGGAAGAGGGTATAGAGGGCGTTGTTGAGGAAGCCCCATTCACCGTTCAGCATCCAGTGGATCGAGATGAACGTCGAGATCTGCGGTACCGCCCAGGGCAGGACGAAGATCAGGAGCAGCACCTTCATCCACCAGCCCGGGCGCATAAAGAAACCGGACAGTAGCAGGGCGAGGAACATCTTCACGTTCACGCCGAGCGCGAGATAGAGGACGGTGTTGACCACCGTACTCTGGTAGATCGGGTCGGCGAACAACTCCCGGTACAGACTCATCTTGCTGCCCATCCACAACCCGTAGACCACTGGGTACGCGACAAAGGCGACAAACACCGCGATATAGGGCACGACGAAGGCGACCGCCCACGTGTACTCGCCGCCCTTGAGGCCGCCGCGCAGAGAGCGCGAGAGCGTGCCCCGCCGGATGGCGGGGCGACCGACGTCGACGACCGATGCGCCGTCCATCATTCGCGTCTCCGCCTATGCGATCTTGTACTTCGCGAAGATCTCCTCAATCCGCTTGAACGCCTTCTCGATCGCCGCTTCCGGTTTCACCCCCTCCTTCGCCACATCGATCATCGCCATGCTCCAGACGTGCTCGGAGTAGACTTCGGCCATCGCCGGGTTGAACACATAGTAGTCCGGCCTGGTCGGACCCAGCAGGCCCTGCTGAACGTAGCCCCGCAGATGCGGGTCCTTCGGGTTCTGCCAGAACGCGCTCTTGGCGAGCGACGGCATGACCGGCAGCCAGCGGCCCAGACCCAGCTCGATGAACTCGCCGATGACCTTCGGCTGGATGAAGTACTTGAGGAACTCCTTGGCCACCGTGACGTTCTTGGCCCCCTTCGGGATCAGCCCCTGCGTGACGCCGACGATGCTCGGCACGGGCTTGCCCGCATTGTCGTTCGGATAGCCGATGCCATGCGTCACGATGTCCTTGTAGTACCACTCGGGGTGTTTGTCCTTGACTGCGACCTCGGTCGACAGCGTGCCGTCGACATCCATCACCATAAGCTTCGCGTGGAACGCGTTGTTGTCGTCCGCGTCGTTCCAGTTGATCGCACTCGGCGGCACGTAGCCGTCCCGGTAGGCGCCGCCGAGGTAGCCTGCCGTCTTGATCGCCGCCTGCCTGACCTTCGGGTCGTCGAGATGCAGTTTGCCGTCCTTGGTAACGATGTCCTGACCGCCATAGGCGATCAGGAAGGCGTTGAAGAGGTTGGCGGGGTCGACGCCGTTGGCCGTCACCTGGAAGCCAAGCCCGTACACCTTGCGCTCGCCCTGCTTGCGCAGGTTGTCTTGCACCTTCTTGAAGAAGTCGAAATACGCGTCCCACGTCTTCGGGATGTCCTCAGTCCTGAAACCGGCCTTCTCCACCAGCGATCCCCAGATATGGCAGGGGACCACCGCAGCCCTCAGCGGCACGCCGTAAAAGCTGCGCTTCTTGGTGACGCTGTTGTAGGCCTGAGCGGCCAGCAGCGCAGTTTCGCTGAACTGGGCCTGCTGGGTCTCCACGACGTCGCTGACGTCGAGCCACTTGTCTTGCCAGGCGAACAGCTGCAGGATCTCGTTCGGGTTGGACATCGTCATGTCGGGGACGACCCCGCTGGTAATCGCCGAGACGACCTTCTGCCGATGCGGTGCGAAAGGGATGATGCTCAACTCGATCTTGTTGCCGCTTGCCTTCTCGTAGTCGGCGACAGCCTTGCGCAGCGCGACATCCTCGTCCTGGACAAACCCCTGCGCGAACCACACAGTCGCGGTGCTCGTCGCCGCCTTGGCAACGTGGGGGGACGCGAGGAGGCGAGTCGCGCCAAGAGCCACGGATCCGTGGAGCACCGAGCGCCTGGTGAGATAGGCCATCATGGTCTCCTCTCCTGCTCGGGAATCTGATCCTTGGTACAGCCCCGGGCAGACGGGACGGACTCGGGAGACGAAAGGGGTCCTCGGACCTCCGGATACAATGCCATGCCCCCCCTGTCAAGGGAGAATGATGGACAGTCGTCTCGGCAGCCCCTACGGATCAGCTTCGAAGTGCGTCACTAAGGGCCATGATCCGTCACGGGCCTGGTGCGCCTTGAGGCCGCGTTCGACGATCGCTGCCTTGTCCGCCTCGAGTACACAGATTTGGGAGGTGGGTTGAGAGGTGGGTTCGGAATGCCTCGTGTTGGAGCCACGCAACGAAACGATTCCTGGGTAAACGGTAGCCCCAATTCTAACTATCGAATCATTTGGTTGCGCGGTTGCGTCGGCCTCGGATTCCGACGAGCGGAGTGCGACGGGCTCTGACGGGAAGCGGTCCGGTCGCCACCCATCCCCCGCTCCTTGGCGCAGCGCGTCTAGCAGAGCGAGCAGGATGCGGCTTCCCGTCAACATGCCGGCGCAGTAGGCGGCGATCATCACTCAGGCCTCTCCGTCGTGCCCCTCGCGCTCTCGTGCTCGGAGTAGCCGACGAAAATGGGCTCAGGCACCGTCTGACACACGAGGCAGGTATCGAGTGAGATGAGCCAGATCAGAAGCCCCGCGACGGCCCATTCGAGGTTCACGGCCCGGTCCGTGGAGATGTTGGCCAGCTCGCGGGCTACTTGGCGTGGGACGGCTCGGTCATGATGTTCTGCCTTGCGGGGAATCTACCACCGGAGCCGTTTCGTCGGTCGCCCGGAATCTACCACTGCGACCTGGCAGCGCGTCGGAAACCTGCCCTTACTGATTATCATCGGATAGGAGATTCATCTGAATCCGTTGCCGTCCATCGTGCGCGTGAGCGAGCGTGCCGTCCTCGGGGTTTGGACGGAAAGGCGGCGGTGCGGTACAAGAATGGCTGCCTGACATGGATGTTCACGGGCTGGCGCGGCGGAGAATGACGAGCATGCGAAGGCTGACGAGACTCGCCCCCGCGATGGTGGTCCTGGCTCTTCTGGGTGGAGCCTCCGGTGCCGCCTCCCGCTACGACGAGCTGAAGCGCGTCATCGACCGCAACACGGGGCATGCCCACATGACGCGCGGCATGAACATGTACACCCTTATCGCCCTGCGCGAGTGCGTGACCGAGATCGACATCCCTGTGCTGACCCAATTGCTCAGCGACCATGACTCCGTCACCCGGATGACCGCGGCGGGGGTGCTGGTCGATATGGGGCCCCCCGGCCGCAAGGCGCTGGAGACCGCGCGGATGGGAACGACGGACGCCCGCATGCGCCTAGCGCTCGACGACGCCTTGCGCGAGGCTGACTCGCCCACGCGACGGCCGCTGGCCGACTACCCGCTCACCGAGCGGGAGCGGCGCGGCATCCGGAGCTGCGCCAAGAAGCGCGCGCTCTCTCCCTGATCGTGCATCCTTACCCGCGAACGGCGTGGGCTTGCCGCAGTTCGCTCGACGTGCGTAGCGTGTCCGCCTCGACTCTGTCTCGGAAACAACTGATTCCGGCACGACACTATACGGCTACAGCCCTCGTGGCCTGGCGGGCACTTAGGAGCTGGCGCGTCGGAGGGTTTTCGGGACGGCCCAGCTCACGCTCCGCTACCGCCTGTCAGGGCCAACTATAGAAGACGGGTTCGGTTCCCCAAGGGCGGTCCTTGGCCGAGAGGTCATGCGGGAGCGCGATGCGCGTGCCGGCTGCGAGGATGAGGGCGTGCGGTTCGACTTCGCGGAGCATGCCGGCGAGGATCGTGGTAGCGATCATGCTCACCCCGCCCTCCGCGGAAGCGCCGACCTCAGCACTTGCCACAGGCCCGCGCACGCGATGTGAAAGCGCAACGTTCGACCATCCTTTAGCTTGACCTCCTGCTCGGCATCTTTGGGCCAGATGGTCGCGTCACACCCGTCGCACAGCTTGTGTCCGGTTCCGTGGCCGACGCCCGACGTCTTGACGGGCGCGACATTGGGGAGGAGGCCGTACCAGAGCTTGTCACGGATGCGCTGTGATGCGGGGTCCATCGCTACCTTGAAATCGTACCTCCGCGAAGTGGCAACTACAAACCTTTGCTCCCGCTAGTCGGAGGATCGTAAACAGGAATCCGCACGTCTCCTAGGATCAAACCAGACGTTCACCTAGTCCTCAACCACGGAGGTCACCAAGCAAACCATGGCACCGTGCCGCTGCTGTTTATGGGCCCTAGATCGTCGTTGTTCACGGCTCTTTGGTTCGATCCTTGGAAGCGCGGAACACAACCGACTCCTCCTTCCAGAGCTTGTAGCAAGCCTCATGAGCGTACAAGAACACTCCGTGCCCGCTGACTTGGCGCTCGACCTCGGTCGGTTCTATGGCACGGCGGCACACGACGCAGGGACGGCCGGTTCCCCGGCTGGAGCTCGAGACACCATTGACACCGGGCAGGCGGGCCTCTGACAACCGGGCACGTATCTGCCCCCGCAGTTCGTCATCGGTGACGGCTGACCCGCCCGAGATATATCAGCTAGACGTGTTGGTCCCCGAATAGCCGTCCTCCGCGACACCTAGACTTGCACGACACTCCTGCCTTGCTCGGCTAACCAATCGCATACCATGGCCCAGGTCTCTGGCTCGCGCTCCTGCCACGCTCGCACGGCCTTGGTCGGCACGACAAGCTGAGGTGACTGGTCCCGCAGCATGATCTCAACGAATGGTCCTAGATCAGTCCTAGATCCTCGTAACTGGGCAAGCAATTCGTCGGTAGTCATTTTGGAACGACCGACGCCGGGACGGCTTCGACGGGGCTGTTCGCATGACGTGTAGGACCGTCGGAATGACCGCCATCAGGGGCAACACGTGGATCCAGCGGCTCGGAATCTCGAAGACTACCCATCCGATGATCCACGCCGTTAGGAGCAGACTGGAAGAGACCACGAGCACGGGGTTAACTCGGACCATTGCGGAGGAAAGGCTCGTCCGGCGTCGGACTGGCTCCGTTGACTCGGGAAACGGCGAGCCAGACGCCACGAGCAAGGACGCCGGGTGCGTCAACCAGGGACAGCCCGTAGGAGGCATTGTGAGTGTACACCCCGTCCTGCGTGGGAGGCGCTGGGAGATGGCTCAGCCCGAACCAACTCGACGTCGTACTCCGCCCAACGCTGAAGCTTGCACCTCATCTGCTGGTTTTGGGACCGGGTAGCGTGCCAGTCCCGACCCGGTTCCCGTTCTTGTCGTAGACCTGGACATCCCGAGATTCCCAAGTGATCGAGCCCCACCCGGTGCGCTTGGACTGCGTGTCGTAGGCGTCGAATCGACCGGTCTTGGGCTCGACGATGATGTAGCCAGTCCGGTTGCTCTTCGCATCGAAGAGGTCGATTCGGTCTGCCGCGATGACGAGCTGTCCGCCGAGCAGCAGGCCTATCCCGGCGCCAAGGATGAGTGTGAGCAGTCGATATGGTGCCATTTCACATTCCTTTCATGGCCGCCTATCTTAGTAGCTTTCGACTCCCGCGATCTACGGTCCTCGGACAACTAACCCCGTGGCCTGCTGGCCGCGCCGCCTGAGCTTGTCCTCCACGTCACGCACATTCTTCTCAAGGCCAGCACGTGAGCGTTGAGCGGCATATCCGACTAGGAGGCTGCGCTTGTGTGACGATATCGAAGCGAGCAAGACCAGAGCGGGCCACTAATTCGTTTCTGCATACGCCGTCCATTTCTGCATACTGTCTCGCCTCATGTGCGAGAGGGGGAGCGGGACAATACGTGTGTTGCGCGTGCGTCGTCAAGCGATTTCTCCACTGCATTCCTCAGGCGCCTCGTCCGGCGCGAAGTTTTGAGGAACTCCCTCCTGGCGGCCAGTTGTTACCGGACCTTCGACTTGTCGAACACTCGGTGCCGGGGTGGCGGAATGGGACGGCGAGGCTGCGTGCGCTCCCAGTGCATTCGCCGGGCGTAGGCAATGAGCCGCCGTTCTTTCTCGTACTGGGTTCGATACTTGCGGGCATCGAAGCCTCCGGGATTTGGGGGCTCGACCTGCGCGAAGTTCGGGGGTGGGGCTGGACGGGCCGCCTTGCCATCGTTCCGTCAAGCACAAGCCGGTGGACGTTTCGGTCACGGCATGGAGAGAATAGGGGCGAGCCACAGACAGCATCAACTGAAAGGCCTCTAAACATGAAACGAGCGGCACGTCTTCCGACCGGGCCTCGAACGTCCCAAGGCGCTCGACCGTGTAGACCGACCAAAATACTCCCAACGATTCGGCGGAAAGATCTCCCGGTCGTTCACCTTCCGCGGCAAACGCGATCACAGGGCGGCAAGACCAAGCTCACCAATCACCGAGCGGCCATTATCCTGCGCGCCATCAGTTGCGGCTGCTATCGCGAGACGGCGGCCGAACTGGCCAGCATCAAGGCCGAGACCCTCTCGCACTGGATGGGCTGGAGTGGTGAACCGTACGAGACCTTTCAGCGCCTCGTGCGGAAGGCCGAAGCGGGCCTTGAATCGCGGATGGTCATGATCCTCACTGGGCAGGCCGAAGTCCGACCCGAGCTGGCGCTGGCCATCCTTGAGCGGAAGTTCCCGCGGCGCTGGGCAAAGGTCACGGTGGTGGCGGCACCGCCTCACCATCTGACCTTCAACGTCGCCGACATCCTCCTAGGGACCCCCCTAGGAGAGATCCACTCGGGCGATCCGGCTTCAGCCTGGGCCAACCTGGTCAGCCGTCGGGGCTTCCGTGTCACAAATCCTTGTCACATGGTCGCCCTTCGACCCGAAGAAGTGAGCCGTGGCAGGTAGTTGGAGGACATGAGGCTCAGGACTAACAATCCTGATGTCATCCGAAAGCAGACGAGGAATTTAGAATCCGGGGGTCCTTCAGAAGCGACGAGGATAAAGAGTCCTGGTGTCGGTCAGAAGCGACGAGGAACTGCTGAGTCCTCGGTCTACTGCGCGAGTGCCTATGCTGGAGTAGTCAGGCGTAGCTGGACCAGCCGAACTGCGGCTTACCTTCGACGTGGTCCGGCAAACGCGAGCCGTCTTTCTCTTTGATGAGCTTGCCGATGAGCGTCGGAACTCGGACGCGAGCCCACCGTCCAGCACGAGTCAGCCGTCACCCGTGCGTCAGGGACGTTCGGCTGATATGTCCCGTCTCGTGGCGCGTGCCGCGGGGCACGAACTGAGGTAAGCTCCCAAGCAATCTCCCCCACGAGGTGACCGGGATGGCGCGCGGCAGTTCCCTTCGCCAACCTACCGACGAGATCGTCCTGACGGCTGCGAAGCGGAGGTCTGACGGCCCGGCCGTGTCCCGCGAGGTGGGCATGCGCGGGATCCAGCCCCACCAGCCCTCCTGACTCAGAGCTC
>Ga0070707_100006936_pt1 | contig 10501 bp, 8 predicted proteins | sample KBSK5502metaG_FD_65468 | JGI IMG/M metagenome (GOLD analysis project Ga0070707, IMG submission 65468) | Corn, switchgrass and miscanthus rhizosphere microbial communities from Kellogg Biological Station, Michigan, USA - KBS K5-50-2 metaG | ecosystem: Host-associated > Plants > Roots >... | reverse complement strand
CAAGCGGGGCGCCGAGCCCGAATTCCCGACCCTCGTAGTCCCCGAGTGGGTGCGGCAGACGGTTCACGTGCCCGAAATCGACGCGGACTCCTTCGCGGTTCGCGGCGAGGGCCGCCTGCGCGTCATTCGCGTCATTCCCGGGCAGCTGCTGACGGGCTGCGAGGTGATGGAGCCGGCGCGTCGCGGCGACCTGCTGGTCAGCGACCCCGCGCGGGACCTCGTCAAGATCGCGGTTGTCGAGCGCCACCACGCCACCGGCCGCATCGGCGTGGGCTTCGCGACCGCGGTCGGCCTGCAGCGCGGGGCCTACGCGAGCACGGTCGCCCACGACGCCCACAACGTCGTGGTCATGGGCGTCGACGAGGAGTCGATGGCCGCCTGTGTGCGGCGCCTGGCCGAGATCGGGGGCGGGGTGGTGGTGGCCGACGGCGGCCACGTCGTGGACGAGCTTCCGCTGCCGGTGGCCGGGCTGATGAGCGACCGGCCTCTCCTGGAGGTCGACCGCAAGCTGGCCGCCCTCGAGGCTCGCCTGGCCGGCATGGGGGTGACCATGGCGGCGCCCTTCATGTGCCTGAGCTTCCTCGCCCTGTCGGTGATCCCCGAGCTCAAGATCACCGATCGCGGGCTGGTCGACGTGGGCACCTTCCGGCTCGTGCCTCTTACCATCCCCTGATGGAGGTCAGCTCGCCGCGGTCGCTGGCGGAGGCCCTCGAGGAGATGGCCGCGCAGCCTGCCAGCGTGCCCCTGGCGGGCGGCACCGATCTGATGGTCGCGCTCAATTTCGGGCGCGAGCGGCCCGAGCGGGTGCTGACCCTGCGCCAGGTCGAGGAGCTGCGCGATCTGAGCGTGAACGGCCGCGTCCGCTGCGGCGCCGCGGTCACCTACACCCGAATGCTGAAGGCAGTTCGCGACCCGGCCATGGTCGAGGCGGCGCGCACGGTCGGCTCCCCGCAGATCCGCAACGCGGGCACCTTGGGCGGCAACCTGGGCACCTGTTCGCCGGCCGGGGACACCCTGCCCGTGCTGGCGGCGCTCGACGCCGACGTGATCCTGCGCTCGGCCGCCGGCGGCGAACGCCGGCTGAAGCTGGCGGAGTGGATGCGAGGGCCAAAGAAGTCGGCACGGCGCCCGGACGAGCTGGTGGTGGCCGCCGAGTGGGACGCCGCCGGGCCCGCCCAGGCCTTCCTGAAGGCGGGCACCCGCAACGCGATGGTGATCGCGGTGGCCAACCTGGCCCTGGTGGTCGACCGCGCCCGCCGCCGGGTTGGCGCCGCCCTCGGCTCGGTCGGGCCGACCATCATCCGGGCGGGGGCGGCCGAGGAGTTCGCCCGCGGCCTCTTCGAAGAGGCCGGCTGGGAGCGGGCGCATCAGCCCTCGGCGGCCGCAGCCGAGCGTTTCGGGCAGCTCTGCGCCGAGGCCGCGGCGCCCATCGACGACGTCCGCGGCACGGCCGCCTACCGCCGGCACGTGGTGGCGGTGATGGCGCGCCGGGCTCTGGCCAGGACGGCGGCCGCGGTTTAGTGCGCGTTTCCCTAGAAGTCAACGGCCGCCCCCTGGCGGCGGACGTCTGGGAGGGCGAGTCTCTTCTCTACGTCCTGCGCGAGCGCCTCGGCCTGTGGGGCAGCAAGAACGCCTGCGAGCAGGGCGAGTGCGGGTCCTGCAGCGTCCTGCTCGACGGCGAGCTGGTCTGCGCCTGCCTGGTGCTGGCGGCGGCGGCCGACGGCTCGCGGGTGAGCACCGTCGAGGGGATGGAAGCAGACCCCATCGGGCGCGCGGTGCAGCAGGCGATGGTCGAGGCCGGGGGCGTCCAGTGCGGTTTTTGCACGCCTGGCTTCGTGGTCTCCATCGCCGACCTCCTCCGCCGCCACCCGCACCCGGACGAGCTGGCGGTGCGCGAGGCTCTGGCCGGCAACATCTGCCGGTGCACGGGCTACGTGCGCATCTTCGAGGCCGTGCAGCGGGCGGCGGCAAGTCTGTGAGGCTCCTGGTCAGCGGCGCTGTCGATGGGCGGTGGGTGCTGGCCGAGGACGGCGCCATCGTGGAGACGGGAACCGGCGCGGCGCCGGCCGCCGACCAGACGCTGGACGCCACCGGCTGCCTGGTGCTGCCAGGGCTGGTGAACTGCCACGACCACATGTACCAGCAGGCCACCCGCGGCTACGCGCCCAACCAGGGACTGTTCGGCTGGCTGGCCGAGCTCTATCCGGTCTGGGCGCGCATCGACGCCGCCACCGTGCGCGCGGCCGCCCGCGCGGCGATGGGGCGCCTACTCCTCAGCGGCTGCACCCTGACCACCGACCACCACTACGTCTTCCCGCGCGGCCAGGACGGCATCTTCCAGGCGCTGGTGGAGGCCGCGCGCGAGCTGGGCATCCGGTTCCAGCCCTGCCGCGGCTCGATGTCGCTCGGCCAGTCGGCGGGCGGTCTGCCCCCGGACGCCGTGGTCGAGGACCACGACGCCATCCTGGCCGACAGCGAGCGCCTGGTCGCGGCCTTCCACGACCCGGGCCCGGGTTCGATGTGCCGGGTCTCGATCGCACCCTGCTCGCCGTTCTCCGTGACGCCCGAGCTGATGCGGGATTCGGCGCAGCTCGCGCGCCGTCACGGCCTGCGGCTGCACACCCACCTGGCCGAGACCGTGGACGAGGAGGAGTTCTGCCTCGAGAAGTTCGGCAAGCGGCCCGTCGAGCTCCTGGAAGACCTGGAGTGGGTGGGCGCCGACGTCTGGCTGGCGCACGGAGTGCACTTCTCGCAGCCCGAGATCCAGCGGCTCGGCCGCTCGCGGACCGGGATCGCGCACTGCCCGTCCTCGAACCTGCGGCTGGGCGCCGGCGCCTGCCCGCTGAACGAGCTGCTGGCCGCCGGTTCTCGGGTGGGCCTGGGCGTCGACGGGGCGGCGAGCAACGAGGACTACCACCTGGCCGGCGAGGTCCGGCAGGCGATGCTCGTGGCCCGACTGCGCGGCGGGGCCACGGCGCTCGACGCGCGCGAGGCCTGGGCGCTGGCCACCAGCGGCGGGGCCGCTTGCCTGGGCTGGCCCGAGGTGGGCGCCCTGGAGCCGGGACGCCGCGCCGACCTGGCCGTCTACCGGGTTAACGACCTGGCGCACGTGGGCATGGCCGACCCTTTGGAGGCGCTGGCCCTGGCGCCGCCGGCGCGCGCCCATGCCGTGGTGGTCGAAGGGCGCGTGGTGGTGCGGGAGGGCCGGCTGCTCACGGCCGACGAGGAGGAGCTGGCGCGCGACCTGGGGGCGGCCGCCGACCGCCTGCGGAGGGCGGCGTAGGTGCTCGAGCTACCGCGCACCAGCGGCGTGGTCGGGGATTCCGTGCCCCGGCCCGACGCGCCGGCCAAGGTGCGCGGCGCCTTCGACTTCGCCTCCGACCTGCACGTCCAGGGGATGCTCTACGGGCGCACTGTCCGCTCGCCCCACCCCCACGCTGTGGTGAGCCGCATCGACACCGCGGCCGCCGCGGCCCTGCCCGGCGTGCGAGCGGTGCTGACCGCGGACGACCTCCCCGGCAACCGCTTCTACGGCCTGGACAAGATCCGCGACCAGCCGGTGCTGGTGGGGGTGGAGGAGACCGTGCATTACGCGGGCGAGGCCGTCGCCCTGGTAGCCGCGGACCATCCCGAGCAGGCGCGGGCGGCGGCGGCCGCGGTGCGCGTCGACTACCACGTCCTGCCTCCTCTGACCGACCCGGTGGAGGCGCTGGCCAAGGGCCATTCGCTTCGCAACCTGCTGATCAGGCGTGGCAACCCGGAAGCGACCGCCGAGTTGGTCGTGCGAGGGTTCTATGAGGTGGGCCAGCAGGACCAGGCGCCCCTCGGCCCCGAGGCCGGGCTGGCCATTCCCGACGGCGAGGGTGGGGTCGACCTCTGGGTCGCCACCCAGGCCCTGCACGTCGACCTCCGCCAGGTCGCCGACGCGCTGGGGTTGCCGCCCGAGAAGTGCCGGCTCCACCTGGCGGGCGTGGGCGGCGCCTTCGGCGCCCGCGAGGACCTCTCCATGCAGATCCACGGCTGCCTGCTGGCGCTGCGCACCGGGCGGCCGGTGAAGATGTGGTACGGGCGCGAGGAGTCCTTCGTCGGCCACGTCCACCGGCACCCGGCCTGGATGTGGTACGAGCACGGCGCCGACCGCCAGGGCAACCTGGTCTACGTCCGGGGCACGATCGTGCTCGACGGCGGCGCGTACGCCTCCTCCTCGCACGCCGTGGTTGCCAACGCCGCCATCTTCGGCTGCGGCCCCTACCGCGTCCCCAACGTGCTCATGTGGTGCGGCGCCGCGCGCACCAACCACGTTCCCAACGGCGCCATGCGCGGGTTCGGGGCCGTGCAGTCCTGCTTCGCCCACGAGTCGCAGATGGACCGCCTGGCGGCGGCGGTCGGGCTCTCGATGCTCGAGATCCGGCTCCGCAACGCGATGGGCTCCGGCGACCGCGTGATCACGGGCCAGGTGGTCAGCGGAGCGGCGCCCGTGGCCGAGCTCCTCCGCCGCTGCGCCGAGCTGCCACTACCCTCGCAACCGGCCGGCCGCATGGCGCTGCCGGGGGGCGCGGGCAACCTGGCCGAGATGGGCGATGTCAAGCGCGGGGTGGGCTGGGCGCTGGGGTACAAGAACATCGCCTACTCCGAGGGCTCCGACGACTACGCGACCGCGCGGGTGCGCCTGGAACGCCGCAACGGCTCGGCGGTGGCCCTGGTCAAGACCGCGGCCGCCGAGGTCGGGCAGGGCCTGGTCACCATCTGCCAGCAGATCGCGCGCACCGAACTCGGCGTGGAGGAGGTCGAGCTGGAGCCGGCCGACACCCTGATCGGAGATGCCGGGTCTTCATCGGCGTCGCGCCAGACCTGGATGACCGGCGGCGCCGTGCGCGAGGCCGCGCGCTTGGTGGCTGGGGAGGTGCTAAAGCGCGCGGGCCCGCCCGGGCGGGGGCTGGCCGGCGGCCACGTCGTCGACGAAGAGGGGGCGCCGCTGGCGCCCATCGCGCTGCTCCTCGACGAGCCGATCGAGCGCGAGTACGAGAACCACCACCGGCGCACCGCCAAGCTGGACCCCGATGGACAGGGCGACGCCCACGTCTCCTTCATGTTCGTCGCCCAGCGGGCGGTGGTCGACGTCGACCCCGAGGCCGGGCTGGCCCGGGTCGCCCAGGTCGCGACCGTGCAGGACGTGGGCCTGGCCATCAACCCGCTCCAGGTCCACGGCCAGATCGAGGGCGCCGTGGCGCAGGGCGTGGGCCTGGCGACCATGGAGGAGATCCAGACCCGCGCGGGCGAAATCCGCAACGCCTCCTTTACCGACTACCTGCTGCCGACCGCCCTCGACATGCCCGAGATCGTCTCCGAGCTGGTCGAAGAGGCCGAGCCGGACGCCCCCTACGGCGCCAAGGGCGTCGGGGAGCCACCCCTCATCGCCTCGCCGGCCGCCATCTGCGCGGCCATGCGCGACGCGTCGGGCCGCGAGCTCTGCCGGATCCCGGTGCGGCCGGAGGAGCTGGCCGGCGTCAGCGCGACTAGGCCGCCGCGCGACCTGGTTCCGGGACAGCCGCCGGCCTAGGGAGGCGAAGCCACAAGGCCAGCGCCAGGATCAGGGCCGAGGCCACGCCCACCGGCGCGAAAGCGCTGGCAGCCACGCCGCTGGCGTCCCAGACCGCCCCGCCCAGCAGCGGGCCCAGGAACGAGCAGGCGTAGGTGATCGTGAAGATGCCGGCCGAGAGCCGGTGCTCGTCGTCGCGGGCAGCCATCAGCGGCGGCACGGCCAGGGTCAGGACCAGGATCGCCGCCGCCATGAAGCCGAAGACCGCGGCGCAGGTGACCGTCGCCACGCCGCCGGGGAGGGCCAGGAAGCCGGCCAGGGCGATCAGCCCCAGCGCGCCCGCCACCAGGAACGGCCAGCGCCGGCCGATGACGTGGCGGGCGCCGGCGCCGATCAGGATCGAGGCCGGGATCTGGCCGGCGTTGAGGGCGGTGATGGCGGCCGGCACCAGCCCCGGCCGGCCGGTGGCGTGCAGGTAGTCGGGGATGAAGGCGTTGCAGCCCCAGTAGATCGCCGAGGCCGACCCGAAGATCAGGCCCAGCAGCCAGACCTGGGGGTCGTGCCAGTCGGGCCACCAGCGGGCGGGTGGGCGGGCGGCATCGCGGGCGACGTGTGGCGTGGCGACCGCGACCAGGATCGCGGTCGCCAGGATCGGGAGCGACCAGACCGCGAGCGCCGGCTCCCAGCGCCCGCCCGTCAGCGGCAGGACGATCGGGAGCGTCAGGGCCGCCGCGATGATCTCGCCCATGAGCAGGCCGTTGGCGTAGGTGGCGGTGGCCAGCCCGATCCGCGCCGGGTGCCACTGGCGGGCCAGGGAGGGAAAGGCGGGCTGGATGACGGCGATCCCGAGCGCCATCAGGAAGGTCATGGCCAGCAGGAGCGCCACGGTGGGGCCGAGGCCGCGCAGGGCGCCCGCGCCCGCGATCAGCAGCAGCCCGGCGATCAGCGCCCGCCGGGCGCCGATGCGCGCGATCAGCAGGCTGCCCGGGATGGCGAAGAGCGCGAGCATGAAGGGCGTCATCCCGGTCAGGACCCCGATCGCCTTCTCGTTCATGGAGAGGTCGCGGTGGATGAGCGGGATCAGCGGCGGCACGCAGAGCACGGTCATGCGCAGGTCAGCGCCGGCGACCCACAGGAGCACCAGGAAGCCGGGGCTCTTAGGATGCACAGCTCACAAGATGTGGCGACAGTGGCCGGCTTGGGCGCCGGCCCTCCTTGCGGACTCGGCTGATGCACCCCATCTGCGTCGTTGGCTTCTGCGCTTCTCGCTCATGCAGCTACCGCTGCACTCGCTGCGATGCTCGGCACCGCCTAGCATCTGGGGCACCTCAACCGATCTGTCGCCTCATCCCGTGAGCCGCGCATCCTAGGAGCCGCGCGCGCCGCTAATGGCCTCCAGCGCGGCCGGGTTCTCCAGCGAGGAGAGGTCGCCGGGCTCCAGTCCGAGGTAAACGGCCTTGACGACCCGGCGCAGGATCTTGGCGTTGCGGGTCTTCGGCAGGTCGGCCACGAACTCGACCGCCTTCGGCCGCAATGGCTTGCCCAACGCCGCCGCCACCATCTCCTTGAGCGTTTCAGCTAGCTCGTCAGTTGGCTGATGGCCCGGCCGCAGGACGACGAAGCAGACCAACGCCTCGCCTTTGAGCTCGTCGGGCACGCCGACTGCGGCCGACTCGGCTACGGCCGGGTGGCCGATCAGGATCGACTCCACCTCGGCCGGCCCCAGGCGCTTGCCGGCGACCTTGATGGTGTCGTCGGAGCGCCCCAGCACGTACCAGAGCCCGTCGTCCGCCACATACGCCCAGTCGCCGTGGACCCAAACGCCCGGGAAGCGCGACCAGTAGGTCGCGATGTAGCGCTCGTCGTCCCGCCAGAAGCCTCGCGTCATGCCCGGCCAGGGCGCCCGGATGGCGAGCTCGCCCACCTCGCCGCGCACGCTGCGGCCCTCCTCGTCAAGGACGTCAGCGGCCATCCCGGGCAGCGGGCCGGCGAAGGACGTCGGCCGCAGCCTGGAGATGACGTTGCCGCACAGGATGCCGCCCGCGATCTCGGTGCCGCCCGTGTAGTTGATGACCGGCAGGCGGCCGCCGCCGATCTTCTCGAAGTACCACTTGAAGGGCTCGGGGTTCCACGGCTCGCCGGTGCCGCCGAGCACGCGCAGGCTGGAGAGGTCGTGCTTGCGGGGCGGCTCGTCGCCGTGGGTCATCAGCCCGCGGACCAGGGTGGGGGAGACGCCCAGGATCGTCACCCTGTGGTCGGCCACCATCCGCCACAGGCGGTCGGGGCCGGGGGTGTCGGGTGTGCCCTCGTACAGGACCATGCTGCCCCCGTGCAGCAGGCTGCCCATGATCAGCCAGGGGCCCATCATCCAGCCGATGTCGGTGAACCAGAAGAGGACGTCGCCGGCGCCCATGTCGAAGCCGTGGGCGAGGTCCTGGGCGGCCTTGACCGGGAAGCCGCCGTGCACGTGGACGGCGCCCTTGGGGCGGCCCGTGGTGCCCGAGGTGTAGATGATCATCAGCGGGTCCTCAGGGTCGAGGCGTGCCGTGTGCAGTTCCTCAGGCTCGTCCTCGATGAGCACGTCCCAGGTCTTGTCGCGGCCGTGGGTCCAGGGGATCTCGCGCCCGATCCGGCGGTGGACGATGCAGTGCGTCACCGTCTCGGCGTCGACCAGCGCGCGGTCGGCGACCTCCTTCATGGGCACCACCTGGCCGCGCCGGTAGAAGCCGTCGGCGCAGACCAGAACCTTGGCTTCGCCGTCGTTGAGGCGGCTGCTGATGGCCTGCGGCCCGTAGCCGCTGAAGAGGGGGATGTAGACCGCGCCGATCTTGGCGCAGGCCAAGAGCGCGATCGCCACCTCCGGCGTCAAGGGCATGAAGAGCCCGATGCGGTCGCCCTTCTCGACGCCCAGGCCTTTGAGGGCGCTGGCGAACTTGCAGACCTCGGCGTTGAGCTGGGCGTAGGTCAGGCGGCGGACCTCTCCGTCCTCGCCCTCCCAGGTCAGCGCGAGCCTGCCGCCGTCGCCACGCTCCAGGTGGCGGTCCAGGCACGAGGCCACGATGTTGAGCTTGCCGCCTACCCACCACGTCGCCCAGGGCACGCCGCGGGAGATGTCGACGACCTGCTCGTAGCCCCGGTAGAAGTGGATGCCCAGGTCGTGGATCACGGCGTCCCAGAACCAGGCGTAGTCGCGGCCCGAGCGTTCGATCAGCTCGTCGAAGGAGGCGATCCCGTGCTTTGCCATGAACCGGTGCAGCCGGCTGTGTTCGATGACGTCCGGCGCCGGCTCCCAGATCACGTCGCCGATCACGACCGGCTGCATCGCGCTCGATTGTCGCGCATGCAGCGGAGCCGTCAGGCCGAGCGCGCCAGTGAAGTCCCGATGTGCGCGGCCTCCTGGCACAGCTCCCAGTAGTTGTTCCAGGCCACGCGCATGACGGCGAGCGCCGCGTCCGCGTTCTTCTTCGCCTTGACCGCGCGTCGCGCGTGGTGGTTGGCATACGCCCAGCGGGCGAAGGCGCGGTCGACGGTGGCCTCGATGAGCTCCTGCCAGGCCTGCTCTCGATCGGGGCCCGGGTACGGAGGCAGGACCAGCAGCTTCCACTCGATGCCCGGCCGGATCGGGGTGATGGCCGGCATTCCTGCCGCCCGGCCGGGGTGGGCACTGGAGGCGGGCCGGCGCGGGTTGGCCGCCATCAGCCGCTGCTGGAGGCCGAAGATCAGGTTCTGCGCCGCGCGGACCGAGGTGGGGAGTGAGGGATCGGCGCGGCCGGCCCGCAGCTGCAGCGCCCACAGGGCCCGGCGCAGCGGGTCCGGCAGCTCGCGAATGCTGTGCATCCGGAGGAGCTCGATCTCGCCGAGCAGGTCGTCTGACGCCCGCAGCAGGTCGCGGCGGTGGCGTTCTGAAGAGCGGGGATCGAGGTCGCCGAGCGCGAGCACGGGCGCACCATAGAAGCGGCGCGCCCTCGTGTAAATGCCCTCTTTACAGCGCACACTCGCGCGCTCGTCTTAACAGCCGATGTTGACGCGGATCAGGGGCCGCCCATAGCGTCCCCGGCGTGCTTCGGAGGTGGCTGGTGGCGGCGGCGGCGCTGGTCGCGGGCGGGCTGGTGACGGGGGCCCTGCTCCTCTACACCGGCGCTCAAGCACGCGCCACGGACGAGGTCTACGTGGCGGTGCGCGACGTTCCCGCCGGGGCGCCGCTGGCACCCGATTCCCTGCGCCTGGACCGTATGCGCCTGGGGACTGCCGGCGGGGCCGTGCTGGGCCCGGCGGCCGCCAGGCTGATCTTCGCGTCACGGGCGGCGCACGACCTGGTGGCCGGACAGCTGGTGCAGCGCAGCGACCTGGCCACCGCCGAATCGGGGCCCGACCGGCGCCGGGTTCTGCTTCCGGTGAAGGACGCGCCGCCGGTCAGTCCGGGCGACCGGGTCGACCTCCTCCTCCTCCTCAACGGAGGCGCGGTCGTGCCCTTCTTCTTCAACCTCGAGGTCGTCAGCACCCAACCCGCGGGGCTGGTGGTGAGCGCGCCCTCCCGCGCCGCCACCGCCCTGGTCTGGGCGTCGCAGGGTGGCCGCCTGGTGGCCGTGGCCGCCGACCCCGGAGCCCGGCGGGGCGACGAGAGCGCCGTGGCGAGCCTCGAGCAGGCCCAGGCCGCGGTCGGCCCATGACCGGGGTGATCTCCGTGGCCGGCGCCAAGGGCAGCCCGGGTGTCACCTTCGTCGCCGCGGGCCTGGCCAGGCGCCTGGCCGAAGGCGCGGTCGACGTGCTGGCGATCGACGCCGACGCCGAGGACGCGGCGCTGGGCATGGCCCTCGGCCTGCCCGACACCGACGGGGGTGCGGCCCTGGCGCGCTCCGCCGGGCTGGGCGTGATCACGCCCGAGACGCTGCGCCAGGCGGCCGCACCGGCGGGCCGCCGGCTCTGGCTCCTGGAATGCCAGGCGGCGCCCGACTTGGACGG
>Ga0070707_100006934_pt1 | contig 10502 bp, 7 predicted proteins | sample KBSK5502metaG_FD_65468 | JGI IMG/M metagenome (GOLD analysis project Ga0070707, IMG submission 65468) | Corn, switchgrass and miscanthus rhizosphere microbial communities from Kellogg Biological Station, Michigan, USA - KBS K5-50-2 metaG | ecosystem: Host-associated > Plants > Roots >... | reverse complement strand
GCTCGACCGAGCCGTTTGGGAGCTGATGTCTTACTTCGCGGCATGGGGTACATTCGGATTGTAGTTGGAGACCACCTCCTGGAGCTTCCGCATCAGCTTCTCAGGATCGCCCTCTGAAAGCAACGTTTCGAGTTCCTGGAGATGCCGTTCGAGGCCCTCCGGTTCGAAGGCCGGTCGTCCCACCGCCCGCTTGATTTTTTCGTGCTCGGTCGGCTCGACATGCTCGTTCTGATCAAACAGTTCCTCGTACATTTTTTCTCCCGGACGCAGGCCGGTGTAAGTGATCTTGATGTCCTGATCCGGCACTCGTCCGGAGAGAAGGATCATATTGCGGGCAAGGTCCGCCACGCGGATCTGCTCACCCATGTCCAGGACGAAGACATCGCCGCCGTGCCCCATCACGCTGGCCTGCAGGACCAACTGGACAGCTTCTGGGATAGTCATGAAATAGCGTTTGATCTCCGGATGGGTGACGGTCACGGGCCCGCCCTTTCGGATCTGCTCGGTGAAAAGCGGCACGACGCTGCCGTTGCTCCCCAACACATTCCCGAAACGGACCACCGTGAACCGAGTCCGGCTCTTCCCGTTCCTTTCCTGGACCAGATGCTCGGCGATCCGCTTGGTAGCCCCCATCACGCTGGAAGGATTGACCGCCTTGTCGGTTGAGACCAGCACGAACTGCCCGACCCCAGCCGCCAGCGCCGCTTCCGCGACCACGCGCGTGCCCAGGACATTGTTCCGCACAGCCTCGCCCTGATTCCGTTCCATCATCGGCACGTGCTTGTGAGCCGCAGCGTGGAAGATCAGGTTCGGCGCACAGGCGCGGAAGACCTCCGTCACCCGTTCAGGGACGGCGACATCGCCGACTACCGCCAGGGTTTTGACCTGAGGAAACGTTTCGCGCAGCTCCAGATCGAGCGTATAGAGGCTGTTCTCATGCCGTTCGAAGAGCACCAGGAGCGCCGGCTTATATCGGGCGATCTGCCGGCACAACTCGGCGCCGATGGAGCCGCCCGCGCCGGTGACCAAAACGCGTTTGCCCTCCAACAACGGATGCAATTCCTGGAGGTCGGTCTTGATCGGTTCGCGCTGCAACAGGTCCTCCAGGCTCACTGGCCGGACCTGCCGCATCGAGACGGCATTGTCGAGCAGTTGTTTGACGTTAGGGAGGGTCTTGATGGGAATTCGGCAGGCTTCCGACGCCGCCAGAATCCGCTGCATCAATTGGGGCGTGGCCGAGGGAATGGCCACGATGATCTCCTGGGCCTGTATCCGTTCAGCGGCCTTCTTGATGTCCGCGATCGTCCCCATGACCGGAACACCATGGATGTTCGCTTTCTGCTTGACAGAATCATCATCTACAAAGGCCACCGGTCGGTATTGATAGGAGGGATTGGTCTGAAGGTCCCGCAGGAGTAGTTCCCCGGCGTTGCCAGCTCCAACGATCAGGACGCGTCGAGCTGTGGGCTCGATGGTCTGCTGCCATTCACGCAACCAGCGGACCGTCAGACGAATGCCTGACAGAGATCCCAGCGTGAGCAGACCTGTCAGGATGATGACCGCACGCGGGTAGTCGACCCAATCCAGTGCCCAATGGAACACACCATAGAGTCCGACAGTGCATGTGACTGACGCCCAAAAGATTTTCGCCAGGTCATGAATCCCTACGTAGCGCCAGAGGCCGCGGTGGACTCCGAATCCCCACAGACCGGCCCAGTACACCAACGCCACGAATGGCATGCCCTGCCACATCCGCTGGAGATATTGTTGGGGAATCGCCCCTTCGAACCGCAGTAGGAACGCGCAGGCGTTCGCAAACAGAATGAGGGTGACCTGCACAACCCCGACGACGAGGAGCCTATGCCGAAGCAGGAAATCGGCAGATGTGCTCGACACAAAAGTGAATAGCCTGAACGCCAACTGCCTCACGGGAGTCTCCGGTTCCTATCCCGCCGCATCCACGGCTTGCTCCACGACGGGCTTTTCAGTGTATACCACCATGGCCATCGCGACCAACACCCAAAACTGCAGCGCGAGAGTGCCGATCAGCATGTGGTCGAAAAGGAGCCGGACCGTCAACCCAATAATACTCACCCCGACTCCTAACGTCATAGCCTTCGTTATCGGATCCTCAGACTGACGAAATCTGGTGAGCGCTTGGACGGCAATACGCTGTAGTAGCCAGACAAACAACGCCAGGCCGGGAAGCCCTACACCAAGGGAGAGGTCGAGGAAGGTATTATGCGTTCCTGCGCTTAGAATTGAGTAATGCCCGCCCTGAACCTGCTCAGGCAATTGTCCATAGACCAACTTGAAATTGTCCTTGCCATAGCCTATGCCCACCAACGGATGCTCAGCAATCCGTCTCAATGTGTATTCCCAAATGTCCATGCGATGCACCAGCGAGCTTGTTCCCCCTCCTCGGATAGGGATATCGGTCCCCGGAACAGTAAAGAGGCCGTAATGGATAACCCCTGCCGTCACAGCTCCAATCAAAAGACCGATCAGGACGGAGGCGACAATCAGGGTTTTCCGCCTAACGATCCATACAAAGCTACTCAACTCACTCAATAACGCGACGAAGCCCGCTCTTGAAAATGTGAGCAGCAGACAGACGGTCGCCGCCACCGTGGCGCTCAGGGAGAAGATTCGCTCATACGGCCTCTTTTCAAAAAGAAACAACGCAAAGCACAACGGGATAACCATCACCAGATATGTCGACAGCCATACCTCGCCGGACATCACCGACTCAAGCATCAACAGCCTGCTCTCAGACTGCAGGATCCCGACCATTCTCATGAATTCAAGGACTCCATATCCGCTGACGATCAGAGACGTACCTACTAAGACCCACATGAGCCGAGCCCATCGAGATTCATCCTTAAAGAAATACACAACCACGTAAAAGATCAGACCCTGCTGCAACAGTTTGGCGAACTCCTTGAAGCTGTAGAGAGGAAACGCGGCGAAAGGGATCGTGAAGGCAACCCAAGCAATGAAGGCGAGCAGCGGCGCATCGATCGGCGTCCGCGTAAAGAAATGCCGACGGTTGACGGCACACCAGAGGAGAAGCAGCACGACCAAGATAATAAAACCGTTTCGTTCGATAAAGAGGAGGTGTTTAAAAGGGAGGCTCAAAATATAGATATAAAGAAGGCCTCGGATGATGTTGTCCAGATTGGGTAGGACAACCGTGGAATCGGTCATGGGAGAAGCCGTAACACCCCTCATCCCGCAGCCCCCACTACTTTGGCCTGCCTCTCTACCACGCAGACTCCCCATATCAGCACAGTATAAATGGCCATCCATCCCAGCAGGATCATCATGCGCCATGGCTCGCTGACCTGGACATACACCACCGCGCTTATCCCGCAGGCCAGCATCAGCGCATACTCTGCCATCACCGTCTTTCGATGCCCCCACCCTGCCAACACGAGTCGCTGGTAATAATGCTCCCGGTGCGCCAGCCAGATTTTTTCTCCCCGCAGCAGCCTCCTGGCAAGCGTGACCGTCGCGTCCACGATGAACGGAGAAAAGATCAACAGCGGGATCCACACGTCGAAGACGCCGTCGTGCACCCCCATCACCGCCAGCGCCGCCGCCATGAAGCCAAGCGGAACGCTCCCCACATCTCCCATAAAGATCCGAGCGGGGGGCACATTATAGAAGAGAAATCCGGCCGCCGCCGCCGCAACCAGAAAAGACATGACCATAATAAATTGATGTCCACCCCGCCAGGCCACATAGCCAAGAAATCCGTACCCGAGTACCGTCACCCCCCCCGCAAACCCGTCCATGCCGTCCATAAAATTGTAAAGATTTGCCATCCATATGAGAAACAGAATCGTCACGAGGACGGCAAGCCAGCCCAGAGGCAGAGCTCCGATGAGTGGCGCCGGGATGGTATTCGCCGTCAATCCGGCGCCCCACACCACACCGGCCGCTGCGAGCGCCTGCGCTCCCAACCGAAGACTGGGCGAGAGATCGGATCGATCATCCCAAAAGGAAACGATAAGAACTAGCAGGGTCGCGCCCAGTACCCAGAGGGCCGTGGTGGTCACGCCGGACCATCCCAGGGCCAGGCTCAACAGTAGCCCCAGTCCTACGCTTCCGAAGATTGCGAGCCCTCCAGTGCGCGGAGTTGGAGTCGCATGCAAGGACCGTTCGTTGGGATGATCAAGGAGGGCGAGCTTAGAAGCCGGGACGCAGAGCAGCCTCGTCAAGACGAAGGCCAAGAGAAAGACCAGCCCCAGGAGACCCAGGATGCCAAGGGTCACGCCTTTCCCTTTCGGTACCAGGTGATCAGTTCCGGCAGCGCGTCCGGGAACATGATGGACGGCTGGTATCCCAGTTGGCGTGAAATCTTCTCCGAACTGTACCAGGCCGATCCGATCAATTTGTCAAGCGCATCGGTATCAAAAATGAATCGTTTTCCTCGGGCACGACCGATCGCATCACCCACAGCCCCAGCTGCATCGAGGACCCATAACGGAACGTGCCAGCCTGGAATCCGTTTGCCCAGAGCGCGGTGGATCAGCTCATAGAGCTCGCGCGTGGAATAGGCTTGGCCGTCCGTCACAATATAGCGCTGGCCGTTCGCCGTAGGTGTACCGGCCGCCAGCACGGCGGCCCGCACCACATCCGCCACATGCACCATACTTCGACGGTTGCCGAGTTCCGGGATGGGAGGAAAGACACCGCGATCGATGGCCGCAATCATCCGGAAGAGGTTCCCTTTGGTCCCAGGCCCATACACAAGAGGCAGCCGCAGGCACGTCACATGGAGTCCGGCATGCCCGCCAATATCGAACGCCGCCTGCTCCGCGGCAAGCTTGGACCGTCCGTACGGGCTCATGGGTGTGCCGGCAAAGGATTCGTCCAGACATCGACTGCCTCCTTCGCCCATCGCCTTCACGCTGCTGAATAAAACGAAGCACCGCGCGCCTCCGGCCACGGCCCCTGCCAAGACATTGCGAGTGCCTTCCACATTGACAGAACGATAAACCTCGTCATCGCCCTCCACTTCAGAAAGAGCATGGGCTAAGCCCGCAAGATGATAAACGGTCTGGCAGCCAGCCGCGGCTTTGATCATCGCCGGAGCATCCTGCACGTCTCCAGCAACGACTTCGACCGTGTCGGGCCATTCGCCGCTCCGATCGAAACCGCGCACCAGCGCCCGCACTGAAGACTCATCCTTCCGCAGCCGCTCAATCAAGTGTCGTCCGATGAAACCGGACGCGCCCGTCACTAAGACTTTGTTCACGCCTGACCCGCTTCGCAGGCTACAGGGCCGGGATTACCCAACAACTCTCGGTAGAGAGCCAGGGTATCACGCACGATTCGTTCCACCGAAAATTCACTCTCCACGATCTCTCGCCCGCGCGCTCCCATGCGCGCCCGCAGGGCAGGATCTTTGAACAATGCGGCAATGGCCTTAGCCAAGGATTCCGAATCCCGGGGCGACACCAGGAAGCCATTGTCGCCTGCTCGCACAATTTCTCGACAACCGGGTACATCCGTCGCCACGATCGGAAGGGCACATGCAGCCGCTTCCAGCAAAATCTTGGGCAGTCCTTCTCGATAAGAAGGCAAGGCGACCACGTGGGCTGACGCCAAGACCTTCGGCATATCCTCCAGATGCCCCCACCACTCCACGATTCGTTCCTCCTGCCATTGGCGCAGTTGCGCCTCGGAAATACTCGCAGGATTCTCATGATCCGGCTGCCCAACCAGCACGAAACGCCCCAGGATGCCCCATTCCTTCAGCAGCCTGCTCGCGGCCACGAATTCCCCTATACCCTTATCCCACAGCATCCGGCCCGCCAGCATCACCACCGGGGTTCCACCAAGACAAGGGCGCGGGGTAAAGCGTGCGAGATCCACACCTACCCCTCGAATCACGCGCGCGTCGGCCTTTCGCACCAGGCCGGCCTGCACCAGCTCTTCACGGTCTTCCTCGTTCTGAAAAATCACGAGCGCACGAGGGAGCGCCATCGCCCATCGCAACGCCTGCCTGATCAGCAGGCGAAGGAGTCCGATTTTCTCACCTCTGGTGATGAATGTGTACCCCAGACCGGCAAAGGCATTGACGACGGCAGGAACGCCGGCCAGTCGCGCGGCGATGGAGCCGTAGACGATCGGTTTCAAGGCCACATGATGCACAATGTCCAGCCGCTCCCGACGGTAGAGACGGGTGATTTCCATCAAGGCTGCCAGTTCTTGTAGCGGATTGCGGCTGCGCCGCACCAGATGGATCGGGAGCAACTTGAAACCTTCTTTTTCTATTCGCTTGCCATGATCTTGGACCCGCGTGGCGATGAGGACTTCCATCCCCGCATCGCGCGCCGCCCTCGCCAGATCGAGGCGGTGAGACCAAAAGTACCAATCCTCGGTGATCAGGAACAGCAGACGGGGCTTGGCGGTCTGAGACACGATGCTCATCCCGCTACACGCGATAATAGGAACGATACCATTTCACAAAACGCTCGATGCCGACTTCGATCGGCGTGCTGGGTTTAAAGCCGACATCACGCACAAGATCCTCAACATCAGCCCAGGTTTCGGGCACATCTCCGGGCTGCAGCGGTAGCATGTTTTTCTCGGCTTTCCTCTTGAGGCACTGTTCCAGCACTTCGATGCATCGCATCAGTTCGACGGGGCTGTTATTGCCGATATTATAAATTCTATACGGCGCCCGGCTGCTGCTGGGATCCGGCGCGTCTCCTGACCATTTCGCGTCGGGCTGAGCCGGTTTATCCAGCACCCGGATCACCCCCTCCACGATGTCGTCGATATAGGTGAAGTCCCGCCGCATCTTGCCGAAATTGAACACATTGATCGGTCGGCCCTCCAGAATCGCTTTCGTGAACAGAAAGAGAGCCATGTCGGGCCGGCCCCATGGGCCATAGACCGTAAAGAAACGCAATCCCGTCACCGGCAAGCTGTATAAGTGACTGTAGGTATGCGCCATCAATTCATTGGCTTTCTTGGTCGCGGCGTAAAGGCTCACGGGGTGATCCACATTGTCGTGCACCGAAAACGGCATTTTGGTGTTGGCGCCATACACTGAACTGGATGAAGCAAAGACGAGATGCTTGACACCATGGTGGCGGCATCCTTCGAGAACATTCGCAAACCCTAGGAGGTTACTGTCGATATAGGCGTAGGGATTTTCCAGGGAATACCGCACGCCGGCCTGGGCGGCCATATGAACCACGACTTCCGGTTTGTGTTCTTTGAAGAGCCGAGAGACAGCCTCGCGGTCCGCCACCTCTACTTTGTAAAAATGAAAGCCCGGCTGTCCCTTCAATTGGGCTAACCGGGCCTCCTTGAGCGTGACGTCGTAGTACTCGTTCAAATTGTCCAGCCCCAGGACCTCGTCGCCACGAGCCAAAAGCCGCTTGCCCAGGTGAAAACCTATAAAACCGGCAATGCCGGTAAGCAACACTCTTGCCACCTGATTATCTCCGTTACGAATGCCCGTGCCGGCTCAACCATCCCTGGAACATCAGCACGTCCCACAGGAGGTATGACCAATCCCGTTTGCCTGAAAGATGCTCTGCCCATTTCTGACGGATTGGTTCAGAATTGAAAAATCCCTCTTTGTTCAGGCGTCGCTCGGCCAACAGGTCTTCTGCCCAACCTCGTAATGGTCCCCGTAACCATGAATCGATGGGAATCGCAAATCCCATCTTGGGACGATCAACCAGGTTTTCCGGAATATATCTTTTGAGGACTTGTCGCAGCAACCACTTGCCCTGACTGCCCCGAATCTTCATCGTGATCGGCACCTGCCATGCAAACTCGACAACCCGATGATCGAGGAGCGGCAAACGGGCCTCCAGACTCACGCCCATGCTGGCTCGATCCAGCTTCACCAAGAGATCGTCCGGCAAATAGGTGACGGTATCGAAATACATCATGCGCTGAGTGAAATCTGAGAGCTTCGCCCATTGAGAATGATCGGTCAGAAGCGTCTTGGGTTCGACCGCCCCAGATACTACAGCCGACGGATCTTTCCAGTGCGAGATTAGGCTCAGATACATGGAATCCGGGTCCTCCACCGGCAGGATCTGGGCGAGCTTTTGCAGTTTGTCGGCGGAATTTTGCAACGAGGGCAAGAAGGTGCCAACGCTTCGGAAAGTCGCCTCCCCTATCGTCGGCGCGATCACAGTCAAGCCATCTGCCAAGAGATGCTTCACGCTTGTCGGCATCCAGCCAATTGTCCGCCAAATGCTCCGGCCCCAAAAATAGCGATTGTAGCCTCCAAACAGCTCGTCTCCTCCATCGCCAGACAGACTGACCGTGACATGCCGACGGGCCAGTTGTGAGACCAAGAACGTAGGAATCTGTGAAGAATCGGCAAACGGCTCGTCATAGAGGGCCGGCAGCAGCGGGATGACGGCCATCGCTTGCTCCGACGACACATACAGCTCGGTGTGATCGGTGCCCAGGTGCCGCGCCACTTCCTTGGCATAGATCGCCTCATCGTATACGCGCTCGTTAAAACCAATCGAAAAGGTCTGGACCGGCCTCCCGCTCTGCGCCTGCATCAACGCAACCACTGTTGAGGAATCGATGCCGCCGGATAAAAATGCGCCTAAAGGCACATCGGCAACCATGCGAAGTTGGACCGCATCCCTCAAAAGTTCGTCGAGATGATGAATCGCCTCCTCTTCCGTCCATGTGGATTCCTGAACGGCCCCCTGTTCCGCGACCTCTTTGGCAGACCAGTAGGGAATCGGCCTTGCTGTCCGCTCTGCCGCCGTACCCGTTAAATTGACAGTCAGGATCGTGCCCGGCGGAAGCTTAAAGATGCCTTGGTAAATCGAGTAGGGAGACGGAATGCAGCTGTGGCGCATCAAAAGGGTGACTGCATTGCGATCAATGTCCGCTTTAAAATCAGGGTGGATTCTCAAGGCTTTCAGCTCCGAGGCGAAGAGGAACGTCTTCCCGACCCACCCATAATAGAGGGGTTTTTCGCCTAACCGGTCCCGCCCCAGATGAAGCGTCCGCGCTTCGCGATCCCACAATGCGAAGGCGAACATGCCGTTGAGACGCGTGACCGCCTTTCCCACGCCCCATTCGCTGACCGCCGCCAGTAGGACCTCAGTATCTGAATGGCCGCGGAATCTGTGGCCGAGCTTTTCCAGCTCCACGCGTAGAGACTTGAAGTTGTATATCTCTCCATTGTAGCTGACGACATAACGCCCCGAGACCGAATGCATCGGCTGACGGCCGGCCGCAGACAAGTCAATGACAGAGAGACGCCGGTGCCCCAGGCCGATGCCCGTCGCTGCATCAAACCAGATCCCGCTCTCATCAGGACCGCGGTGCACCAGCGCCGAAGACATCGCCATCAGTCGCGTTTGCCATTCCGCTTCCTGAATGCCAAGTTGGAGTGCGCCGGCAATTCCGCACATACTACGTTCTATCAGCTCCTGATAAATTCTGATAGAAATCCTCATACTGCGACACGATCGAGGAGATGGAGAAATGTTTTTGGATGCGCGCTCGAGCAACGGTTCCCAATTGCATGCGCCCCTCCCGCCCAAGCCCAATAAGCTTTTCGCAGGCTTCAGCCAACGCTTCAGGATTCTTCGGCGGTACCACTCGGCCCGCTTCGCCGACAATGAGAGCGGAGTCCCCCACATCAGTCACCACACAAGAAGTGCCACACGCCATAGCTTCGCCTATGACATTGGGAAAGCCTTCCGTCAATGAAGAGTTCACCATAATATCCAACCCGGACATGATAAAGGGGATATCATGCCTCTCCCCCAATAAGTAGATCTGCTCGATGAGGCCATATCTTGAGATAATCCGACAAATCTCATTATTGTCCTCCGTCATGCCGTTCCCCACGAGAACACAACGTACATTTCGATCGCGTTGACGCATCAACTGCATTGCCCTCAACAAGTTCTCATGATCCTTCATGGCATCGAAACGGGCGATCATTCCGATCAGCACCGCGTCTTCAGGCAATTTGAGTTCTTCGCGAAACTTCAGCCGAGCCGATGGATCCGGTCGAAACTGATCCAAGTCGAAGCCATTCGGAATCACTGACCATTTCCGCGGAGCATAACCAAGCACCTCATGGCAGCGGCGCCCCTCATACGAATTGACGATAACGGCATCCGGCAGCCGCGATAGACGGGCGAGAAGGCGGAGGACTAACTTGGAGGTGAAAGGATACCGGCTGAAATCCATATCTGAGCAGCGCACATTCCAGACGATCGCAGGCACACTGCTGAACTTCCCTACGAGCACGCCAAGTAGGTCTGAGTGGTACAGCCAGGTCTGGAGAATTTGTGGCCGCTCTTTCATCAATAGGCGCCGCAATTGCAACATTGCGAAGGGATTTGGCACTCCCCTTCGCATCTCCAATGTAAAGACAGGAACTCCCACAGATTCAATCTGATCTCCCAGCGATCCTCGGTCTGTCATCGAAACGACGACATTCAAGAATTTCGACCGCTCCATCTTAGCCACCAACTTGT
>Ga0070707_100006931_pt1 | contig 10502 bp, 11 predicted proteins | sample KBSK5502metaG_FD_65468 | JGI IMG/M metagenome (GOLD analysis project Ga0070707, IMG submission 65468) | Corn, switchgrass and miscanthus rhizosphere microbial communities from Kellogg Biological Station, Michigan, USA - KBS K5-50-2 metaG | ecosystem: Host-associated > Plants > Roots >... | reverse complement strand
CTTGAAACGGACGACCTCCTGCGCAGCTTACCTCCTATAGAGCCGCTCCCTTCTCTCCCAACTCAGGTCCAGCATCGAAGGAAAGGAAAAGATGCCAGGGTTGTATCCTTCAGCGTTCTTTTGAGCGTCACCGCTAGAATAGTGGCAAGACACGCAGATCTTCGACAGCAGCCGCACATCGCTGAAACGCTCAACTCAATAGTCGTCTCACCTTCCACTTCTGAAGTCTCTGATAAAGCAGGTCAAACCTCTTCTCAGCCGCTACAAAAGCAGCGGTTGCCTGATAGGCGCTCGAGAAAGCGCTCCCTGGTTCCTGTCTTAGTTGCGTTGGTGCTGATTGTAGGGACTGGAGCGAGTTTCTGGGGATTTACTGCACTCGGGAGGAATCACGTAGGCAGCTCACCCGCTCCCGCTCCGACCGTGGCCGCTACGGCAACGTTCAATCCAAAGCTCTATCCTCACCTGGCCGCGTCCTATTCCGGCACGATTGACGATCTGCAAGCGAATGTCCCCTCCCCAATGACGCTCACCCAGGTGCGGCTACAAGATGGACGTATTTCTGGCTCTTTCAGCGCCCTGCATATCAGTGCAACCTACAGCGGTGATTTCCTGGATGCGCAGCATTTCTTCTTCATCGTCCCCGCCAGCGGGAACCTTGAACAGCTTTATTTTAGGGGGCAGCTACAGGCCGATGGCTCGCTCGCGGGGCAATTTTGCGAGGTTGATTCAAACCTCCAATGTCTCAGCAGCGGTGTTTTCGGCGTGTGGAGTGTTGCGCCCACTACTGCTTCACAAGGAAAACTCGCCATCAGAACACTTCCGCATCAATTTGCCAACGGTACCTCAGAGGGACTATAGTACTATTCAATATATGCTCTGTGAAAGATGTTCTATAGTGGATCGAGCGCATCGCAGCGCTCCAATATTACTTTTTGCTTGTAGAACTGTATCTTTCAGCATATAATGGTTCGTGATTCTAGAGAGCCCTTATTTTGATGGTAGCGTGACAAGAGGTTCAATGTGCAACAAGAGCCGTTCATTTTGCCTGCGCGCGTGAGCGTGCGGGACCCCCGGGGAAATCGCTATGTAATTGAAAGCGTCCTTGGGAAAGGACCGTTTGGGGGTGTCTACCTGGTGAGGGAATGGGGTACACGGCACGACCTGTTTGCTCTTAAAGAGGTCATTAACCCGGATAAAAACGCTCGCGAGCGCTTTGCATTTGAAAGTGAGGTCCTCAAGCGGCTGAATCACAGGGCATTGCCGCGCGTGCACAGCGTGTTCGAAAATGACAAGCTCAAGCGCGTGTATTTGCTCATGGACTATATCGCTGGACAGAACCTGGAGGTGTTACGGGGAGAACAACCAGGAAAGTGTCTTTCATTGCCTATGGTCCAGGTCTTAATGGCTCCCATTGTGGACGCGCTGCTGTATTTGCACGCGCAGGACCCACCGATCGTGCATCGGGACATCAAACCTGCGAATATTATCGTGCCGGCAGCAGGAGGTGAAGCGATGCTGGCCGATTTTGGTTCTGCGAAAGAATACGTACCGGGTGCAGCAACAACTGTCGTAGGCCGTCGTTCGCCTGGCTATGCCGCACTTGAACAATACAGTTCGGGTACCAATCCCGCAACAGATGTGTATGGCCTGGGAGCAACGTGCTACGCGCTGCTGACCGGGTCGGCTCCAATCGATGCACCCGCCAGGTTTCTGGGGATGATGAGCACGGGAGTTGACCCTCTCAAGCCGGCAAACCTGCTGAAGCCGACGATTCCTCCGGCTGTGGCCGAGGCTCTACAGCGAGCTATGGCGCTCAAGATTGACGACAGGTTTCAGAGCGTCGAGGGATTCTGGCAGGCGGTAATGGACCCTGTCACGCAGCGGTTGCCCCGTGTTAGCTCGGTAGGTCTGTCTCAAACGTCCCCTGCCGGGCGAGTTATTGAGGGTACCGAGTCTGTGGGGCAAGTGCAATCTGCTCCCCGCTCTAAAAAACGCAACGCATGGCGTATCTTCGCGGGTGTACTTGTGATCTTCATGATTGGAATAGGGTTCTTCTCTTATCTAAGGGGCCTGACCGCACTCCTTCTCTGCTGCCTGGGCGTACTGCTCGTAGCACTCGTTGCGCTGCTCTATGAGTTCTGGCGAGCACGCGCATCGCAGAAGCAAGCAGAATCCGTACGAGGCAATAAGCGAGAATAGCTGTGTCAGGAAATACGGATTGCCAAAGGAGAGCCTTTGTATATCTCAAGAGTATGAAATGCCCGCTCACCTCAGTTTACGATAAAACTGCGGAATGCGGGTTACAGCATCCAGACCCTCCGGCTCTTTGACACCAGCAGGTACACCCGGTGGCGGCTTGGGCAAGCGTACGGTGGCCGTAGGATCCTCCTCTTGGTCGCTATCCGGCACGCGAACGCCCCGCGGCTTGGGCACTGGTTTTTCAGAAGCTTGCTCAACCGCCGGCTCGGTTCCAAGGGCGCTGACCGCAGGCGGACTCGATGGTATACCCAACACAGGTGCAGGATGTTCTTCCAGGCGCCAAAGCGCTTCCCAGAACTGCTCCACCGACGAGAAGCGGTGTTGAGCATCCAGAGACATCGCTCGCTCAATGGCCTTACCTTTACTCATGGGAAGCGCTGGCACTACGTTGTTTACGGGCTCCAAAGGATCCACCGCTTCACTGCCCACCTTTCTCAAGCGAGAAAGGGCATCAGGAGGCAGTTTACCTGTCACTAAAGCGTAGAATGTTGCCCCCAAGGCATAGATATCTGTTCGTACGTCCATGCTCCCGTTATACTGCTCCGGGGCCTTATAGCAGTACTTGTCAGCCGCTGTGGTCGCGCCGGGATCACCTGCCTTGATCCTGCCAACATCGACCAGCACAACCCTGATGTCTCCCCTGGGCATGACGATATTGGCCGGTTTGATGTCGCCATGAATAATGGGAGGCTGTTGACCGTGCAGGGAGGTCACGACTGCGATGATTGGGGCCATGATGGTCTTGACCTCAGACCATGGGAACAGTTTCTCGGGCCCCTGTTGTCGCAGGGTTTCCAGGTCTTGCCCCGCGATATACTCCATGAGCAGGTACACCCGTTTGTTTTTGTTATCGGTGAGCACTTGATAGACGCGGGGAAAACCACGATGATGAAATTGCCCGAGTAACTTGCCCGCAGAGGCGAGTCGATGCCGCGCTTGCTTATCGGGCTCAACCACTTCTTTGAGCACAAGAAGATGGCTTTGGGCATCTCTGGCACGCCGATCTCTCACCAGATAGGTAGCACCAGAACTGCTCCTGCCAAGTACGCCTTCTACAAGATACTGCCCTCGTATCAGCGCCCCTACGGGGAGATTGGTCTGTACCTGCACGCTGGCCTCCTTACACCATTCGCAAGCCGTACCCAGAAGATACGAACCAGGTCATTGCAACTAGTGGAGAGAGGAAAATTCGCCTGAGCAAGCTCAAGACTCAGTCCTCCTAGAATGCACACCGCGAAAGAGCAGTTTTGATCAAAGGTAATATACACTGTTTTCCGCAGATTCTCAACCCACCTTCCGCTTTATACACGGTTTTTGATTGCGAAGTACTGCTCCTTTTGTGTAGTATCCCAACCTGTCATCACAAGCTCCATGAGGGGAAAATTACTTTGAAAATGACTGGGCTAAGCGAACACCTGAAGCGGAGTGCCGAGCGTTCGATGCATCGATCAATCTCTCCATAAAACGGTACCTGAAGCAGACGAAGGATGATCAAGTAGAGCGGCTTCTCGTTGTCGAAAAGGAGTACAGGATCTGCCAGAGCCAATTGGTTCGCCTCCAGTTTGAGGTGCTCGCCCTCAAGCTCCAACAGGAAGAGGCAAAGCGTAGAGAGCTAGCACTTGCAAGAGAGCGGCATCGGGGCAAGCGATCATGGCCTTCCCGACTCTTCAAGCGATCAGCCAGCGCCGTGTAGCGATGCCGGTCCATCACATGCTTGATGGCGAGACCAATGGCTTTGGTTGGTCCGATCAACACCGCCAGGCGCCTGGCTCGCGCGGGACCAGTGTACACCAGATTGCGACCGAGGAGCATGTAGTGCTGCATGAACAAGGGAAAATCACGACAGGAAATTCGCTGCCCTGGCTCTTGTGGATGGTCACCGCCCAGGCCAGGGCCAGTTCAGAGAGGTCGACGTAGTCATACCTCACCTCCCAGCGAGGCACCCCATACTCCTCGCTCCGCTGTTGCGCCATAGCGCCGATCCACTTCAGGGAGGATTTCGCGCAGCAAGAGCGTTTCATAGCGCTCGTTGAACCAGCAATCTGACACGCAGTCGTGTGGCTCGATCATGACCAGGCGCACTGGCCGAATCGCCCCTGCTCTCTCAAGGCTTCGGCCACCTCGTGGAAGCGCAATTTGCGGTAGAACCCGTCTCCGTCATGCACATACAGCGTCGCCGAGGGAGCAGCAGATGGTTCATACACGTAATAGGTCCACCGCTGCTCAAAGACCCGGGAATCGATGGTGTGCTGCTGCACGCTGCCACGAAAGATGTGCGGTCGTTGAGGGGTCTGGAAAGCGTTCTGTGGGAGGGTGAGAGCGCGATCAAAGCCGTGCCAGGGGTTTTTAGGCTGCTCATGATTGGTTGGATCAGCCAATGGCCGTTTGTTGGCATCGAGATAGGCATACTCTACGTAAGCTCCGAAAGGGAATTCTATTGTCACAGGACCTGCAATGGGTAAACTCTCGTCATCCCAATCAGTGAAATCGCCGATCAGGTACGCTGCATCTCGCGGTAGTGTAAAGGTGACAAATCGGCCTTAATCTCAACCATGATCTCGATACCTCCATGGGGAGCAATCTTACCAGCCCCTGTTGCATGATAGCTGACGTGATGGAAATCTTGCCTCCTCAAGGATATCATATCGTCACGAGAGCTTCTCAAGTAACCGCTGGAAGGTCTGCCAATCAAGTTCAGCAAAGCTGTGAATCACTAGATCCGCTTTGGAGAGATCTTGTTCCCCATTGAGACCATTACGCAAGCCGATGCAGAACATCCTGGCATGCTTCGCGGAAAGAACACCATTTTTCGAGTCTTCCACAGCGATACAGCGTGCCGCAGGGATGCCGAGTCGTTGTGCCGTCAGGAGATAGATGGCTGGTAAAGGCTTGCCCTTTCCCGCTACTTCGTCTGCGCTGACAACGACCTGGAAGGAGTCCTGCAGACCAAATCGGTGCAGCACCAGATCGATCCATTTCCTGGGGGAGGATGATGCCAGCCCAACGGGGATCCTGTGCCTGTTCAGCCGTGACAGCAGGTCAGATGCGCCCGCGGTGAGGGAAACTTTTTGTCCATAGATTTCCTTCGCCCTTTCGTGGTACAGCATCACAAATTGGTCCTTTGTTTGCTGCAAGCTATGCTCGCTGCTGAGGAGGGTATAGAGGTCATCCAGACCAAGACCAAGAATTTTCTGCTGATCAACAGAGCTCCATGCAGGCATGAGCGATGGTAAGAAGTCCCTTTCAAAGGCCTTCCAGTGGCTTTCACTTTCGACGATGACACCATCCATGTCAAAAATGACCGCGTGCACGGGCTCTGTCACCCTTCCTTCGTTGCAAAGACAGCTTGTGGGAAACGTAACGGCTGCCCTTGCATCTATCTTGCAAGGTGCGCTAAAAACTTTGCCCGTAATTCCTCCGCCCGCAGCTCAACATCCGATAAAGGCATCTGCCTACATTCGTAGCCCAGGGTTTCCTTGAGAATAGCCATGTTTTTCTCGGCAAAGTACACCGTGCCATCGCTCCCGATCTTTTCGATGCCATCAAGCCGCTGACCTTCCTGATTAATACGAATAGCCTCCTCAAGAGTCAATCCTTGAGGAAGGACGACTTCGATGCCATCTTCACGTGCTCGAATCGGATACGCACCAGCTAACCCATTTGGGCCTGGCGCATGAAGAATCGTAGGAACTTTTGTGCGTATCGCCTCAAAAACGGCAGCCGCTGAAGCTGCTGATAACAGCTGTGTATATTCATGCTTTAAGGTGGCTGGCAGCGTCGTGAAAATTGTTTGCAGATCAAGGAAATGAGTCACTTCCTCACCATCAGCCAACACTGAGAGGGAAAATGGCCCTCCTGGAGCGCCGCTGGTTCTCAGACCATGAGCTACTTGATTGTGTCCAATAAACAGCACCTGTACCTGTTCTATCGGCCTCTTGAGTTGCGCTGCAGCGGCCTTCCTGATCGCCGGGATGAGATTAGCGAGATTGCCTACACCCGTTGTTGGTGCAAGCCCGACTTTCCCAAGGACGGCATGGGCATTATCAGGCGCAGCGCCATTGAGAACGGTCACTTCTAACCTGGTCTGCTTGACCGCCTGCATGAGTTTCCAGACGAGGACAAGTGTGAGCGGCAACCACGGTCCAGGCCGCGCCTGAGCGAGCTTTTCAAAGAGAGGTGGAGGAAGCTTAGCTATAGCAGACGATGGCTGAACAGTGACCGAGGAGAAAATGACATCGGGCTTGAATGCCCAGATGGTCTGAGCGGTCTGATCCACATTCTGCACGTCCATGTGGGTGCAGTCTACGCTCGGGTGCAGGCCCAACTGCAAAGCCGCATAGGTCGTAAGGCTTGTTCTCTGACGAAGGTACTCCACGTTTCTTCCCGCTACCAGGAACTGCTGGTCCCTGCTCGCCCGCAAAAGAAACAGATCAAAGACCTGTGACCCGAGATTGCCTAGACCCACAAAAAGAATGTTCATCTGCTAACCTTTTCTCTCCAGGTGATACTTCTCGACAATTCCCTTGATTTGACCGTTGGCAAGCCAGGTTTTAGGTGCCTCACGCTGGAAGATGGTGAGCGCTTCGTCAAAGCGCTTCTTGCTCCCGAGCGTGACAGCGCCGGTGATAGCATTCTCAAAGAAATGGGCATAGCGTTCTAGATCACCTGCCTGGATAGCTGCCCTGCTTTGAGCGTTCACGATTTCAAGCCTGATGCGTTCAGGAATGCCGATCTCAGGAGCATGCCGCTTATAGAGTTCAAACGCATCAAAGGCCTCAGCAAGATTTCCTGCATAGGTAGACACTTTGCCAGCATGATAAGAAAGCGTAAAGATACTGCTGTCCGCAAGAGCAAAGCCGGGATCACTTACCGGATCATCGGGAAACACCTCACTTGCTAATTTGATGTAGAGCTGCGCTTCTTGTATTCGTCCACTCTCAGCGAGGGCTGAAGCGCTATTTGAATAGACACGGGACCGCACGAGTGGAGAGGCATGCACACCGTAGCCGAGTGCTTCCTGAAGCGTGCTCAGACGTTTCTCAAGCTGGCCTTCAAATTTGAAGGCGGCAGCAAGTTCAATGAGAGCAGTCACCAGGGTATTGGGGTCGTTGGCATGCAGGGCATAGTCAACAGCCTGCTGGCAGATGAGCACTTTGTTTGAGACTTTTAAACGATGATGAACCAGCACACTTTGCAGGCGGAGACCTTGCGATGCAAGATAGGCAATTCTACTATTCACTTCACGCGGAGAAAGAGCCAGGATCTTGGGAAGAAAACTTGAGAGAATATCCTCTGCTATCTCTAACTCATTCTGGTTGCTTAGTTCCCAACAATCACCAAGATAGCATTCAAAACGGTTAAGTGTTGTACTGTTCAGGGCAGATGGTTTCGCGTGAGCTACTGATGATCGTTCCCATAGGTCAGGATCAACGCATTGAAAACCAGTTCGTGCTACGTCAGCCGCCAGCAGCCCCCGTCCAGCCGCCAGCAGTTTCTGCAAGGTTTCTCTTTTCGCCGGGTCGAACTGCCTCATAGTCGCCTCATCTTCTAGCAAGGCAAGAAAGGCATCTACTTGCCCAGGTGTCAATCTAACGAGTAACGAATCCTGAGTATGCACTACCCGGGTCGTCGGTAGTAGCGCCCCATCGTTTATCCCCTTATTGCTTGTCGTCTCTTCTAAACTCTCCCTACTACGTTGAGCATCATCAGGGCCAAAGCCCAGTTCCTCTGCCGGCTTCCCAAACACTACGCAGAGCTTTCTCAGTGCGTAGGGACGCGGCCATTGCACATAGTGCTCCCACCGCCAGAAGGTTTGGGCATCAACGCCCACTTTTTCAGCGGCTTCTTCCAACGACCACATTCCTTGGTCGCGAGCGGCCTGAAGCCTCTGGTTTAGCTTTGTCTCTTGATTCGCCTTATGCTCTCTCACACCCTACCTCAATTGTACCTGGAGATATTCGCCTGATCAAGAAGATAAACCCATCAGTAACGAAACGCCTAGAAAACGACTAATCTGATACTTCATTTCGATCATCTACAGATAAATCGGTCTCAGAACTCCTTGTACGTTAGTTCTAGTAACGCCTAGAAAACGCCTGGCTTGCGACATGGTCTCGAAACAGAATCCCAACTACACTGTCATTAGAACATCCTGAAGCATAGTATACACAATCTGAGAACAAGTATCATGGAGCAAATCAGGAGGTTTTTGAGTCGCTGTTCTCAATTTCGGTGGACGCGGATGTTGCGTCAGAGCGTTCTTGTTTAGGTTTCTTACGTGGCCCCTTTGGGCCAGACTTGTGGGGTGTTGCAAGATAATGGTCGAGTGAGTCAGCATACACAATCCAGAGACGCTGACCAAAATTCCGTCCTTCAATCTTACCATGCCTTAGCAGGTTGGTAATTTGGTTGCGGCTCAAGCCAGAGATCTGACTCGCTTCTTGCGTAGTAAGTTCTCGTCTTGCGTTTGCTTGTACATCTTCCATATGGCGCTACATTTACAAAATCACGGGGGCTGAAACAATCATTAGCCCTATTATAGCATGAGATGTGAAACATGCAAGAGTCTTGACAATTAGTAGTTCAAAACATATAATAAGTTCAGAACTATTAAATAGTTCTAAATAGTCCTGAGACAGGAAACGCTTGCAGTTGGTAACTACAAGCGTTTCGAGAGTGACCCAATAGCTTGCAAGTGCGCTGGCTTAGCTTGGAACCCTGAACCAGTGCATAAGCATAGAAACCTTGGGCCTGCCCGCATTATACCATGCACCAGGCTCAGAACAGCAAGGAGCCTGGCGCATGGTATTGCTGACCTCTTCATTTCGATGCCTTGTGCATCGGGACGCCCCAGACACCGCTTCGCTTTGCCATGAGTCCCCTTGCTTGTTGATGCACATTCGACAGCAGGTCAATGCGTTCCGTAAGGAATTCGGGCCAACGTTCTGACCATCATAGCGCGTGCTAAACCAAAGGGAGCCCTGTTGATCTATAGGCCGAGTCCGATAGCAAGTTGTGGCGAACGAGCTCAGGTGGAGTCCTAACGAAACACGCAACGCAGGACGGCACGGCGTCTATCCTGTGGGGTAGACAGCTTTCCGACACGCCCATGCAAGAGGGTGTCTCGGACACCCCATCCAGACAGGTGCTTGCCATACGCTGGCAAAATCCATCACCTGTCACCTGCTCAAGGTTGACCCTGCCTGATCGCGCATTGACCCTCTGTTGTGGCATTGGCACGACCGAGGCGATGCACGGTAGGTAGGGCTGAGCCTTGAGAGCAAGGTTCCATCCATTCACAGCACGCCCGAAAGGAGAAGATCACCTGGAAACACGCGAAAGCTTTATTGCGTATGACCCCGCTCAACGCGCATACACCCTGGTAGGAAGCACTGGACACGCCAACCATGTGCTGACTGCCGGAGATGTCCTTGCCCTTGCCATCAGCGGACAGTACCAGCAGGTGCGTGTCGCACATGGCGGCTATCGTGGCTGGTATTTCGTCACTGCCAGGGGACGTCGAGGCCGCTTTGCCTTGACGGAAACCACGTCCCCACCGCGCCTGCTGACGGATAAGCAGGTCATGGACTGGCTGGAAATCAGCCGCACCGGGCTGCATTACCTGATGCGCCGCAAAGGCTTCCCCTACGTCAAACTTGGGGAAAGCCGCCGCGCTCCCTTGCGCTTCTCTCAGCAATCCGTGCAAGAGTGGCTGGCCCAGAACGAGCACCGCATCACGGCGTAGGAGGGAGCAAGCCATGCCACAAGTCCAAGAGGAGCGGATCGCCCGACACCTGACGCTCCTTGCCGAGGGGGTCGAGCGCCTCGGGGAGCACCCGCCGCGTTCCTCCGAGGAACTGGAGATGCAACGCCTCTTTGCCGATACAGCGGTGGAGGTGGCCCTTGCTGTCGTCTGTGAACTGCTGCCCTCCGTGCTCCAGCCCACCGCCAGGCGTCTCATCGCCCTGCGTGATGCCATCTGGCATCGAGGGATCCAACCCGAAGGAGGCGAGGAGCTATGAAGCACTGTGCTCGACCCAGACGGGTGAGAGGGTACAGAATCCACAGCTTTCGCGGAGCGGCCTCCCTCCCGCCATCGTTCACAACTCCGACCATGTGGAGGGATCAGCCGCCTGTCGCAGAATGGCAGCGTGTGATCGCTGATCCTGCTACGCAGCAGGCGTACATGCGCCAGAGCGGGCGAAAGCTGAAGCAATTTCAGTACTGGCGGCAGGAGCTCTCTC
>Ga0070707_100006928_pt1 | contig 10504 bp, 10 predicted proteins | sample KBSK5502metaG_FD_65468 | JGI IMG/M metagenome (GOLD analysis project Ga0070707, IMG submission 65468) | Corn, switchgrass and miscanthus rhizosphere microbial communities from Kellogg Biological Station, Michigan, USA - KBS K5-50-2 metaG | ecosystem: Host-associated > Plants > Roots >... | reverse complement strand
CAGCTTGTCGAAGACGATGAGCTCGCCGCGGCGCGGCGTGACCGTGAACCCGTCGTACCCGGTGAGGCGGTCGACCTCGTCGCTGTGCAACCCGGCTGCGTTGACGAGGAAGCGGGTGGTGAGCTCGCCCGCGTCCGTTCGTAGCCGGAAGCCGCGTTCACCAAGCCGCTCGACGCCGGTCACTTTCGCGCCGCAACGCAGCTCGCAGCCGGCGAGCACGGCTTCGGTCGCAAAGGCCAGAGACGTCGTGAAGGTGCACACGATGCCTTCGCCGGGAACCTCGAGTGCGCCCTGCGCGCCCGGGCCCAGGTGCGGCTCGCGGCGATAGAGCTCCTCCACCTCCACCTCGCGGATCGGCCGGTAGCCGTTCGCGTGCGCCCGCTGGAGGATCTCCGGGAAGGCGCGGCGCTGCTCGTCGCTCCACACGACGAGCAGCGCGCCTACGCGCTGAAGTGGGATCCCGGCACGAGGCGCGTATTCGGTCAGCAACTCGTGGCCGCGACGCACGAGCCGCGCCTCGAGCGTACCGGGTTTTGCGTCGAACCCCGTGTGCAGCAACGCCGTGTTCGCCTTGCTCGTCCCCGCGCCGACGTCGGGGCCCGCCTCGAGCAGCGTGCAGCGCAGCTCGAACCGGCAGAGCTCACGGGCAATCGCGGCACCGACGACCCCCGCGCCGACGATGACGACGTCGCGGTCGGTCGCCACCGAAACTCAGCCGGTGCTGTGTGCGAGGTCGGCGAGCGCGCATGCAGCGGTTTCCCACCGCGCGAGCCGCTCCTCGGCCTCGTCGGCCGGCATCCGCGGCTCGAAGACGGCGGCCGGAGTCCAGCTGCCGACCTCCTCCTCGGGCGTCGCCGCCGCGCCGCCGCCGAGGCGCGCGAGAGCTCCGACTCCGAGCGCGGTCGCGTCGGCGGAGGGGTAGAGCTCAACAGGCACCTGCAGCAAGTCGGCCTGCGCCTGCATCAGCGTCGCCGACCGCGTGAGTCCGCCGTCGACGCGCAGCCGCTCGAGCGGCCGGCCCATATCGGTTCCCATCGCCCGCGCAAGCGACGCGACCTGCGCGGCGATCCCCCAGACCACGGCGCGAACGAGGTCGTCGCGGCGCGTGGCGAGCGAAAGCCCGAGCCAGCCGCCGCGCGCCTCCGGCGCCCAGAAGGGAGCTGCGAGCCCGGCGAGGGAGGGGACGAAGAGCGCTTCCTCGCTGTCGCCCGGACCGATTCGGTCGAGGTCGGCCGCCTCGTCGATGAGCGCGAGGTCTCGCAGCCACGACACCGCCGATCCGGCGCTGTACACCTGGCCGTCGAGGCAGTACGTCGTCGCTCCACCGAGCCGCCAAGCGACGCACGCCGCGAGCCGCGACTTCGAGCGCGGTTTCGCCTCGCCTGCCGTAGCGAGGAGGAACGCGCCGGTCCCGTACGTGCACTTCGCCTCGCCCGGTGCGAAGCACGACTCCGCAAAGAGCGCCGCCTGCTGGTCCACGGCGAGGCCGGTGATGGGCAGCGCTGCTCCGAAGGCCGAAGTTTCGCCGATCGCGGCGTCACAGTCGACGATCTCGGGCTGAGCTGTGGGATCGAGCCCGAACAGCGCGCATGCTTCCTCGGACCACGTCGTGCTCTCGAGATCGAGCAGCAACGTGCGCGACGCTGTCGCGGCGTCCGTGACGAACGCGCCGGCCAGGCGCTGCAACAGCCATGCGTCCACCGTCGTAATGACACCTTCGTCGCACGTCTCGCGGCGCAGCCACGTCATCTTCGGGCCGGCGAAGTATGGATCGAGCGGCAGACCCGTCAGGTCGGTGAGTCTGTCCGCGTGGTCCGACAGCTCGCGCGTCACGCTCACTGCCCGGCGGTCTTGCCAACTCAACGCGGGGCCGAAGGTCCGGCCGCTTTCGCGATCCCAGCGCAACACCGTCTCGCCTTGGTTGGCGATCCCGACCGACTCGGCGGTGGCACCGGCGGCAGCGAGCGCGTTGCGGCCTGTCTTAACGATCGAGTCGAGCAGCTCGTCGGGCTCCTGCTCGACGGCCCCTCGGCGGCTCGGCTGCGGATGGACGGGGGCGCTGCTCTCGCCGAGGATCTCGCCGCCGTCTGACACGACGAGCGCCTTCGTCGACGACGTCCCCTGGTCGATCGCCAAGACGTTCGCCACGCAGACAAACCTATAACGTGAACGGCGTGGCTCGGCCGGTCGTCGGCATCACGACGTACGTCGCTCCCGCGAAGTGGAGCTACTGGGAGCTGGACGCGGCGCTCGTTCCCGCGGCCTACGTTCAGGCGGTCGAGCGTGCAGGTGGCCGTGCGTTGCTCGTCCCACCGTCGCGGGATGGAGTGGAGGAGACACTCGACGCGGTCGACGGGCTGATCTTCTCGGGCGGCCCGGATCTCGGTCCCGATTTGTACGGGCAGGAGTCCCATCCCGAGACGTTCGGCGTCGTCGAGGAGCGCGACCGCGCCGAGCTCGCGTTGCTCGAGGCGGCGCTCGCGCGCGACATGCCCGTGCTGGCGATCTGTCGCGGTTCGCAGGTGCTGAACGTCGCGCGTGGCGGCGACCTCGTGCAGCACCTGCCCGACGTCGTGGGCGACCAGAAGCACAAGCACACGCCCGGGACGTTCGCGGACCATGACGTCTCACTGGAGGAGGGGACGAGACTCGCGTCCCTGCTCGGTGACCATGCACCGGTGAAGTCGCACCACCATCAGGGATTCGCTCGCGTGGGCGAGGGCCTGCGCGTGGCCGCGCACGCCGAGGACGGGACGATCGAGGCCGTCGAAGCGACCGACAGGCGCTATGCGCTCGGCGTCCTCTGGCACCCGGAAGCGGGTGAGGACATGAAGCTGTTCGAGGCGCTCGTCGCCGAGGCCGCGCGCTACCGAAGCGAACGCAGCTAGGTCAGAGCCGCTCGAGCAGCCAGGCGTGCACGTCCGGCACGCGGCGCGTGACGAGCGTCAGGTGGCCGTCCTCGTCGGAGAGACACGCCTCCACTCCAGGGATCCGCTCCGCCAGCCAGCGGCCGTGGGAGATCGGAACAAACAGATCGTGCGCGCCGTGCCAGAGCAGGACGGGAACACGGATGTCTTCGACGGCGAAGCCCCACGGCTTGTCGAACGCGAGGTCGTCATCGCGCCAGCCGTCGATCCCGCCGCCGATCGCATACCGCGCGGAGTCGACGAAGTACTCGGCGAGCTCTCCGTTCAGCGCCGCTTTGTCCACCGGCGCAAGCAAGGATCGAAAGAGCTCGAGGAGCTGCACGGCGTCGACCGCGAGCAGCTGCCCCGCTGCGGGGTGGAGGTACTCCTCGAGCGCCTCGCGCCCGCGCCGCGTCGCAGCGAACTCCTGCAGGTTGTCCTCGCCCATGCCCGCCAGCCAGTCGAGCCCCTCTGCGTCGATCGGGGCGACGGAGGCGAGACTCGCCACCGCGGCGACGCGATCGGGTAGGAGCGCGCCGCACGCGAGTGCGTGCGGGCCGCCGCCCGAGATGCCCCAAACCGCGAGACGGTCGAGCTCGAGCGCGTCCGCAATCGCGCGAGCATCGTCGGCTGCGTCCGCGACCGAGCGCCCCTCGTGCGAAGTCGACCCACCGTAACCGGGCCTGTCATAGCCGAGGAGGCGAATCCCGCGCGCAGCCGCGTCCTCGGCATGGGGAGCGAAATGGTTGCCGGCCGAAGGAGTCCCGTGGTGGACGAGGACGGGCGCACCGCCCGGATCCCCGGTCTCGTGGATCGTGAGCGTCCTACCGTCGTGGGTTGCGATCTCGGCCATCCGCGCTTCTTACCAGAGACCGCTGTCGAGAACCGGCGGGCCCGTTCGTCATAAGCTCGACACGTTCTCCCGACGAAGGAGGTTTTCCAATGCCCAATCCGGTCACCTGGTTCGAGATCATGGGCCGCGATGCGGGGGCTCTACAGGGGTTTTACTCGGAGCTCTTCGGCTGGCAGCTCCAGCAGGCCGGTGAGGGGATGAACTACGGCATGCTGTCCAATCCCGACCGTGGGATCGGCGGCGGCATCGGCGAGGCCCAGGGCGGACCCGGGCACGTCACGGTGTACGCCGAGGTCGACGATCCGCAGGCCTACCTCGACAAAGCCGAGCAGCTGGGCGGTAAGACCGTCGTTCCCGTCACGGAGATCCCGGACATGGTCACGTTCGCGCTGTTCTCCGACCCCGAGGGCCACGTCGTCGGGGTCGTCAGAGCCCAGAGCTAGCCCGCAGCGACGGGAGGCGCGCGCAGGCACGCGTCTCCCGTGGTCAAATGCCCGGTATGACCTTCGCCGTCGTCAACCCCGCCACCGAGGAGACGATTGCGCAGCTCGACGAGGCGGGCGTCGAGGAGACGGACACGGCCGTCGCCCGCGCAACGGAAGCGTTTCCGGCTTGGCGCGCCGTCGCGCCTCTCGACCGCGCTCGGCTCCTCCGCCGGCTCGCGACGCTCGTCGAGGAGCACGCCGAGGAGCTCGCGCGCATCGAGTCGCAGAACGTCGGCAAGCCGATCGGCGGGGCGCGCGCCGAGGTGGCGATGGTCGCGCAGGTCTTCCACTTCTACGCCGGCGCCGTCGACAAGCATCACGGCCAGACGATTCCCGTCGCCGGCGGCGTCGACATGACCTTTCGCGAGCCGCTCGGCGTCGTCGGCCTGATCGTCCCGTGGAACTTCCCGCTCAACATCTCGAGCTGGAAGCTCGGGCCCGCGCTCGCGTGCGGGAACACCGTGGTGCTCAAGCCGGCCGAGCTGACGCCCCTCTCGGCCCTCCGTCTTGCCGAGCTCGTCCTCCAGGCGGGCATCCCCGAAGGCGTCGTCAACGTCGTCACCGGACCCGGCCGGGTCGTCGGGCAGCGGCTGGTGGAGCATCACGACATCGCCAAGATCGGCTTCACCGGCTCCACCGAGGTCGGCCGCAGCGTCATGCAGGGCGCGGCCGGGACGATCAAGCGCGTCACCCTGGAGCTCGGCGGCAAGTCCGCGAACGTGATCTTCGCCGATGCCGACCTCGAACAGGCTGCCGCGTCCGCGCCGTACGCCGTCTTCGACAACGCCGGCCAGGACTGCTGCGCGCGCTCGCGCATCCTCGTCGAGCGCTCGGTGTACGACCGCTTCGTGGAGCTGCTCGTCGGGGCGACGCGCAAGGTGATGGTCGGCGACCCGCAGGACGAGGCGAGCGAGATGGGCCCCCTGATCTCGGCGCAGCATCGGGAGAAGGTGGCGTCGTTCGTCGACGGGCAGCCGCTCTTCCGCGGCGACGTGCCCGACGGCCCCGGCTTCTGGTTCCCGTGCACGCTTGTCGAAGCGTCGAACGACGACCGCGTGGCGCGGGAAGAGGTGTTCGGCCCCGTCGCCGCGTTGATCCCGTTCGCCGACGAGGAGGAGGCGATCCGGGTCGCCAACGACACGCCCTATGGGCTCTCCGGGTCGATCTGGACCGAGAACGGCGCACGCGCGCTGCGTGTCGCCCGTGCGCTCGAGAGCGGCGTGATCTCGGTCAACTCCAACACGTCGGTGCGTCCATCGACGCCGTTCGGCGGCTTCAAGCAATCCGGATTCGGCCGCGAGCTGGGGATGTACGCGCTCGACGGCTACTCGGAGCTGAAGAACGTCTTCATGGCGACCTCGTGATGGGCCGGCTGGACGGGAAGGTCTGTGTGATCACCGGCGCCGGCGGCGGGATGGGGCGCGAGGCGGCGCTGCTCTTCTGCGAGGAGGGCGCTCACGTGTGTGTCGCGGACGTGGACGGCAAGGCGGCGGAACAAACGGCATCAGAGGCACGCGACGCGTTCGCGATCGACGTCGACGTCTCGGATGCGGCAAGCGTGCAGCGCATGTACGACGAGACGGCGCGGCGCTACGAGTGCATCGATGTCCTCTACAACAACGCCGGCATCTCGCCGGCCGACGACGCGTCGATCCTCGAGACGGAACCGGATGCCTGGCAGCGCGTGCAGGACGTCAACGCGAAAGGCGTCTACCTCTGCTGCAAGTACGGCATCAAGCACCTACTCGCGCGCGGCGGCGGATCGGTGATCAACGTCGCTTCGTTCGTCGCGCTCGTCGGTGCCGCGACGTCGCAGATCTCGTACACCGCGTCGAAAGGAGCGGTCCTGTCGCTGAGCCGTGAGCTCGCCGTGCAATTCGCCCGGCAGGGGATCCGCGTCAATGCCCTCTGTCCGGGCCCGGTGGAGACGCCGTTGTTGCTGCGGATCTTCGGCGACGATCCGGACGCATACGAGCGGCGGCGCATACACCTGCCGATGGGCCGGCTGGCGAAGCCGCGTGAGATCGTGAACGCGGCGCTCTTCCTCGCGAGTGACGAATCCTCGTATGTGAACGGTGCGACGCTTCTCGTCGACGGCGGGCTGACGGCGGCATACGTGACCCCGGAATGACGACGGCTATCCGCTAGCCACGCCCGCCACGCCGTCGAGGAGGCGCCAGTTCCCTTCGAGCGCTGCCTCCGCGGCCGCCAGGATCCGATCCTCGTCTTCCGGTCGCGCTTCTCCGAGCAGAACGTCACGGGACTCGGCCGCGTGCGCGTGATCGCGCTCCGAGTGGAGCGAGAAGTAGGCAGTGCCAGGTGAACCGGGCTCGAAGCCGTAGTGCTCGACGAGGCCGGCAAGCTTCGTCGCCGAGATCGCGGGCTGGCCTGACTCGATGGCGTACATCACTGCAGCGGCCTCGAGCCGATCCTCGACCGTCCACGCGTCAGCGCAACTCTTCGTTTCGGCCCTCGGCTCGCGGTCGAGCGGGGCGTCGAGCGCGGCGGCGAAGTCGTCCCAGAGGTCGACGTGCCCTTCCTCTTCGGCGGCGTGCTCCGCGGAGCCGCCGTCCCTCGCCGTCTGCGCCAGCGCGACGACTGCGTGCCGGTATTCGCCCGCGTAGAACGCGAGTTGGTCGCGCGTCAGCTCCCCTCGTTCCCATTTGACGTAGAAGGGATGCTCGAGGACGTCCCAGCGCTTGCGTACATCGTCCAGCCGTTCAAAGAGCTCCATTGTTCGCCTCCCGCTCGTCGTCGACCCCGCTGGGCGATGCTATCGCGGCAGCAGGCGGAGCACCTGAGTGCCCATTCGTTTTCTGAACCGGCACTCGGCGGCGGTACGCTGGCTAGCGCCGCGGGCGTGGCGGAATTGGCAAACGCGCCGGGTTTAGGTCCCGGTGGGGCTCACGCCCCTTAGAGGTTCGAGTCCTCTCGCCCGCACTCCCGACCGAGGTCCGCTCCGCGTCGCGGAGCATGGCGACTTCGGTCGGGTCGCGATGCGGCGCGCGTCGGTGAGCGAACGCCGGCAGAGCCGACATTCGCGGCGATTCACGACGTCAATCGCTCGATCTGTTGGACCGCGCGTTCCAGGGCAGCCTCGTCGAAGAGGTAAGGCGTCGCGTTCGCGACCTGGTGCGTCGGGCCGTCGAGGTCGTGCGAGCCGTCCGCCGCGTTGATCGCGTAGCGCAGCGGGATCTCGTGCGTAACGACGAGGATCCGCACTTCCGGGCGGTCGAGCAATTTCCGGAACGCGCGCGCGTAGCGACGTGCCGCGTCGTCGAGGGACTCGCCGCCGGGGAAAGGATCCGCGGGCGCGTGCTCGCGCTTCCACGCACGGTACTCCTCGAGCGTCCGGCCCTCGAGCTCCCCGATGTAGAGGTCGTCGAGCAGCGGCTCGATCTCGAATTGGACAGCGCGGCTTGCGAGCGCGATCACCGCCGTCTCCCGGGTCCGGCCGAACCGAGAGTGCAGGCACAGGTCGATCGGCACGTGCCCGACCTGCTGTCCGAGGAGACGGGACTCGTCATGGCCCTTCTCCGTCAGCGGGACGGGTACCGAGGGATCGCCGTTCACGCGGTTTTCTAGATTGAGCTTCGACTCTCCGTGGCGCGCAATCACGTAGAGCCGCATCCGGCCGAGCCTACGGTATGTCTGGTCTAATGGCCGGATGGCCCCCCAGGTGGAGGAGCTGCCCGACAACAAGGTTCGGATCACGGTCGACGTTCCACGCGAGGACGTCCACCACGCGGTCGAGCATGCTGCTTCCGATCTCGCGCAGAGCGTCAAGGTGCCGGGTTTCCGCAAAGGGAAGGTGCCCATGCCGGTGCTCGTCTCGCGCATCGGGAGAGAACGGCTCTACGCCGAAGCGATCGAGAGCCACATCAGCGGCTGGTTCTGGAACGCCGCGGCGCGGACCGGGATCCGGCCGGCCGATCGGCCACAGCTCGACTACGAATTGCCGGCCTCCGATGCAGAGGACTGGCGGTTCACCGCGACGGTGCCCGTCCTGCCGAAACCGCAATTGCCGGACTGGACGACGATCGAAGTCCCTGGACTGGAAGTCGAAGTGCCGGACGAGCTCGTCAACGCCGAGCTCGAGGTGCTGCGCGCCAGCGTCGCGGAGCTGACCCCGGCCGACCGCCCCGCGCAGCCGGGTGACACGCTTGTCGTCGATCTCATTCGTGACGACGGCCAGAGCCAACGGGATTACGTGGTCGAGCTCGGCACCGGCCGGCTCGTTCCGGAACTCGAGGAGCAGCTGATCGGGATGTCGGCCGGCGAAACGCGTGAAGTGCGGTTCGAGCTTCCGGACGACAAGCTCTCGGTCGTCACCGCGGCGGTCAAGGACGTGAAGGAGAAGGTGCTGCCGCCGCTCGACGACGAGCTCGCGCTGGCGGCGTCCGAGTTCGACACCGTCGACGAGCTCCGCGCCGAGATCGAAGGACGGCTGCGCGAGCAGATCGAGGCGCAGGTCAACGAGGCGTTCCGCCGGGCGGCGCTCGACGCCGTGGTCGGCGCGACGAAGATCGATCCGGCGGGTCCGCTGGTCGACGCGCGTACGCGCACGCTGATCCGTGAGATGGACGAGATGATGCGACGCCGAGGCGCGAGCCTGGACACGTACGTCCAGGTCACCGGCGGCTCAACCGAAGAGCTCGTCGCCCGACTCCACGACGAGGCGAAGCGATCGGTCGCGGGTGAGCTCGTCCTCGAAGCCGCGGCCGACGAGCTCGGGATCGACGTCTCGGACGACGACGTCGACGCCGCAATCCGCGAGCGCTTCGAGGAGCCGGAGCCGGTGATCGCGCAGCTGCGCGCAGGGGGCGGCTACGAGCAGGAGCGCGAGAGCATCCGGATGGCGCGCGCCCTCGACCGCATCGCGTCCGAAGTGAAGCGGATCCCCATCGAGCAAGCAGAGGCCCGCGAGGCGATCTGGACTCCCGACAAGGAAAAACCCAAGACCGAGACGAAACTGTGGACCCCCGCCAGCAAGGAGCGCGCATGACCCCTGAGAACCTCGTGATCCCGTCAGTCATCGAGCAGACCTCGCGCGGCGAGCGCTTCTTCGACATCTACTCGCGACTGCTCAACGAGCGGATCATCTTCCTGGGGACGCCGATCGACGACCAGGTTGCGAATCTCACGATCGCGCAGCTGATCCATCTCGAGTCGGAAGACCCCGACAAGGACATCTCGATCTACATCAATTCACCCGGCGGCCAGGTGTACTCGGGTCTGGCCATCTACGACACGATGCAGTTCATCAGGCCGGACGTCCAGACGATCTGCGTCGGGATCGCGATGTCGATGGGAGCCGTCATCCTGTCGGGCGGCGCGGAAGGGAAGCGGCTTGCGCTGCCGAACGCCAAGATCCTGATCCACCAGGTCTCCGGGGGCTTCCAGGGGCAGGCGACGGACATCGAGATCCAGGCGCGGGAGACGATCGCGCTCAAGCGCCGGCTCGAGGAGATCCTCTCGGAGCACACCGGCAGGCCGACCGAGCAAGTCGCCAAGGACATGGAGCGGGACTACTTCATGACCTCGCAAGAAGCGCAGGAGTACGGCATCATCGATAACGTGATCGCGCATCGGTAGACGGACGGGGCGCGAGAGGTTAAAAGGAGAGACGTGGCCCGAGCATCCGACGGCAACGAGCAGCTGCTCTGCAGTTTCTGCGGGAAGAGCCAGCGGCAGGTCAAGAAGCTGATTGCAGGCCCGGGCGTCTACATCTGCGACGAGTGCATCGATCTCTGTAACGAGATCATCGACGAGGAGCTCACCGCTCCCGCGCAGCTCGACCTCGACAACCTCCCGCGGCCGAAGGACATCTACGCAGTCCTCAACGACTACGTCGTGTCGCAGGAGGAAGCGAAACGCACGCTCTCCGTCGCGGTCTACAACCACTACAAGCGCGTGCAGATGGGGCAGGACGACTCGGACGTCGAGCTCCAGAAATCGAACATTCTTCTGCTCGGACCGACGGGATGCGGCAAGACGCTGCTGGCGCAGACGCTGGCGCGCATTCTCAATGTTCCGTTTGCGATCGCCGACGCAACTGCGTTGACGGAGGCGGGCTACGTCGGCGAGGACGTCGAGAACATCCTCTTGAAGTTGATCCAGGCCGCGGACTTCGACATCAAGAAAGCCGAGACCGGGATCATCTACATCGACGAGGTCGACAAGATCGCGCGCAAGGCGGACAACCCGTCGATCACGCGCGACGTGTCGGGCGAGGGCGTGCAGCAGGCGCTGCTGAAGAT
>Ga0070707_100006927_pt1 | contig 10505 bp, 7 predicted proteins | sample KBSK5502metaG_FD_65468 | JGI IMG/M metagenome (GOLD analysis project Ga0070707, IMG submission 65468) | Corn, switchgrass and miscanthus rhizosphere microbial communities from Kellogg Biological Station, Michigan, USA - KBS K5-50-2 metaG | ecosystem: Host-associated > Plants > Roots >... | reverse complement strand
CCAGAAGTGACGGCCGGATCGACGGGCCGCTCGAACACGAACAAGTGATTCAGGCCGAGCTGGAAGCGGCGCGCGCGCTTCAGACGTAGATCCGGCGCTGAGAACGCGGCCGGTGTCGATGTCGCTTCGAAGCCGTGGTGCTCGTGCAGCGCCATCCCATGGATCAGCTTGAGCCGCTCAAGCACGTGCAGGATCCGGTCGACCGCCGGGGACGGCACCGTCGCGATGAATCGGCCGCCCGGCACCAGACGCTCGATGCAGGCATCGCGGAACGAAACGAGGGCGTCATCGGGGATGTGCTCCAGCACGGCGAGCGCGGTGATGACGTCGAAGGCTCCGTCGGGTACGTCGTCGGGGAACGTTCCGGTGATCACTCGCCAGCGTCCGTTCGACGGAACCGCTGCGACGCCGTGATCGATGCCGACGCCGCTCCCCAATCGGTCGCCGAGGTACTCGAACATCGCGCCGTCGTCCGAGCCGACGTCCAGGACGCGCGCGCCCTTGGGGATGAACCGGGCGGCCTTTGCGAAACGCCAACGCTGCAGTAGCCGGTCGATCTTCGTCATGGACTGCCTATACCCCGTTCCGGGTTTTCCTTGCCACCGGATCTCCTCAAGTTTGCCCGAACGGTCCTATCGTCGAGCAGCCTGGCGCGGGTTATCGTGTCTGGATGAGCCCATCAGCCCTGACCAAGCTGGCTTTCACGGCCGCCGCGACCTGCATCGCGACGGCTGTTATCTATCTGATCGTTCCTGCTTCCGCGTACGTCGGACCGCCGCGCGGCCTGGTCCTTGCCGCGGGTGTCGTCGGGGGGATCTCACTGGCGGTCGCGGGCCGCTGGCAACAGCTGACACCAGAAGGGGCTCGCGCCTTGCCCCTCGCCACGCTGACGGCTCTGGCCGGCGCGTACCTCTTGACGAACGTTGGCGCGCTCACCTTCGCGCTCCCCGGCGCATCACGTATCACGTTCATCCTCGGGATCGTCTCCGGGGCAGCGCTGTTCGCCGCCGGTGCGCGCGCGCTTCTGAAAGATCAGCGGTTCACGCAGCAGGCCTAGCGGCGGTCACGCCCTAAACTCGGATTCCAGGTGGCGCCGGCAGGCGCGCGTGCATATCCGTCGAAATCAGTGATGTCGTTAGGGAGGCTGATGGTTCGATCCGGGACGAGCGCGGCTATCGTATTACTCGTCATCGTCGCGTTATTTGGAGCGTTCCGGGTCGCCCCGGCGGAGATCACCGTTCATCCCGGCTCGTTCGCCGACGGATGCACCCTCGCCTTCCTTTTCAATAGAGGTGCGGATGATCGATTCATGGCGCTTGCCGGTCACTGCCTTTTGGATGACGGGCAGGAGAAGGTTTGGACCGGCACCACCGGCCCTACCGTGACTGTCGACGGCATCCCGATCGGTCATGCGGTGTACGCGATCTGGAATCAGAAGGACCTCAATCCGTTGCCCGATCCGACGAACCCTAACCTCCCTCTCCCCGCCGACTTCGCACTGGTGCATCTTGATCGATCGATCAAAGCTGATGCGCGCGTCTGCCATTTCGGCGGACCTACAGGCATCGATGCTTTCACCGACGACACGCCCCGGATCGTGCACTTCTTCGGAAACGGGGAGGTGATCGCCCGGATCCAGGAAACCGGAACCCCCGTCACTCCGGCCCGAACAGCCCCGGCTATCGGATTTTCCGATCCGCGAGCGGTAGCCCTGATCGGACCCGTCGGACCCGGAGATTCGGGGATGCCCGTCATCGACGACTCTGGGCGCGCAGTGGGAATCCTCTCCCATTTGGGCTCGCCTCTCGGTTCGTCTTTCGCGCCGGTCTCCAGACTTTGGCCACATCTGCAGCGCGCAGAGCTCATGCTCGGTGTCCGTCTGAAACTTCAGACGGCCCCATTAGAGCCAACCGCGACGCCGTTTGGGTCGGTCTGCTGAGACCGCCTGGGGGACACGATTGAACGACCTCCATCTGCAGTTCCTCGCGAGCCCGCAATGGGCTCGGATGCTCGAGACCGAGCTCCTGCCGTGGCTTCGATCACTTGGAGCCCTGGGGAACGATGTTTTGGAAGTCGGTCCGGGACCGGGGCTGACGACCGATCTGCTGAAAGAGATGGTCCCGCGCTTGACCGCTGTTGAGGTCGACGAGCAGCTTGCCCGGTCGCTGTCCGCCCGTTTGGAGGGTACGAACGTCACGGTGATCAACGGAGACGCAACGGAGACGGGTCTCGAGGCCGATCGATTCTCCGCGGCGACCTGTTTCTCGATGTTGCATCACGTTCCGTCGGCGGACATGCAAGACCGTGTCTTCGCGGAGGTGCATCGCGTGCTGCGACCCGGCGGGATCTTCGCGCTCGTCGATTCTTTGGACATCGACGCGATCCGAGTCGGACACGTCGACGACATCTTCGTGCCCATCGACTCAGAGACGTTGGGCGCGCGCCTCGAAGCGGTCGGATTCTCGAAGCCCGTTATCGAGATCGGTTCGTACGAGTTCCGCGCGCACGCGCTGAAGCGCTAACAGCGACCCTCCAAGACACGCACATGAGAAAGCCCGGGCCGCCTGGACCCGGGCTTTCTTTGTAGCGGGGGCAGGATTTGAACCTGCGACCTCTGGGTTATGAGCCCAGCGAGCTACCGAACTGCTCCACCCCGCGTCGCGAAGAACGATGCTAGCAGCCGCTCAGGCGGCCTTCCACAGGCGCGCCTAGGACGGGCTTGGGCTCGGGCTAGGCGTTGCCCCCTCAGCCTTGGCCGCTTCGTCGAGAGCCTTGCGCATCGCGGCGATGTCCCTTCCATACGCCGCGAAGTCGCCGTTTCGTAGGTCGTCTTGCGAGCGCTGATCGGCAGCCAACGCGTCGGCGAGGAAGTCTTTGACGGTCTTTCCGCCCGTCCCGACCCCTTCGATCTGCGAAGGCGGTGCCGTTCCGAAGATCGCGCCCAGAGCCTGCGTAAGCGTGTCGCCCATCTTGACGTCACCACCCGAAACCGCCACGACTCGTTTCAGCTCTGGGAACACGGCACCCTGCCCCGAGAGATACAGCGGCTGCACGTACAACAACGAGCCGTTGATCGGGATGATCAGCAGGTTGCCGTACGTCACCTTCGAGTTCTGCTGGTTCCACAGTGAGATCTGAGAGCTGACTTGGGGATCCTGGTTGATGCGGGCTTGGATCTGTTGAGGCCCGAACAGCGCGTCGCTGTTCGGGAAGCGATAGGTAACGAGCTTCCCGTAATCGCTCGGGTCGGAGTGCGCGACCATGTAGCCGGTCATGTTCTGACGGCCGTTCGGCGTGAAGGGCCGGACCAGCGCGAAGCCGAGCGTGTTCGAGTCGGGGAGCTTCATCAACACGTAGTACGGAGGGACCGGCGGTTGCGCGCCGACGTTGTTCAGGACTCCGGTCGGGTCGATCGCGACCGACCAGGCGTCTTCCTTCGCGTAGAAGTCACCCGGGTCTGTGATGTGGTAGGTCGCGTAGCGGTCCGTCTGCAGGCTGAACAAGCCTTCCGGATACCGGACGTGTGCCAGAAGGGTCGGCGACATCTCGGACTTCGACTTGAAGATCCCCGGGAACACCTTCATCCAGGACTGCAGGATCGGGTCGGTCGGATCCCATGCGTAGGGGGTCACGGTTCCATTCTTGGCGTCGACGACTACCTTGACCGAGTTCCGGATGTAGTTGCCGCTGCCGGGAACCAGTGTGTTGGACGTGCTGTTGAAGTTGATGCGCTGGGAGTACGGATACATGCTCGTCGTCGTGTATCCGTCGATGATCCACTGTAAGCGCCCGTCGATTACCGCGATGTACGGGTCTCCATCGAGCGTGATGAACGGCAGCACGCGGTTGACCCGGTCGGTGATGGTGCGGCGGAACATGATCCGCGAGTCCGGTGTTATCGCGCTGCTGATCAGCAGGTTGACGTCCCTGAAGCGCCAGGCGAACGCGAGCCGTTTGAAGAAGTTGCTGAGCTTGATCCCGCCGGTTCCGTCGTACGTGTAAGGCTGGTACGAGGTCTGGCTCGGATAATCGAGCTCTTGCTGCTTCGAATCAACGACGACGAAATTCGTCTGCTGCTGCTCCCCGTAGTAGATCCGAGCCTCAGTGATCGGGGGCCCGCCATCCGACGACTGGGGCGGGATGTTCTGAATGATGAAGTCCGCCTGGCCTTCGGCCGTGACGCGGTCGACTCGGCTGGCCACCACGCCGTATCCGTGCGTGTAGACCAGGTGCGTGTTCAGCCAGGTTTGCGCGGCCGACGAGAGGCCCGACGGGAAGATCTCACGCGCGGCGATCATGACCTGACGCTCGCCGCTCGCGAAGTGATACCGATCGACGTCCGCCGACCCGAAGAATTCGTAGTACTGCTTGATCCGCTGAAGGCTGATGTATTGGCTGATCAACACGCTCGGGTCCCACAGGCGCACGTTCTGGATCGTCGCCTGGTTCGCCTGAACGTCCGCCGCTTTGAGGTTCGCCAGCCCCGAATACGGGATCACCTGCGCATCGTTAAGTCCGAACGCAGCGCGCGTCGCATCGATGTTCCGCTTGATGTACGGGCTCTCCTTGATCCGTTCGTTCGGAGTCACGCTCAAACGCTGGACGGCCGCCGGCCATATCCCACCTGCGACGATGGACGTGAGGATCAGGAGGCCGATGCCGCCGATCGGGAGCAGCCAGTTCTTGAAGCGCGCGTTCACGAAGAACAGCACGCTGATCACGATCGCGATGATCATGAGCAGCTTCAAGGCAGGCAGCTGCGCGTGCACGTCGGTGTACGACGCGCCCGTTACCTGTGGCCCTCGGGTTGAGAACAGCAGGTTGAACTGGTCGAGGCGGTAGCCCCAGGCCTTCAGCAGCACGATCAACCCGAGCAGGACCGACAGGTGCGCGCGCACTTCGGGCGCGACGCGTTCCCCACGTTGCTGCGGCCGGATCCCGCCCATGAAGTAATGCGCCGCCGCAACGATCAGCGTGATGATGACGAGCGACGAGAAAGCCCACGTGAACACGAAGCGTTCGAACGGAAGCTTGAAGACGTAGAACCCCAGATCCCTGTGGAAAACCGGATCGACGGAGCCGAACTTCGAGGGGTGCCGGAACAGCAGATACTGCTGCCACTTCACCGTCGCGCCGCTCCCGGCGAACAAGCCGAAGATGATGGCCGCGCCGATGACGCCCCACTTCATGTACGGCTGCAGCGTCGCGCGGTACCGCTCGAGGATCTGATCGGGAACCGAGAACATCCGCGACGGGTTCGTGATCTTGCGAACGATCCACAGGTTGAGCAGCATCAAGCCGGCGAACAGAACGCCGAACACCACACCCAGTTCGATACGCGTCGCGATCGACTTCCAGAAAACCTTCTGGTAGCCGGTCTCGTCGAACCAGAGAACCTCCGTGTAGAAGGTCGCGAGGAGACCGAGCAGCACGATGATCGCAACGACGATCGCGACCGTGATGATGATGACCTTGCGGCGCGCGCGACTCAGTCTGGCCCGAGGGAACTTGATCACGGCGCGGAAGCCTACCAGCGGGTAACGAGCACTGCCCTGACCGATGGAGCGAGGATCGGTCTCAGCAAAGTCCCAGCACCACGCGTCAGCAGATCAGTGGCGGCACGAGGCAGCTCTTCGTCGGCGATGGCCGTGGAGATGGGCTTGGCGACGGACTGGGCGAGCGGGTCGCCGTAGGGTTTGGCGTCGGCGTCGGGCCCTTCGAGGGCGAACTGCTGGGCGTCGTGCTGCTCGTCGGAGTCACCGACGGGATGGCCCCGCCTCCCTTGAGGTCGCCCGTGCGAAGCGCGATCGCGCGCGTCACGGCATCCAGCAAGGTTTGCGTGCCGTTGTTGCCCAGGTATTCGTGGGCGAGCAGCCCCCACGTCGCGCCTTCGTCGAGCAACGACAGCAGCGTCCCGAAGAACGTGGCCGCGTTTCCCCCGTTCTGCGCGCGCTGCTCGAGCAGCAGTGAGAACACGGTTCCGATCAGGATGTCCGCGCTGCCGGTGTTCTGAAGGTACGGGGTGATGAAGCCGAGGTCGCGGCCCGGCGCGATCTTGGCGATCTCTTGCCAGGCGCGCATCGTCGGCCCGAACTGACCCTGATAGCCGTTGCTCAGGTCCTCGAGGGTCTTGTCGAGCGAGATCACGTCCTCGAGCAACAGCTTGTCCCACGTGTCGTTGGGATCCAGCGTCAGCGGCGTCGCCGCACGCGGAAGCGTGCGGCCGGCTACGACTCCTTCGCGGAGCGACGGGATCGCGAGACTTCCGGTCAACGACGTGATCGTAGCCTCACCCGTATAGACCCCGACGCGGATGGCAACGCGACGATCGAAACGGAAGATCGGGGCTTGCGTGTCCGGAGAAGGCGTGGGCTGTGCCGTCACTCCTTGCGACGTCACGCTGATCGGCGCGCCCTTGTCCGCCTTCACGAGAACGTCGCCCGCGAACACGACGACGGATCCGGCGTTGACGACACTCAGCTCCCCCGTCTGGTTGAGATATGGCCGCATCTCGACGCTGCTGAGCGTCCCCCGCTTCAGCTGCACGTCCCCTCTTGCGGGCACCTGAACCGTCGCACCCGGCGGAACCCTCATCCCGACCTTGAGCGGATACCAGGATGACTGTGTTCCGTTGCGCGCTTGCACCGCGCCGATGAGCCGCCCGACAACGAGTGCAGTCGTGTCGCCGCCCGACTTGCCTCCTATGCACGCGCCGGCACCGATCGCCAGGACGAGCACGCCGGCGAGCGGCTTGACGCGCGCCGAGGTCATCGGGCCTTGCGCGCGCGCTTCGTCACGTCGGTGATGCGACCCATTGCCGCGGCCGGAAGAACCAAGCTGAACGAGCTGCCCTTCCCCGGTTCGCTTTCCACCAGCACGTCACCGCCGTGCACCGACGCGATGCGCTTCACATACGCGAGGCCCAACCCGAGCCCGCCGTAGCTGCGAGTCTCGGATCCGTCGCCTTGGCGGAAGTCTTGGAAAAGGTCCGGCATCTGCTCGGGCTCGATACCGATGCCGTGGTCGCGCACCGTGATCAGCACGCGCGACACGCGCGTGCTCCGCGACCCGTTGATGTAGGGCTCCGCGCTGATCTCGATCTGCCCACCGTCCGGCGAGAACTTCACCGCGTTGTCGACGAGCTCGTCCAGCGACCGTCCGAGCAGCTTGGGATCTCCCATGATCGGCGGCACGCTCGCGCCGATCTTGCGCACGAACCGGTGCCCACCGTCACGCTCTTTCCACTTGTCGGTGAGGCGCGCGACCAATTCCTTAACCGGGACCGGCTCGACCCGCGGCTTCAGACGTCCGGCTTCCATGGCTGCGAAGTCGACGAGGATCTCCACGACGCGCTCCAGCCGCGTTGTCGATTGCAATATCCCTTCCAAGAACTGCTCTTCCTTCGCGCGCCCGAACTTCTTGCGCGCCATCATCTCCGCGTACCCCTTGATCGGCGTGATCGGCGTGCGAAGCTCGTGCGATACGTTCGCGAGGAACTCGCTCTTCATCCGTTCGGCTTCGTGCTCGCGGCTGACGTCGCGAAGCACGACGACGCGGCCGACCGGTGCACCGCTCGAATCCAACAGAGGCGCCGCCGTCATCGCGACCGAGACCTGGGTGCCGTCGGCGCGTGCCAGCGTTCCTTCCGTCGCGCCACCGATCATCGCGGCCTCCGCCAGCGTCCGGCCGGTGACCGACTGGCCACGCATCACGTCGCCGAGCGGCAAGCGCAGGACCGACTGCGCGCGCCGCCGCAAGATCTCTTCCGCCGCACGGTTGAACGTCACGACGTTCCCGCCGGCGTCGGTCGCGATCAGTCCGTCCCCCATCGATTGCAAGATCGCTTCCATGCGCGCGCGCAGTGTTGCTTCCGTCGCCGCCGACCGCTGCAGCTGGCCGGTCTGTCGCTGGAGCTCGTCGGCCATCTCGTTGAACGCGGTGCCGAGCGAGCCGACCTCGTCACCCGATTCGACCCGCGTGCGCGCGGTTAGCTGCCCGGCGCGCAGCTGGCGCGCGGCCGCGGTTAGCGAACGGATCGGCTTCGTCACCCGCCCGCTGGACAGCCACGCCAGCAGCGCCGCGATCAGCGCTACGGCGAGGGTGATGAGGAACAGCGTGCGCGTGATCTTCTGCTGTGCGTCGGCGAGCGTGGTGCTCTTGCGCGACAGGGCGAGCAGCCCGACGACGCTTCCATCGGTTGCTCTTATGGCCACGAAGGCACTGACGTAATCGCTTCCGCCGATCTTTACGATGCGCTGCAGCGGCGTGCCTTGCTCGCGCGCGGCCGTGAAGTCCAGGTGGCTGAAGGCCTGCGAGACCGGCGACGCCGAACTGAAGGTCGTGCTCGACACCTGATCGCCGACGAGGATCGTCGCCTGCGCCCCCGTATCTTGGCGAGCGAGCACCAAGAAGTTTCGATCGAGCCGATAGCCGACGACGACTGCACCGACGACGCGGCCGGTGAAGCGCACCGGCCACGCAGCAACGACCAGCATCTGGTTCTGGACCGTGCCCTTGCCGGCAGCGAACTGAACGGCCTCCGGCGTTTGCCCCTGCACGCCTTGGCGCGCCTGCACGACGACGGGTGAGCCAGCGATCGCGATCGCTTCGGACAGCGGCATATCGCGTGGCGCGGCGTTCTGTTTGGCGGACGATGCTTTTCCGTTCGCGTCGACGAGCATGACGAAGTCGATCGGGAGCAGCTTGAAGAGGCCGCTCAGGTCCAGCGACTGTCCCTTCCGCAAGGCATCGACCACCGCACTGCTACTCGCCGTTATTTGCGCCGGGACCAGCGCGCCCTCGCCGAGACCCTTGATCGATGCTTCGCGCGCGCTGCCGGCTTCGAGCAGCCTGTTCAGCTCGTTCGTCTGAATCGTGTTCCCGATCACGACGTTCAACGCGGCGCTCACGATCAGCACCGCGATGGTCAGCACGGCAACGAACGCGGCAACGAATCGTAAGCGGACGCTCCGGACGATCGAGGTCCACAGCCATCGCGCGAGCAGCAACGCGCCGACCGCGCGCATGCAGTGCGCGAAGATGAGAAGCGCCCCGGTTCCCGTTGGGCTTAGGGCGGTCGCTCCTTCCGCGATCGCGAACGCGGCGAAGGCCGTCGTGAACGCGAGCGTCGTCGGGTCGCGGTAGACGCGGTGCGCGTGGAAGCCTCGCGCCGCGACCGCTACGGCAGCGATGGCCGGGATCACAGCGATAGACGCATGCGGACCGGTGAAGAACAGCGCCGGCATCGCAGACGCGGCGATGATCGGTTCGAGCGGCGCGCGCTCGAGCGCCACGGCCGGGCGCGCGCTGATCGCAAGCAGCCCGAACGCGACCGCGCGCAACACGATCACGGTCGTGTTCGCATCGGCTTGAGCGATGAGCGCACCGTGCACGAACTGCGCGGCGGCGAGACTCAGGAACCCGAGCGCTTGGCCGATCGCCCAACGTCCGGCACCGTCGCGCCGGGCTCTGAGCGCGTCGAAAGCTCCGCCGAGAGCCACGACGAGAACCAGGAACTCAACGGCGAAGTGGAAGGGTGCTCCGAGTTGACCCTCCATACGAACTGAGAAGTATATCGTGGCGAAGTGCCCGATTTGACCCCCTGACCAGCGCATTTGACCCTAAATGACTACCGCGATGACTCCGAATAACTAAGGCAGACGCCGTATCCAGGCCGAAGGCGATAGCGCTACAAACGCAGAAGCGCGATTTGGGGAGGCAACGAATGTTGAAGGCGATCAAGACAAGAGCAGTGTGGCTGGCCGTCGGGATCGTCCTCGGCGGAGGAGCACTTTCCTACGCCGGGGTCGCAGCAACGTCCTCGCACGCACCGAACTCGCACGCGAACGTCCACGCTACCGTGCACCCGAGCGAGTCGCCGGAGCCGTCCGAGTCGCCGGAAGCGAACGATGGGAATGGGCAGCGTCCTCTCAACCACGGCTTCTACGTTTCACAGGCGGCCCAGTGCAAAGACGTGACAGACACCGTGAACAACATCTCGTTCAAAGCCCCCAAAGACTGCGCGACAAACGGCAAGGTGCACGGCGCCTACGTCAAGTCCGTCGCTCAGTCGGACGCAGGGAAGGGCGCGAAGGGCCACGGGAACGCGAACAGTCACGCGCCAGCGCACTGAGGATCACCAGCGGAGCTTCCCTCTCCAGCTGGGACACCGAGCCGGACGCCGAGTCCGGCTCGATGCTTACTAGGACGCTTTCGAAACCGGCGGCAGCGCCTTGAGGAACTTCAGCGCTTCAGCGAAGGTGCGCACGCCGATAACTCGCATCGACTTCGGGGCAACCTTGCGCGCGGCCGCAGCTTGATCGAACGGAGCGAGGAAGATATCGGCGCCGTGCGATGCCGCCGCTCTCACTTTCTCTTCGATGCCGCCGATATCCCCGATAACGGCTTGCCCGTTCGTGAGGATGGCGATCGTCCCGGTGCCTGCGATGATGTGTCCGCCCGTAAGATCGGCCGGCGTGAACGCGTCGTAGATAGAGAGCGCGATG
>Ga0070707_100006926_pt1 | contig 10506 bp, 5 predicted proteins | sample KBSK5502metaG_FD_65468 | JGI IMG/M metagenome (GOLD analysis project Ga0070707, IMG submission 65468) | Corn, switchgrass and miscanthus rhizosphere microbial communities from Kellogg Biological Station, Michigan, USA - KBS K5-50-2 metaG | ecosystem: Host-associated > Plants > Roots >... | reverse complement strand
GACGAGGCGCCGCGGCCCGCCCCAGCCCGAACGCGACGCGGCGTCGGACCGGAGGGCAGAGCGTCTGGCGGAGCTGCCGGCCTCGCGCCTCGGATCCGGTCCCGGGCTCCTGGCCGCGGCCTTCGACATCACCCGCGCCGATACGGGGCGGGACCTGCTCGATCCCGGCTCGACCCTTCGACTGGAGCCGGGCGCGCCGCCCGCCCGGGTCGTCGCAACGCCGCGAGTCGGCATCGGCTACGCCGCGGAGCCGTGGCGCGGCAAGCCGTGGCGGCTCATCGACCCCACGAGCCCTGCCATCTCCGGTCCTCGACCGCGCACCTGAACGTCATGGATCCACGGTCGATCGAGATCCTCGAGTTTCCGCTCGTCCGCGCCCGGCTGGCCGAGCGGGCCGCGTTCGGGCCGAGCCGGCGCCTCGCCGAAGCCCTCCTGCCCGAGTCCGAGCCGGTGCTCGTCGCGCGGGGCCTCGACGAGACGGACGAGGCGCGCACCCTGCTCGAGGAACGGCCGGGCGTGGGCGTCATGGGCGCGCGCGACATCGGCCCGGCGATCGAGCGCGCCGCCCGCGGCGGCCGGCTGGACCCGCAGCAGTTCCTGGAGATCTGGACAACGCTCGATGCCACGGCCGCGTTGCAGCCGCATCTCGCCGACGCGCGCCGGCCACTGCTGCGAGAGCTCGGCCGCAGCCTGCACCCGCTGCCCGCGATCAGCTCGACCCTGGCCCGGTCCTTCGATCCCGCCGGCGAGCTTCTCGACACCGCGTCGCCGCGCCTCGGCGGTCTCCGCGCTGCGGTCCGCGTCGCGTTCGACCGGTTGAAGCGCCGGCTGGACTCGCTGGTGGCGTCAGAGCTCTCGGGCGCGCTCCAGGAGCCGATCGTCACGCTCCGCAACGGCCGCTATGTCGTGCCGGTCCGGGCCGAGGCGAAAGGTCGCGTCAAGGGCATCGTGCACGACTCGTCGGGCAGCGGGCAGACGCTGTTCATCGAGCCGCTCGTGGTCGTCGAGCTCGGCAACGCCTGGCGCGAGGCGCAGCTCGCCGAGCAGGAGGAGGTCGAGCGCATCCTCGACGAGCTGTCGAAGCTGATCGCAGCCAATGCCGGGCCACTGCGCGAGACGCTCGGGGCGCTCGCGTCGTTCGACCTCTGGTCGGCCAAGGCCCAGCTCGCGGGCGAGATGGGCGGCACGCGCGCCGAGACGGCCAATCGACCCGAGGTGATCCTCCTGTCTGCGCGCCACCCGGGCCTGACGGGTCGCGTGGTCCCGATCGACGTCCGCCTCGGCGACGGGTTCACCGCCCTTGTCGTCACCGGGCCCAACACCGGCGGCAAGACGGTCACGCTGCGCACGCTCGGCCTGCTTGCGCTCATGCACCAGGCCGGCCTGCACATCCCCGCCGCGGCCGGCTCGCGCCTGCCGGTCTTCCGCGACGTCTTCGCGGACATCGGTGACGAGCAGTCGATCGCACAGTCGCTGTCGACGTTCTCCGGGCACATGCGCTCGATCATCCGCATCGTGGACGCCGCCGGCCCGGGCACCCTCGTGCTGCTCGACGAGCTCGGAGCAGGCACCGATCCGACCGAGGGCTCAGCCCTTGCCCAGGCCCTCCTCGACCACTTCATCAAGGCCGGGGCGCTGGTCGCCGCGACCACCCACTACGCCGAGCTGAAGGCCTATGCGCATACGACGCCGGGGGCCATGAATGCCTCCGTCGAGTTCGATCTCGAGACGCTCAGCCCGACCTATCACCTCACCATCGGGCTTCCCGGTGGCTCGCAGGCGTTCGCCATCGCCGAGCGATTGGGCCTGCCCGAGACGCTCGTTGCCGACGCTCGCTCGCGCCTCACCGAGTCCGAGCGCGCGTTCGAGGCGACGCTCGCTCGGATCCGCGAGGCCGAGGGCGAGACGGCGGAGTCGAAGGCCCGTGCCCGGGAGGCCGAGCTGCGCGCGGGCGAGGCGTTGCGGGCCGCGGCCGAGGAGCGGCGCCGCGCCCAACAGGCCCGTGCCGACACCGAGCGGCGGGCCCGCGAGGAAGCCGAGCGCCTCGTCACGCAGCTGCGCGATGAGCTGGAGTCGGCGAGGCGAAGCCTCGAGCGCGCCGATCTCACGGCGCCGGCGATGGATTCGATCCTCGCCCGCGCGGACGAGCGGCTGGCGCGGGCGCCGGATCCGGGGCCTGAGCTATCGGGCTCGTCGCGTCGCGGGCAGCGCGGCAAGGTCGCGGGCGATGGCGACGGCGGGCCGGCGCCGGCGTGGCGGATCGGGGACCAGGCGCGCAGCCGCAGCGGTGGCTGGACCGGCCGCATCGCCAGCCTCGACAAGGGCGGGCGCGCGACCCTCGAGGCGGGCGCAATGCGGGTGAGCGTCGAGCTGGCGGATCTCGAACCGGCGGCGGCTGCCGGCACGGCCGACGTGGCCGGCTCGAACGTCGAGGCCGTCCGGCTCAGTCGCGCCCGGAGCGTGCCGCTGTCGCTCGACCTGCGCGGCGCGCGGGTCGAGGAGGCCCTGTCGGCTCTCGAGCGCTACCTGGAGGACGCCTCCCTGGCGGGTCTCGCTCGCGTGTCGGTCATCCATGGCCTCGGCACCGGTGCGCTGCGCGACGCGGTCCGGTCCGATGCCGCGGCCCATCCGCTCGTCCGCTCCGTGCGCCCCGGTGAGCGGGGCGAGGGCGGCGACGGCGTGACGGTCGTCGAGGTCGGCTGAGCCGGAGCCGCGACCCTCCCGGAACGGGAGCTAGTTCCGCCGACGCTTCCGGAAGATCGGCCGGCCCGGTCGATCCAGCTTGAATCGACGCCCGATGGCGAACGTGAGCAGCGGCACGAGGAACGGCAGGAACACCACCGGCGCAATCGCGGTCGCCGCGGCGCCGGTACCCCCGGGACCGGTGGGCGCGAGCGACGGCAGGAGCGTGTGGTTGTTGCCCTTGGTCGGCGTCGGCTTGGGCGGCGTCGGCGTTGGGCACGGCTCCACGTTCGTTGGCTGGGGAGTCGGCGGACCGCCGCCGGGCCCGCATTGGGGCACCGGCGCGCAGACCTGGGTCGGTGCGAACTTGCCGCCCCAGGTGTGGCCGAACGGCACGAGGCGGCCGTCAAAGAAGTACACGGTGGGCGTCCGCTTCGGGCCGCCTCGGACCCAGGGGCCCTTCGCCGCGCGCGTCGCCCAACCTTGCGTGTACCGCTGCCATTGCGGGAAGCGCGGCTCGACCTGGCTGAAATCGAGGAACTCGCGGCTGACCTTCGGACCGGTGCAGCCGTCCTCCCAGAGCTTGCCTGTTGCCGAATCGATGTCCTGTTGGGTGTGCATGGTGTCTTTCTGGAGCGTGTTCTCGGTGCCCTTGATGAACAGCTCATTCACGGTCGACTGGGTGCCCGGTCCCGGGAGCATGCCGCTCCAGGCGTCGACCTTGCGCTCGACGATGCCGTTCGGCCGATCGAACCTGGCGTACCCGGTGCCTCGCGTGACCTCGGTCATGATCTCGCTCCAGAGCGGCGCCGTGGTCGTCGTCGAGAAGATCGGCTCGACCGCCGCGGCATCGGAGTTGCCCATCCAGACGCCCACGGCGATCGCGGGCTGCTTGGGATCCTTGGGCGGCGCCACGTACCCGAACGCGTCGATGTCCTTGCTGTCGTCGGTCGTCCCGGTCTTGTAGGCGGCAGGGCGGCGCTTGCCCTTGTCGAAGATCGCCCACGCTGCCCAGTAGTGGTTGACGCTGTTGATCGTGTTGCCTTCGAGGATGTTGCTGATGATGTACGACGCCTGGGGCGTGGCGACCTGCTTCCCGACCGGGGTGTCCTCGGGCTTCGGGTAGACGACGTCGCCGTTGTGGTCCTTGACTTCGATGATCGTCTCGTGCGGCATCAGCACCCCGCCGTTGGCGATGGCGCCGTACGCGCTCAGCAGGTCGGCCATGTGGATCTCGAGGGTGCCGATCGCCATCGACGGCGTTGGCTTCGTCCCGGGGAGGAAGGTCAGCCCGAACTTCTGGTACTGGGCGAACAGGTGGTCAAAGCCATTGATGTAGCCGGACTTGATGGCCGGGATGTTGAGCGAGAACTGCAGCGCGGGGCGCAGGCGGACCGGTCCACGCTCGAACTTGTCGGCGTCGGCGGGCGCCCAGTTGCGCTCGAACTCGGTGACGACGTCCATGAACATGGTGGCGGCGGTCATGGTGTGGTCGTCGAGCCCGGTGATGTAGCCGAGGGGCTTGATCGACGAGCCGGGCTGCCGGTAGCCGTCGAACATCGTGTCGTACTGGGGCGAGAAATGCCTGTCCTTGGTGTGCAGGTAATAGCCGGCGCTGCCGGTCGTCGCGAGGACCTGGCCCGTTCGATAGTCAATGATCGTGCCGGCGGCGTTGTGGATCTTCTTGCCCCGCAGGCCCAGGACCCACCCCTGCTCGCTCTTCTTGATGCCCAGATTGTTCAGGATCTTGCGAGTGCCGTCGGCTGACTGCGCCAGCGGTGCGCGGCCCGCCGCGTAGATCCACTTTTCGAGGACCTGCTGGAATTTCCAGTTGAGGGTCGTCGTGACCTGGTAGCCCCCGGTGTCGACGGCCTGGCAATTGTCGGCCTCGTCGGGACCGCACAGGATGGCGCCGAGCTGGCTGCGGACCAGCCACACGAAGTGCGGTGCCTTCCACGGCGGGGCCACGACCGGGTTCAGGACGAGCGGCTCGGCCCGGGCGGCGTCGAAATCGGCAGCCGCGTGATTGGACAGGACGCTCCGGCTCTCCATCAGGTCCAGGACGTGGTTGCGCCGGGCGTAGATCTCTGTCGTCTCCGGCACGACGAGCTTGACTTTGCCGGCTGGGCAGGTCTCGTTCTCGGCGATGTCGACCTCGCACTCGCTGACGGCGTTGCGCATGAGGTCGTACTGCGTCGGCGACTGCGGGATCGCCGCGAGCGCCGCGAACTGGGCGAGGTCGAGATCGGCGATCGGCTTGCCGAAGTAGCCCATCGCGGCCGCGCCGACGCCATAGCTCTGGTTGCCGTAGAAGTTCTCGTTCAGGTACGCGGCGATGATCTTCTGCTTGCCGTCCTGGCCCGGGTACGCCTGGGTAAGGCGGATCGACTGGATGATCTCGCGGATCTTGCGGTCGTAGACGGAGCCCGAGAACGCCCACTCGGGGAGGAGCTTGGCTCGGACCAGCTGCTGGGTGATCGTCGAGGCGCCGCGAGGCCGGCCGGCGAGCGTGTCGAGGCCGGCGGAGACCACGGCGCTGATGTCGAACCCGGGGTTCGTCCAGAAGTCCTTGTCCTCGACCGCCGTCGTGGCGTCGATCATCTCGCGCGGGATCTGTTCGAAGGTCAGGATCTCGCGACGGAGCTCGCCGAAGCGCGCCAGCTCGATGGCCCCGGTCCGGTCGTAGATGACCGACGGCTGCTCGAAGTTCAGGTTCGCCGGGTCGAGCGCGGCGGACGGGTCAGGCAGATCGCGGCTGTAGTAGGCGTATGCGCTGACCGTGCTGACGAACCCCACGCCACCAAGCACGAGGAAGCTGGAGAAGAGGAGCAGCGGGATGGCGAGCGCAGCTCGGCGGGCTGCGCCACCTCCACGGCCACGTCGAGCGGCTCCGTTGCGGCGGTGCCGCTGACGCCTCTGGAGGGCGGTCTGCATGACGGCGGCGACGATACCATAGGGTCCGTGAGGGCCCATTCCCCCCATCGGGTCGTGCTCTCGACGGCCCTCCCGCCGATCCTGTGACGTCCCGCAACGACACTGCAATGCCGTCGACGGCCGTCCCAACGTTCGATCCGGGACCAGCGGGATTCATTCCCGAGATGCGCTGGCGTGGGCAGTTCCACGCGGCGTCGGACGGGCTCGAGGCGAGACTCGCATCGAACCAGCCCATCACCGCGTACATCGGCTTCGACCCATCCGCCCCGTGGCTGCACATCGGGCACCTCGTCCCGATCTTCGGGCTGATCCGACTGCAGCGCCACGGAGGCCGCCCGATCGCACTCGTCGGCGGTGGAACGGGCATGATCGGCGACCCATCGGGCCGATCTGCCGAGCGCAACCTGCAGTCCCGTCAGCAGATCGAGGCCAACGTGGCGTCGATCCGGCCGCAGCTCGAGCGATTCCTCGACTTCGACGGGCCTCGCGCCGCCCTCATGCGCAACAACGCGGAGTGGCTCGAGCCCGTCCGCCTGCTCGACTTCCTGCGCGACGTCGGAAAGCACTTCACGATCCCATACATGCTCGCCAAGGACTCGGTCCAGGTCCGGCTCGAAGGCGGCCTTTCGTTCACCGAGTTCAGCTACATGCTCATCCAGTCGTTCGACTTCCAGCATCTGCACCGCGAGCTCGAGTGCGAGCTGCAGATGGGTGGCGCGGACCAGTGGGGCAACATCACCGCCGGCCTCGAGCTCATCCGGCGCACCTCCGAGCAGCGGCCCGATGGCGCCCCGAACGCATACGCGATGGCCTACCCGCTGCTGCTGGCGCCGTCGGGAACCAAGTTCGGCAAGTCGGAGAGCGGTGAATCCGTGTGGCTGCATCGCGACGGGACGTCGCCCTACGCCTTCTACCAGCACTGGCTGAACACGGACGATCGCGACGTCCCGACGTACCTGCGCTGGTTCACGACGCTCGAGCCGGGGCGGATCATGGAGCTGGAGGCCGCCGTGGCCTCGGCGCCAGAGCGGCGCGAGGCGCAACGGACGCTTGCCTGGGACATCACGGCGCGAGTCCATGGCGAGGATGCCGCCACGCAGGCGCGAGCCGCCTCTGAGGCCGCGTTCTCGCGCGCGGCGATCACCGATCAGGCTGTGCTCGAGACCCTGCGCCAGACCGCGGATGGCTTCGACTTCGCCCGCGCGGACACGGCAGCGGGAGTCGTCGGCTTTCTGGTGGCGACCGGCAGTGCCGCGTCGAACGGCGAGGCGCGCCGGGCCATCGCGGGCGGTGCGGTCACGATCAACGAGACCCGGATCGCGTCTGCGGACGCCGCGCTGCCGCCGCCGCTGCGCGACGAGTGGTATGTCGTCCGCCTGGGCAAGCGCCGCGTCCGAGTGGGCAGGTTGCGCCGCTAGACGCGCCGTCGCGGGCTCCTCATACGGGATCGTGCCGTTCGCATGCCGACGCCATATGCCGGCGCCGGATGCCCGCGTCGCATGCCCATCACGCTCGTATGCCTGGCGCTTCGTATGCCCAGATTTGGGGCAATGGAGGACGTGCCGTTGTGCGATGTCCGTCGAGCGAATACGAATCCGCCGATTCGAGATGTGGTCGCCTTCATATTCGGCCGACGGGCATCACCAGGGAGTACATGACCCAGGCGCCGATTTTCGGGAATTCGAAGGCACGGGCCCGGAGGTCCGCGTTCGCCCCGTTGGCCGCGGCCCCGAGGGCCGCGAGGGCGTTGGCCGCGAGGGCCGCGTTCGCTAGGGCCTCGGGGACCAGATCCAGGGCGTCGTCGTCGTGACCGGCACGAAGCCGAGCCGCTGGAGGATCGGGCGGCTGTCGTCGGAGGCGTCCGTCTCGAGGTACCGCAGGCCCCGGGCCGCGGCGAGGCGGCCGCGTTCGGCGACCAGGGCGCGGTAGATGCCGCGACCGCGCCACTCGCGGAGCGTTGCGCCGCCCCACAGTGTTCCGAACAAGGTGCCCTCGGGGAAGCGGATCCAGCCCGCGGACACGACGACATCGCCGGCCTCGGCGACGAAGATGGCCATGGCATCGGGATCGGCGGCGCGCTCGGCGGCGAGGTGGTCGATCCAGCCGAGGGTGTCGTGCTCGTCCCAGACCGCGCCTTCGAGCGCGGCGATGCCGCGGAGGTCGGAACGCTCCGATGCATCCGTCACCCCGCGCACGATGACGCCATCGGGTGGCCGGGCGCCCAGATCGATCGAGCCCAGGTCGCCCATCATGATGGTCTCGGTGGGCTGCGGGGCGAACCCGGCCGCGCGCAGGCGATCCGTGAGATCGGCCGGGAGGTCATGGCCGTGGGCCTTCCACTCGAAGCCGAGGCCCTGCTCGCCGAAGTAGCTGACCTGGCGGGCAATCAGCGCGTCGACGTCGGCGCCCTCGGCGCCGCCCAGATCGCGGTACTCGAGCCAGCCCCGGCCGCCGAAGCCGATCGTGCGCAGGAGGGGACCATCCCACGACATCTCCACGCCGTCCGGGAGTCGCGCCGGCACGTGGACGCGGAGCTGCTCGTCGTATGCGGCTCGCAGCGCCGCCGTGTCCGGGCCGATCACAGCCCGGTGCCGATCTCCCGGGCCGCCGCGACCAGGCGGTCGTCCTGCTCCTCGTTGCGCACCGTGAGCCGGAGGCAGTGCGCGAGCGCGTGGCCTTCGGGGAAGGTGCGCGGGATGAGCCCGCGTGAGAGCAGGCCCTCGGCAACGGCCTCGGCCGCCTTCGTGGAGCCGAACGCGACCAGGAGGAAGTTGGTCGTCGACGGCTGCGGATCCCAGCCTGCCTCGCGCAGGCGCCCGGCGAACCGCTCGCGCTCAGCCGTCATCGTGGCAACCCGCGCGGGCGCGAGCGCTGGATCGGAGAGCAGAGCCGCGGCGACATCGACCGAGACGTTCGAGACCGATCCCGGTGGGCGGTAGATGGCGATCTCCTCGATCACCTCCGGCCGGGCGACTGCGAAGCCGACGCGGAGCCCGGCAATCGAGTACGCCTTGCTCATGGTGCGCAGGACGACGAGGCGGGGATACACGGCACGAAGGCCGGCGAGGGATCCGCCCGTGAACTCGGTATACGCCTCGTCGAGCACCACGGTCGGGCGCGGCCTGCCGGCGGCATCGGCGTCGCGGGCGAGGCCGTCAAGGAGCTCGGCGATGATGCCGTCAGGCTCGGCCCGGCCGGTCGGGTTGTTCGGGCTGCACAGCCACACGACGGTTGGATGGGCACCATTGTCTGCGGGCTCGGCGGCGGCGGCGCGGACAGCCTCGACGTCCACGGCGTAGCCGGCGTCGGGGCCGCGACGCGGCACGCGGACGGTCGCCGCCCGGCGCTGATCGGTCAGGATCGCGTACATCGGATAGGTTGGCTGCGGAACGATCGCGGCGCCTCCCGCGGGCAGGAAGGCCTTGGCCGCGAGGTCCAGGATCTCGTCCGCGCCAGCGCCGACGAGGAGCTCGTCGCGACCGACGCCGTACCGCTCGGCGGCGGCTGCGACCAACCGGCCGTAGTCCGACGGCGGGTATTCCGAGAGCGGGACCTCGAACGCGCCGGCCGCGAGCAGCCGCTGCACCATGTCCGGCGGCGCCGGCGCCGTGTTCTGATCGAACCGGACAACCTGCTCGACGGCGATGCCGTACCGGGCGGCAACAGACTCGCTCGTCGCCTCCCACGACCAGGAGGCGGGCTTCGTGGGCGAGGCGAAGGTCGATGCGGTTGGGCTCATCGGCGGACGGTTCAGGGCGCTCAGTGACTCGCCGAGTCCGCCGTTTCCTTCCTGTGCTCGGCGACGACCTTGTCGGCGAGGTGCGCAGGCATCTCGTCGTACCGGTCGAGCGAGGAGCTGAAGGTGCCTCGGCCGCCGGTGAGCGACTTGAGCTCGGTCGCGTACGTGAACAGCTCCGACTGCGGGACCTGGGCGCTGATGACCTGGTAGCCGTCGTGGCTGTCCATGCCCATGACCCGTCCGCGCCGGCCGTTCAGGTCACGGTTGACCTCGCCCATGAATGCCTCGGGCACGCGGATCTCGACGTTCATGATCGGCTCGAGCAGCACGGGCTTGGCCTGCAGGATGCCGTCCTTGAGCGCCATCGAGGCCGCGATCTTGAACGACAGCTCGTTCGAATCGACGGTGTGGAACGACCCGTCGTACAGCGTCGCCTTGAAGTCAGACAGGGGATAGCCCGCCACGACACCCTCGGCCGCGGTCTCGCGGACGCCCTTTTCGACGCCAGGGAAGAACTGGCGCGGCACGGACCCACCGACGATCTTCTCGGCGAACTCGACTCCACCACCGGGGTTCGGCTCGATGTCGAGCCACACGTCGCCGAACATGCCGTGGCCGCCGGTCTGCTTCTTGTACCGGCCGTGGGCCTTCGCGCTGCCCCGGATCGACTCGCGGTACGGAACCTTCGGCGTCCTCGTCAGGATCGCGGCACCGAATTTGCGCTTGAGCCGCTCGAGGATCACCGCGGCCTGGGCGTCGCCGAGCGTGCGCAGGATCTGCTCGCCGGTCTCACTTCGTTCGACCCGCGCCGACGGCTCCTCCTCGAGCATGCGCTGGAGGGCAGGCCCCATCTTGTCGAGGTCGGTCTTGGTCTGCGGCTCGATGGCCATGATCAGCGTCGGTTCGGGGAAGGACAGCGGTGCGAGCGTGAACGGCTTGTCCTTGCTCGACAGCGCATCGCCCGTGGATGTGACCGACAGCTTCGCGATGGCGCCGATCTCGCCGGCCTTGAGCTCGCCGATCGGCTCCTGGTCCTTGCCGTGGAGCAGCAGCAGCTGCCCGATTCGCTCCTCCTGACCGCGGGCCTGGTTCCAGGCGTGGCCCTGGGAGTGGAGCGTGCCCGACAGGACGCGCAGGTAGGTCAGGCGCCC
>Ga0070707_100006922_pt1 | contig 10508 bp, 7 predicted proteins | sample KBSK5502metaG_FD_65468 | JGI IMG/M metagenome (GOLD analysis project Ga0070707, IMG submission 65468) | Corn, switchgrass and miscanthus rhizosphere microbial communities from Kellogg Biological Station, Michigan, USA - KBS K5-50-2 metaG | ecosystem: Host-associated > Plants > Roots >... | reverse complement strand
ATCATTGGACGAGCTCAAAGGTAAGGTTATCGCGGTCGACGGATCGCGTACCGGCTATGCGCTGCTATTGCGCCGACTGCTTGCCGATCGGGGTTTAAAGGATGGCGACTACACCTTCAAGGAAATCGGCGGCTCACAAGAGCGCTTTGACGCACTAAAAAACGGGACTGCGATCGCGAGCTTGCTCAATCCGCCATTCGACCATCGCCTATTTGATACCGGCTTCAAAAGTCTTGGCACCAGCATGGATTTTTTCCCGACCTATCCCGGCCCGATCGGCGCGACGCGCCGTAGCTGGGCGCGGAAAAACGAGCGGCGATTGACCGCATTCATTCGCGCTTTTGACGCAAGTCACGCGTGGCTGAAAGACATCGGCAACAAAAGCGAGGCGATCGCCATCCTGACCGCGCGAATTAATATGCACCCCGATGACGCGGCACGCGCCTATGATGCTTTCATTGGGTTTCCGCCGCCTGAGATCACACCCGACGGTATGCGCCAGGTCATCGACGTGGTATGGGACGCCGAAGGATACACAGCGCCCAAGCCTGGTCCCGACAAATACATGGATCTGAGCTACAAGCGCAAGGCGTCCCGGTAACGCCCAGAGATATGAGAAGTCATGCCTGACGCACGGGTCCAATCAGCGATTAATCACTGGGCGCCGCGCTTCGTCTCCAACGGCGTGCCGCTCACGGATTTCCAGGAAGTCACGGCTGGCATCGAGCGCTGGGAAAACTGGTGCCGTGCATGGTGCGCGCGTGCCGCGCAACACGAAGCAATCGGACGCAAGGCACTTACCGATGGCTATTTTCTGTCGGCGGCGCATCATCTCACCACAGCCGGGGTTTGTTACCACTTTTCCAAGTTCGTATTTGTCATCGACGTCGAACAAATGCGCGCCGCGCACATGAAAGCGGTCGAATGCCGCAAGCTTGCGTTGCCGCATTTGCGTCCCGCCGGCGAGTATGTCCAGATCCCGTTCGAAGGCAGATTTCTCGCGGGCATTTTGCGGCGCCCAGCCGGCGCTGAGCGTTCGCCGATCGTGGTCATGTGCATGGGGCTCGATTCAGCGAAGGAGGAGATGGAGAGCTACGAGTCGCTGTTTCTGGCGCGCGGGCTGGCGACACTGACATTCGATGGGCCGGGGCAGGGCGAATCCGAATACGACCTTCCGATTCGCGGTGATTATGAGGTGGCGGTCAAAGCCGTCATCGACTGGTTGGAAACACGATCTGGCGCCGACGCGGATAGAATCGGTTTATGGGGTGTCAGTCTCGGCGGCTATTACGCTCCGCGCGCGGCGGCATTCGAGCCGCGCGTCAAAGCCTGTATCGGGCTGTCGGGCCCGTTCGACTTCGGCGAGATCTGGGACGGCCTGCCTGATTTGACGCGCGAAGCGTTTCGCGTGCGCAGCAAATGTACAACCCAGGGTAAGGCGCAAAAACACGCGTCGACGTTGTCGTTGCACGGCATCGCGCAGCAAATCAGATGCCCTTTGTATCTCGTTGCGGGCAAGCAGGATCGCCTGGTGCCATGGCAGGACGCCGAGCGTGTTGCCAGGGAAACGTCGGGCCCGGTCGAGCTGATGCTGATCGAAGACGGCAATCACGTCGCCAATAACCGTATCTACAAATACCGCACGCAGTCCGCGGATTGGATGGCGCAACAACTTGGTTTATCGAGACAATAGGAGCATGGCTATGAAACGTATCGTTTGTACTTTCGTACTGCTCGTCGCGGGCGCGGCCCTCGCACAGGACAAGTATCCGAACAAACCGATCCGCATGGTGGTGCCGTTCCCGCCGGGTTCGGCGAGCGACTTTCTCGCGCGTAGCGTGGGGCAAAAGCTCAATGAGCTCTACGGACAGCAGGTCGTGATCGATAACCGCGCCGGCGCGGGCGGCATCGTCGGCAGTACGCTCATCTCGAAAGGCGTACCGGACGGCTACACACTCGGCATGATAGGCCAGCCGCACCTGGTCAATGCACTGCTGCAGAAGAAGCCTCCGTACCGCGCGCTGGAAGATATCGTCGCGATATCCGAAGTGGCATCGTTGCCCAATGTGCTCGTGATCACGCCCGGCTTGCCGGTCAAGTCGGTCGGCGATCTGATCGCACTGGCGAAGGCTAAGCCGGGACAACTCAATTTCGGCTCTGCCGGCATCGGCAGCTCGTCGCATATTGCGGGCGAAGCATTCAAAGCGGCCGCCGGCATCGACGTGGTGCATGTGCCGTTCAAGCTGCTCTCGGATGTCTTCACCGAAATGATCGCAGGCCGCGTGCAAATGTACATTTTTCCGCTGCCCGCCGTCATGCCGATGCTGAGGGACGGCAAGTTGCGTCCGCTTGCGGTCGGTACTGCCAAGCGCACGCCGTCGTTGCCCGATGTGCCGACGATCGCGGAGTCCGGATTGCCGGGTTTTCAGACCGAAAGTTGGTTCGGCGTCGTGGCTCCGGCCAAAACGTCGCGCAGTATTGTGAAGCAGTTGAACAAGGACATAACGGATATCCTCAAGACCGCCGACACCCACGAGCGATTCCTGCGCCAGGGCGCCGAAGCGGCAGGCGGCACACCGGAACAATTTCAAGCGCTGTTGCAGGCAGAATTCGTGAAGTATCAGAAGCTGGTGAAGGACGTCGGCATTTCTGCCCAGTGATAACGATGCACCATCGAGGCAAGTACAAACCGAGGAGCTGATAATGAAAGTGACGTGGACCTTGACTATGGCAGCCGCGCTGTTGCTTGCCGCAGGTGCGGGCGATGCGCAGGAGAAATTCCCGACCAAGCCCATTCGCATGCTGGTGACGGTCTCGGCGGGCAGCGCGATCGATTTTCTGGGGCGCCTGGTCGGCCAGAAAATATCGGAAAGCTGGGGGCAGCAGGTCGTTGTCGACAATCGGCCGAGCGCCGGCGGTATCGTCGCGTCGGAAATGCTGCTCAGCGCAACACCCGACGGCCATACCATCATGATCGTGTCGATCGGTCACGCGGTGAATCCATCTTTGTACAGCAAGCTGCCCTACGATACCGTCAAGGATTTCGCCGGCATCTCGATGGTCGCCGATGTGCCCAACGTGCTGGTGGTAACGCCGTCGCTCGGGTTGAAAACCGTCAAGGACCTCATCGATCTGGCCAAGTCGAAGCCGGGGCAGCTGAACTACGGCTCCGCGGGCGTCGGCAGCGGCACGCATATGAATGGCGAACAGTTCAAGCTCGCGGCGGGTATCAACGTCGTGCACGTTCCGTTCAAGGGCACCCCCGAGGCGCTCACCAATACGATCGCTGGCGCGGTACAGTACTTTTTTTCGCCGATTACGGCAGCCGTGCCGCTGGTCAAGGGCGGCAAGGTCACCGCGCTCGCGGTGACGACCCGGAGCCGTTCGCCGGTGTTGCCCGATCTGCCGAGCGCGGCTGAAGTGGGTGTGTCCGGATTCGATTTCAACCTGTGGACGGGCTTGGTCGGCCCGGCGAAGATGCCGAAGGACGTGAGGGACAAGATTGCCAGGGAGGTCGAGCGCATCGTTGCGCTGCCAGATATCAAAGAGCGAATGCTGGTCCAGGGCGCGACACCGCATTCGATGTCGCCCAAGGAATTCGATGCTTTTATCAAGAGTGAAATTGAGCGTCTCGGCAAAGTCGTCAAGGCGTCGGGCGCAAAAGCGGATTGAGAAATATTGTGTCACCGAAGGGGACGGGAAATGGCTGACGACGATACAACCGGAATGACCCGGCGTAATTTCATCAAGCTTGGCGCTGCTGTCGGTGGTTTGGCCGCTGCGGTTCCGCAACTGATCGGCACGGCGCGCGCGAACCGCCATCCGCATCCGCGTCCGACCAGCCTCAAATATCTCGACCGCAACATGTACCGCAAGAACACCGATGTAATCGCGCATTTCGATCCGGGCGGAGAGCGCGAGGCCAAAATGCAGCTGATGGCGATCGGTTCGCGGCGGTTTATGTTCATGCGCGGCGATGTGATCGACATCACCGATCCGCTGCGGCCAAAGATGTTCAACCCTAAGGCTTATGTCGGAAACCAGGTTCAGCTTGCGTACAACAAAAAGCTTGGCAAGTGGATCCTGATGACGGGCGCCGGAATCGCCGGCACGTTCTCGACGCCCAAGGCTCCGCACGGCAAATACGACGACCCATCCATGATTACCGCCAACATCAACCAGAAAGGGCTGCGCGGTGTGCGTATCTATGACGCGAGCGATCCCGCCAAGATCGTGCCGCTCGCGCAGTGGAGCTGCGACCAGGGCGATCCCAAGCGTGAACTCCAGACCGGTTCGGGCACGCACCGCAATTACTACGACGGCGGCCAGTATGCCTATCTCGATACCGCGCCCGATAACAGCTACACGCACATGGAAAGCTCGGTGCGCTATTACTGCAACTGCATCCAGATCATCGACGTGTCGGACCCGACGCAGCCGAAATTCGTAGCGAATTGGTGGGTGCCCGGACAGCGCGAGGGCGAACAGGAGGCTTATAAAAAATGGCGTGAATACGGTGATAAGGAGTCGTGGACGACATTGCATGGTCCGATGTACGTGCCGAAGAGGATCGAAGACGGCGGCCGATACGGATTCAGCGCCTACGGCGCGTTCGGGATGATGATTCATGATCTCTCAGACATCCGCAATCCGAAACTGATCGGCCGCCACTATCCGAAGATGGAGCTGGGCTCGCTCCCATTCCATACGATTGACATCGTCCGTCTCGACCGCGGCTTTGTGATCGCCAATCCCGAGGTGCTGAATCCCGATTGCAACGAGCCGTATCAGCCGCTGCGTGTGATCGACATCAGGGACCTCACGAAGCCGCGCGAGATCGCGCAGTTGCCGGTTCCGGTGCCGCCGGCGGACGCGCCGTATCGCACGTTTTGCGACAAGCGCGGGCGTTTCGGATCACACAATCCGCCGCACATGAAGGCGCCGGGCAAGCCGGATCCCAATTTCACCGCCTACGCATTTTTCAACGCCGGGATACAGCTGTTTGATATCAGCGACCCGGCGAAGCCGCGCAACATCGGCTATTTCATCCCGCCGCAGCCAGGCGATCTCGACGATTATCTAAGCTATCCGCGCGATGCCGGAGCCGTGTTCGTCGAATGGGACCGCAAACTGATGTGGGCCGGAACCGGCACGGGCCTTTATTGCCTGACCTCACCGGCACTGGGCAAGCCCGTGCTTGAGCCGATGCCAGTGCACGAGTGGTCATTGCAGGGACTCAACGTCGGATATACGTAACAGGATTTGGGGGGAGCGTTCAAATGGCGCGCAAACGCAAAGCAGTCGAGCCGAGGGTCGTCAAAGCTTCGAGTATCCATCCCACGCACGCAATCAGCGCAGCGCCTGATGTGCTGTACGATCCGGCGAATCCGGGTCACCGCTGGGAGCGTCCGCTGCAGGCGCCGGGCCGCATGCAGGTGGATTTCGAGGAGCGGGTCGACTTTCGCCGGCTGCACGAGTACCGGCTTGCGCGTACGCGCAATGCGCTCGCCGCCTCGAAACTGGGGGCATTGCTCGTGTTCGATCAGTACAACATGCGCTACATCTCGAGCACGGTAATCGGCGAATGGGCGCGCGATAAGCTGACCCGCTGGTCCCTGCTGACCGGCAACGGCGAGCCGTACGTGTGGGATTTCGGTTCCGCCGCGCGCCACCATAAACTCTACGCGCCATGGCTGCCCCAGAATCATTGTCTCGCCGGCAATGTCGGTTTGCGCGGCGCCATCCATCCGCGCGTGGGATTGTTCGAGGAAGCCGCGCGCGAGATCAAGGATATCCTGGTGCGGGAAGGTGTGGCCGACATGCCGCTCGGGATCGATGTGGTCGAGCCGCCTTTTTTGTTTGCGCTGCAGAAGCTCGGCATCGAGGTGCGCGACGGCCAGCAGGTGATGCTGGAAGCACGCGAAATCAAGAGTCACGATGAGATTACGCTGCTCAACATGGCGGCGGCGATGGGCGACGGCGTTTATCAGGATATCTACGAAGCACTGAAACCCGGCGTGCGCGAGAATGAGATCGTCGCGATGGCGACCAAGCGGCTCTACGAAATGGGTTCGGACTGCGTCGAGGCGATCAACGCCATTGCCGGTGAGCGCTGCAGCCCGCATCCGCACAATTTTACCGACCGCATGATACGCCCCGGCGACCAGGCCTATTTCGACATCATCCAGTCGTACATGGGCTACAAAACCTGCTACTACCGTACCTTCACTGTCGGGAGCGCGACGCTGCCGCAAATCGATGCCTACAAAAAAGCGCGGCAATGGATGGACGGAGCAATCGCGATGCTGCGGCCCGGCGTAACGACTGATGAAGTCGCCAAGATGTTTCCGAAATCGACCGTGATCGGCTTCGAGACCGAGATGTCCGCGTTCGGCCTCAATTTTTGTCACGGACTGGGACTCGGTCTGCACGAGCGGCCGCTGATTTCCCGCCTTAACTCGCTGCAGGATCCGTACGAGCTCAAGGCCGGCATGGTGTTCGCTGTCGAAACCTTTTGTCCGGCGACGGACGGCGTATCGGCCGCGCGCATCGAGGAAGAAGTGGTGCTGACGCCCAGCGGTGCCACCATCATTACGCTGTTTCCGGCGCAGGAATTGCCGATAGCGAATAAATACTGATGCGTGAGGCGTGAAGCGTTAGGCGTTAGGCGAAAGCCCGCGAACCTGACCGTCTCACGCCTCACGCCTAACGCCTCACGAGGTTCAACATGGATACAACAGTTAAACGCAAGAAATCGCTGCTACCAGCGTCCGACATCGGCCGCGAAACCCGGCTCGAGCTCTATCGTTTACAGCTCGAGCTGCGCTACTGCGAAAAACGCGCTTACGATTTGTTTTTGCAGAATCTGATCAAAGGAACGAGCCATCTGTCGCTCGGCCAGGAAGCCATTGCAGCCGCATTCGGCGTCGCAATGCGCCCTGATGACTGGACGTTTTGCACTTACCGCGGCCATGCGCATACACTCGCGCGCGGCGCTTCGATGGAAGGCGTGCTTGGCGAGCTGATGGGACGCCAGTGTGGATTGCTTGGCGGCAAGGGCGGCTCGATGCATCTGACCGACGTCAAAAAAGGCGCGATGGGATCGTACGCGATCATCGGCGCGCATCTGCCGGTGGCTGCCGGCGCCGCGTGGTCGGCGCAATATCGAGGCACCGAACAGGTCGCGGTATGTTTCTTCGGCGACGGCACCACCAATATCGGCGCGTTTCATGAAGCGCTCAATTTTGCCGCGGTGTGGAAGCTGCCGGTCGTCTACGTGTGCGAGAACAATCTCTATATGGAATACACGCCGATTGCCGCCGTGACCGCAGTCGAGCATCCGGCTGCCGACCGCGCGGCGGCTTACGGGCTGCCTTCCATTATCGTCGACGGCAACGATGCCGATGCGGTTTACCAGGTGGCAAGCGAGGCGCTGAAGAAGGCGCGCGCAGGCGACGGACCGTCGCTGATCGAGGCCATGACTTATCGCCACAGCGGGCACTCGCGCGCCGATCCCGCCAAGTACCGTCCCGAAGGCGAGCTCGAAAAATGGATGCTGCGCGATCCGCTCGTGCTCTACCGCGAGCGCCTGCTCGAACTCGGTTTCAACGAGCCGACTCTGAAGGATCTCGAAGCCGAGGCGATGGGCAAGGTGGATCGGGCGACCACGACCGCGAAGGCATCATCGTTGCCCTCGATCGACGACATCACGAAAAATGTGTGGGCGGATGGAGGTGCGGCATGGCGGAACTGACCTATCGCGACGCAGTCGCAGCGGGAATCGCACAGGAAATGGCGCGCGACGAGAGCGTCGTGTTTCTCGGCGAAGACGTCGCCGCGGCGGGCGGTGTATTCAAAGCGACCGTCGGCCTGCTCGACAAGTTCGGTCCCAAGCGCGTGCGCGACTGTCCGATTTCCGAGCAGGCGATATTGGGCGCCGCGATGGGTGCAGCGATGACCGGTTTGCGGCCGATCGCCGAAATCATGTTCTCGGATTTTCTCGCGGTCTGTTGGGACATCGTCGCGAATGAGATCGCGAAATCGCGCTATATGACCAATGGTCAGATTTCGCTGCCGCTCGTTATTCGGACCGCCAATGGCGCGGGTTCGCGCTTCGGCGCGCAGCATTCGCAGGCAGTCGAGAACTGGGCCATGGCCATACCCGGAATCAAGGTCGTGGCGCCCGCGTTTCCGGCCGACGTCAAAGGGCTGCTCGCCGCGGCGGTGCGCGATCCCGATCCTGTACTTTTTTTCGAACAGAAGTCACTTTACTCGATGAAAGGCGAAGTGCCCGACGGCGAATATGTCGACCAGCTCGGGAAAGCGAAAGTCCTGCGCGAAGGCCGCGACTGTACGATCGTCGCGCTTGCATTGATGGTGCATCGCGCGCTCGACGCCGCGGCCATACTCGAGAAAGAGCACGGTATTTCGGCGACCGTCATCGACGTGCGTTCGCTGGTGCCGCTCGATACGCAGACGATTTTGAACGAAGTCGTGAAAACCGGGCGGCTCGTCACGATCGAGGAGAATCCGCGGCTGTGCGGCTGGGGCGCAGAGATCGCATCGATTGTTGCCGACGAATGCTTCTGGGATCTCGACGGACCGATCATGCGCATCACGACTCCGCATATACCGTTGCCGTCGGCCGATCTGCTCGAGGACAATGCCATTCCGTCGGTCGAGCGCATCGTGCGCGAGATCCGCGAGAAAATCGATTGAGAGCGTTACCGATATGGGCAGCAGGTTAACAGCGTTGCCGCCAAGGACGCAAAGGAAGAGCAAAGTGAAAAAGCAATTATCACTCAGCGTAAAAACACAATGCGATACTGCAACAAATCAGCTCCAGGTATTCAAGTTATCGATCAAGAATTCGCTCTTCCTTCGTGTCCTTGGCGTCCTTCGTGGCATGGCCTTGGCCCTGCTGTTCGTCGCGGCGCCACCTGTTTTCGCGGCGGCGGACACTATCCTCGTCAACGGCAGGATCGTGACCGTCGACGACCGGTTCACGATTGCGCAAGCGCTCGCGATCAAGGACGGTCGCATTATCGCCGTGGGTAAAACAGCGCAGATTGCGAAGCTCGCGGATGCCAGCACCAAAAAGATCGATCTCAAAGGCAAAACCGTCATCCCCGGGTTGATCGACAATCATGCGCATTGGATCCGCGCAGCCGAGCACGACGAACTGAGGTTCGACGGCGTCACCACGCGCCGGCAGGCGCTCAAGATGCTGAGCGAGCGGGTGCGCGCCGCGCGGCCCGGGGAATGGATCGTGACGCTGGGGGGATGGTCGGAGGACCAGTTCAACGATGATCCGCGCGGATTCCCGCGCGACGAATTGGACCGCATCGCTCCCGATAATCCGGTCGTACTGCAGGCTGTCTACATCCACAGCTATCTCAACACCGCGGCGCTCAAGGCGGGCAAGATCGATGCGACCACGCCCGATCCGCAAAACGGAACAATTGAAAAGGACGCAAGCGGCAAGCCCACCGGCATCGTTCGCGGTGCAGGCGGCGTTGCCTTCGTCGCGGCGAAAATTCCGCTTTACGAAAAAGACGCATGGCTCGCCAATACCCGCAAGCTCGTGACGGAGCTTAACTCGATGGGGATCACCGCGTGGCTCGACGCCGGCGGGCGCGGCATGGGCGCGAGTCACTACGGGCCTTACCAGTACCTGGCCGATCACGGCGAGCTCAACGTTCGTGCTTTTTATACCACGATCCGCCAGCCGGCGACCGCCGAACAGGTTGATAAGGTGATCGCCGAAATCAAACAGCAGAAATCTTTTCAGGGCAACGATTACTTCGACAACGTGGGCTGGGGCGAGTCGACCTATGGGCCGGTCACGACGCAACTGCTGCGTCCTTCAGGCAACACCAAGCCGGAAGACATGGCGCAGTTCCGGAGAATTGCGACGGCGCTGGCCGAGCGCGGCCTCTACTCCAACTCACACGTCGAGATGACCGACGTTATCGATGCCTTTCTCAACGAGTACGAGGAGATCAACAAGGTAACGCCGATCAAAGGACTGCGCTGGTCGTTTTCGCATCTCGATCAGGTTACCGAGGCACAGCTCGAGCGCATGAAGAAGCTCGGCATGACGGCCCAGATCCACAGCCGCCCGCTGATTCAGGGCCTATTGATGCACAAGGCGCACGGCGAGCGCGCCTGGGACATGCCGCCGTTCCGGCGCGTGCAGGATAGCGGCATACTCTGGGGACTAGGCTCGGATGCGACCGCGGTGACGACTTCCAATCCCTTCTACACGCTGAGTTTCGCAGTCACCGGAAAAATGATCGGCGGGCGCAAGGTGAACCGGCAAAGCATCACGCGCGAGGAGGCGCTGATCGCGCACACGCGCAATAACGCCTTTATCGTGTTCCAGGAAGCGAACCTGGGCGCACTGCAAAGCGGAAAGTATGCCGATCTGCTGGTGCTCGACCGCGACTATCTAAAAGTTCCGGCGGACCAGATCAAGGATATCAGGCCGGTGATGACGATGGTCGGCG
>Ga0070707_100006919_pt1 | contig 10509 bp, 11 predicted proteins | sample KBSK5502metaG_FD_65468 | JGI IMG/M metagenome (GOLD analysis project Ga0070707, IMG submission 65468) | Corn, switchgrass and miscanthus rhizosphere microbial communities from Kellogg Biological Station, Michigan, USA - KBS K5-50-2 metaG | ecosystem: Host-associated > Plants > Roots >... | reverse complement strand
CATTCCCCTCCTTGAAAAGGAGGGGTGGCTGCGGCATTAATAAAAAGGCGCGAAGCCTCCGAAGCGCCGCAGACGGGGTGGTCAGTTCGGCGAAACTCTTCAGGCCTAAAGATTTCGCCGGTCTGACCACCCCGTCTGCGCGAACTAAGGTTGCTTCGCGATATTTTCTTGATCGCGCATCCACCCCTCCTTTTCAAGGAGGGGAATAATGCTTGATTCCAATTCGTTCTCATCTTCTATGACCGCCGACTACAAAGGAGCATCAGCACAAACAGTAAAGGAAGATAGATGATGGAAGTTGCAAGCAGCCGCCGTGCGGCCGGTATGGATCTGCGAAGCGCGAACTGTGCTCCGTAGTAAAGATATCCAAGGCTCAGGAACAAGGCTCCGACCGAATAGAACATGCCTGCCCGTCCTGTGAAGGCTGGAAGCAGACTAAATGGAATCAAAACGAGAAGGGGCAAGATGGTTTGCAAAATGGCGAAACCGGCTTTGGAGTCGCCCTGAGGTAGCACCAGGTAGCCTGCGCGATCGTAGTCCTCACGGTACATCCAGGCGATTGCCATGAAGTGCGGAAACTGCCAGAGGAAAAGCACCGCGAACAGCGTCCATGCCCCGAAGGTGAGACTACCCGTCGCCGCCGCCCAGCCGATCAGTGGAGGTATGGCGCCCGGCACGGCCCCGACCAGTGTGCATAACGGCGTTCTTCTCTTGAGAGGTGTGTACAAAAACAAGTAAGACAGCAACGTAACAATTGCGAGAAAGCTCGCAACTCCATTGACGGCTACCGCGAGGTAAACACTGCCGGCCGCCGATAGCGCCACGCCGAACCCGAGAACTGCCGAGGCGTTGAGCCGCCCGGACGCGAGCGGCCGCCGAGCGGTCCGGCGCATTTGCGCATCGAAGCGTCGCTCAATGTATTGATTCAGCGTACCGGCGCCGCTCGCGACCAGCAGCGTACCCAACACTGCGTTGATCAACGGCAAGACCGGAACATCACGGGACTGTGCTGCACAACCCAGGTAGCAACCCGCAAGCGTTGTGATCACGATCAGGAAATTGACTTCAGGCTTGGTCAACGCCCAGTAGTCCATCAAAACCCCGGAATCCACAAAGCGGCGACGCGGCGCAACCGGCATATCAAGGACGGCGAGAACGGGCTCCGTGGCCATGGCTTAGACAACCTCCAGGCTGTGAAAGTCTCTCTCCGGTGCCGAGAGCAGTCGTGTGGCAAGAATCGCTCCGGCGACGAGGTAGACAATCGTGACGCAGGTCCACATCACCGCACCTGCGCACTCCTGATCTGCCATAACGGAAAGAACAGGCTGCGGCGATGCGGAAAGGTACACGGGATAGGCGACGCGCTCGGAGAACACAAGAAAGCCGGAAAGGACGTCGCATGGGAGGGTGGCGAGAAATAGATACAAGATCATCGACCAGCCCGGAGACGCCACACTGGGCCAGGGCAGAACAACAGGCCACCAGAACAGAAGACCGGTCCCCAAAAAGGATGCTTGCTCGACGACATGCCACCGTTCCGATGTCATGCCGAGCGTGAACGCGCCTGGAACATGCCACACCACCAGCACAGCAACGCTCGCCAGCCAGCAAAATGCAGGCTGCGCGAGCGCCGTTCCAAGACGCTGCAACGGCCGCCAATAAAACAGTGGAGCGATAACCAGTCGCACAACTTGCTGTGGCAAACCGTTCAACAACAGCCTCACCGGCTCACCCAGCCAGATCAAGGGAGGAGCGATCGTCATGAGCAGCAGATGTTGAATCATATGGCCTGTCAGCATTGCCTGATCCAATACAGCAATGCGTGAGCCTAATGCGACCCACATCAAAAACAGTCCGAGGAGGAAACTGCCGGCGCGCCAGGCTGGAATGACATTCATCAAGGAAGTCGAACGGAGACGAAGCCATCCGTGCAAGTACACGATCGCCAGGAAGACGATAGCCAGAGCAAGCGAAAGCGAAAACAGGCCCGATTCCATTGCGACTTGATGAACGTGCGGCATGGATCTCCTATCGCTGAGCGCCGTCCCCGGTCACGAGGTCGCGTGAAGCATCGCGCGCAGGGGCCTGCCCCGATGGATGCAGCGTTTCAAGGAATGCCACCAGCGCGGTTGTTTCCGCCGGACTCAGGTTTTTCCCGTACGCCGGCATGTTGCCGCCTCCCTGGATCACCTGCCGGATGAGCTGGTCCTGCGTGAGCCGTGCAGCGACGCTGTCCAAAGAAGGACCCCGCTCGCCACCGCTCTCTCCAAGAAGATGACAGTTGCGGCATTGCTTGACCTGAAAAACGAGCGCGCCTTGCCGCTCGAGCGCAGTTGTTCGCTGGAGCATTCCGTCCGGTACGGGATCACTGCTCCAGGCGTTCATGTGCGGGCTCCACGGTGCGTATTCCGCGAGATGGGTAAAGGTCCCCAGCACTATCGCGATCAACAGGACCGTCAAAACCGCAATCGGCCGACGCCGCCAGCTCTTTTCACCTTCGCCGGAAAGAAATGGAAGAAGGAGCAATCCGATAATCACCAGGGCCGGCCCAATGAGAAGCACTGGAGTTTCGAGCGAAGGCGGGAGCAGCGAGAGCAACGCATAGAGCCAGAGGAAAAAGTAATCCGGCTTCGGCACGGTCTGGATGATCGTCGGGTCCGGCCTTCCGGTCGGACCAAATGGACCGAAATAAAGCGCGCATGCCCCGATCGCCAGAAGAATAAACGCGGCGAAGAACATATCCTTCCAGATGGCGTACGGTACGAAGGGTGCGCCGTCCTTCTTTGTCAATTCGTGGTATTCGCTTTCATAGGTGGCTCGTTTCACGATGCGCCCCGGCATCGGCCACTCGTTGATTCCCAGCTTCAGCACCATTAATAGATGTAGGGCCACGAAAGCGATCAGTGATCCCGGAACGATGAACACATGCAGTGCGAAGAACCGGGATAATGTCGCACCGGCGATAATCGGCCCACCGAGCATCAACTTCACGATCGCAGGACCGAACACAGGAACGCGGCTGGCGATCGAAGCTCCGATCCCGAGTCCCCAATAGGCGTCTTGATCGAAGCGCATGATCTGTCCGGTGAATGCCATTCCGAGCGTCATCAGCAGAAGGAATACGCCGACGATCCAGGTGAGTTCCCGCGGAAACTTGTAAGCCCCGAACAGGAACACCTGCATCATATGAATCAAGACAATCGCCACCATGAAATTCGAGCCCCAGCCATGGAGCGCACGGATGAACCAGCCAAGAGTCACATCATGGTTCAGAGCCTGAAGACTGTTCCACGCTTCGCCCGCCGAGGGCACATAAACCATGCCGAGGAGAATTCCTGTAGCCAGTTGTAAAAGGAAGACCACGAGTGCGGCGCTGCCGAACACGTACCACCAGCTTGCCGTGTTTCGCGGCACGGGATGCTCGGCGGCTTCGCGAATGGGAGCCGCGAGCTGCAAGCGGTGATCGAACCATTCAGCGATGGATGCAATCATGCGCATGACGTTCTCCCTCTATCTAGAGAGGCACCCGGTCCCGGTGTCGGCAGTTCACCGGCGTGAATGGTGATCTGGCCATCCTCGACTTTGTACGGATATTCGAAAAGCCCGCGCTCCGGCGGTCCCGAGGCGCGCGAGCCGTCGCGGTAGTACGCTCCGCCGTGGCACGGACACATAAACAAACCGGATTGTGGAAACCAGCGAACCGGGCAGCCCAGGTGCGCGCAGTTGACTGCGAAAATCTGGAATTGCTCGCCACCGATGCGCCGCACCCAGCAGGCCGTGTCCGCCGTCTTGCCGTCGGACGGCGTCACGTAAGGATTACGGAAGGTGGCCAGCCGAGTCTCACCTTCCGGAAATTCGCTCACTCTCCCGAGGGAGACCCAGGAAAGGTAACCATCGGCGCGGCCGCGCGTGATCGACGAGAGAAGAAATTGCACGATCGGCACTGCCAGGGCGACTCCCACCAATCCGTTGAACAGGATTCCCACCTTCATGAGCAGACCGCGGCGGGTAAGCATCGTTTCATTCGACATGTGAGACTCCTAGTGCTCGGTGTAATTTGAAACCGAATAAGGTTGCCCGGGATTCTCGACGCGGCGTGAGGCGAGCCAGGCAACGACGTCGGTGACGTCCTCTTCCGACATCGGTTTGCCGGGCACATTTCCGCGCCAATCGGGCGCTCCCAACTCCCTGCGGCCGGCGATGACAATCGTTCGCAGCCCCTGATTGCTGACCAGCGCCAGAAATGAATCATTCGTAATGGCGCTGCCCTTGCGTCCGCCCTGGCCTTCCGAACCATGGCAAGATTCGCAGTAGGTTTTGTATGCGGCCTCACCTCGTTGGGCATCGCCGGTGGACTTCGCAAGATAGGAAGGCGGATTGGCGCCGTCGAGAATTCCCTGCCGGCTCCAGCTCGATCGTATTCCGCTGGTGATCACATCGACCTGTTTGTCCGTCAGCACTCCGCCGGCGCTTTGCGCGAAAGCGGGCATCGAGGTTCCAACGACTCCGCCGGCGATGACCTTGCGCATCGTCGTTTCATCCGCGATGCCCAGATAAACCGGATCGGCAAGCGCGATGGCCGCTCCTCCCCGCCCTTCCGCACCGTGACAGCCCGCGCAGTTTTCTGAATAAAGAGCGCCGAATTCCAAAACCTCGTTCGGCGCCGGAATCTCCGAACCCTGCTTTGGCCGGCCATGCGGAGAGCTGCAGCCCGAAAGCAACGCGGCACCAAGCGCCGCCGACGCAAATAGATATCGAAGCAGGTTCACAGGCTTTTTTCTCCTCTATCTCGTGATGGAATTATTCCGGGGGCTTCAATTCCTGCGCGCAGCGCAAACGACAGGTTCTCGCGCGTCGGCATGCGCGACTGCCGCACCACGACGATGCCGGCCACGATGCCGAAGGCGATTTGCGAAGCGATGAACCAAAACCAGTCAATGCGGCTTTCCAGTAAAGGATTCAGAAGACCCAGGACCGAGTACAACAGGCCCGACCACAGCACCGGTCCGATTAATCCCCCAAGCACGATGGGCCGCCGCGGGAACATGGGAAGCATGGCGCCATAGAGCACACCGACGAGCGTGGAGACCAGACCGTGCAGACTCAGGGCAATTGCAAAGCTGTCGGCATGAAATGAATTCAACTGTGTGGGTCCGAGTCTCAGCGATTCCGCGTATACAACCGCGGCGAGAAGATTGATGGGATACCAGATGCTTCCGGTTTTCAGCAGGCCGTAGCCACAGGCGATCGCGGCCATCGCGATGCTTCCGGCCAATCCGCCCTTCACGCCGGCCGATACCGGATACGTGTGGACGGGAAGCCAGGCGCGCAACTGCTCGGCTGCGACGGGAAGCCGCTCGACCTCGCGCCGCTCCGTCGTCACGCGAACATCTTCCGGAACGACCGGAATGGCTTCTTCATGTTGCCGAGGGAAGACTTCGCGGAACCAGCCGACGCAGCCAGCCACTGAGAGAACGGCGCCGAGGGCGGTCACCGACAAACTCGTCAGCAGTCCCGCAAACAACAACGTAAATCCAAAAGCCAAAACGAGAGGCCATGCCGTCGGTACGGGCACTTCAATCTCGCGGGGAGCACGAGAGTCTTGCCGGGTTTCTTCCTCGAATAACACCGTTGCCATTTATTCGCTCCTTCTCTCCTTCTCTTCAGCGACCAACGACGTAGACCACAGTGAAAACGACGACCCACACGGCATCCACAAAATGCCAATACAGGGAAAGCACTCCGATGCGGCCCGACTGGTCGGCGCCGACACGGCCCGCCAAACCGAAAATAAGGACGATCGAGAGCATGACCAGACCGGCCGTAACGTGAAACGCGTGCAGGCCGACGAGCGAGTAATAGGTTGTTCCGAAGAGGTTCGTGGAGATCGTCAACCCGTGTTCGTAGATCAGCCGGTACCATTCCCGCGCGGTGCCGTACATAAAGAGCGCGCCCAGAAAAATTGTCGAGAACCAGGAAGTCAGGAATGCGGCGCGCTTACCGCTTTCAAGGAACTTCCCGGCGAAGTGGATCGTGAGGCTGCTGGACAGCAGGCAAATCGTATAGAAGACCGGTGTCTCGAGCACTTCGCTCGGAGTCGGTCCGGAGAGGCTCTTCCCGAGATAAAAGAGATAGGCAACGACGAAAATCGTGAAGATGGCCGACTCGGCAATGATGAGTGAAACCATGCCGACTGGTCCGCGATCCGGCAGACGCCAGGTTCCAGCTGTTTCAAAGGCTGGAGTCATTATTGCGCTGGTTGCTTTCATTGCTCTCTCCTTCAGTCGTATCGGCTGTCCGGATCTTCGGGATGCTTCAGATCCCACAACGGACGGCGGCTTGCGACCGTCGGGATAGAAGCGAAGTTGTACGCAGGCGGTGGGGAACTTACCGACCATTCGAGAGTCCATGCATCCCAGGGATCATTCCCTGCCCTGGCTCCCTTCCAATAAGAAATGATGAGGTTCGCTACAAACACCAGAATGGCGATGCCTTGAACGAATGCGCCGATCGAGACGATCAGGTTCAATGTGTCCCAGCCGCGGCCCGGCTCGTAGGTGTAGATGCGGCGCGGCATACCGAGCAGTCCGGGAATGTGCATCACATCGAATGTCATGTGAAAGCCAAGCATGAAGAGCCAGAAATGCCACTTGCCCAGCCTTTCGCTCATCATTCTTCCGGTGACTTTCGAATACCAGTAATAGAAAGCGGCGAAGAGCGCAAACAGGATTCCGCCGACGATCACGTAGTGAAAGTGCGCCACAACAAAGTACGAAAGACTCAGTTGCCAATCAAAAGGGGCAGAGGCAAGCATGATTCCGGTGAGGCCGGCGATCAGGAACTGAAACAGGAATCCGATGCAGAACAGCATCGGTGTCTTGAACTGAATCCGCCCGCCCCACATCGTGCCAAGCCAGTTGAAGATTTTGATTCCCGTCGGGACCCCGACGGCCATCGTGGTGATTGCGAAAAAGCTGTTCGCGTAGGAATTCATCCCGACCGTGAACATGTGGTGCGCCCACACACTCATGCTGACGAAACCGATGGACACGGTGGCCCCGACCATGACCGGGTATCCGAAAATCGGCTTCCGAGAAAATACGGGAATGATTTCCGACATGAAAGCGAAGCATGGAATTATCAGGATGTACACTTCCGGATGTCCGAATATCCAGAAGAAATGCATCCAGAGTGTGGCCGATCCTCCCGCCTGCGTATCGAAGAAGTGGCCACCAAGATACCGGTCCACCAGCAACATGATCTGCGCGGCCGTCAGCGGCGTAATGACGATCAGGAGCATTCCGGACATCGTCAAATTGAGCCACGCCAGCAGGGGCATTCAGCTGAGTTTCATTCCGGGGCATCGCATGCAGAGAATGGTCGCGATGAGATTGACCGCCGTACCCACACTGCCGAATCCCGAAACCAGTACGGCAATTGTCCAGTAGTCGGAACTGGGACCCGGTGAAAATGCACGCGAAGCCAGAGGAGCGTAGGCCCACCATCCGATGTCGGGCGCGTTGCCCGCGCCGTACAGTCCATTTGCGCCGAGAAAACTGAAGTACAGGAGAAATCCACCCAGCGCGGTCAGCCAGAAACTGAACGCATTCAAACGTGGAAACGCCATGTCTCGTGCGCCGATCATCAAGGGCACGAGATAATTCGCGAATCCGAACAGGACGGGAATGGCCACGTAGAAAATCATGGTCGTCCCGTGCATCGTGAACATGCGGTTGAAGACCTGCGGCGAAACAAAGTGGTTGTGCGGATACATCAACTGGATGCGCATGATGCCGGCTTCGACTCCAGCGATGACGAGAAAGGTCAGAGCGTAAAGGACATAAAGAATGCCGATGCGCTTGTGATCAACAGTCGTGACCCACTCGTGGAGCGTGTCGACCCATGGCCGCTGCCCAACCTGAGCGTTTTGAATGACCATTGCATCCGATGACATAGCTGGTCTCCTGAAATTCTCCGGCTAGCGGAGCGTCTCCATGTAATGCACGAGCGCATCGAGATCGGTGTCGCTCAGTTTCATTGCGGGCATCAGCGACCCAGGCTTAATGGCATCCGGTTCCTTGATCCACAGGCGCAGGTTTTCCGTTGTATTTTCGGCAGCACCGGCAGCGATGGTGCCGCGGCTCATCAGGTGCGTCAGGTCGGGACCGAAGCGTCCGTTTGCGGCAGTGCCGCGGACCACGTGACAGTTGATGCAGGCCGTCGTCTCGAAAATGCGCCTGCCGGCGGCCGCGCTTTCATCCTGATTCGCGGGCTGCTGCTGAGCCCGGATCCACGCGTCGAAATCTTCAGGGCTATCGACCGAGACGCTCAGCAGCATCTTGGCGTGCTGGGTTCCGCAATACTGCGCGCACTGCCCAAGAAAAACGCCGGTGCGATGCGGGTCCATCCACATGCTGTTCGGGTGATTCGGAATCAAATCGGTCTTGCCGCCGAGTTGAGGAAGCCAGAAGCTGTGGTCCGTATCGGCGGAAAGCAACTTCAAGAAGGTCGGCGTGGAACGCGTGGGATCGCTCACCGGAATGTGCAGCTCGTTTGCCGTGACTATGCCCAGGCCGGGATAACGATACTCCCACCAGAACTGGTGCCCGATGACGGTGACATCAACAGCATTAGCGGGCTTTGGGGCGTCCTGCACCGCGTGGATCACTCGCGCCGTCGCCAGGAACAACACAACGACGATCAGGATTGGAATGATCGTCCAGGCCAACTCAATCTGTGTGCTCCCGTAAACCTGGGCCGGCTCGCGGCCGGCATTTGCTGCCGTGCTGCCGAACTTCATGATGGCGTACACCAGCAGAGTGCCGATAACCACGAAGATGATTCCCGTGATGACAAGTACAAACATGGACAAGTCAAAGATCGACTTCGCCGGCGTGGTTTCGGGCGCGAAGATATTGGTGAGACCCGTTGACGACGCTGCGGACTGGGCAGCGGTCGCCGTAGCGGCGAACCATAACAGGAACGCTAACGTCTGAAGCGCGCTCCGCGTGATCAAGTTTTTCATGCAACTTCCCCGGTCTTCGTCTCTGTTGTGTTGCGATGCGCAGCGACGGCGTTATTGAAGTTGAAATCCGTTGGCGCAGTCCCGGTAATCAACCGGGCACCGCGATTGAAGGTCAGATCCTGAATTGCCCACTGAACGAAAACCAGAACACGGCTCTGGAACTGGACGAGATACATCAGGTGTATGAAGGCCCAGGTGAGCCACGCCAGCAATCCCGAAACATGGACGCCAAAAACGTTGGCTACTGCCGACGCGCGTCCGATTACGGCCATCGTTCCTTTGTCAAAGTATTTAAATGGAGGCAGCGGCCTCTGTCCGTTCACTTTTCGCACGATGTTTTTCGCGGCGTACGTCCCGCCCTGCATTGCAACCTGTGCCAGCCCCGGCAACGGATTTCCTTTCGCATCCGAAGCTGCGGCCAGGTCCCCAACGACGTAAATGTCCGGATAACCAGGAACGGTAAGGTCGGGTCTCACTTTGACTCTGCCTCCCCTGTCCGTTTCTGCCTTTGTACGGCTCGCCAGCAGCTTGCCCAGCGGTGAGGCTGTTACACCACCCGCCCAGATCACCGTTTTTGCGGCGATGCGATCGGCGCGTTTCTCGATTTCAATATCGAGACCATCTCTATCGATGTTCTTGACCATCGCGCCACACTTTACTCGCACGCCGAGTTTCGCGAGCGAACGCTCCGCCTTGTGGGCCAGGTCCTCTGGAAACGGCATGAGCACTCGAGGAGCTCCATCCATCAGGATGATTTGTGCTTCTTCGGGGTGGATCGAACGAAAGTCGTTCTTCAGCGTTTGCCGGGCGATCTCGCCGATGGCTCCGGCAAGCTCTACGCCCGTGGGGCCTGCGCCGACGATGACAAAAGTCAGCCATGCCCGCCGCTGATCAGGGTCGGAGATCCTCTCGGCGACTTCGAATGCGTACAGAATTTTGTGCCGGACGCTTGTCGCCTCTTCGATGCTTTTGAGACTGGGCGCCCATTCGCGCCATTCATCGTGTCCGTAATACGAGCTTTGGGAACCCGCAGCGACGATTAACGAATCGTATGGAAGGCTCGCGCCGTCGGCGAGCAACACACGTTTCGACATCGGATCCACATCTTCGACAGTACCCAAAAGAACACGCGTATTTTTCTGGCGGCTCAAGACGCTGCGAAGTGGAGACGCAATCTCTCCCGCGGAAAGCGAGCCGGTGGCAACATGGTAAAGAAGCGGCTGGAACAGATGATGATTGCGGCGGTCTATCAGAGTGACATCTACTGCATGTGACTTCAGAGCCTGGGCGGCACAAAGGCCTCCGAAACCTCCGCCAACGATGATCACCTTCCACGGTTCACTCACAAATCACCTCTGATCGATTCGGACGTTCGCGAACTCGCGCTCCGCCTCGAAAATGCAATCGGTCTGCCAATTGTTCGGCGTTCAATGTCATCGACATCGCCAACAACTGTCGGGCGGTGTCGGATTGTGTCGAGGCGT
>Ga0070707_100006913_pt1 | contig 10511 bp, 8 predicted proteins | sample KBSK5502metaG_FD_65468 | JGI IMG/M metagenome (GOLD analysis project Ga0070707, IMG submission 65468) | Corn, switchgrass and miscanthus rhizosphere microbial communities from Kellogg Biological Station, Michigan, USA - KBS K5-50-2 metaG | ecosystem: Host-associated > Plants > Roots >... | reverse complement strand
GGCCTGAGCGTCGCCTTCGACCTTCCGACGCAGATGGGGATCGATTCCGATTCTCCGCGCGCCCAGGGCGAAGTCGGGCGAGTCGGCGTGGCCATCGACAGCCTGGAGGACATGGAGACGCTCCTCGACGGCGTCCCGCTCGACCGCGTGTCGACCTCGATGACCATCAACGCCACCGCGGCCATCCTGCTCGCGCTCTACGAGACGGTCGCCCGCAGGCAGGGGAGCGACCCCAAACGATTACGAGGCACGGTCCAGAACGACATCCTCAAGGAATACATCGCCCGGGGCACGTACATCTTCCCGCCCGAGCCCTCGATGCGACTGGTGACCGACACCTTCGCCTACTGCCGGACCGAGCTGCCGGCCTTCAACACGATCAGCATCAGCGGATACCACATGCGCGAGGCCGGCTCGACGGCAGCCCAGGAGGTCGCGTTCACGATCGCCAACGCCATCGCCTACGCCGATGCGGCGGTCGCCGCCGGCCTGGCCTTCGATGAGTTCGCCCCCCGCCTCTCCTTCTTCTTTGCGGCACACAACGACCTGCTGGAGGAGGTCGCCAAGTTCCGGGTCGCTCGCCGGGTGTGGGCCGATACGGCCCGCGATCGGTACAGCGCGAGCGACCCGCGCGCCATGGCGATGCGCTTCCACGTCCAGACCGGCGGCTCGACGCTGACCGCCCAGCAACCTGACGTGAACGTGGTGCGCACCACCGTCCAGGCGATGGCAGCCGTGCTGGGTGGGGCGCAGAGCCTGCACACCAATGCCGCGGACGAGGCGCTCGGCCTCCCGACTCCCGAGACGGCGCGGCTGGCGCTCCGAACGCAACAGGTGTTGGCCTACGAGTCCGGACTGACGGCGCCGGTGGATCCTTTGGGCGGCTCGTACTACGTCGAGGCATTGACCGATGCCCTGGAGGGGCGCGTTCGCGGCCTGCTGCGCGAGATTGACGACAGCGGTGGCACGCTCGCCGCACTCGAGGCGGGATACCAACAGGGTGAGATCGCCGACGCCGCCTATGCCGCGCAGCGCGCCGTTGAGGAGCGTGAGCAGATCGTCGTGGGGGTAAACGCCTTCACGGAGGGTGAGGCGCAACGACCGGAGCCGCAACGCATCGATCCGGAGACCGAACGGCGGCAGGTAGAGCGCACCCGCGCTGTGCGGGCCTCGCGCGACCAGGCCGCGGCCACCGAGGCGCGCGAACGCCTGGCCGAGGCGGCGGCCGGCACCGAGAATCTGCTGCCGCGCATCCGTGCCTGCGTCGAGGCGAATGTGACGCTCGGGGAGATCGCGCACGGGCTGCGGTCAGTGTGGGGGGAGTACCGAGCGTGACGCAGCCCAGCGAGCCGGCGGCGCGGCTGGGACCGATCGACCACGTCGCGGTCGTGGTGCGCTCCCTCGAGGATTCGATGCCGCGCTATCGCGACCTGTTCGGCCTCGAGCCGATGATGCAGCCGATCGAGCTGCCCGCTCAGGCGGTGCGGGTCGCGTTCCTCGCGACCGGGCCGGAGCCGGCGGCGCGCATCGAACTGATCGAGCCAATCGACGAGGCGAGCGGCGTCGCCCGCTTCCTCGCCGGGCGGGGTGAAGGCCTGCACCACGTCTGCCTTCGGTCTCGCGACCTGCCGCGGGACCTAGCGGCCCTTGCTGCCGTCGAGGCTGAGCTTATCGACGCGGAAGCACGTCTCGGCGCCGATGGCCTCGTCGCCTTTATCCACCCGCACACCCTCAACGGGGTGCTCTGGGAGCTGATCGCTGCAGAGGAGACGAACGGTGACGAATGAGGCAGTGCCGCCGCCGATCCCCGAGCGACCGCTGCTGCGCGGCGAGCGCGTCTGGCTCCGGCCGCTCGAGGAGCGTGACATGCAGGCGTACGTCGCCGGAATGAATGACACCGAGGTCGGCGGCATGGCGGGATACAAGTGGCCGATGAGCGTGTCGGAGGCGAACGCCTGGCTGGAGAGGACCCGCGAGCACTCCCGACCCGGGGAAGGCATGGGCTTCTTCTTCGCGGTCTGCGAGCTCGGTGACGACCGCTTCATCGGCACCGTCTGGCTCAAGGGGGTCAACCTGGTCGACGGCAACGCGGAGCTCGCCATCTTCATGGATCGCGACCACATCGGATCGGGCTTCGGCACGGATGCACAGCGCGCGATCCTGACCTTCGCGTTCAACAACCTGGGGCTGCAGCGGGTGTGGCTCATCGCGTACGCAGCGAACGAGCGCGCGATCAGGTCCTATGAGCGGATTGGGTTTCGGCACGAGGGGCTGTTGCGGCACTCCTGGCGCGGCCCGCGCGGCCTCGAGGATGCCGTCCTGATGGCGATCCTGCGCGACGAATGGCTCCAGGCTGGCGAACGACCCAAGAGACGTTCGCGGCGCGGCTGACCGCCTCGAGGCCGCGTACCATCCCGCCATGTCCGAGGAGCGGCGACTCGTCACCGTCGTGTTCGCGGATGTTGTCGGGTCGACGACGCTCGGAGAGTCCCTCGACCCGGAGGATCTCCGACGCCTGCTGCGCCGCTTCTACGAGATTGCGCGGCAGGTGGTGGACGGCCATAGCGGGACTCTGGAGAAGTTCATCGGCGACGCGGCGATGGCGATCTTCGGACTCCCGCAGGCTCACGACGACGACGCACGGCGGGCCATCGCCGCGGCGCTGGAGCTGTGTGATCGCGTCCGCGAGGATCCGGCTCTCGGCGACCGGCTGCCCATCCGGGTGGGGATCAACAGCGGCGAGGTCGTCGCAAGTCGGGACCGCGCGAACCAGGACTTCATCGTCACCGGCGACGCTGTCAACATCGCGGCACGGCTCCAACAGGCCGCCGATCCGTGGCAGATCCTCGTCAGCGCTCGCACGGCGAGCGCGAGCGCCCCGACGTACGAACTCGGTCCTCCCCGGGACCTCGAGCTGAAGGGCAAGTCCCAGACCGTCGTCGCCCGCGTTGTCCTGGGCCGATCGACGGCGGCGCCTGCACGGACGCCGTTGGTTGGCCGCGACGCCGACCTTGCGCAGCTCGAGCTCGTCGCTCGTCGCGCCTTTGGCGAGCGCCGCCCCTACCTGGTCAGCCTGATCGCGCCCGCCGGCACCGGAAAGAGCCGACTGGTGGAGGAGTTCCTCACCCGATTGGCGTCGCTTGCGTCGAACGCCCAGGTGGCGGTGGCGCAGTGCCTGCCGTACGGCCAGCGCCTCACCTACTGGCCCATGCGCGCCCTGCTTCTGAGTCTGCTCGGCCTGTCCGACGAGCGCCTTCAGCCCGAGGAGGTTCTGCTACGGACCCGCGAGTGGCTGGAGCACGCAGGCGCGGAGAACCCGGCAGAAACGGCCGAGATCCTCGCCGCCACCATCGGTGCATCAGACACAGACGTCCTCGACCGGGCGGCGCTCTTCGCGGCCTGGCGGAGCGCCCTCGAGCACGCGGCTGCCGAGCGGCCGCTGTTGCTCCTCGTCGAGGACCTCCATTGGTCCAGCGATAGCCTCCTCGACCTCATCGAGTTCATCCTCCAGCCGCGGGCTGAATCGCCGCTGCTCATGCTTGCGCTCACCCGCCCGGAGCTACTCGAGCGGCGGCCGGCTTGGGGCGGGGGCAGGCGCAACCACATCTCGCTGGCGCTCGAGCCGCTCGACGAGGGCTCGATCGAGCGGCTGGTGCAGAACATCCTCGACGGCCCGGCGCCAGAACTGATCCCGATCGTCGTCCAGCGGTCGGAGGGGAACCCGTTCTACGCCGGCGAGATCGTCCGCACCCTCGTGGAGCGGGCCATCGACCTCCGCGACTCCACCGCGATCGCCGAGGCTGCCGCCGGCCTGCCCGACACGGTTCAGGCGACCGTCCTGGCGCGTCTCGACGCCCTTGATCAGACCGCGCGGCGGGTGCTCCAGCTGGGCTCGGTCTTCGGGCGCGCGTTTCGGGTTGCCGGGATCGAGGCGGTCGAACCCTTGTTGGCCGACGAGGCGGCCGCTGCCGTGGAGCGGTTGATCGACCGGGAGATGCTGCGCCCGACCGGGCGCGGCGAGCTCACCTTCCGCCACATCCTAATCCGGGATGTCGCCTACGGCACGCTGCCGCGCGCCGAGCGCGCGGCGCACCACGCGGCGGCCGGTCGCTGGCTCGAGGTGGGGGCCGGAGGCCGCGAGGACGAGCTGGCCGAGCTGATCGCCTTCCACTACCGCGAGGCGGCCGTGCTCGCCGACGCGGTTGGCGCCCAGGAGCCCGTGGCACGCGAACGGGCGGTCTTCTGGCTGCGGCGCGCGGCCGAGGTGGCCGCTGGGGCTCGCGGCATGAGCGAGGCAACTGCGCACCTGCGGGCCGCGATCGACCTTGCGCCGCCTGCCGAGCAACCTGAGATGTTCCAGCGCCTGGGTGAGATCTACGGTGCAGGCGATCGATCGGCGCAGGCATTCGCGCAGGCCTATCGGATCGGCCAGGCGCAGGCGCGTCCGCCAGACTTCCTTCTGGAGAGTCTGGCAGCCCAGCTCATCGTGGTCTGCCGTTGGTTCGCCTCGGTGGCCCGCCAGCCATCGGTCGAGGAGATGGCCTCCCTCGTCGAGGAGGGGCGCGCCCTCCTGCCAGAGGCCACGCCACGGGCACGAGCACGGTTCCTGGTCGCGCTCGGGTTCATGCCCTTCTGGCTCCGCAACGGCGCCGTACGGCAGCCCACCGCGGCCGATATCGATGAGGCGCGGACGAGCGTCGCCGAGGGCTTTGCAATCGCAGAGGAGCTAGACGACGTGGCGCTCATGAGCGCCGCCCTCGACGCGATGACTGCCCACGAGCAGACCGCCGTGCCGGCCCGAGCCCGCGACTTCTCCCTACGCCGACTGGCGATGGGGGCCCGACTGCCGATCGAGGAACGCCTTGATGCGCTTCAAGTAGCTGCGTGGACCTCAGCGCTTCTTGGCGACCTCCGGGACGCAGTCGAGCATGCCGAGGCCGGCATGGCCCTTGTCCAGCCCGGCCAGAACCCCGGGTTCTTCATCGGGTGCGCCTCGTGGCTCGGATACGTCGCCGCGCTCGAGGGGCGCTGGGAGTCGCTCGTCGGCGGCCTCGATCAGCTGCGGGGACTCTGGATCGACGCCGAGCGGCCAGCCGCCAGCTACGGCCTGCAGGGCTGCCTGAGCGGGATCGACTGGGCCCGCAATCGGGGCGAGGACGAGCTGCTCCAACGCTGGCAGGCGATGGCCGACGAGATCATCGCGCAATTTGATCCGGCGCATCCGGTGGCCGCTCTTCAAGCGGCGCTCGACCTGGACCTGGAGGCGCTCGTGGCCATCATCAGCCACCCTGATCGCTACCCAGACCGCGCCCACTACGTCGAGCACGCCATGGCGCTGTGCGCGGACCGCTCCCATCCGGTGCCGATCGATGCCGTCGAGCGGGTCACCGACCGGGCAGCCGCAGCGGGCATGCGCGTCCTGGAGGCTCAGGCGCGGCGGCTCATGGGCCTGCTGCGAGAGGATCCGAACGAGCTGGCGGGGAGCCTCGCCCTCTTCGAGGCTATCGGTGCCGAGCGTTACGCGGCACGGGTGCGGCTCGAGCTGGGCGTCGCCACCGTCGACGAGCCGCTGCGACGGTCGGGCGAGAGCGAATTGGAACGGCTCGGCGAGCTCGATCGCTTGACGCGAATGGCAGGCCGCTCGAGCTGAGTGCTTAGTGGCAGCCGGCTCCTCGGCGACGCCGGCTGCCCCTAGCCCCTGACCCCAGCCGCGCGCAGCAGCTGCGGAATATGCGATGGGGAGTCGGCGACGGCGACTCCCGCGGCCTCGAGGGCAGCGCGCTTCGACTCTGCCGTTCCCGCTCCTCCCGAGATGATTGCCCCGGCGTGGCCCATCCGGCGCCCTGGCGGTGCCGTGCGACCGGCGATGAAGGCCGCCATCGGCTTGCGGACCTCACGCTGAACAAAGGCGGCAGCGCGCTCCTCCTCGTCGCCTCCGATCTCGCCGATCATCACGATGCCCTCGGTCTCGGGATCCTGGTTGAACATGTCGAGCACGTCGATGAAGGTGGTGCCCACGATCGGATCGCCACCGATCCCCACGCAGGTCGACTGACCGATTCCCGCATCGGTCATCGCCTGCACCACTTCGTACGTCAGCGTCCCCGAGCGGCTGACCAGGCCCACCGAACCCGGTCGGTGGATGTCGTTGGGGATGATCCCCACCTTGGCCCCCGCGGCGACACTGGTCAGCCCCGGGCAGTTCGGCCCCAGGAGCCGGACCCGCTGCATCCGAAGCACGTGGTAGACGCGCAGCATGTCGAGGGCGGGGATGTTTTCGGTGATGCACACGATCAGCGGCACGCCGGCGTCGGCTGCCTCCAGGATCGCATCGGGCGCGGTCGCCGCAGGGACGAAGAGGCAGCTCGCGTTGGCGCCGGTTTCGCGCACCGCGTCGGCCATGGTGTCGAAGACCGGCACCCTGTCATCCAGCGCGGTCTGGCCCCCTTTGCCCGGCGTCACTCCCGCCACGATCTGGGTGCCGAAAGCCTGCATCGCACGCGAATGGAACTCGCCTTCGCGCCCGGTGATGCCCTGCACGACCAGGCGCGTCGCGTCGTTGACGAGGATGCTCACGAACGCGCCTCGGCAGCGGGCCTCGCTCCGCCTGAGGCTTGCGCGTTCGCCGCGGCCACCGCTTTGGCCGCAGCCTCGTCGAGCGAGTCAGCCGTGATCAGGTTTGCCTGGGCGAGGATCGGCTTTGCCTCTTCGGCATTGGTGCCCACGATGCGCACCACCATCGGCACGTTCCGCGTGAGCGTGGAGCGAGCCTCGACGATCCCTCGCGCAACCTCGTCGCCGCGCGTGATCCCTCCAAAGATGTTGATGAGGATCGCCTTGACGCTGGGGTCGTCCAGGATGATCCGGAACGCGGCCGCCACCTTGTCCGCCTTGGCTCCGCCGCCGATGTCCAGGAAGTTCGCCGGCTCCCCACCGGCCAGCTTCACCAAATCCATGGTCGTCATGGCCAGGCCGGCGCCGTTGACCATGCAGCCGATGCTGCCGTCGAGCTTGATGAAGTTGATGCCCGCCTGTCGCGCGGCGGTCTCCGACGGCTCCTCCTCGTTGAGGTCGCGCATCAGCTCGATGTCTGGGTGCCGCGCGAGTCCCGAGTCATCCAGCACGATCTTGGCGTCCAGCGCCGTCAGCCGTCCATCCTCGGTGATGGCGAGGGGATTGACCTCGGCCAGGTCGGCATCGGTCCCGACGAAGGCGTCGTAGAGGCCCCGTAGCACCTGCCGGAACTCCCGCCGCAGATCCGGCGGCATGCCCAGGAAGAAGGCCACCCGGCGCACGTTGTGCTCCTGCAAGCCGATCAGGGGATGCAGCCGCAGGCGCAGAACGGCTTCGGGATGGGTTCGCGCCGTCTCCTCGATCTCGACCCCGCCCTCAGCGCTGGCGATGACCGTGATCGCCTTCGCCGCCCGATCGAGGATGAGGCCCAGGTAGAACTCGTAGGCGATGTTGGCCGCGGGCGCAACGAGGACGGTCCGCACGGTGATGCCCTTGATCGACATCCCCAGAATCGCCTCGGCGGCGCGGGCGGCTTCGTCGGGCGTCTCGCCGAGCTTCACGCCGCCCGCCTTGCCCCTACCGCCCACGAGCACCTGTGCCTTGATGACGACGGGTCGAGCGATGGTTCGGGCGATCGCCGCAGCCTCGTCGGGGGTCGTCGCGATCTGTCCGGCCTGCAGGGGCACCCCGTACTGCGCCAGGATCTCCTTGGACCGATATTCCTGCAGCTTCAAGCGGCGACTGTCCTCGTAACGAGACCGCGCTGGGGGAGTCCGATTCTAGCGGAGCGCCTAGACTTACCGACCGCACGCCGGCGCTGTGACCGGCGCAACGAGAGGCCCACTCGTGAGCTACGCGGTGACGCTCATCCCCGGCGACGGGATCGGTCCGGAGCTCGCCACTGCCACCCGGACCGTGCTCGAGGCAACCGGGATCTCCTTCGATTGGGACAACCAGGAGGCCGGTGAGGCGACGATCGCCAGCGAGGGGACGCCGCTTCCGGAGCGCGTGATCGAGTCGATTCGCCGCACCGGCGTCGCGATCAAGGGACCGATCACTACGCCCGTCGGGTCAGGCTTTCGGAGCGTCAACGTCGGCCTGCGGCAGGCGCTCGAGCTGTACGCCAACGTCCGCCCCGCCCACAGCATGCAGGGCGTCGAGACCCGCTACCAGAACGTCGACCTGATCATCGTGCGCGAGAACACCGAAGACCTCTACGCGGGGATCGAGCACCGGGTCGGGCCCGACGCGGCGGAGAGCATCAAGATCATCACCCGCGCTGCCAGCCAGCGCATCGCGCGCTACGCGTTCGAATACGCGATCCGCAACGGACGCCGCAAGGTCACCGCGGTGCACAAGGCGAACATCATGAAGCTCTCCGACGGCCTCTTCCTGGAGAGCTGCCAGCAGGTCGCCGCCGAGTACGAGGGCCGGGTCGCGTTCGAGGATCGGATCGTCGACAACATGTGTATGCAGCTCGTCCAGAAACCGGAGCTCTATGACGTGCTGGTGCTCCCCAACCTGTATGGCGACATCGTCAGCGACCTGGCGGCCGGGCTGGTCGGCGGGCTCGGCGTGGCGCCCGGCGCGAACATCGGGGAGAAGGCGGCGGTCTTCGAGGCCGTGCATGGATCGGCTCCCAAGTACGCCGGCCAGGACAAGGCCAACCCGACCGCACTGATCCTGAGCGCCGCGCTCATGCTGCGGCACATCGGCGAGACCGAGGTCGCAGACCAGGTGGAGCGCGCGGTGCGGGAGGTGATCGCAGAGGGCGAGACCGTCACCCATGACCTGGGCGGGAGGGCGGGTACGCGCGAATTCGCTGGCGCGGTCGCCGCGCGCGTGCGCGCATCGGTCTAGGCTGCAGAGGTGACCACCCTCGACAGGCTGCTGGGTCTGCAGGACCGCATCGTTCGCTATCGGATCAGCTGGTCGCAGCTCGCCTGGTTCGGCCACCGCCTGTCAGGCATCGGGGTGGTGCTGTATCTGTTCGTCCACATCGTCGAGACATCCATGGTCACCCTCGGGCCCAACGTCTACAACACCACGCTCGGCCTGTTCCACAACTTGCCGGTGCGCCTCGGCGAGATCCTCCTGATGGCCGCGCTGGTCTACCACTCGCTGAACGGCCTGCGCGTGATCGCCATGGACTTCTGGCCACGGCTGACGGTCTACTACCGAGGCCTGACGTATGCGGTCGTGTCCTCGACGGTGGTCGCCATGATCCCTCTCGCGCTGATCATGATCACGCCCTACGCGCCGTGGGGGCACGGATGACCCGGCTGCGCACCATCTACGTCTCGCGCCAGAACCCGTCGCGGGCCGCACGCGTTCGACCCGAGAACCCCGGCTTCGAGCGCTTCATGTGGTGGTTCATGCGCATCTCGGGGCTGGCGCTCGTGATCCTGGCCCTGGGCCATATGCTGATCATGCACGTCCTCGTGCAGCTCACCGGGCAACAGGTGAGCTACGGCTTCGTCACAAGCCGCTGGGGTACGCCGTTCTGGCGGATCTACGACTTCCTGCTGCTGGTGCTGGCGCTCATCCATGGCGTGAACGGCACGCGCATCGTAATAGGCGACTTCGTCAGCCGCGGTGGCCTCCGCGCGCTCCTGATCGTGTCGCTGGGCGCCTTCACCGTGCTGTGGCTGATCCTGGGCATGATCGTGATAATCGGCTTCAATCCCGCGACCTCGCCTGCCGTCGGCCCCTTCAGCTAGACCGATGCTGCCGGCTCTGCGCGTCTCGCCGCCCCCAGGCCTCAACGTCCACGAGCTGGATGCCGTGGTGGTCGGCGCCGGCGGAGCCGGCCTGTACGCGGCGCTCGAGCTCAAGAAGGAGCTCGGGCCGAAGGCCAGGGTCGGGGTCATCAGCAAGCTCTACCCGAGCCGATCCCATACCGGGGCGGCCCAGGGCGGCGTGTGCGCGGCTCTGGGCAACACGGAGGAGGACCACTGGGAGTGGCACTGGTTCGACACGGTGAAGGGGGGCGACTACCTGGTCGACCAGGACGCCGCCGAGGTGATGTGCCACGACGCGGTCGAGACGATCATCAACCTCGAGCACCTTGGCATGCCGTTCAATCGGACGCCTGAAGGGCTGATCGACCAGCGGCGGTTCGGCGGTCACACGCGCAACTACGGCGAGGGCCCGGTGCGGCGAAGCTGCTTTGCCGCCGACCGAACCGGCCACGCGATCCTGCACACGCTGTACCAGCAATGCATCCGGCACGAAGTCACCTTCTTTGACGAGTTTCAGGTCCTCGACCTGCTGATGCCCGGCGGAGCCGACGGGCGGGTCACCGGCGTCCTGGCGCTCGAGCTGGCGACGACCGAGATCCACACTTTTCGGGCGCGTGCCGTGCTGTTCGCGACGGGTGGCTTCGGCAAGATGTTCAAGGTCACCAGCAACGCGCATACGCTGACGGGTGACGGCGTAGCGATCCCGTACCGGCGGGGCCTGCCGCTCGAGGACATGGAGTTCTTCCAGTTCCACCC
>Ga0070707_100006911_pt1 | contig 10512 bp, 7 predicted proteins | sample KBSK5502metaG_FD_65468 | JGI IMG/M metagenome (GOLD analysis project Ga0070707, IMG submission 65468) | Corn, switchgrass and miscanthus rhizosphere microbial communities from Kellogg Biological Station, Michigan, USA - KBS K5-50-2 metaG | ecosystem: Host-associated > Plants > Roots >... | reverse complement strand
TCGATCACTGGAAGGACCGCACCATTGCGCACAATCGCAAAATTGTCCGTCACGGCTACGGCCTGCGATATGTTTGTGGCCGGATGCAGGTTATTGCGCTGACGGTGCACGCCGAAAGCAAACTCGCCAATCCAGTTTGACCGGAAGGTCGAGTTGAGACGGCCGGCATAGTTATCGCCGCCCGTCTCGCCCACACCTAAGAATGAATTGGGATCAGCACCAAAGCCGGACAACGCGCCGCCGAGCGCCTGGGCGTTGCCACTAATGTTGACGCGAAAGCCGGTGATCTTAGTGAAATCACCAAACGTGGAGAACGTCAGCACGTGGCTTTCGTTTAGGGCGTAGGTCAGCTTGCCCGCGTAAAAGGGCGTCGTGACCTTATTGCTGGCCGGCTGGCGGAGTGTCTGCGTAAAGTAAGAGTTTTCGCGGCGCTGTGGATTGAAGGCGCCAAAGAACCAAATTTTGTCCTTTTTGATTGCGCCGCCAAGGTCGAAACCGGCGTCAAGTTCTGAGAAACCATTTGGAGCAGATCCTGTAAACGGAAAGTTCTTCGTCCCCCAAACCATTCCCCTGGTCGTGAAGTAAGCAAACACGTCACCATGCAAATCGTTTCCTCCACTCTTCGTAAGAACGTTGAAGATGCCGCCGGTCGACAACCCATACTCCGCACCATAGGCTCCCGTCTTAATCTCAATCTCCTGAACAAACTCAAACGGCAGGTTAGCGCCTGACCCTCCAAACGACGGGTCAGTCGTGTTCACCCCATCCAGAATGTAACTGTTCTCAAGCCCGGACGAGCCAGCCACTGAAGGATCACGGTCACGACCGGAAACGTCGCGCAGACCCGAGCCCGTGACGCTGGGCGCGATTGTGTAAATCGACTGCACGGTCCGTTGGGTAATGAAATTCGAAAACTGTTCGGTCGAGATATTCGTTCCACTGGTGTTGCTCGTGGTGTCGACCTGCGCCCCGGAGCCTCCGGTTACGGTGACGGTCGCCGTCGCGCGCGCAAGCACTAACCTAATCGGCACTGTCGTGGTCTTTGATAGATTGACGTCCACGGGGTTGGCCCATTTGTCAAAGCCGGAGTTAGCTTCGGCAGTCACTACATACTTGCCGGGAGGAAGATTCAGAATGCGATACCAGCCTTCACCGTTAGTCATGGCGGTCTGCATGATAATCAGGTTGGGACTGGTCACAGTAACTTTGACCGCGGTAACGACGGCTCCATTCTGATCGCTGACAATTCCTTCGATCGTCCCCGTGGTATTTGTTTGCGCAGAGATATTCGTCGCCAAAAACGATGCGCAGAAAATTAGCGCAATGAGAAACTGGTTTGTTCGAAGCCTCATGGGAATGGCCTCCTTCTAAATGTGCAGGCAGTGAGATTGTGAGTCTAGCATCGCGAAACTAACCGTCGAAGACTTTCCTGTGGCACGCGGATCTTGCGCGTGTATTCACGGGGGACGCCGGTGCCACTTTTTTTAAGAATCGAGACCGATACGATGCACGAGATCCTTGAAGCGCGGGTCATCATGCAATACGTCGAACTCCCACTCACCGCGCAGCCATATCAGAGTCTGATCGTGCGCGGCGTAGGCTTTTTCGAGCGCCGCGAATGCCTTATCGCGCTCGCCCAGCGCAACATAAACCGTTGCCAACGTCACCGGCGAGAGGTATTCCTTTCCCGACTCGTATCGCTCGATGATCTCTCGACACGTTGAAGCAAACCGGCGGCGACGTCACCCGCGGGGGTTTCAATAAAGCTCTCGGCCTCCTGATGCGAAGAGAGCAGAGACTCGACTTCGAGACGCAATGATTCATCGTTTCCGCAGGCGCTAATCAGAAAATCAGCCCTTTGCGCCGGCTCATAGCTCAGCGCCGCGTGAAACAATTGGTCGATCTCTTGCCAACGTGCCGGAGTCATATTTGCTTTGGACTGGAGCGCAAGCGTTCGGCTTGCAGTCAGCCTGGAGTATCAATCTCGCGGTGCGGCAACCGGGACGGTTGCGCTCCAGTCATCGTCGCGCGCACTTTCCCTATTCAGAATTAACGCGAGAAATCCTTGAGCGCAACGTCCTCGCTGGCAGTGAGCTTTGCAACCGGGACGGTTGCGCTCCAGTCGGTTGCGTCTGCGTTCACCTAAAATTGGCGCGCTTGAGCAATTCAGTGAAACGAGGATCGCCGCGTACGCCATCTAAAAACGGATCGATGTTGAGCATGGTCACTTCCCACTCGCGTTTCTCAACGGCTTTGTTCAGATACACAAACGCTTCGGTGGTTTCGCCGAGCAATATCAGGTTGCCTGCCACCTCATAAGCATCCATGTCCGGATAGTCTTTACCGTGTTTGACGAAATCGAGGAACTTCCTTTTCACAGCCAGCCAGCCGCCGGCCGCATAAGCCTGTCGGTATTCCTCCACCAGGTCGGTGTGCTTGAGTTCGCGCCATCTGATAAACCAATCGAAGGCGCCGGCCTGATCACCTTTCATCTCATGAGCACGCACTATCCAACTAAAGGCCGAGTGAGAGTCCGGCTTCAATTCGATCGCGCGTTTCAACTGCACGATCGCTTCGTCGTAGCGGCGGGCGTAAAACAAAATTCGCCCGCGGTCACGCTCATAGGCATGCGTCCCGGGAGCAATGTCCTGGGCCGTTTCGATTTCTTTTATCGCCTGATCAAATCGTGAGGTATTAGCCAACAGCGAGGCGTATACCCAATGAGCGGTGTCATTGCCTGGCTCTAGGTCGATTGCCTGAATAAGGTCTTTCTCGGCCGCCGTAAAGTCCCATCTGAAGGTAGCTTCTATGAATCCGCGAACCGCGTAAGCCTCTGCCAAATTGCTATCGAGTTGGAGCGCTTTCTCGACAGCGTCTTCTGCCTTTGACTTGTCAACCTCCGCAGAAAAATAAGCGCTCGCCAAACCGGCATAAGCCTGAGCATAATTTGGATCGAGTCTGATAGCTTCCTGAAAATACTCAATCGCTTTCTTCACCTCGGCAGGATTCCTTTGGTTCACCAGATTCTTGCCCTGCAAATAATAGCGATAAGCGTCATCGTTCGTCGTTCCGCGTTTCGTCGACTGACCGCTTGAACTGACGCTAACCGGCCTTTTGTTCCGATTCACCAGCCAGTACGTCACGCCGATTGCTGTCACGAACAGGACAAATGACGCTGCCAGGGCAATAGTCCTGGGACGTCTAATCTCAGTGGACAAATACTCCCCACTGAAACTGGAACGAGTCCGCCCCGATTGGAGCGCAAATTTTCCGGTTGCAGCTCCTGCCGGTCGTGAGAAGGTTTGCGCTCCAGCCTTTTTGCCGGGAACGGCTTCGAGCAATCCTTTCAATCGCGCCTCGAGCTGTAACTCTTGTTTCAGAGCTTTTAAGTCGCGTCCAAGCTGGCCGGCATTTTGATAGCGCTCCTTCGGGTTCTTCTGCAGCGCCTTCGTAACTATCCGCTCCAGCTCAACCGGCACATTCGCATATCCAGCAAGCGGAGGCGGTTCATTCTCCATCAACGCCACCATCACATGGCTGGGCGTATCGCCAACAAAAGGCACGTGCCCGGTCAGCAATTCATAAAGCACGATTCCGGCTGACCAGATGTCCGTCCGCGCGTCCACCCTTTTAGCCCGCGCCTGTTCCGGCGACATGTATTGCACGGTACCCATGACGAGACCTGGATTGGATTGTAATAGCGTAGGTGTCTCGAGATCTGAATCGCTGGTTTGCTGCTCAGTCAGCTTCGCCAGCCCAAAGTCAAGAATCTTCACGTAGCCGTCGGCGCGCAGCATGATGTTCTCTGGCTTGATGTCCCGGTGCACGATTCCCGCGGCGTGCGCCCCCGTCAGCGCGCCCGCTACTTGAATTCCAACGTTCAGTGTTTCTTGAAGGGTGAAAGGCTTTTCATTGAGGAGCTCACGCAGCGTTTTACCATCCACAAACTCAGTCGCGATGAAATGCGTAGCATCCGACTGCCCAATCTCGTAAATCGTAACGATGTTCGGATGATTCAGAGCTGAGGCGGCGCGTGCCTCGCGTTCAAAGCGCCTTACGCGATCCGGATTAACGGTGAAGTGCGGTGGCAGGAGCTTGAGCGCAATCTTGCGGTTCAACCGGATGTCATCTGCCAGGTAGACCTCGCCCATGCCGCCTGAACCGAGATGGCGCACAATTCGGTAATTAGCGATCTGTTCTCCCGGGTCGAACGCGCATCCATTCGCGCCCAGCATCTGCGCCACGACATCCCCGGGTGGCGTCTCAATAAAACTCTCAGCTTCGTGATGGGATGAAATCAGCGACTCGACTTCGAGACGCAGTGATTCATCTCCATCGCAAGCATTCACCAGAAAGTCGGCGCGTTGCGCCGGTTCGTAAACCAGGGCCGCGTGAAACAACTGGTCGATTTGTTGCCAACGTTCCGGGGTCATGTTTATTGCGACTGGAGCGCAAGCTTCACGCTTGCAGTAAGTCTAAGCAACCGGGACGGTCGCGCTCCAGTCCGGGTTGCGCACACTCTCCCTATACAAGATTAACGCGAGAAATTAGGGCCAAACCTCTAACCATTTCATTTGAAAGCTCTGCGCCCCTTTTGCGTTCTCTGCGCCTCTGCGGTGAATCTTTCCAACAACGCGAAAGCCTGGGTGCAAACCTCTAACTATCAGACTTGTCCGCGACAATTTCTCGGCGGAGCCAGGCCTTGGCGAGGGTCCAGTCGCGCATGACTGTCCCGGGTGAAACAGCCAGCACCTCGGCAGTTTCTTCGATACTCAGGCCCGCAAAGAACCGAAATTCAACGATTTTGCTCTTGCGTGGATCGAATTCAGCCAGGCGTTCGAGTGTTTCATCCAGAGCTACGACCTCTTCATTTCGGTCCTGCGACACAATCAAAGTCTCTTCCAGAGACAAATCGCGCAATCCACCGCCCCGCTTCGCATAGCGACGGCTACGAGCGTAGTCAACCAAAATGCGACGCATCATCTGCGCGGCAATGCCAAAAAAGTGGGCCCGGTTCTGCCACCTCACGTTTTTCTGGTCGACCAGGCGCAGGAATGCCTCGTTTACGAGCGCGGAAGTTTGTAAGGTGTGCCCGGGTGATTCCTGCTTCATGTAGTTATGAGCGAGCCGGTGCAGCTCCTGATAAACGGCCGACATCAACTCGTCGCGCGCGGCCTCGTCACCCTGGCCCCAGGCTTCGAGTAACTCGGTAACTGCCTTTGAGGAACCGCTCATGTGCCGAATAGAAGAAGGTCAAACGCTGGTGCGGCAGCTTATACCTTTTTCTATGGTTTTGGGAGGCCGGCGGGACCGGGACGGAAGCGTCTCGCTTGCGAGCGAGCGCGGAGGGCAAATGGGTCGTTAGCCTGCAGTCGCAACCGGGACGATTGCGCTGCAATCGAAGATTAATAGCCCATCCGTCTGGCGGGGTGATTCTCGTGAATAAGCTTGCAAACTATTGAGATGCGTCAACCTTAACGAGCCGGAAACCGAGGACCCTGTTCTTATAATCAGGTGCAAACCAGTCGCGCGCCGTCCCGCTAACCCTGTGGACGGGGGTGGTATAGCCGCCTCCGCGCGCAACGATCCAGTCTTTGAATCGCGCAGGCAGTTGCATCCTATTGCCTTCATAAATGCTGCCTTTCGACGAGGTCCATTCCCAAACATTGCCGATCAGATCCTGAACACCCCAACGATTAGCACCCAACGGATACGTGCCCACGGGTTGTTCTTTGCCCACGCCTGCTTCAAGCGTCACCGCGCGTTCCGACTGCCAGATGTTGCCCCACGGATAGCGATTGTTCTGGTCGCCATTCCGCGCGGCGTACTCCCATTCTTCTTCTGTGGGGAGACGATAAGTTACGCCGTCACTCCTCGATCGCCAGGCGGCAAAGGCTACTGCATCTTCATAAGAAACGTTCGACACCGGCATGCTTTCCTGACCGAGCGGTGGTTTGATGTCATTCCATTGCTCCGGTGGCGAGTGTTTCGTCTGCATCACGAACTGGCCATACTCGGCATTGGTCACTTCAGTCTTATCCATCTCGAAGGCCTTGACCTGGACCTCGTGAATTGGTACTTCCGTGATGGAATCGAAGGAGCCCATCTTAAAAGTTCCTCCAGGAATCGCAATCAAATCGGCCTTGATCTGATCGTTTGAGTCGGTTGGACCTTGAGGAATGCTGCTTCTTGATCCAAGCAAAAGGGAGCTGCCAATGCCCAGAATTAAGATGACGACCAACACGATTGGGAGAGTGGGAGTTATCTTCCGCCGGGCTCCGACGAGCAAGGACGCTGTCGCTTGAGTGTCGTTGCCGGGAACACCTCGAGTGTCCTTGTCAGGAACTGCTTCGAGCACTCCTTTCAGGCGCGCTTCGACTTGCAGCTCTCGCTTCAAATTCTTCAAATCGCGCATTAATTGATGGGCCGTTTGATATCGCTCTTTGCGGTTCTTGCGCAGAGCCTTTCTCACTATTCGATCCAGGTCGGCCGGTACATTCGCGTAACCCTTAAGCGGGGGCAGCGTATCCTCCATCAGCGAGACCATGACATGGCTGGGCGTCTCGCCGGTAAACGGCGCGTGGCCCGCCAGCAGTTCGTAAAGCACAACTCCCAGCGACCAAATATCTGTCCGCCCGTCCACTTTTTTTCCGCGCGCCTGTTCTGGCGCCATGTATTGCACCGTCCCCATCACCAGACCTGGATTTGATTGCAACAAAGTTGGTGTTTCCAAATCAGATTCGGCGATCTGTGGTTCAGTTAATTTGGCCAGACCGAAATCAAGAATCTTCACGTATCCATCTGCCCGGATCATAATGTTTTCGGGCTTGATGTCTCGATGAACAATCCCGGCAGCGTGGGCGCCCATGAGCGCGCTGGCGACTTGAATCGCGACGTTCAACGTTTCGCTAAGGGTAAATGGTTTTTCGCTTATGAGTTGCCGCAGCGTCTTGCCATCTATGAATTCGGTAACAATGAAGTGCGCGCCGTTCGCCTGGCCAATTTCGTAGATCGTGACGATGTTCGGATGATTGAGGGCTGAGGCTGTCCGGGCCTCCCGCTCAAAGCGGCGAACCCGTTCAGGATTTATGGTGAAGTGTGGCGGCAGCAGCTTGAGTGCTACTTTACGGTTTAGTCTCGCGTCATCGGCCAGATAGACTTCGCCCATGCCGCCCGAGCCAAGGTGGCTCAGAATTCGGTAGTTACCGATTTCCTGTCCCGGATTGAATGTGAGCGTACCAACGCCGAGTAACTCTGCGGCCATGTCTGCCGCGGGCGTTTCGAAGAAACTGTTGTCCGTGGAGTGCGATGAGAGAAGCGATTCAACTTCCGTCCGTAGAATCTCATCACCCGGGCAAGCTTCCGCGAGAAACGCCTCGCGCTCGCAGGGCTCGACTTCCATAACGGCATGAAAGAGCCGGTCAATCTGTTCCCAACGTTCTGGAGTTATAACGCTGCCGGAAAGCCAGCGACGCGAAGTGCCACGACCCTGCAGAGCAGAAACCATACACTTATTAACGCGTCAACCGTCTTCGGAACCTCTCATTTCTTCTCAAAATGAGTTGTTTGCTCCGGGAGTGTTACGGCCAGCCCTAAGACCCGTCACCAGTCATTTCCCTGCGAAGCCAGGCTTTCGCCAGAGTCCAGTCGCGCATGGCGGTGCCCTCTGAAACGTCGAGGACCTCGGCTGCCTCCTTAATGCTGAGTCCGGCGAAGAATCGCAGTTCGACAAGCTGGCTTTTGCGTGAATCCACGTGCGCCAGGCCGATTAATGCCTCATCCAGAGCGACGACCTCCGCCGCGCGGTCGTCCGAGACAATCGCCGCTTCGTCCAACGTAATTAGCAGCACATCGCCACCGCGTTTTTGATTGCCGCGGCGGCGTGCATAGTCAACCAGAATGCGCCGCATCAACTGGGCCGCAATACCAAAGAAATGCGCCCGATTCTTCCATTGCACGAATCTTTGATCCACCAGCCTGAGATAGGCTTCGTTGACCAGTGCCGAGGTTTGCAGCGTGACGCCGGGCCGCTCTTTTCGCATGTACCGGTGGGCCAGCCGGTGCAACTCATCGTAAACGAGAGGTATTAGCTGATCGCGCGCGACCGATTCTCCCCGGCCCCAGGCCACGAGCAATTGGGTAACGGATTTAGGGGAAGACGTCATGTGAATAACCCGGGAAGGCCGGCGCTGACGCCCGAGATTATACATCTTTCGCTGAATTGGCCCAGATGAACCTCCCCGTGAAAAGACTCTTCGATTCCAGTTAGAGGTTTTCGAAGTTCCTTGCGCGTTAATGATCGAGGCAGCATCAAGCGAACGAAACGCGGAACTGCCAACTTTGAATTCGTCAGGTGGCCGAAGCAATTGGGCCCGGCCCAATTCCACCAATGGTTAATCTGAAGAGACGGTCGCTTCCACCAGTCTCGAGCAAGTGACTCTAAAAGGAGGGTTCAATGAAAAGCAGGATGATTACAATGGTGGCAGTGGCAGTGTTCGTCACGACTTTGGCAGCAGCCTCAGTGCGCGCGCAAAACGCGGGCGACGTGGCCGTATCGATCCCGTTTGAATTTTCCGCGGGTGGCAAGACTTTGCCGGCTGGTGATTATTGGGTGCGGCGAAGTTTCGATGGGGCTCAGTCGGTGATGCGAATCGAAAGCAGGAAAGATTCCCTGAGTATGTATCTACCCACACACTCAGTCGAAAGCAACACCATTCAAGAGGGCTCGAAACTCGTCTTCACTAAGTACGGCGAACAGCTCTTTCTGTCGCAGGTGTGGTCCGCGGGCCGCAGCATTGGCGTGGAACTCAACAAGACGAAGAGTGAGCGCGGTCTCCAGCAGGAAATTGCGCGGCGCCGCAGCAAACCCGAAACGGTCAGCGTCGCGGTACGTTCCAACTGACGGCCGCTCGAGCCAGCGCTACAGTTTCGGAAGCGGGAGCGTTCTGCATCGCTCCCGCTTTTTTGTTTGACGTCTGCCGAAGTCAGGATACGAACTTCATGCATCGTAATAGCTCGTTGTAACGCGCGTCCGAGTGCAAGCTTTCGAACAAAGCGTTGCGCGCGTAGTGAGAGAGTTGCAGCGCGTGCTCCTCGCAAGCTTTGTTCAGATACTCGAATGCTCGATCCTTATCGCCCAGACCCGTATAGATGATGGCGAAGTTAAAGGGTGAAACGTGGCGCTTTTTTTCGAGTTGATGCTGTTCGCGCAATATCTTTAACGCCTCGTCGCGGCGCCCCGCCCGAGCGTAAGCGTAGGCGAGCATCGGGTGTCCACCCCAGTATTCGGGAGATTCGTTAGGAGACATATACTTTTGCATTGCCGCGATCGCCTCCTCATACCTCCCCTTAGTCAAATAAACCAACATGAGCGTTCCGCTGCCGGCCCGATTATCCTTCAGAGCTAGTTGTTCAAGCGCCTTATCATAATCACCCATGTAAAGGTAGACCTCAGCCACAACGGCAGCGGAGTTTGGATTGAGATCCTCAGCTTTTTTTGCGTAGACCATTGCTTCATCAAATCGTCCGACATCCATCAGAAATATGGCGTACGACAGGTTAGGAGAAAAGTTAGTACCAAAGGAATCCGGGCCAAGCTCGACGGCCCGTCTATATTCCTTATCTGCGCCTGGCCAGTCCCAATTAACCTTTCTGACTGTTGCCAGGTTGATGTGGCCCTCGATGGACGTATCGTCAAGCTCTACCGCCTTGAGCGCCGCCCACTCCATTTTTTGCCGGGACTCCTTCGAGAGCCAATAGGCCCTCTGACCCAGAAAGTAATAGGCGCGATATAGACCGTCATAAGCCAGGATGTAGTTGGGATCTGCGTTAATGGCCGCTTCGAAATACTCGATGCTCCTCTCTAGACTCTCTTTGGCAGAATCGCGCAGAGAATGCATGCCAAGGTTATAGAGCCGATAGGCCTCCAGGTCTTGAGTGGAATTTCTTGCGAGTCGCTTCTTATCGTCGCTACTTAGAGGCAGCCGCAGCTTTTCTGAGACTTGCCGAGCAATCTCGGCTTGCAAGGCGATGATGCCCGACACATTATCATTGTAGTGCTCGACCCAGAACCGATGGTTGTCACGCACATCAACCAATTCGGTGTCGATGGTCAGATTATTTCCTTGCAGCGATATCCTGCCCATCAATACCGCTCGGACCTTTAGCTCTTTCCCGATTGACTGAGGGTCACTCGGCTTTCCTTTGTAACGCATGACGGAGTTAAAGGGCGCCACCTTCAGCGTCCGCAATCGGGAAAGCTTGTTAATAATGCTGTCGCTTGTTCCGTCGGCGAGATATTCGTTATTGGGATCGATATTGACGTTTTCAAACGGCAGGACGGCGATTGAGTCTATTACGTCGCTGCTGCTTACGATATTTGCGCGCCGGGCCCGGTGAACCGAATAAGCGATAATCACTGCCGCAACGATCACTGTCGCCGCTACAAGTCCTGCGATAAGCCTGTGACGTTTGATTTCTCTGACAACATGTGCGGCGCCTGAAGTCGGATGA
>Ga0070707_100006908_pt1 | contig 10514 bp, 12 predicted proteins | sample KBSK5502metaG_FD_65468 | JGI IMG/M metagenome (GOLD analysis project Ga0070707, IMG submission 65468) | Corn, switchgrass and miscanthus rhizosphere microbial communities from Kellogg Biological Station, Michigan, USA - KBS K5-50-2 metaG | ecosystem: Host-associated > Plants > Roots >... | reverse complement strand
GGATTTCGAACGCGATCTTAATCGTGGCCCCATCGCCGATGTTCGTCTTCGTCGGATCGAGCGGTTTAGCCTTTGCATCGAACAGCTCCGGCCTATTGATGCGGGTCTCGCCTGTCCGCTTGCTCGTGGGCTTCGCTAGCGAGCCAAAGCGAAACAGGACGTCCTCCGTTACGGAGCCATAGGGGTCGAGAGCGGTTCTGTACGGCTTGTCAGCCGTCGCCTTGATCGTCTTCGCTCGCGACGGGCATTCCTTTTTCGCCTGAACCAGCGATGCCACCATGGCGTTGTCGATGATCGTGATGAGCGGCTGCGCGTTGTCGGTAGACAGCCTCAGCGTGACCTTGTGGTGACCTCGAGGATCGAATCGCGTGTCAGGCGTCGTCAGCCACGGGTCTTCCGCGATCCCGCTTGGTGTCTGGTAAATCTTGGCGCGATCGTTCACCTTGCCTCCTCCGATGCGTAAGCTTCGCCATCACGCCTGACGTTGAGCGCGCCGCTGGCTCAGCTGCACAATCGTCCGCCCCGCAGCTGTGCAGAATTGGCTGAGTTCAAAATTACTCGCCCGATTCGCCCGGCTCTGCACGCCGCGGAGACCGGTGAGCCCTACCGAAGCCCTGCTCGTGATTTCGCAGCCACCGAAGCAGACGCTCACGCGGGAACCGGACTACGCCGCCGATCCGAAGAACGGGCATCGTGGCGTCTTGTGCTGCCCAGCGATAGATACTTTTGGCGCTAACCTGGAGAAGTCTGGCGACTTCTACTGCCGTCATATAGTCTGGCTTGTTCTCGTCGCTGGTGGCAGCAAGGGATGCTGACTGTCGGACATCGCTGGCTGGTCGACGTCGGCCGGAGTGAGTCGAAGCTGAAGAGGCAGCCGGCCAGCCGTCAAGCGGCTGGCGTTCCAGCTCCTTGGTACGCCGCGACTCTGATCCGCTGCGTAGGGCGCCTGGGATGCCTTCACATGAGCCATCCTTGGTTTGCCGCGGACCGTCGGTTGAGGATGCCGGCATTGGTGAGGGGCGAGGGGTAGCGGGACTGAGCGGCACATGGCGGCTTGAGGGTCGCAGCTCGTCCCACATGCGAGCGACTGCGGCCTTGACCTCGTCGTCACTCATCTTCGCGTTCTCGCGGGCTGCCTCCATCATCTGCGTGGCGATCTCCGGCCCCATCATTTTGACCAAGTCAGCTTCAACTTCGGCCGCCGGCGCCCACTCGCCGTTGACCCTCATCATTTCCTTCATCGCTCACCTTCCTGTCGTGCCCCGGATAGAAATCCTAGGCGGTTGTCTCTACTGTGGGTCATACCCGCGATTCGACACGACGGCGAAGCTCAGCGGCAGCGAGTTCGATGAGTCGCGCTAGATGCGGGCTCTGAAGTTGATTGAATAGGGTGCGTACGTGCTCGGCATCCGAGACACGAAACTTTCTGCCTGTGCGGCCACTAGGTGTGTCTGATGGCCCGATCCATTCGATCAGCGGCGCATACGATTTCATTGGTCTCCTTCTTGTGGAGGTCGAAATGAGGACCCGACGCCAGGGCCAAATCGTAACAGCTGCCGTCGTTGGAAATCCGATCTCCGTGAGGAGCCGCATGGCGAAATAGCTGCGCCACGCCGGCGGACCATAAAACTCCAGGTAACTGCATCCTTACTGTTGAAAGACTGTAGGTCGCAGTAATGTCCCGAGCTGCCGTCGAACAGCGATATCGTCGTGTTCCGTCTCCGTGCCACAACTCGCTGCCATAGAGCCTCTGTATGATTCTGCCGGCGGCCACGGCGATACCCCGCCGCGTAGGAGGTTGTGGAGGGGGTCAAGGTGACCATGACTCCACCGGCGCTCTCGGCAACTTCAATCTCGGTCGTATGTGACCAATGTTCGATCGTCCTCATGCTTGATTACCTGAGAGGCAACTGTTTCGCGAGATCGGCATCGGAGAGGAAGATGCGTTGGAAGGCAGGATCGAGTAGTGCTTTCCGAAGGATACCTCGTACCAGGCGCTCTTGGACGCGGTATAGCGCTTTACTCGCGTCATCAAGGCCTCCGAATGCCAAACCGTGAGCTAGCAACGACCGGCGAGCATATATTTCTCGCAGCTCCGCCTCCGGCACAGCGAGCGTTGCATCGAGCTGTCCAATCGCGAAGAGACGATCAACGAAAACCTTCGTTGAGCCAGCGAACCGGCCGGAAGGCAGCTTCTCATCCTTGATTCGAACAAGCGCTTCCAGAGACGTCGTCAAGAGTTGCCAACGCAGATCGATAAAAAAATTCCTCGCAGCAACCTCATGGTGCCACAGCGCTGATTCAATTCGCTTTGGCAGGAGCGCTCCGTGGAGCGCCCGAATGAGAGTGCGCAGTTGCGGTAGATCATCTGGAACGAGCCAATTCTCATTCGGCGCGATAACGAAGGCCCACGGATTGAGGGTGGAGGCCGGCGCGGGAATGATCTGGGAAGATCCATTTGGCCAGTCCAAGACGCGCGCGGCAGTTCCAAAACCGACCGCCGTAGGATGGACGATCCGCGATAGGGCAACACACCGATAAAGAGCGGAGTCGGGGTCGAAGTGAAAGAGATGACGGTCGGCGGTAGGAGCGGCCGAGCGATAGAAGGCGTACGAACAGCCTGACTGCCGGACACGCTTGAAGTTTTCGCCTGCAGGATCGCATGCATCAAGGATGCGCTCGCAGAAAGCGTGGTCGATTTGCGCGATCCACAGATCAGCATCGATCCGGTGGGGCGAACTGAATTCCACCACCGGCCGCGTCGTCGCGTGGTCCTTGTGTGCATAGGCATCCGTCACGATGACGTAGTCGGTAGCTGTGGGATCGTTTACCATCATCCTCGATTTTCAAAGACTGCGTGCCGGGTATAAGTACCGCACGAGGATATCCGGCCGCGCACTCAGGTAGTCTGCTCTCGCGGAAGTGTTTGGACTACTCGACGGAGTCTCGCGAGCCAAGAGGAAAGCGCGCCGCTGTCGATAGTCCCGGGCTTATGTACTACGGCATTTCTAAATGTCCTAAGGGCGTCGATCTCCTGCGCCAACTCTGACGAGATGAGGTTCCGCCGAGCTAACTGCGAGGCGGCCTCCCTTACCGATACGTTGCGTGCCGTTACGCGGCGGGCATTGTCCAGTAGGTACTCCTCAATTGCGGCCCAGTCTCTTATGAATGATCCAACGTCCCCAGGCCGGAGCTCGTCTCTGAGCTCACCTTTAAGTTGAGCGCACAACTCAAAAATCTCGTCGCCGCGCGGATAGAGAGCAGACCCGGGCATCTGATCGAACCCGCTTCCCCAAAAACTCTTGTCCCGCGGGATCGCAAACTTCGCAATTAAGCGATTGCGAAAATCGAGATCAGTCTTCGAATCAAAGTCCGTTGTCACATCAGTAGTACCGACGAGGTAACCCTCTTGAAAGTACGGGCGAAGAGCCGTCGGTGGACAGATACTAAGCAGACGAATGTTCACGATGTCATGCTCAGAGTTAATTGTGATCCTGTGAGTTAGATATGGCAGTCCGAGAACATACACGTAGCAGGTTGAGTCGCTGCTATTAAGCTGAGCGAAAGAACACGCGACCCGCAGGGAATGTGTGATGTCGAGGAGCGGCGTGGCTGTCACTTCGTAGTGTTGGAGAACGCTCCATTGAATGTAGCGCTTGTGGCGAAGCTCGGCGTGACCATCTATCTTTGCGCTTTTAAATCTGCCGACCAATAGCCGAGCGGCCTGGTCTAGGACATCGAATCGATGGCGCAGTTCGCGCGCCGGTACGACATCGCCTCGGTAGACGGAAGGGTACAGCGTCGTTCCGCCAGTCCGGCTCTGATAATCCTTATCTTGCCCCCGGAAAAAGAGAAGCTCATCGCGGTTCGCATATGCGAGACGCGCTACGTGCTCCACAAGGCGCCGGAACGTTGAAACCGCGAACGCTGGGGCGCGCCATACGGGTGCCCCGCCACAGTGCGCCTCCAATTCTTCTGTGAGTTTCGGCGTGATTTCTCGCATACCCGGAGGCGACTATATCTCCGGTGAACTTCGGTTCCCAGAGCGTCGTTTGGTATTTCGCGACAGAGTCGCGGCCGTGTGCATGGAGGAGACCTAGCGAGCGCCCGTCGGATGGACTGAGTCGCTTCGACAACCGAATAGGGCGAGCATCGCGGCCCCGTGGGTGCTGAGGAAAGATAAGCGGCGAAGGTGGTTAAGCGCAAGGGGCGCGTCGTGCTGCTGGGCGACTGGCATGATGCGCCACGGATAGCCGTGACGTGGCGTCTGGGCTGTCGGAACACAGTAGTGTGGCGGGTTCGGAGGTCCCGCGTCGGCTGCGCTGTGCCGTGATCGATCGACTAAGGTTGATGACGCTCTCCACGCTGCTTCCGAGCGGCATTGACCCGGGCGAGAGCGGCCAGCTGCTCACGCGAGGCGCGTTGACGGCGCACCCGTAGCCGGCGTCCCCCCAGTCTCGAAAGATGGCTCGCGCCGCGCCTTTGTTCATGCGGACTTCCAGCACGTGATTTTTCATGGATGAGTAGAGACGCGGCCGTCTGAGCGGACTTCAGTGATTTCGAAGTGTTACGGCGCGGACAGTCTCGAGCGTTCTCCGACCCGTCTGCGTGTTCTCCGTCGACGAGGCAGAGATGGTCGAGCGCCGGCGGCATCACGACGCCTAGAAGCGCGTGCGACGCCGCGCGGTCCTGACGCCACTGCTCGACGCGCCCGCGATATGCCCTATCAGACTCACCACGGCGCGGCGCAGGTTCGCTGGCGGCCGCGATGATGCGGAGCGGCGGCTTCAGCTCGATACGCGGAACGAGGCCGCGGAAGCGGGCGGAGGTTTCGGCGGCGATTTGAGCGTCGGAGCGACAGCTCGCGCAGATGTAGCTGTCGACCTGTTCTGATGTGAGGTTCGAGTTCATGTAGCCTGCGGGCGTGCTCGATATCAGCCGAGCGCACGTAGTACAGACGAGGCAGTCGGGATAGCGGCGCCTCAGCAGATTGATTGACTCGGCCACGGAGATTTTCGAAAGCACGGGATGTCCTTTTAGATCCAGTCGGTCCCGCGATGTGCGGGAATTCGGTGAGGTTTTGGAGAGGCCGGGTTTCTGTGCTACTCGCCGAAACGCTTCCCACGGAGCGGATGGGGCCGGCAACTTTTGGGGGTAGGGGCCCTCGTTGCGCCCCCGTGCCGAGATCGGATTTGCTGCCGGTCGGTGCTGCTGGGTTGGGTTGGTGAAGCTGCGACAGTACCGGCCTAAGATCGCGTGACGCGACTAGATGTCGTCTTCGTCTTTGCTCGGAAGGGCGCCATCCTGCGGGTGTCGCTCTATTGCCTCATAGAGGAATACCCCGTCCTTGATTCCGCTTCTGCACACACGTCCCTCCGCGATTGCGTCTAGGACTCCCTCGCACAGCGCGGCGCCCTCCTCTACGAACTGAAGGGCCGATCTAATGATGTCGGGAAGCATCAGCGCTAACTGTTCGTTCTCGACCGGTCCAGGCTGGCGGCTCCACTGAAGCGAGATATTGACGGAACGTCCCCAATCGAAGTCCAGGGTCGCAGTGCAGTTGCTGCCGGCGATTTGCCACGTGCCGAGTGTCTTTTCGACCATCATGAGCTCCTTCGAGCGAACTGTGCCGCCGACTAGGCGGCATCTGGCGTGCGGGTCGGGGCGGCCGCGAGCTGCTCCGCTCGACTGCCAATTCCCCTCGGGGATTCGGCAGTACCGACGGCAAGCGCCTGTTCTTCTTCGGTTTCGAGATCGGCAACTAGCGCATCCGCGAGGATTTCTGCGAGTGCCTCCATGAGCTGGGCGTCCATCGTTGAGGTCGTCTCCGTAGGGCGACGATGACCGGACAGATGTCCGGCGCGGTATTGCGGTAGGGGATCGGCGCTGCCTTTTGGGGTCACGGATTTTCCGCGGCGACAGGACCGCGGAATTTCCGTTCCAGTGCGGCTCTCTGCGACTTAGACGAGACCGCTTGTTAGGTGCTGGCTCGTTAGTGTGGTGTCGCTTGGACTGAAGCGGTCAATCTATGTCGACCAGCGCGTGGGTCCGCTTCTACGAGGATGGTATGACAGCGGACCTTGCAGACCTTGCGGACCTCTCTCGGCCTAATTCCTGCTGAGAAGCTTGGTTGTCACATTCCGTGTATCAGGCCACTCGTCGCTCAGAAAGGTCCGCGACGTCCGAAAGGTCCGCTGTGCTGGTCTGCGACGATACAGGCTCGAGGCTGTGGCTGGTCAAGCGGCCGGTCCGACTCCTTAGCCGCCAGCCTGCGATGACGCGGTCCTTGTACTTCCGCAGGAGTGCCCCGAGCTTTGTCTCATGGCTCCGGTCGCCTTTGTTGTCGTCGGGAAGTTCCTCTGTTAGGAGGCCGTGCCGCCGCACGAACAGCAGGAGCTCCTTGGTGGTAACGGCACGGCTCCCAAACTCGATGGCCCACATCGTGACGAAGTCCCGCCACGGCGCCATCTCGGTGTCCAGCTCCCCGAACATCGCCTCATCGTTGCCTAAGAACTCTCCTCCTAGTCCTGCGGCGTCGAGTACGCCGCCGACTACCTTCGTCCACTCCTCGTATGTTCCCTTCACCCTTGTGCCCGAATAGGGTGTACGCCCTTTCGCGACCCAGGCCTGCCCAAGAGTCAGAAGCGCCCACAGCAGGTCGCCACGATTGAGTCTGACCCAAGGCTCGAGCGGGTGGTGCTTGAACTCGCTCGCCGAACGGAGATGCGGGTTCTCGACATTGGGAAGGAGCCTGATCCAGACGAACCTCCTTGCGATCTCGTTCGATGTGGTGATGTTGTTCCCAGTGAAGACCCAGAGCGCACGGTTGGGAAGTACGGGCGACAACGCCGTCACTCCGAGTACGCGGTCTCTATGATGCTCGGCCGTGAGAACGGCCGCGAGTGCCGCGGAGTCCAGCTTTGAAGAGACGTTGTCGAACGTGATGATCGGCGGGCCGGCCATCAGCATGCTGGTGATGAGCTTTCGCCATTCCTCCTCGGTTCTGGGCGGAGTTACCATCTCCGGCCCGCGGCCGGTGTGGATGCGCGATGCGACCGTTGTCAGCAGGCCTTTCCCCGATCCCGGCGTCGACGCGGTGATGCCATGCGGCGGTGTGGGGCCAGGTATCAACTCACGTAGTACTGGTAGCAGCAGCATTGCGAGCGCGTGGACCCGAGATGCCTCGCAGTCGAAGGGGAAGTCCACGAGCAGATCGTCGAGCAGTAGCGACTTCGCTCGTGTGATCTCATCATCGTGTGGCGCGAGTGAGACTTCCGGGACGTCGACATCACCAGCGTGGAACCACACTCGGCTTGTCGGCTGGTAACCGGGGATGACGGAAATGGCGCCCTCTTTCGTGAATACCGGGGACTCGACTATGCCGCGGAGCGCCGGGATGCGGGGCCATTCCTTGCGCGCCTGAATGTCCTTGACCACGAAGTCCGGCGGCTGGACGATCATCGTGTATTCGCCGTTGTCGTTGACCCAGAGCACCTCGCGAGCCAGTCGGCCGCGGAGCGCAGGATCGGACATCACCTGTATCTTCGGGCGCGCGTCCTCATCGACCCGAACGCGGGCGAGCCTGTCCGCCATCTGGAATAGTGCCGGAGGTTCGCCCTCCTTCTGGTTGCGGTCGATGAGGACCTTGTACGCCTCGTCTGCGATATCGCCCCAGCTCCGGTTGAAGATGTTGATCCCGGGAATATCGCTGTCCGACCCTGGGCGCAGCCCGAGCCAGTCGCTGAGCTTCGTCATCAGCACGGCAGAGTACTCGGGCACGATGCCATTGAGGGCGCTCGCACCGGAGACGGTAGTCGGATCTTTTTCGAACGCGGCGACCGTGTCCTCGATCGCCTTCATCCGGTCTCCGAGTTCTTGCTCATCGTCGAACGCCCGGACAACCGGTTCCAGTAGCATCTGCACCGTCTCAGCCGAACAGCCGGCCTTGAGCAGGAAGCCCGAAACCGCCAGCGCGAGCTTGTGACGGAGCCCTTGGTGCCAGATGCTGGCGATCAGCGACGCCGCCGCTAGTCTGTCGAACGCCCGGCATAAATCCGTCGCATCGACTTCCGACGCCGGTCCCGGCGCGACCCACTGGATCTTCTCGCCCGTGTCCTTGTGGATACTCGGCGGGACAACACTCTGATGCGATCCCGAACGGCGCTCGAGAAGTGTCACCTCCGTCTGACCGTCGGCGCCAAGGATTCCGACGTACTTCTTGTACTTCACCGCTGACGCGCTCTTCACTCGGTATGCGCGGTGCGACGCGGGCTCGGATTGTCGGCCCCAGACCATCGTGCTCTTCGGCAGAAAGCAGTCTGCGAGCGCCCGCGCCCACGGCGAGTCGAGATCCGCATCCACTAACTTTGAGGCGCCGAGAAGCAGGCCAAGGTTGTGGTCGGCAGTGAAGACGCTCTCCAGGTCCTGGTGCGCGGTGTAGCGGATCTTTTGCCAGCCGTCGCTCGTCGGCTTCTTCCCGCAGGGCTCGACGAGCACCGGTTGGTATCCCATCTCTAGTACAGCTCGGGCCGTCAGGGCGATCGGATTCGGCCCATGCAACTCAGCGGACATAGACGCTCCTTCAGCGAGGTACCGCTCTTCGAGCGGGTCGAGTTCGGGGCCAGCGCGAAGCGCGCCTTGAGTCGGTCCAGAGAAGACTTCGTCTGCGCGGACACTGCAGCACCTGTTGCTAGTTTGGGAGGTATCCGGCGGCGCCTACGGCGCGTAGGATTCGGTCGAAGTGAGCGATAGCAGGTTCGATCTTTTCGACGATCAGCGTGAATTGTTTATCGTTCGGTTGCGCACCGTCCCGCGTGACTTCGTCGACGTAGTCCATTAGGAACGTTGCCCATGTAGACACCACCAGGACCATCTGGAATGCCGGCGTAAACCAGGCGGGTCGATCGGGATACTCCTTCCAGGCGTTGATTTCCTGAACGAGATCGCTAGCGAGATCGGCGCTGCTACGATCAGAATGAAGAAGCTGTCCGCAGTTGCCGAGAGGCTCCGCATCCGGGTCTTCGAGCGCCAGCATCGCGTTAACGGCGTCGACTAACTGGTCGTCGACGACTATCGCCCACCGCTGAAACTCCTCGAGATCCTTCTGGGAAAGCGTGCCGTCAGTCATCGTGGGGTAATCCTTGCAGGTTAGTGCGCGGTTGCGGGCCTCTCCCGCGGTTGCTCGGCGCCGAATGCGTCAGATAGTCTGTTGGACTACGGGATGCACGAGGGCAGGGACCCCCACGCGGATCGTGTTGTGACCGTCTGCCGGTCAACCGCGCTGAGTTGCGGGAAACGTCCCGGCGTGGCCCTCGATCATATCGGGGGGCCACCCCGCGAATGTCCATACCCCGCCCAGCATTGCGTCGAGCAGCGAGTATGCAATGATCTCCTCACCGAAGTGCTGGCGCCACCACTCGGCGAGTAACCTGTCCTCTGCCTCCCTGGCCTCGCGATGTGCTTCCCGTTCTTCCTTAGGCACCCTGGCGAACGTCGGCGCGTTGGTAGTGACGTCAGCGCCAACGTAACCGGGCGCGCACGCCTCGACCAGCAGTGCGTCAAATCGTGCCTGGATTCGATAGCGACGTTCGGCGCGGTCCGCGCTGAGATTCTCACCGGGCCGAGCTGGTTCGCGCTCGAGCGCTTCAGCCTCAGCGAGAACTTTCTTGATCTCTGTTGTGACGAGGTTCATGTCTGCTGGCTCCTCTTTTCGGCGGATTCACTGCACTCGACTTTCAAGGCAAGGTAGACAGTCAAAGCGAGAAATAGACAGACGGGTGCGCGTCCTCGCGAGACGGAGGCTTGGTGTAGTCGATTAACGACCTGTGAGACGGTCGATCTCGTCGGACGAAATGAACGTCCGCCCCCGCCGGGCGGTCTTGCCGAGCCGGACGACACGGACGTTCCCAACTTACTGGCGATTCACCCGGCAGACTTCATACCTTCCAGCATGGCATCGAGCCTTTGTTTGGCGAGAAGGAAGCGCTCCAATGCCTCCCTCGCGTCAGGTGAAAACCGGAAAGTTTTCGTGCCGCTTGGATGCGTCACGATTCCCAGTGGCTCGAAGCCAAGGGCGAGTAAGTGCCCAGCAGTCGGGACGGAACGGGTACGGATTTCGAGATCGGGGGAAGGGAGCATCTAAAACCTCACAGTCCAGTAACGGGTCGTCATCTCGTGCTCTTTGCGTGTGTCACCAGGGCTTCGGTAAGCCGCAGGTCGTAGATCGTCCGCCGATAGGCATCGTCCTTGCGAATCTTGTCGGAGATGTTGTGGATTTCGTTCTGAATTCGCGCTGCCTCGAGTGAAGTCGCCATCTGCAAATCCTCGCTCTCGCTGTCTTGTGCAAGTGCCGGCGTAAATCGACGCCGGGCGGGTCAGCTCGGAGCAGTCGTCTCCGCCATTTACGTCGGGGGTTCGAGTCGGAGCGGCTGACATCGAGGACGGGCAGGCGGACGGAGTCGGGCACGCTGAGCCGCTGACGCGGTGATCGAGTGGAGAAGTCGGGAGTGAAGCCT
>Ga0070707_100006906_pt1 | contig 10515 bp, 20 predicted proteins | sample KBSK5502metaG_FD_65468 | JGI IMG/M metagenome (GOLD analysis project Ga0070707, IMG submission 65468) | Corn, switchgrass and miscanthus rhizosphere microbial communities from Kellogg Biological Station, Michigan, USA - KBS K5-50-2 metaG | ecosystem: Host-associated > Plants > Roots >... | reverse complement strand
CGCCGAGGGAAGGGTCGGAACTGATGCCACGGTCCGTGAAGAAGGGTCCGTTCGTCGACGAGCACCTGATGAAGAAGGTCGACGACATGAACAAGAAGGGCGAGAAGCGGGTCGTCAGGACCTGGTCGCGCCGGTCGACGATCGTGCCGGACATGCTCGGTCACACGATCGCGGTGCACGACGGGCGCAAGCACGTCCCCGTGTTCGTCTCCGAGTCTATGGTCGGGCATAAGCTCGGCGAATTCGCGCCGACCCGCACGTTCCGTTCGCACGCACGGGATGAGCGAAGGACGGGGGCGAGGTAGATGCCGCAGTCGCGCGCGACCATGAAGTACGTGCGCACGTCGCCTCGGAAGATGCGGCGTGTCGTCGACCTGATCCGCGGCGAACACGTCGAGGAGGCCCGGCGGATCCTCCGTTTCTCGGGTCTGGGGGCGTCCAACGACATCGAGAAGCTGCTGAACTCGGCGATCGCCAACGCCGAGCAGAACCCCGGCGTGATCGCGGACAACCTGGTCGTGGCCCGGGGTTGGGTCGATCAAGGGCCGACGCTCAAGCGGTATCGCCCGCGCGCGTACGGACGCGCCACGCGCGTGCGGAAGCGCACGGCGCACGTGACGCTGGTCGTGGAGACGATAGGAGACGAGAGCTAGTGGGACACAAGGTCCATCCGTACGGATTCCGGCTCGGGGTGATCTACCCCTGGAAGAGCAATTGGTACGCCAAGCGTGATTACGCCGAGCACCTCCATGAGGACATCTGGATCCGAAAGCACATCCGTTCCCGGCTGACCCGAGCGGGCATCTCCTCGATCGACATCGAGCGCAAGGGCGACCAGATCTGGGTCTTCATCCGGACCGCGCGTCCCGGGATCGTGATCGGGCGCAAGGGGGCCGAGGTGGACCGGCTCCGCAAGGACATCGAGCGGTACACGAAGAAGCGGGTCGACGTGAAGGTCGAGGACATGAACCAGGCCTCCAGCGAGGTGCGTCCGGAGACCGACGCGGCGCTGCTGGCGCAGGGCGTTGCGGAGCAGCTCGTGGGACGCGTGGCGTTCCGCCGCGCGATGCGACGAGCGGTCCAGACCGCCATGCGGTCGGGGGCGCTCGGCGTGCGGGTCGCGACGGCCGGCCGTCTGGGCGGCACCGAGATGGGCCGCAAGGAGTGGTACCGCGAGGGCCGCGTCCCCCTGCATACGTTGCGAGCGAAGGTCGACTTCGGCACCGCCGAAGCTCGCACGACGATGGGTGCGATCGGCGTGAAGGTGTGGGTCTACCACGGCGACGAGGTTCCCTACCGTGAGCAGGAGACCGAGCGCGCGCGGGCGCGCGCCACCGCGCGGGCGCGCGGCGGCGGCGGCGCGCGCCCGGCACCTCGGGCGGACGTCCGGGCCGAGCCTGCCCCCATCGAGGCTCCCCCGGCGCCGGCTCCTATCGAGAGCGAGGCCCCGCCGGCAGCTGATGCGGCTCGCGTCGAGGCTCCTGTCGGCGTCGAGGCTCCTGTCGGCGTCGAGGCTCCTGCCACGGCCGAGACCGAGGGCGGTGAGGCTTGATGCTCGCACCCAAGCGTGTGAAGCACCGCAAGGTGCACCGGGGCCGGATGAAGGGCAAGGCCAAGGGCCACACCGAGATCCAGTACGGGGACTATGCGATCGTCGCGATGGAGCCGGGGTGGATCACGAACCGTCAGATCGAGGCGAGCCGCGTGGCGATGACCCGTCACATCAAGCGTGGTGGGAAGGTGTGGATCACGATCTTCCCCGACAAGCCGGTCACGAAGAAGCCGGCGGAGACCCGGATGGGCTCCGGGAAGGGCAACCCGGAGGGTTGGGTCGCCGTCGTCAAGCCGGGCCGCGTCATGTTCGAGCTGTCGGGCGTGAACGAGCCGCTCGCCCGCGAGGCGATGCTGCGGGCGCAGCACAAGTTGCCGATCAAGACCAAGTTCATCACGAGGGTGGGGGAGTAGCCGATGCCGAGCAAGGCCGTCGAGCTCCGCGAACTCCCGGACGACGAGCTGTACGTCCGGATCGAGAGCGCGAAGGAAGAGCTCTTCAACCTGCGCTTCCAGCTGGCGACGGGTCAACTGGACAACACGGCACGGCTGAAGGAGCTGCGCCATGACGTCGCGCGCTTGGCGACCGTGCTCCGGGAACGGGAGATCGAGCTGGAGCTCGACACGATCGCGGCGGCGCAGGACCTCGAGGACGTGGCTGGGGAGGAAGGCGAGTGAGCGACCCAACGACGACGAAGGACACCGCGAACGATCGTGCCCGGCGGAAGGTGCGCGTCGGCGTGGTCGTCTCCGATGGCATGGACAAGACTGTGGTCGTTCGCATCGACCGGCAGGTCCGACATCCGTTGTACGGCAAGACGGTTAGGCGGTCTTCGAAGCTCGCCGCGCACGACGAGCAGAACGACGCGCACGTCGGCGACACGGTTCGGATCACCGAGACCCGTCCCGTCAGCAAGACGAAGCGGTGGCGGGTTGTCGAGGTCGTCGAGAGGGCGAAGTAGTCGTGATCCAGCAGGAGACGCGCTGCAAGGTCGCCGACAACACGGGTGCGAAAGAGGTCCTGTGCATCCGGGTGTTGGGCGGTTCCGCGCGTCGGTACGCCGGAGTGGGCGACGTGATCGTCGGGACGGTCAAGGACGCTCTGCCGAACGGCGCGGTGAAGAAGGGCGAGGTCGTGAAGGCCGTGGTGGTCCGGACCGCGAAGGAACGTCGGCGTCCGGACGGCTCCTACATCCGTTTCGACGACAACGCGGTCGTCATCCTGACGACGGACGCGAAGAACCCCCGCGGCACGCGCATCTTCGGGCCGGTCGCCCGCGAGCTGCGCGAGAAGCGGTTCATGAAGATCATCTCTCTTGCTCCGGAGGTGCTGTAACCATGCCGGGTGTCGACATCAAGAAGGACGACAACGTTCGCGTGATCTCGGGCAAGGACCGCGGCAAGGAAGGTCGCGTGGTCCGGGTCTTCCCCCTGGAGGGTCGCGTGATGGTCGACGGCGTGGCCCTCGCGAAGAAACACTCCCGCACCGGTGCGCAGCGCACCCGGACCGGCCAACAGCTCCAGCAGGGTGGCATCATCGATGTGGAGATGTCCGTGGACATCTCGAACGTCCAGCTCGTCTGCCCGAGCTGTCACGAGCCCACCCGCATCGGCCACCGGCTCAACGCGGACGGGATCAAGGTTCGCGTGTGTCGGAAGTGTGATTCGGAGCTCCCCGATGGCTGAATCGACGTACGTCCCACGGTTCAAGGCCCGCTACCGCGATGAGCTCGCGGCGGCGCTCAAGGATGAGCTCGGCTTCACCAACCTCATGCAGGTGCCGCGTCTGGAGAAGATCGTGGTGAACATGGGCGTTGGCGACGCCATCAAAGACGGCCGTATGCTGGATGCCGCCCTCGAGGATCTGACCACCATCACGGGTCAGAAACCCGTGGTCACGAAGGCCCGCAAGTCGATCGCCGGGTTCAAGCTTCGCGAGGGGATGTCGATCGGCGCGAAGGCGACGCTCCGCGGCGACCGGATGTGGGAGTTCCTCGACCGACTGGTGTCGCTCGCGCTGCCGAGGATCCGCGACTTCCGCGGGCTCGACCCGGGCTCGTTCGACGGACACGGGAACTACACGTTCGGTGTGACAGAGCAGTTGATCTTCCCCGAGGTCGACTACGACAAGGTGTTGAAGGTCCGCGGGATGGACATCACCATCGTCACGACCGCGCGGACGGACGGTGAGGGGCGAGCGTTGCTCGCGGCGTTCGGATTCCCATTCGCCGGTGAACCCGCGGAACGTGCGAGCTGAGGAAGCGGAGAAGGTAGAGACGGATGGCGAAGAAGGCACTGATCAACAAGCAACGGAAGCAGCCGAAGTTCCGGGTGCGCGCCTACACGCGTTGCCAGCGATGCGGCCGGGCTCGGGCGGTCTACAAGCGGTACCTCCTGTGCCGGATCTGCTTCCGCGAGCTGGCACATCTGGGTGAGCTTCCGGGGGTGACCAAGGCCTCATGGTGACGACCACGACCCCGGCGAGCACCCCGAAGAAGACGAAGTTCTCCTCGAACGTCTCGGACCCCGTGGCGGATCTGTTGACGAGGATCCGCAACGCCAACACGGCGTACAAGGACGAGCTGGTCGCCCCCACGTCCAAGCTCTCGAAGGCCGTGCTCGACATCCTCGCGCACGAAGGCTTCGTAGCAGGATACGAACGCGAGGGCGAGGGCGTGCACCAGCTCTTCCGGATCCGCCTCAAGTACGGGCCGCGCAAGCAGCGGACGATCACGGGCCTCCGACGGGTCTCGAAGCCCGGCCGGCGGATCTACCGGGGACGCGGTGACCTGCCACGGGTGATGGGTGGTCTCGGGATCGCCATCGTCAGCACGTCGCACGGCGTGATGACGGACCGGGATGCGGCCCGCAAGGGCATCGGCGGCGAAGTGCTGGCATACGTGTGGTGACCGACGAGGAACGAGCGAGACGATGAGCAGGATCGGGAAACAACCCATCGAGCTGCCAGGCGGCGTCGAGGTCATGGTCGGCCAAGGCAACGTCGTGACCGTGAACGGGCCGCGCGGGTCCTTGACCCAGGTCATGCACGCCAACATGCGGATCGTGGTCGAGGACGGCACGGCACGCGTGGAGCGGCCCGACGACGAGGGGTTCAACCGTGGCCTTCACGGTCTCACCCGATCGCTGCTCGCCAACATGGTGGTTGGCGTGACCGAAGGGTTCGAGAAACGGCTCGCGATCGTCGGGGTCGGCTACCGGGCTGCCTTGAAGGGCAAGGATCTGGAGGTTCAGGTCGGATACTCCCACCCCGTGCTCGTGCAACAGCCCGAGGGGATCGAGTTCGAGGTGCCAACGTCAACCCAGATCGTGGTCCGTGGCAACGACAAGGCCCAGGTCGGCGAGACGGCCGCCAACATCAGGAAGATCCGCAAGCCTGAGCCCTACAAGGGCAAAGGCATCCGGTACGAGAACGAGTACGTGCGGAAGAAGGCCGGGAAGGCCGCGAAGGGAGGTGCCGCCTGATGGATGCGAAGTCCAAGCGGACGGCACGTGTGCGGCGCCACGCCCGCGTTCGCAAGACGATCGCGGGCAGCGCTTCGCGCCCCCGTCTGGCGGTGTATCGCTCCAATCGCCACATCTACGCGCAGCTGATCGACGACGTGCAGGCGGCGACCCTCGTCGCGGCGTCGGACGCCGAAGTCAAGGGCGCCTCGCCGACCGTCCGCGCGAAGGCGGTCGGCGAGCTGATCGCGGGCCGCGCCAAGGAAGCCGGCATCGCATCCGCGGTGTTCGACCGCGGTGGGCGTCTGTATCACGGGCGCGTCGCGGCTGTCGCCGAGGGTGCCCGTGAGGGAGGTCTGCAGATCTGATGCGACGCTACGACGCCAGGAACGAAGACAAGAGCCCGTACGAGGAGCGGGTCATCTCGATCAACCGGGTGGCGAAGGTCGTCCGGGGTGGACGGCGGTTCTCCTTCGCGGCGCTCGTCGTCGTGGGCGACGGTGCAGGTCGCGTCGGCGTCGGCTACGGCAAGGCGAAGGAAGTGCCCTCCGCGATCGCCAAGGGGGTCGAGGAGGCGCGCCGCAAGATGTTCGAGGTGCCGATGATGGGCACGACGATCCCGCACGAGATCGTCGGAGAGGCGGGGGCCGGGGTCGTCCTGCTGAAGCCGGCGGCCCCCGGAACCGGTGTGATCGCGGGCGGCCCCGTCCGGGCGCTCGTCGAGTGCGCCGGGATCAAGGACATCCTGTCGAAGTCGCTCGGCTCGTCCAACCAGATCAACATCCTCAAGGCGGCGGTCGCCGGCCTCCAGGGGCTGCGCAAGCCCGATGAGGTTGCTCGCAGCCGCGGCCGCGAGGTCCACCAGGTCGCTCCTAAGCCCATGGTGGATGCGATCGCGGCCGCGGAGGAGCGGACCAGCGCGGCACGCGCGGCCGCCCTGCAGGAGCAGTACGGCGTCACCGATCCAGCGCCCGGAGGCACGCGATGAGTCAGGTCAAGGTCACGCAGGTCCGCAGCGTCATCGGCCGGCCGGAGGACCAGAAGGACACGGTCCGCAGGCTGGGTCTCCGACACATGCACGACAGCGTGATCAAGGAAGACCGGCCGGACATCCGCGGCATGATCGCCAAGGTTCGGCATCTGGTCACGGTCGAAGAGCTGAGGGGTGGCGCGAAGCGCGGCTCGAACAGGGAGGGAGAAGGATGAAGCTGCATCATCTCCGCCCTTCAGAGGGCGCATCGACCGAGCGCACCCGGGTGGGTCGTGGCCGGGCGGGGGCTCGCGGCAAGACGGCGGGGCGCGGCACGAAGGGGACGGGGGCGCGGAAGACCGTCCCGACCTACTTCGAGGGCGGCCAGATGCCGTATCAGCGGCGCGTCCCGAAGCTGAAAGGGTTCTCCAACCCCAATCGGAAGGAGTACGCGCCCGTCAACATCGAGGTGCTCGCCACGTACTTCGACGGGGACGTGACGCCCGAGGCCCTGTACGCGCACGGGCTCGCGCACAAGGGGCGGCCGGTGAAGGTTCTCGGTAGGGGGCAGATCGACAAGCCGCTCAACGTGAGGGCGCACGCGTTCTCCGCTGCGGCGAAGGCGAAGATCGAGGCTGCCGGCGGTCGGGTCGAGACGCTCGGTGGATGACGTCCGGGGGATCCGGGGTACCCTTATCCCGCCGTGCTGAAGGCGTTCCTCAACTCGTTCAGGATCCCGGACCTCCGGAACAAGATCCTGTTCACCCTCTTCATCATCACGTTGTACCGGTTCGGGTCTCACATCCCGGTCCCCGTCGTCGATACCCGCGTCCTGCAGAACCAGGCAAGCTCCGGTGGCTTCCTGGACTTCATCAACCTCTTCTCCGGCGGCGGGCTCAACCGGTTCTCGGTCTTCTCGCTCGGGATCATGCCGTACATCACGAGCTCGATCATCATGCAGCTGCTCACGGTCGTGATCCCCAAACTGCAGCAGTGGCAGGACCAGGGCGAGGCCGGCGTCAAGCGGATCAACCAGGCCACCCGCTACGTGACCGTCGTGCTTGCGTTGCTGCAGTCCACAGGGTTGGTCTTCTTGTTCCACTCCGGACAGAACAACATCCCGGATCTCTTCCCGGCGGGAACGTTCAAGCCGCCCAATGTGCTACTGATCGTCCTCACCATGACCGCTGGCACCGCCCTGATCATGTGGCTCGGCGAGCTCATCACGCAGCGTGGTGTCGGTAACGGCATGTCGATCCTGATCTTCACCAGCGTCATCAGCCGGTTGCCGTTCGAGGGAAGCGCGATCCTCCGTGCGGGTGGCTGGGGCAAGTTCATCGTGGTCCTGCTGATCGGGTTCGGGATCATCGTCGCCGTCGTCTACATGGACCAGGGGCAGCGCAAGGTACCCGTCCAATACGCGAAGCGCGTCGTCGGCCGCAAGCAGACGATGGGTGGGAGCACGTATCTTCCGCTCAAGGTCAACCAGGCCGGTGTGATCCCGATCATCTTCGCGACGTCGGTGCTCTACTTCCCGGTGCTGATCGCGAGCGTGTACCACGGGCAGTGGTTCTCGGACTTCGTGAACAAGTACGTGCAGAACCAACGAAGCATCCTGTACATGTTCATCCTGGCTTCGCTGATCGTGTTCTTCAGTTACTTCTACACGGCGATCCAGTTCGACCCCGTCCGTACGGCGGACAATCTCCGCCAGCAAGGCGGCTTCATCCCCGGGATCCGGCCCGGGCGGCCCACCGCCGACTATCTCAACGACATCCTCGTCCGCATCACGCTGCCGGGCTCGCTCTTCCTCGCGGCCATCGCCCTGATCCCGACGATCGTCCTCGCGATGTGGAACTTCCAACAGTTCCCGTTCGGAGGCACGTCGATCCTGATCGCCGTAGGTGTGGCGCTCGAGACGATGAAACAGATCGAGTCGCAGTTGATGATGCGGCACTACGAGGGTTTCCTGCGGTAGCGGGGGGAGCGCCCGATGCGCTTCGTGTTCCTCGGACTCCCCGGCGCCGGCAAGGGGACGCAGGCCCGGATCCTGTCGGAGCGTCTGGACATCCCGCAGATCTCCACGGGCGACATCCTGCGCGAGCACGTACAGGAGGGAACCCGCCTGGGGATCGAGGCGAGGACCTATATGGACCGGGGCGAGTATGTCCCGGACGGCGTCGTGGTGCGTATGGTGGAGGAGCGGCTCGGCGAGCCCGACGCCTCCAAGGGCTTCATCCTGGATGGGTTCCCGCGCACCGTCCGCCAGGCCCAGGCGCTGGAGGTCGCGCTCGCGGAGCTGGGGACCCCGCTCACGGCGGTCGTGAAGTTCACGATCTCGGACACGACGGCGATCAGGCGCATCATCGGCCGCTACACCTGCCCTGTCTGTAAGCGCACGTACCATCAGGAGTGGAGGCCGCCGGCCAACGACCAGGTCTGTGATATCGACGGAACGCCATTGGAGAAGCGCAGCGATGAGGACGAACTGACGGTCAAACGGCGCCTCGCGATCTACCGGGAGCAGACCGAGCCGCTCGAGCGCTACTACGGCGAGCGTGGGCTGCTCCGCGAGGTGGACGCCGAGGCCCCGATGGACACGGTCACCGAGCGGATGCTCGCCGCGCTCGGGGACGCGGTCTGACGCGAGGGAACCTATGATCATCCGGAAATCGCCCGACGAGCTCGACAAGATGCGCACCGCCGGCCGGATCGTCGCCGGCACCATCAGTCGGGTACTCGATGCCGTCGCCCCGGGGACGACCACGCTCGACCTGGACCGGATCGCCGAGGAGTACATCGCCGAGCAGGGCGCGAAGCCGTCCTTCAAGGGATACCTCGGAGCGTCCACCCGGCCGTTCCCCGCCACCATCTGCGCATCGGTGAACGATGAGATCGTGCATGGGATCCCATCAGCTTCGAGGCGGCTCCAGGAGGGCGATCTACTTTCGCTCGATTTCGGCGCGATCTGGCAGGGGTTCCATTCGGACTCCGCCGTGTCGGTCTTCGTCGGGGGGATCGCGCCCAGCGCCGAGGCCGAACGGCTCGTGAAGACCACCGAGGCCGCGCTCGACGCGGCGATCGCCGTGATCGTGCCGGGCGGGAAGCTCTCCGACATCGGGAACGCGATCGAAACGGTCGCCCACCAGGAGGGGGTGGGGATCGTGCGCGAGTACGGCGGCCATGGCATCGGGCGGGCCCTCCACGAGGACCCGTTCATCCAGAACTGGGGGAAGCCCGGCCGTGGGCCCGAACTCCGGCCTGGTCTGGTCGTCGCCGTCGAGCCCATGCTGAACCTCGGCGAGGACGAGACCGCGGTCACGCCCGATGGATGGACCGTCGTGACCGCCGACGGGTCCCTGTCGGCGCATTTCGAGCACACCGTCGCGGTCACCCAGGACGGGCACGAGGTCCTGACCGCCCGGGACTGACTCAGCCGAAGCGTCCGGAAGGCTTCCCGAAAGCGGTGAACCGTAGCGCGTGGACGCATCGCCTGACCTGGCCGTATACTGACTTCCTGCCCTCCCGAGGCACGTTCCGCGCGCCCTCGGGCAGGGTCCCGACACAGAGGATCAGCTGGAGCGTGGCCAAAGACGATGCGATCGAGGTCGAGGGGACCGTCGTGGAGCCCCTCCCCAATGCCATGTTCCGGGTGGAGCTGGAGAACGGGCACAAGGTGCTTGCCCACATCTCCGGGAAGATGCGGATGCACTACATCCGGATCCTTCCCGGCGACCGGGTGCGCGTAGAGTTGTCGCCGTACGACCTGACCAGAGGTCGTGTGGTGTACCGATACAGATGAGAGGCACGTCATGAAGGTCAGACCATCGGTGAAGAGGATCTGCGACCGCTGCCGGGTCGTCCGCCGGCGCGGACGGATCCTCGTGATCTGTTCCAATCCGCGGCACAAGCAGCGGCAAGGGTAGGAGGGGAGCGCGAACATGGCACGGATCGCCGGCGTCGATCTCCCTCGGGACAAGCGGCTCGATATCGCGCTCCGCTACATCTACGGCATCGGTCCCACCAGCGCCTATCAGATCGTGAGCGGGACCGCGATCGAGGGCGGCACCAAGGTTCGCGATCTGTCCGAGGAAGAAGTGCTCAAGATCCGCGAATTCATCGACCGGAACTTCAAGGTCGAAGGTGACCTCCGTCGGGAAGTCGCGCAGGACATCAAGCGCAAGATCGAGATCGGGTGCTATCAGGGCATCCGGCATCGTCGATCGCTTCCGGTCCGCGGCCAGCGGACCCACACGAACGCCCGGACCCGCAAGGGACCGAAGAAAGCGATCGCCGGCAAGAAGAAGATCGCGAAGAAGAAGTAGGAGAAGGGGAGCCCGCACCACATGGCCAAGCCCAAGGCGAAGAAGACCAAGCGTCGCGAGAAGAAGAACGTTCTGCACGGGCAGGCGCACATCAAGTCGACCTTCAACAACACGATCGTCACCATCACCGACCAGCAGGGGAACACCCTCAGCTGGGCGAGCGCGGGCAACGTGGGCTTCAAGGGCTCCCGCAAGTCCACCCCGTTC
>Ga0070707_100006905_pt1 | contig 10515 bp, 8 predicted proteins | sample KBSK5502metaG_FD_65468 | JGI IMG/M metagenome (GOLD analysis project Ga0070707, IMG submission 65468) | Corn, switchgrass and miscanthus rhizosphere microbial communities from Kellogg Biological Station, Michigan, USA - KBS K5-50-2 metaG | ecosystem: Host-associated > Plants > Roots >... | reverse complement strand
ACTCTACAACGGTTGTGGCGCCGTTACGATCTGGCGTTGAACTACCTAGGGGGAGCGGCAGTCTACGGCAGCCGAAATTTCGGTGCTAATGCAATTCACGACTTGAACGCAGATATGAAGATCCTCTGGCGGAGGGGCCAATTGTCTCTTCGCGACTCATTCAGCTACCTGCCAGAGGGGTCCTTCGGAGGTGGTGCGTTCGGAGGCGCGGCCGGAGCTCAACTCGGCGCGGGCGGCATCGGCAATGGATTTCTGGGTGGCGGAGTATTCGGCCGCTCGAACCTTGACTTTTTCGGAGGGGGACAGTTTGGCTCGCTTGGCCAGGAACCGCGCATTTCTAACGTCGGCTTGGCGGATATTGTTCAAAGTCTGACACCGCGTTCCTCCGTGACTGTGGCAGGAGCTTACGGACTCATGCACTTCACCAGCAACGACCTGGGCTTGATCGAGAGCCGACAGGTGACCGCGCAAGCCGGCTACAACTACACGCTCAGCCGCCGCGATCAACTTGCATTGGTGTACGGCTATCAAGATTTCCACTTTCCGGGTGGCGGCGGGAACACCTTTCTAACCCATGTGTTTAGCGTGCTCTATGGACACACGATTTCGGGCCGGATGAACTTCGTCATCGGTGCCGGACCGCAGCTCACGGAAACTAACGATCTGTCAGGCTCGCATCGCAGCCTGTCGGCGAGCGGCCGTGCCATGCTCAATTACCGTTTTCCAAAAACCACCGTAGGCCTGCGCTACAGCCGCTTCAACACCAATGGTTCCGGGTTCTTTCCCGGAGCCACCAGCGATATTGCAGGGTTCGACCTGAGACGCCCACTGGGGCGGTTGTGGGACTTCTATGCCGAGGCTGGGTACACCCATAACAAGCGAGTCCAACAGGAATTCTTATTGGGCGTGAATGCCGTTTCCGACCACTACGGCTACGCCGGCGGCGGATTGCACCGGCAGTTAAGCCGCGATTTCAGCTTGTTTCTCAGCTATCAATTTAATGACCTGACGTTTGACAGCACGTTTTGTACATCGGGCACGAATATCACCACGAATTGCAACCGCACTTCGCAGCGGCACATGGTCACAGTTGGTTTGGATTGGCATCCCCGTCCAATCCGGCTTGACTAACTACGGGTCGCCCCTGAGGGCGACCGGAACGGAATACTGGGATGATTGAAAATCGCGAATTAAGTATTGACGACTATGTGGCGATGTTGCGCCGGCGCCTGAAGGTGATCCTCATTCCGGCACTGCTGGCGCCGTTTGCCGGATTTCTGATTTCGTATGTTTTTCCGGCGAAGTACACCTCGCAGTCGCTGGTGCTCGTAGAAGAGCAGAAGGTGCCGCAGGGCTATGTCAAGTCGGTGGTCACCGAAGACCTCACGCAACGCATCGCGACCTTGCAGCAGCAGGTGTTGAGCCGGAACCGGCTGCAACCGATGATTGATCGGTTGGGGCTCGCCAAGGGCGGCAAGAACCTGGACGACGCGATTGACGACATTCGACAGAACGTCGCGATCGAACCGGTCGAAACCGAACTGAGCGTGGCATCGAGCCCTAAGAAAAGGCCGGGACAGAGCAATGTGCCGGGATTCTACGTGAACTTCACGGCCGCCAATCCTCGGGAGGCACAACAGATCTGCAACGAACTCACGTCGATGCTGCTGGAAGAAAATCTCAAGTCGCGGGAGCAGGTGGCGCAGAGCACAACCGACTTCCTCACTCGTCAACTCGAGGACGCCAAGCGCAACATTGACGATCTGGATGGCAAGCTGGCGAACTTCAAGAGGCAGTACATGGGCCAGCTCCCCGGGGATGAGGACAACAATATGAAGATCCTCATGGGGTTAAACTCGCAGCTCGATGCGGACACGCAGGCACTCAATCGCGCGCAGCAGGATAGGACCTACACAGAGTCGTTGCTGGCGCAGCAATTGGCTTCGTGGAAGTCGTCGCAATCGACGACTAATCCCCAGAGTCTCGAGCAGCAACTGTCGGCGTTGCAGACCCAGCTTCTACAATTGCAGGCCCGCTATACCGACGACCATCCGGATGTCATCAAGACTAAGGCCGATGTTGCCGAGGTGAAAAAAAAGCTCGCAGAACTCAATGCCGCCGGCTCGAAGGGGACTGACAACACCACCGACAAAGGCAGCCTGAACGAGCCTCCGGAAATCCGGCAGCTGCGGCTTCAAATCCATCAATACGAAGAAGTAATTGCCCAGGCGTCACGTGACCAGAAGCGTCTGCAAGAACAGATCAAGCTCTACCAGGGCAGAGTGGCGCTAAGTCCCTCGGTGGAAGAGCAGTACAAATCCCTGACTCGCAACTATGATACGGCGCTGAAGTTTTACCAGGACTTGCTCGCGAAAAAGAGCGAATCGGAGATGGCGACTGACATGGAACGCCGGCAACAGGGTGAGCAGATGCGATTATTGAATCCTGCGAACCTGCCGGACACTCCTAGCTTCCCCAACCGGTTGCTGTTTGCCGGTGGCGGTCTGGGTGTGGGACTCGGGATCGGACTAGGCTTGGCCCTCTGGCTCGAGTTGCGCGATAAGGCAATCCGGACCGAGCAAGACGTTACGGCTGCGCTTGACCTGCCGATGTTGGTTTCAGTGCCCTGGCTGACCGACGGTCTAGCGTTAAAGGACGGCAACCAGAATTACCGGGGCCAATCGAAACAGCCACCCGAGGAAAATAAAGAGAAAGAAACAGTCGAGGTCTAAGCGACCAGTATGTACAAGGAATTCTTCGGATTAAGAGCGAATCCGTTCAATGTCAACCCGGATCCGCGGTATCTGTTCCTGACGCGGCACACCGAAGAGGCTCTGGCATGTCTCACCTACGGGATTCAGAGCCGGAAGGGGTTCGTGCTACTGACGGGGGAAGTGGGGACAGGAAAGACCACCCTCATCAACAAACTGCTGGAGTGGCTGCGGCTGCAGCAAGTGGCGACCGCATTCATCTTCAATTCGCGCATGAACGTGCCTCAGTTCCTCGATTACATGATGGCGGACTTCGGCATTCCGTGCGATTCAAGGTCGAAGAGTCAAATCCTGCTGCGGCTCTACAACTGGCTCCTGGACCGTTACCGGGCGGGCGAAACCGCGGTGCTGATCGTCGACGAGGCACAGAACCTCACCGATGAAGTACTGGAAGAGGTACGACTGTTGACCAACCTGGAGACGTTCACGGAGAAGTTACTGCAAATCGTGCTAGTTGGCCAGCCCGAACTGGAACAGAAATTGAAGCAACCGCAATTGCGGCAGCTTCGGCAGCGACTCACGTTACGCGCCAAGACACATCCCCTGGCGCTGGAGGAAACTAGAGCCTACATTGCGCAGCGGCTGCGTATCGCGGGCTCTAACGGGCAACAGATCTTCGATCCTGAAGCGGTAGCCCTAATTCATCGTTACGCCAGCGGCATTCCGCGTGTGGTCAACCTGCTCTGCGAGCATTGTCTGGTGAGCGCATTCGTGGACCAGCAGAAGGTCGTCACACCGGTAGTGGTGGAAGCAGTTGCCCGGGATTTCGATCTGAGTGACAACACTGCCTCCGGCGCTATGACGCCCGCACCGCAGGCAACCGGCACCGAAAAATTTGATCTGGTAGAAGCATTAAGGAGTTTGGCCACGCTTGCCGACCGCTTGCGCCAGTCAGAACAAGACCTCCCCAAGGAAAGGAAAATATGAGCCGAATTCATGAAGCCCTTAAGAGAGCTGAACAGGAAAGAGCAACATCCCAGGGAGGTCACCTAGAACCGTTGCACACAACCGAAGGACCAGTGATGGACCCTATCCAGGCGTCCACAGCCGTGGAACATCCACCCGTCCCCGTAGCCCCCAGTACTGGGATCCCACCCTTTTCCAATCCGTTCACCTTTGACACCCTGTTGGCGCGCTGCGCCCAGACCAACTGGAGTCCCGATGCGAAGAGCATGTTGTTCTTCAATTCGGATGAACGGAAATATGGAGTTGAGGAATTCCGTACCTTACGCTCTCGCCTGTATCAGTTACGGGAGAAAATGTCCCTGAAAAAACTACTGATCACCAGCGCTTTGCCCAAGGAAGGCAAGACCTTCGTAGCTGCCAACCTGGCGCAGGTGATGGTACGTCAGCATGGACGCCGCGCTTTGCTCATCGACGCAGACCTGCGTGGGGCCCGCCTGCACCAGGCGTTGGGAACGAATTTCACCCCCGGACTTTCCGAGTATCTACTGGGGGAAAGTGACGAGTTTTCGATTATGCAACGCGGGCCGATGGAGAACCTCTTCTTTGTCCCCTCGGGAAGAACGGTTTCGAGTCCGGCGGAACTAGTGGCCAACGGTCGCCTGAAATTCCTGCTCAATCGGGTGGAGCCGTTGTTTGACTGGATCATCATCGATTCACCGCCCGCGGTGCCGGTTTCCGACGCCAGCCTGCTGGCTAACTTCTGCGATGGCGTGCTGATCGTGGTACGGTCCAATACCACTCCGTTTGACATCGCGCGGAAAGCACGGCAGGAGTTCGAGGACAAGCATCTGGTAGGAGTTGTCCTGAATGGCATCGAGCCGGACTCATCGCCGTACAGTCGCTACTACTACGGATCTTACGGAAACAAGGAAACGCAGGAAACGATACAGGGGTAGAGCGTGATTCGCCTGTTTAATGTTTATTACCCCGTCCGGACCTTGATCCTGCTGGGCGGCGAGGCACTGATCGTCTGGACTTCGTTCCTGCTCGGGGCGTGGCTGCAGTTCCGCGCCGACAGTTACATGGTGCTCAATTATGAGTACGGGTACATCAAGATCCTCGTCGTGACTGCACTGGTGCTTATCTGTTTTCACTGGTTCGACTTGTACGATCCGGCCCGTTTCAACGCCAAGGGCGATCTCTATTTCCGGCTGCTGCTAGTCCCGGGCCTCACGGCTCTGATGCTGGCGTTTGTAGGATTCGTGTTCCCCAGATTTTTGCTGGGAAACGGATCGTCGCTGGTGGGACTCATTATCTTGACCCTCGCGCTGTTCGGTTGGCGTACAGCTTATGGCTGGCTGGTGCAGCAACCCTATCTTCGAGAGAGGGTGTACGTGCTGGGAACGGGTGAGCGTGCACAGAGGCTGGTGCAGGGCCTGCGCCAGCGGTCCGAATTGGGCATTGAGGTGGTTGGCTGGACGGGAAATGTAGAAGGGGCGCTGACGCGCGAGGCAGTGGCTTCTCACCTGATGGACCTTGTGGACGAAGGTGTGCATAGAGTGATTGTCGCTATGCCCGACCGCAGAGGTACCATTCCCGTGCACGAGTTGCTGCAGTTGCGGCTGAAGGGCGTAAAGATTGAAGAAGCCAGTTCCTGGCTGGAGAAGATGTCCGGGAGAATCGAAGTGGAGCTGCTCCATCCGAGTTCACTGATTTTCGCGGACGGATTTCGTTTCAGCGCCAGCTTCCTGCTGATGCGGCGGCTGCTTTCATTCCTGGTATCGTCGGTTGCGTTGCTTATCGTGTTTCCCATCATTCCCTTCGTGATTCTGGCGATAAAACTGGATTCAGCCGGCCCGGTGTTGTACCGGCAAAAGCGGGTGGGCCGAGGCGGGTTCATGTTCTATTGTTACAAGTTCCGCACTATGCGGCAGGATGCGGAGGCGGACACGGGTCCTACCTGGGCGGGAGATGATGATCCGCGCATTACTCGTGTGGGCAGGTTCTTGCGAAGTTCACGACTGGACGAAATTCCCCAGTTGTGGTGCGTGCTGAAAGGAGATATGGCGTTCGTGGGCCCGCGACCGGAGCGGCCGGAGTTTGTGGAGTGGTTGAGCAAAGAGATCCCCTACTATCCCGTACGGCACGTGGTGCGTCCGGGTATTACAGGATGGGCGCAGGTCCGATACAAGTACGGCAACACTGTGGAGGATGCGAAACAGAAGCTTCAATACGACCTTTTTTACATCAAGAATGCATCGCTAGGGCTCGATCTGCTGATCATGTTTCAAACCATCAAGATCGTTCTGTTGGGCCGGGGCGCCCAATGAAATGGGTTTTCTGGACATCAGTGGCGGTGATCGCGTACACCCATCTCGGGTACGCGGCGTGGCTTTGGCTACGTAGCCGCTGGCGCTTTCAGCCGGTAAGATCCGGCCCGTGTGAGCCTTCTGTTTCCATAGTGATGGTTGTGCGAAACGAAGCGCACGTGCTCGAAAGCAAGTTGCAAAATTTGCTGACGCTGAATTATCCGGCCCAGCAGCGCGAAATCGTAGTGGTGTCGGATGGCTCGACAGATGGGACGAACGAAATTCTGTCGGAGTATGCGAAGAACGAGCGCGTTCGAGTGATCGTGAGCCAGGAATCGCGAGGTAAAGCCGCTGGCTTGAACGATGCGATCGCAGCCGCGCATGGCGAAATCGTGGTTTTCACTGATGCGAGACAGCCACTGGAGCCCGAGGCCGTGCGACTATTGGCGGAGAACTTCGCTGATCCGGCCGTGGGTTGCGTCAGCGGCGAGCTGATGCTGAGGAAGGCCGGTGCCGGCGAGGCCGCAAAGGGACTCGGACTGTACTGGAGCATCGAGAAGAAAATTCGCGAGTTGGAATCAGCATCGGGGTCGGTGGTCGGGGCGAGCGGAGCGCTTTACGCGGTGCGACGGCAACTGTTGGTACCTCTTCCGCCGGAAACAATTTTGGACGACGTTTACTTACCCATGCAGGTGGTGCGCCAAGGGGCGAGAGTGGTATTCGAGCCGCGGGCAAGGGCCTGGGACGCTCCGAACCTGGGTACTGGCCGGGAGTTCGCGCGCAAGGTACGGACGCTCAGCGGCAACTATCAATTAGTACAGCTCGCCCCATGGCTGCTGAGCAGAGCCAATCCCATCCGCTTTGAGTTCATATGTCACAAGTTGTTGCGCCTGATGGTGCCGTTTGCGCTGGCGTTTGCATTGTGCGCTTCCACCTTGCTCCCTGGCACAATCTACAGGGTTGCTCTGGTTGTGCAGGTGGCGTTTTACGGGCTTAGCCTGTTGGCGGTGGCACGATTGAAAGGCCCGCTGGCAAGGGCTGCGGACGTAGCCTTCACTTTTGTCGTGCTCAATACCGCGGCCGTGGTGGCGTTTGTGAATTTTGTAACTGGTCGAAGGGCAGTGTGGATTCGTTAGCGGCAAAGAGGCTTGGAGACTATGTTGACCAGAACGACGAGCACGGGGTGCGATTCGAGGGTGAGGCGGAGAAATGCATTCGAGTCGAAGGTTCCACTGCGCTGCTCGTGGGCGCTCTTCTGCTGGCACGGTATGATCACACATGACATGGGCAAAAACGAATTCAGTTACAACTTGGTAGAGCTCCAACGCCCCGTAGCCCCGCTGTACGTTGCCGATTTGATAGAACTGCCCATTTCTCATCCCGTGCAGCAGGGAGGATAGCTGGGTGGCTACTACGGCAATCTTGAATCAACCGACCGAGCACAAGCCAAAAAATCCGTTTGCCTACCGGGCGCTGTTGGTGTTCTCGATCCTCTATTACACGCGCCCGGCAGATGTAATCCCCGGTCTGAATTCCATTCCCGTGGGGAAGATTGCTGGGGGTGTCGCCCTCATCGCCTTGCTCGCGGGCCTGGGCACGAAGAAGGGCAGGGTCAAGCCGCCTTTGGAAATCAAGTTGCTCCTGCTACTTCTCGTGCAGATGTGTCTCACGATTCCGTTCGCCTATTGGCGCGGAGGAGCCTTCCACACCGTGATGGACAAGTTCTCCAAGGGTGTGATCGTGGCGCTGTTGATCAGCATGCTGGTCGTCTCGATCACGCAATTGCGAAAGCTCTTGTACGTGCAGGCTGCGTCCGTAGCGATGATGACCATTGTCTCCATCCTGCTTCATCGGGGTGGAGGCCGGCTAACCGGTGTCCTGGGGGGCATTTTCGAGAACCCGAATGATCTGGCGATCAACATAGCCATAAATTGGCCGTTGTGTGTGGCCTTTTTCCTACTTGCCCGAGGCCCTATCAAGAAGGGCTTGTGGACACTTGGTGTCATGGGGATGTTGTACGGTGTGACAGCCACCTACTCGCGAAGCGGATTTTTGGCGCTGGTGGTGGGCGCCGCGGTAGCTCTTTGGGAGTTTGGAATTCGCGGACGGCGCCTGGGATTAGTCTTGCTGGCCGGCATTGGGGCCATCGCCTTGCTGGCGGTTGCACCCTCGCATTACCTGAGCCGGCTTGAGACGATTGTCACCATGAAAGAGGACGTCGGTCCGAACGGGCAGCTCACATCTGGCAGTTCCTCTGAGGGGCGCCGCGAACTGCTGAAGACCAGTCTGAGCATCATGGTGCACAACCCTGTCTTTGGCGTGGGCCCTGGAAACTTCGAAGTGTTTTCCGGCAACTGGCACGTGGCACACAACACCTACACCGAGCTTGGGGCAGAAGCCGGAATACCCGCGCTGCTTTTGTTTCTGGCAATCCTGATACTGGCATATCGAAACTTGAGACGGACACGTAAGCTGTTGCGCCAGCAGGACGACCTGGAATTGCGGATCTTGACCGGTGCTCTGACGGCGAGTCTTGCGGCCTATGTGATGGGCGCATTCTTTGCTGATACCGCCTATCAGCTTTTTCCGTATTACCTGGTGGCCTACACTTCGGCCGCCTACAGGATTGCATCGCAACCGAACCCTAAAGGGCGGGCTGAGAGCGAGAAGCCACATTTCCCTGGCTTTCGTGAACGAATCCATGGACAAAGCGAAAAATCAGAATTGGCGCGGACCCGCTGAAGAGGTGCTCGAGATCCTGCGGTGCCTGTCCTGTAGAAATAATCTGCGACAAGCGGCAGACGGACTTGTGTGCGGCATCTGCGGACGAAAGTATCCCGTGCTGAATGGTATCGTGCGCTTCGTGGACACGCAGCACTACGCGGGTAGCTTTGGTTTTCAGTGGAAGGTTTACGCGCAGACACAACTGGATGGCGAACACAGTCGCCGCTCCGAAAACGCCTTCCGCAGGCGGACGGGTTTTTGCCCAGAAGATCTCGCGGGAAAGCTCGTGCTCGATGTGGGCTGCGGTATGGGACGCTTCGCTGAAGTCGCCACCCGCTGGGGAGCACACGTAGTGGGCATCGACCTGAGCCTGGCTGCGGAGGTTGCGGCACGCAATTTGGCGAATCGCAAGGCCACAATCTTCCAGGCGGATGTATTCAACCTGCCGTTTGCGCCTCAGAGCTTTGATTACATTTACAGCATCGGCGTGCTGCATCACACGCCCAACTGCGAACAGGCGTTCAAGATGCTACCGCCGCTGCTTAAGCCCGGCGGCCGGATCGCAATCTGGCTTTACAGCGCGTATAACCGCTGGTACCGATTCAGCGACTTGTATCGCAAAGTGACGCGACGTCTGCCCCCGCAAGTACTGCACAAGCTCTGCTATGTCGCGGTCCCACTCTATGGCATGCACCAACTCCTGCGAAAGATTCCGCTGGTAGGACGGCCTGCCAGTGCCGTCTTGGCGTACGTGATTCCTATGGCATTGGATCGCGATCGTAACTGGAGAGTGCTGGACACCTTTGACTGGTACTCGCCTTGGTATCAAACTAAGCATACCTACGAGGAAGTGTTCCGCTGGTTCGAGAGCTGTGGACTCGAGCAGCTACGCGTTATCGAGCAGCCGATCGCCGTGCAAGGGCGCAGCCCTGTCTCGGTGACAAGGATTTTTGACCCAGATAAATCGGAGGTCGAGCGGTGTGTGGGATAGCCGGCATTGTCGGGCGGCGTGATGAGCAAATCGATGCGGCCGAAGTACGGCGAATGTGCCAGACGATCGTTCACCGTGGTCCCGACGATGAGGGAATCTACGCCAAAGGCCCAGTCGGGCTGGGCATGCGCCGGCTCAGCATCATCGATCTCTCTGGCGGGCGGCAGCCGATCCATAATGAAGACAGCAGCATTTGGGTGGTTTTCAACGGTGAAATCTACAATTTTCCCGAACTGCGCAAGGAACTCGAAGCACGGGGGCACTCGTTTTACACCCACACCGATACGGAGGTGATCGTCCATCTCTATGAAGAGATGGGCGCCAACTGTGTTCAGAAGCTGCGCGGGATGTTTGCGATTGCGCTTTTTGACGAGCGCCGCCAATCCTTGCTCTTGGCACGCGATCGCCTAGGAAAAAAGCCACTACATTATGCACTGAATGACGGGCGGCTGTTCTTTGGTTCCGAGATCAAGGCGATTCTGGAAGTTGCACCCGAGCTGGCGAAAATTAATCCAGAGGCCCTGCTGCAATTCTTTAATTTCGCTTACATCGCTGACCCAAACACGGCGTTTCAGGGAATTTCTAAATTGCCACCCGCGCACCTCTTGGAGTATTCCGGCGGCCGAACCCGCATCACTAAGTACTGGGACCTTCCGGAGTACGGTACCAACGATCCTGGTTCTGAAGAGGAATGCCTGGAAGAACTCGAGCAGCGGCTTGCGGAAGCCGTGCGCATACGGCTCATCAGCGATGTGCCTCTTGGTGCGCTGCTGAGCGGAGGTGTAGATTCCTCCGTTGTAGTAGCACTAATGGC
>Ga0070707_100006904_pt1 | contig 10515 bp, 10 predicted proteins | sample KBSK5502metaG_FD_65468 | JGI IMG/M metagenome (GOLD analysis project Ga0070707, IMG submission 65468) | Corn, switchgrass and miscanthus rhizosphere microbial communities from Kellogg Biological Station, Michigan, USA - KBS K5-50-2 metaG | ecosystem: Host-associated > Plants > Roots >... | reverse complement strand
CGTCGCCCACCAGCTGCACCCGCTCCTGGAGCACTTCGGTCAGGTGGGCCCATCCATCCCAATCGTCCTCGGCGAGTCCGTCCTCGATCGAGACGATAGGGTAGCGGTCGACCCACTGCGCGTACAGCGCCACCAGCTCGGCGGCGGACCGGCGGCTCTTGTCGCCCTTCTTGAAGACGTAGGCGCCCTGGTCGTAGAGCTCCGACGCCGCCACGTCGAGCGCGATGGCAATGTCCTGACCCGGCTGGTATCCCGCGGCGCTGATCGCCTCCATGATCACGTCGAGTGCCGCCTCGTTCGACGGAAGCATCGGCGCGAAGCCGCCCTCGTCGCCCACTGCCGTGGACAATCCCATCTTCGAGAGGACCTTCTTCAGCGCATGGAACACCTCGACGCCCATCCTGAGCGCGTCGGGGAAGTTGTCGGTGCCGATCGGCACCACCATGAACTCCTGCGCGTCGACATTGTTGCTCGCGTGGGCGCCGCCATTGAGGATATTCATCATCGGGACCGGCATCACCCGCGCCATCGGTCCGCCCAGGTATCGATACAGCGGGAGCCCGACATCCTCCGCCGCCGCGCGCGCCACCGCGAGCGACGCGGCCAGAATCGCGTTGGCGCCGAGCTTGGCCTTGTTGCTCGTGCCGTCGGCGTCCATCAGCTCCGCGTCGACGCCGATCTGGTCGGTCGGGTCCATGCCTTCCAGCCGGGGCCCGAGCACTTCATTCACATTCCGCACGGCTTCCTGGACTCCTTTGCCGCCGTAGCGCTTCGGATCGCCGTCCCGGAGCTCCGCCGCTTCGTGCTCGCCGGTGGATGCTCCGCTCGGCACCGCCGCGCGTCCTCGCGCGCCGCTGGCGAGCACGACTTCGGCTTCGACGGTGGGATTGCCCCGGCTGTCGAGAATCTCTCGGGCGTGGACTTCGATGATGGTGGACATGGCGGGAAGAATAGGCGTCAGGCCGAGTTCCCGAAAGCAGACTACTCGCGGGCGCCGAGCGCGATCAGCGCCTGGCGGGTGGCGCTCGCCACCTGATCCCGGTCTTCGTAGCTGAGCCCCGCCGTCGGAATCGGCGCACCTATCCGGAGGGTGACGACCCCCTGCTTCGGACTCCAGCTCCCACGGGGCATCAGCTCATAGGTGTTCTCGCAGAATATCGGGATGACCGGTGCCCCGGCCGCGATCGCCAGGACGAACGAACCCTTCTTGAACGGCTTGAGCCGCCCATCCAGGGACCGGGTTCCTTCGGGAAACACCACTGCCGAAAACCCGCGGCGGATCATCCCCGCGGCCCGGTCGTACATCGAGAAGGCTCGCGAGCGGCTGCTCCGGTCGATCGGCAGGTGCTTCGCGGCCCGGAGCGCAAGCCCCATCAGCGGGATCCAGTCCATCCCTTTTTTGTAGACGAACCGGATCGTCCCGGGAATTTCCGCGAGAATGGCGCAGATATCGATGACGGAGGCGTGGTTGGACATGTAGACGCAGGGGGTCCCCGGATCGAGGTGCTCGCGCCCGACCACCCTGACCGTGATGCCCGTGCCGCGCAGCATTCCCACCCCCCACGCCCGGGCCGATTTATCGTAGGCGCCGCCGGGCCGCTGCCGGACGCCGAGCAGCGCGGCGCCGATGGCCCAGGTGCAGGTCCAGGTGATGTAGACTACCAGGGACACGATGTACCGGATCGCCTGGATCATGCGAAGTGGTCGTATCCGCTGATATTCAGCTCGAATCCATCCTCGAAGAACGCGACCCCGGTCCCCGGATGCACGTCGCCGATGCAGGTCATCGAGATCGCCTCGCTACCGGAGAACTCCCGCGGCATCGTGACCAGCAGCTCGTAGTCCTCGCCCCCGCGTGCGGCGAACACCCCCGGAGTCTCGCGGGCCGCGAAGGCCTCCCGGGTTATGTCGGGGTGCAGCGGCAGAGAGCCGATATCCACCACGAGCGCGACCTTCGACGCCGCCGCCAGGTGGCCCACGTCGCCGGCAAGTCCGTCGCTCACATCGAGCATCGCCGTCGCCCCGTGCTCGGCGAGCCATCGGCCGGCGTCGATCCGGGGAATCGGCTTCGCGAAACGCTCGCGCGCCCCGGCGAGCGGGGTGCGGCCGGCATTCCATGCCTCGAGCGCGGCGCGAGCCCCGCCGAGCTGGCCGGTGACCCACAGACGGTCCCCCACCTGCGCGCCCCGCCGGTGAACCGGCCGTTCGACGGTCCCGACGACGGTGATCGCCAGCGAGATGGCCTCTCCGCGCGAGAGATCACCTCCAAGCACCTTCCCCCCCGACGCGGAGACGGCAGCCCCCACCCCCTCCATCAGCGCGGCGAACATCGGTGGCTGCTCGGCTGGGGGGACGGTAAGGGCGACGAGCACCCCGATTGCCGAAGCCCCCGTCGCGGCCAGATCGGAGAGTGCGGCGGCCGTCGCGCGCCAGCCGATCTCCTGCGGAGTGATCCACTCCCTGCGAAAATGGACGCCCTCGACGCTCACGTCGGTGCTCAGCGCGAGCGTCGTGGCGCCCAGCTCCACCAGCGCGCAATCGTCGCCCAGCTCCGCCGCGTGGGCGCCGAGCCGCCGTGCGATCGCGCGAATCCGGTCGAACTCCGGACCGCCACCGAGGGGAATCACACTCATCGGTGCGCTACACCCGAACCGGAGCGGGCAGCTCGTGCAGCACCGGCGGCCGGGGCGGCACCGGCATCCGGCGCATCAGCTCCCACCTGCGCCAGACATCCGGCAAGGCGGCAATCACGTCCATCGGCCGCATGCTGCGCGCGCTCACCCGCCGCGCGGCGAGATCGGCCGCTTCGCCGAGCGCCATCGCGCCCACCAACGCCGCCGTCGGAAGGGTGAGTCCGCCGGCCGCGAATGCCCCGATCAAACCGCTCAGCGTGTCGCCGCTCCCGCCCGTTGCGAGTCCGGGATTGCCTGCCGCCACCGTCACGACCTCATTCTCGACCGAGGCGACCACGGTGGGCACCCCCTTCAGCACGATCGCCGCACCCAGCCGCCCGGCGGCGGCGGTGGCGGTCCCCCAGGGATCCACATCGAGAGTCGACGCGAGATCGGGAAGCAGCGTACGGAACTCCCCCGCATGCGGCGTCAGCACCGCGCGCCGGCCGGAGAGTGCCGCGCGCAGCCGTTCGGTCTGCCCGGAGAATGCGATCAGCCCGTCGGCATCGAGCACTATGGTTGCCAGGGGCGGCGTGGCCTCGATGACGCCGAGCACGAAGTCCGGCCGGGAGGCGCGACGGCCGAGGCCCGGGCCGATGACGACCGCGTCGGCGCGGGCCAGGAGTGCGATGGTTCGCGCGGAGGGCATCGCTTCGAACGGCTGCACCGAGGTCTGGAGATCCGGCTCCGCCGTCGAGGCGATCGCGGCCGATGCGGCGGGCGCCACGAGATGCACCAGCCCCGCCCCGGCCGCGAATGCCGCGCGGGCGGCGAGCCGTGCGGCTCCGAGCATCCCCTCGTCGCCACCGACGATGACGACCCTGCCCCGCGTCCCCTTGTGGTCGCGGGCGGCGAAAGGAGGAAGCTCGCGGGCGGCGGCGGCTTCGGTAAAAAGGGACGGCCAGGTGGAATCCGGGGCGGGAAGTCCGATGTCGATCACCACGAGATCGCCGACCTCATCGCGCGCGAGGAGATGGCCGCGACGATATCCGCCGAAGGTGATCGTCAACGCGGCCCGGAGCGGTCCGTGTTGCACGCCGTCGGCGAGATCGAGACCGCTTGGCCCGTCGATGGCGATCAATGGATGGGTCAGCTCGGAAAGCCGAGAAAGCAGCGGCACCACCGGGCCACGCGGCGCACCTTGCGCGCCGGTGCCGAGGACGGCGTCGAGGAGGAGTCCGGCATTCGGCCACGGTCCATCGGGAGAGACCTCCCGGACTCCGGCTTCCCGCGCGGACTGGGCCACCGCGCGGGAGAGTGGACTGTTCGATTCACCCGAAGCCGCGACCCAGACGGGAACGCCCAGTACATGCAGCGCGCGGGCCGCGACCCAGCCGTCACCGCCATTGTTTCCCGGACCGGTGGCCACCAGCACTCCGTGGCGCAAGAGCTGGGGAAAGCGGGCCGCCGCCAGCTCCGCCACGCCCCGCCCGGCACATTCCATGAGGGCCCGGAGCGGAAGACCTTCCGCTTCGGCGCGATGATCCCACATCGCCGCTTGCTCGGGAGTGACCACGGGGATGGAGGGCAGACCGCCCACCACTACGCTCCTGGAATGCCCTGCCAGATGTAGGCGTCGCCGAAGGCCTGCTCGAAGGCGTACACCCCTTGAAAGTCCTCGACCCGATCGCCCGGCTGCGTCACCAGCAGCCCGACCTCGACCAGCGCGTACACGATGCGGCCGAAGTCTTCGGTGCCACGCACCCCCCAGTGCTCCAGCACCGTTCCCGCGAGCAGCCCGTACTGCTCGAGCGCAAAGTCTCGGCAGGCGAGGGTGAGCTCGGGGCCGGTGACGTGGCGGCGCTCGGGAAGACGGCTCTGCAGGTACTCGATGCTGCCCAGGAGAAAGAGATATGCCCGCTCGTCGTAACGCTCGCCGCGGCGGCGGATCTTTTCCAGGACGTCGGTCGCGAAGCGCAGCTCGTTCATCGTGCCCCCGCCATGGCCAGCGCCGGCCGTCCCGCTCCCGCGTAGAGCGGGAATCCGGCGGCGAGCTCCTCGACCTGTCTCCGCACCCGCTCCACCGTCGCGTCGTTGCGCTCGGTGAGCACGGTGTCGATCAGGTCGGCGATCCGGTCCATCTCCGCGAGGCCCATCCCGCGGGTCGTGAGCGCGGGAGTCCCCAGGCGGATGCCGCTGGTGACGAAAGGCGACTGGGGATCGTCGGGAATCGTGTTCTTGTTCACCGTGATCCCGGCGCGCACCAGGAGCTCCTCGGCGACTTTGCCGGTGAGCGACCTGGGCCGGAGATCGACCAGCATCAGATGGCTGTCGGTACCCCCCGACACGATCGCGAGCCCGCGGTCGATCAGCGCTTCGGCGAGTCGCTGGGCGTTCGCCACGGTGCGGCGCGAGTACGCCTTGAACTCGGAAGTCATCGCCTCGGCAAACGCCACCGCCTTCGCGGCGATGATGTGCATCAGCGGCCCGCCCTGGGTGCCGGGGAAAATCGATTTGTCGATGACCTTGGCGAGCGCCTCCCCACAGAGGATGAGCCCGCCCCGCGGACCGCGCAGCGTCTTGTGGGTGGTGGTGGTCACCACGTGCGCGTGGGGGACGGGCGACGGATACACGCCGCCGGCGACGAGTCCGGCAAAGTGGGCCATATCCACGAGGAAAGAGGCCCCGACCTCGTCGGCGATGCTGCGGAAGGCCGCGAAATCGATGATCCGCGAATACGCGCTGGCGCCGGCGACGATCAGCCGGGGGCGGTGCTCTCGCGCCAGATCGCGAACCTGATCGTAATCGATGAGGCCCGTGGCGGGGACCACGCCGTAGTGCACCGCTTTCCAGATTGCCCCGCTGTGGCTCACCGAATGGCCGTGGGTCAGATGCCCGCCGTGCGGCAGCGACATGGCGAGAAGCGTCTCGCCGGGCCGGGCAAGCGCCATGAACGCGGCGAAGTTCGCCTGCGCGCCGGCATGCGCCTGGACGTTGGCGTGCTCCGCATTGAACAGCGCTTTGGCGCGATCGATCGCGAGCATCTCGACCCGGTCCACCACTTCGCACCCGCCGTAATACCGCTTGCCCGGATAGCCCTCGGCATACTTGTTGGTGAGCGGGGTGCCCATCGCGTCGATCACGGCGCGCGAGGCGAAGTTCTCGCTCGCGATGAGCTCGAGCCCGTCGCGCTGCCGCGTCAGCTCCTCGTCGACGAGGCGCGAGATCGCCGGATCGGCGGTCCTGAGGGGTGCCCCGTGATCAAGCATCCGGGCCGGTCTCCTCGATCTGAGCCACCCGCCGGGCGTGCCGTCCGCCGGCAAATGGAGTGGTGAGCCATTCCTTGAGTATGGCGACGCTCTCTTCCTCGCCGAGACAGCGCGCCGGAAGCACGAGCACGTTGGCGTCGTTGTGTTCCCGGGCCAGATGCGCCACCTCGGGTGCCCACACCACGGCCGCGCGAACTCCGTGGTGCCGGTTGGCGGCGTAACTCATCCCGAGCCCCGTCCCGCAGAGCAGTATCCCCCTCGCGTTCTCGCCCCGTGCAACCCGTTGCGCGACCAGGTGCGCAAATCCGGCATAATCCACCGAATCCGGGGTGTGGGTTCCCAGATCGAGGGGGTCGTAGCCGAGTTGTTTGAGTTCCGCGACCAGCCGCTCCTTCATGTCGAAGCCGGCATGATCGGCGGCGATGGGGATGGTTTCTGCCATGGTGATTAATCTAGTTCAAAAATGTGAACGGTGAACGGTCAACGGTCAACGGGAATGACCCCACAAGGAGATCATCTGGATGGGGCAGGTCCCGTTGACTGTTCACCGTTGACCGTTGACGCCTTTGTAGGTCTTCCTCAACCCCGACACCGCAGCGATCCGCTCCTCCGCCAGCCGGTCCGCGGCCTGGAACGACGGAATCCCGTCACGCCCGGCGATCGCGAATACCTTGAGGATCGCGTCGTAGATTTCTTTCGCCTTCCGCTTGGCCCGCTCCTCGGGCCAGCCCTCGAGCTCACCGTACACGTTGATGAGGCCGCCGGCATTGATGACGAAATCGGGCGCGTAGAGCATTCCCTTCCGCTCGAGCTCGATACCGTGCCGCTCCTCGGCGAGCTGATTGTTCGCTCCGCCCGCCACGATTTCCACTTTCAGCCGCTTCAAGGTGTCGTCGTTGATCGTGGCACCCAGCGCACAGGGGGCATAAATGTCGCCCGGCTGATCGTAGATGGCCTCCGGGGTCACCGCCGTGGCACCGAATTCGGTAACCACGCGCTTCTGCTTCTCGGCGTCGATATCGGTGACCACCAGGCGCGCACCTTCCTTATGCAGGTTGGCGCAGAGATAGTAGGCCACCTTCCCGGCGCCCTGGACCAGCACCGTCCGTCCCGACAGACTGTCGCTGCCCCACCGCTGCCGCGCGCACGCCTTCATCCCCATGTAGACGCCATAGCCGGTGACGGGCGACGGATCTCCCGAAAGGCCCTGGAGTCCGGCGGCGTGCCGGGTTTCGCTCCGCACGAATTCCATGTCGGCCGGCGAAGTCCCGATGTCTTCGGCGGTGATATAGCGGCCCCCGAGCGAGTCGACAAAACGGCCATGGGCGCGGAAGAGGCTCTCCCGGTCGGCTCGCTTGTTGTCGCCGAGGATCACCGCCTTGCCGCCGCCCAGGTTGAGCCCCGCGACCGCGGCCTTGTAGGTCATCCCGCGCGCCAGCCGGAGCGCATCGGTGAGCGCCTCCTCGGTTGTCGCGTAGTTCCAGAAGCGGGTGCCGCCGAGCGCGGGCCCGAGCGAGGTATCGTGGATGGCGATGATGCCCCGATACCCCGACGACGGCTCGTGGCAGAACACCACCTGCTCGTGGCCCATCTCCGCCATGCTACCGAGTACGTCCATAGTTCCTCTCGGAGTGGTCAGTGGTCAGGGGTCAGTGGTCAGGGAACGACCTCGCTGACCACTGACCCCTGGCCACTGACCACTCACCCGTAAGAGTAGAACCCGCGCCCGCTCTTCCGCCCCAGCTCTCCCGCCGCCACCATCCGGCGAAGCAGCGGGCAGGGACGATACTTCGGGTCGCCGAGTCCGGTATGCATCACCTCGAGAATCGCGAGACAGACATCCAGCCCGATGAAGTCCGCGAGCGCGAGGGGACCCATCGGGTGCGCCATCCCGAGCTTCATGACCGTATCGATCGCTTCGGCGGTCGCCACACCTTCCATCACCGCGAAGATCGCCTCGTTGATCATCGGCAGGAGAATCCGGTTTGCGACGAATCCGGGATAGTCGTTCACTTCGACCGGCGTCTTCCCGAGGGCGGTGGCGATCTCCAGCGTTCGCCGGGTGGTCGCGTCCGACGTCGCGTGTCCCCGGATGACCTCGACCAGCTGCATGACCGGCACCGGATTCATGAAATGCATCCCGATGACCTGGGCCGGTCTCCGCGTCTGTGCCGCGATGGCGGTGATGGAGATGGAGCTGGTGTTGCTCGCCAGGATCGCGCCGGGCGGGCAATGCTCATCGAGGGTCCGGAAAATCTGGAACTTGAGATCGGGCCGTTCCGTCGCGGCCTCGACCACCAGCTCCGCCCCCGACGCCGATTCCAGCGCCGTGCTCGTCGTGATCCGACCGAGCACCTGCGCCGGCACCTCCGCCCCGATGGAGCCCTTCTTGACCTGCCGCTCGAGGTTGGTCTTGATCGTCCCGAGCCCCCGCGTGAGCGCCGCCTCGGCGACGTCGATGAGGGTGACCTCCCACCCGTTCTGCGCGAAGACGTGGGCAATCCCGTTCCCCATCGTGCCCGAGCCGATCACCGCAGCCTTGCTCATAGCACGGCCTCCTTCGTCGTCCGTCGAGACAGGAAGCCCGCGCCGGCAAGGAGGCACAGCGCGGCGATCACGCCCCCCTCCGGTCCGAACGAGCCGCCGGTGAGCCACGCCGGGCCTTCGGTGAAATAATCCAGCCAGGGCATCGGGAGGGGCAACCCGCTGACCGGCGCGGCCAGTCCGGCCAGCGCGAGGTTCCAGCCGAGGTGGGCGCCGGTGGCGGTCCACAACCCCCCCGGTGTAAAGAACGCGAGGCCGAGGAAGACTCCCGCAATCGCGATGTTGGCGACAGCAAGCTCGGTGATCCCCGGGTTCGAGAGGTGGACCAGCCCGAAGAGGAGCGACAGACCCACGATCGCCGGAATGCGTCCGAAGGCGCGGGAGAGCACGATCAGCGGAACACCCCGGAACATCAGCTCTTCGGCCAGCGCCGCGGGAAGGAGCACGGCGCCGGTCACCACCACCGAGGCGAGCCAGCTCGAGACGGCGCCTCCGTCTTCGTGCCATGAGGCGCGGCCGGCCGCCACCGCTGCGACCATCGCGAGCGCGGCGAGCAGCGCGCCGATGCCGAAACCCCAGGCGAACCTGCGGAGTCCGGCGCGCGCCGGCCGCACACCGAAGTCATCCGCACCGAGGCGGAGTATGCGTCCGCCCACCATCCAGGTCATCGTGCCGAACACCGCCAGAAGCACGAAGGACTGCAGCGCCGCAAGCCAAAGCGCCCCGCCGGGAGAGGCGAGGCGCGGGGATCGCGAGATGAGCTGAAGGAGAGGGAGGGCCAGTGCCACCCCTCCCCCCAGAAACGCGAGCGACCAGCCCAGCGCCCGGCCCCGGCTGATCAAAGCGCCTCGACCGCCAGCGCGACTGCGTTTCCTCCGCCGAGGCACAGGGTGGCGAGTCCGGTCCGGCCCTTCCGGTCGCGCATGGCATAGAGAAGCGTCGTGAGTACCCTCGCCCCGCTCGCTCCGATCGGATGTCCCAGCGCGATGGCGCCGCCGTTCACGTTGACCCGATCCCAGTCCCAATGGAGCGCGCGCCCGTCGGCCAGCGCCTGCACCGCGAACGCTTCATTCGCTTCGATCAGGTCGTAATCGCCGATGCTGGTCCCCGACTTCTTCAGCAGGTTCTCCACCGCCTGAATCGGAGCGAAAAAGAGATCCTTGGGCTCTCCGCCTCCGGTGGCATAGGCGGTGATGCGCGCCAACGGCGCGATCCCGTGCGCCCGGGCGAACTCGAGCGACGACACGACCAGCGCGCTGGCACCGTCGTTGAGGCCCGGGGCATTCCCCGCGGTCACGCTCCCATCTTTCTGGAAGGCCGGCTTGAGCTTGCCGAGCAGTTCGACCGTCGTGTCCTTGCGCGGTCCCTCATCCTGCGCGAAGCGAGTCGGTCCGGCTTTGCCCGGCACCTCCACCGCGACGATTTCAGCCGCGAATCTTCCCGCCTCGATCGCGGCGACGGCCTTCTTGTGGCTCTGATAGGCGAATTCGTCCTGGTCCTTCCGCGAGACACCCGCCTTTTCGGCGGTGTACTCGGCGTAGCTCCCCATATGCACGGCACCGAAGGAATCCCAGAGCCCATCGTGGATCATCCCGTCCACCATCGTCTGGTTCCCGGCCTTGATACCGCTTCGCATGCCGTAGACGTAGTGCGGCGACGCGCTCATCGCCTCCATCCCGCCCGCGACCACGCACTGGGCGTCACCCGCCTTGATCGACTGGGCGGCGAGCATCACCGCCTTGAGGCCGGAGCCGCAGACCTTGTTGATGGTGACGGCGGGAATCGTCCCGGGGAGCCCGGCGTGGATCATCGCCTGGCGGCCGGAGGCCTGACCCGCACCGCCCTGCAACACGTGGCCCATGATCACATCGTCGATATCGGCGGCGCTGACTCGCGCGCGAGCCACCGCCTCTTTGATGACCAGCGCCCCCAGCTGAGGCGCCGCAAAGGATGCCAGCCCGCCCAGGTATCTCCCGATGGGAGTGCGGCAGGCGGAGAGAATGACCGGAGTCGTTGCGTCGGACACGTGTGGCTCGTTTGAAAGTTCGAACGTAAAAGTAATTGCTGTCGGTCTTCAGTCTTCAGTCTTC
>Ga0070707_100006903_pt1 | contig 10516 bp, 8 predicted proteins | sample KBSK5502metaG_FD_65468 | JGI IMG/M metagenome (GOLD analysis project Ga0070707, IMG submission 65468) | Corn, switchgrass and miscanthus rhizosphere microbial communities from Kellogg Biological Station, Michigan, USA - KBS K5-50-2 metaG | ecosystem: Host-associated > Plants > Roots >... | reverse complement strand
TTGTAGCTTTTACATCAATTGGTCAAGTGGAATATTTTGTCCAAGGTTGAACAATTTGGCTATTAGCTTTGGAATCATAACCCAGCTGATACAATAGCCATCTTAATGAGTGAATTAATGATCGCGCTTCTAGTATAGTACCAGGCCTTAGGTAATAGCTCCGGTCACTAGGTAACTGAATGGTGTACATGAACCCATTAACCTTAATAGGAATAAATTCAATACCTAGAAAAATCGTCTTTTATACCAGGAAAAATGATCCTCTTTTCAGATTTACATCCATCACACATTGTCATGCATTTTTGAGAGTATTAGGGCTGAATAAATTCGTTATTAGAGAACAATGTTCTAGTGCCTCCTAATAATGTGAGCAAGTGGTGTAAAATAACATAACGTAAATAAAAATACCTATCTATTGGTTATCCTCCATGCTCCTTCGTGATCCTAACTTCCCTTATCACCTCTTCTGAATAGCTTTTAATCTCATCCTCTTCAAGCAGTGGTTCTGTAAGTGGCTTATTCCAGAGGAGTTCGAAAAATGATTTGAATGAATCTACGCTAGCTCTACTATTTGAATACAAGCCAAAACCGATCGCTTCTATGAAGTTTTGAGTATCGGGTTCCTTTAGCTCTGCATTAAAATACTTCGAATTATCAGCTATGAACAAGCCGTAAGGGGAGCCTTCCCCACTATGAACTTTCAGCTCAGGAGCCTTTTCAGAGATCCCTTTTGTCATTTCATTTCATGAGATCCACTTTTATTATTTGGAGAGAAAAAGATATTCTTTATCATAGGCGGCAACGCCAGCAAAGCCGGTATTATAGATGCCCTATCTTGTTGATGAGATCGAACACCTCAAATCAGAATATCAAACCATGTTGCTGTCCTTGATGGAGACCGGAATTCTAACTCAAACGATGCACAAGAAGGTGAGACAAATATACCTGAAAACTTGGGTAACTTGACTAAAATATCGAATGAGATGAAAGAGGAGAGTGAGAATGAATAATATTATTGCAATAACCTTCTCTACGATTAGTATGCGACATTGCTATTATCGTCTAATCTTGCGTCTGCAACACGACACATACTATTGAAAGCCAGTTGCAGATTTGATACCTCTATGGTAAAAAGGGTTTACAGTTAAAAGCTGCAGCAAAGCGAGTTAATTCAAACTGGTCTTTTTCCACACCCAGAGAATGAATATATTTATTAGCAGTCCCTAACGATACTTCTAAAGCAGGCGCGCATCCATTGAACCCAGCCAAACCATTCATTTTCATTAAGCACTTTTCTTTCATGCGTGTCTTGCGCATGAGAGAATACATTGAGAACATCTAATGCATACACACGGTCAGGGGACAGTGATTGTACATTATTGATTACTCTTGCTAGCTCTGGACTAGAGTGGATATTGCGTAATGATAAATGATTTAGGGCAAGAAGAACAGCCAAAAAGTACATAAGTAGGCAAAAAGGTAAAGAAATTTCAAAGATTTACAACACAAAATGTATGCTACCACGTAAAGTTAACATCATAACGCCGGGTCAAAACTAGTTCTTAACCCACTTAGTTCCTAGTTTACATCACTCTTGCCTCTTGCAAAAGCTTAGGAACCATAGCATTTCTTGAGAGCAATTTCCAATAGCTAATAAATTGTTCTGCCAAATATGTAGCTAGCCCCACAAGTTATTCCCATTTCTTAAAATCGTATTTTGTTTGATCTAAACATGAGATGCAAATAATCAATATTTTTTTTGATAGCAACTTATTATTCTATTATTACCTTCAATTGGCTGCAAACCAATTGATACAGTTTACAGAAATTAAAAGAATTGTATTTTTGGGCTTTTTTTATTGTGCTAATCGTATTTTGGACACATGCTACCTCTTTTTCGAGTATCGCTGCAAAAGGACAACAACAAAATTCAACTAAATTCAATTTAAGAATTACTTACCCTCCACCACTCCAGCAAGTTCCAATTGGTAACAGTCTCACAATATTTGGCACATCGAGTTATAATACAACTAAAGATTGCACAGTTTATGCAAATTCAAATGATTTGAAGTTTCAAAAAGTTACAGCTGTAGGACCTTCCGGAAATAATAATTATTCTAGTTGGATTTTTACTTATGCTAAGAACTATCATCCTATTAAAACAGGAATAAACAAAATAACTGCTAAAATCTCTTGTAAAGCTAATCCTAATAATTTGACTGAATATTATGTTAGCAACGTGACAGGAATAATAGAGCCAAACAACATAAATGGTTTTAACAACATAAATCACCAAGGTAACAGCATCTTAGAATCAACAATACATAATAATCTTAACAACAACAATGGCAATGCTTTAGCAGGTTCCAACAATAATGGAAAGATCTCTAATTCACCATTTTGGTTTCCAAATCTTTTTCATAACGATGCGAGTACTAACAATAACAACAATACAAATATTAATTCTAACCCAAAATCAATACAGTCACTACAAGAATCTGGTAAGGTACTTGGTATTTCCACCAGAGTCGCCAAAAACCCGATAGCTTGGGGTAATGATCAAACTATCGAAATATCAGTATTTGATCGAAACTCGAACCAGCCAATATCTGACGCCATCGTAACGGGAAGTATAGTAACTTTTCCAACACTAAAAACTGGATTGACAAAAGAATTTATGTTAGTTACAGATAACTCGGGTACTGCCTCATATTCGTGGCTAATAGCAGACAATAATACAAAATCTAGTGTATATAATTTGATAATACATGTAACTGCATCTGGCTATAACCCAACTTCAGCTCTAACCAAATTTACAGTGATGCCGGTTGTAATAAGTAAACAGAATATGCAAAACAAGACTAGTGATAATATTCATAACAAAAATAGTCCAGCAATATCTACTCTACATACATAATCTTATTCTACGTTTCCTTAGCCCTGACCTGTGTAAGTATGCTGTGTTTGGGTTCTATTATCCCTTACTCACTATTCATCGATATCGCTATGAATTGATATCGTTTCATCCTAAACATGCAAAGCGGGATAAATATAACCCAACATAAATTTCAAAAACAGCTGAGCGAATCCCAAAGATGGAACACTTCAAACATACGAGAGCGTTAATGTAAACTTTTTTTAGTAATTTTTGATCTCACTTTATTGCTTACCTCTTTTAGTGTTTTTAACGTCGTTGGTGCTGTCTCAGCTACCTCTCTTGTTGCAACCTTAAGTGTGTGTATTGTATCTAGTGTTGCAATGGCTGTTTCTTCTACAGCATCGGCAGTATCTTTGATAATCCCACGTTCAGTTAGATTTTTTACAGTATCATTAATTTCGTTTGCAGTATCACGTATAGCTCTGGTTGCTCGTCCTATCTCTTCCATTGCACCAATGTGATGTAGTGTTAGAATTAACTCTCTTATACTCGAGGATGCTTCAACAATATCCCTAGCCACATCTTTTATGGTTTCTGTAGTTTGCTCAGTAGTCTCAGATGTAGATGTAATTGCATGATCTCGTATTCTTACTGAATTATCATCAAGTGAGGAAGATGATGAGGACATTTTTTATCAGTATTCTACACGAAACAAATATCAATTTTAATCTTTGTACCGCGATACAGAATATCTTTTTTGGCGATCCATCCTTTTCCTTACTGTTATTCTAAAGTTTGATAATAATAAATGAGTGAAAAGTTAAATTAGTATCTACCTGTATGAAAAGATTGTAAGTGGGTTCACTCACCAAAAATACTATACTCTGGCAGTAGTACTCTGACCAAAAATACTAACTCAGATCTGCTTCATCAGCTCGTGGAGTATTTGGTGATACATCAGTGGAGCTTGCCATTCCAAAACCTTCTGTCTCTCCGAAACAATCATTACACATCCAAACACTATTTACATAATGACCTACCTTTACTTGACCAGCTTTCTCTACTTCTGGTTCCAATGAGTCAGCCACATTAGCACCACATTTTACGCATACGGGTAATAGATCAACCAATACAAAGGATAAACTGACGCTCTACTTCTTTAATTTATCTGTACATAAATCATAATTCGCATAACCAAAAACATGTTCCACGTTGCTTGAGATAGGTAGTGTCCCAGTTCCAGCCCCAGAGATAAAGAGAATAATATCAAAAAGAAAATTATATAATTTTTGTTTATTGACTGATCGTCGCTGTCTTGCCCAGGAATTCTTCATAGGCGATTTATCGGACTAGTCATGCAGTTCAAGCCGATTCTTTAAATCTTTGAATCTGTTTCTAATCGTCACTTCTGTTATCTGCGCTGCGTTAGCGAGGTCAACCTGTGTTTTTTGTTCACCAGTCTTTATACAAGAAGCATAGAGGACGGTTGCTGCAAGGCCCATTGGATCCTTCCCAGCAGATATGCCATTTTTAATAACATCATTCATGAGGTTCATTGCTTGGTGCTTTGTCTTTTCGCTTATGTTGGCTATGTTTGCGACTCTTGCAATGCATTTTGTGGTATCAATGGTTGGAAGTTCAAGCTGAAGCTCAACTATTAGCTCTCTGTAGCATTTAGCGATAGGTTTCCGTTTGATATTACTAATTGTTGCTAAGTCATCTAGTGTTCGTGGTACTTCCATTTGTCTGCATGCGATATATATTGCAGCCGCCAAAACGGCCTGACTTGACCTACCACGCATCATTCCTCTTTGCCGAGCCTTCCTGTAGATGTAAGCAGTCTTTTCAATTATTGCATCCGATAATCCAAGTTTATCTTTTAAGCTATCTAGCTCATTAAATGCAAGTCTAAGAGTCCGATCGGTACTGCTATGGACCTGTGTTCTAAAATCCCAAGTTCTTAGTCTATGCATTGTAGAAAGCATAGACGGCTCAATTTTATTTTTAGTTGCATCTACGTTTTCCTTTCCAATAACAGTAGCTAATCCCATATCATGATGACTGAGAGATGATGGAGGCCCGGTTCTCGCTCTTCCTTCAGTCTCGTCGATAGCAAATGTACGCCACTCTCGTCTCCTTTCTAACATCTTATCTGAAACCACCATGCCACATCTACTACAGATAATCTCTCCTGATTTAGGATCTGTTATTATTGCATTGTCTCTTTTACATGAAGGACAGACCGTAGAGGTTTCCAATGTAGAATTTAGATTATCGTCATCCATCTTTTGATTTGTTTACCAATTTGTTTACCAATATCTTATTCGAAGAAATTATAACCATGTTATTCATAGATAATATATGTAGCATAAGATAAAAAGATACTAGAGTATTTTTTATAAGTGATAAACAAAATAATCTAAAAAATCTTTGAAATGGTTCCATAAAATTAATTCTTTGATATATAGAGTACTGGTATGCTAAAATACTCACTTATTTATCACTCGAAAGAAAAGGTGAAGAAAAGGTGAAGATGTAGGCTGCTTTATAGATCATTTAATTGAGTTTTATGAACAGAATTTGATCAAGTTTCCATCAAAGGAGAAATATATTAGGAAAATGCCATATACGTTACACTTACTTCAAGAACCATTTGATATAGAAATATTAAATGATGATATAGAAACAGAGATTTAATATTAGAAAAACTATAGGAACTTCAGTTTTTCTGTTTTCCATGATGTGGTTGCTGTAATGTTGGAAGGAAACTGTAGTGCCTATCTCACATTCCAATGACAGGCAATTTTCTCACCGGAACTTTGTTAGTCTGTATTAGTTTTGTCAATAGATAAGCATAACGCGGGCCCCCTCCTCCATGTTGATCTTTAATTTTGAAAAGGCTTTCCTGCAGTTCTATTCCGGGCCTACCGCCCTGTATATTGATCGTAACCTTGTCGCCATATCTATTTTGTACTTTGGCTGTAACATAACTCCGTCCAATTTCAAATCATTCAGTGTTCAATTATATCCATCTCTTAAAATTCGTAAACACACACTGCGTGGATATTTTTATCGTCTTGTGACAGATCTAAACATGAGATGCAAATAATCAATATTTTTTTCGATAGCAACTTATTATTCTATTATTATTTTCTATTAACTGCAAAATCCCTATTGATACAATTTACAGGAGTAAAAAGAATTGTATTCTTGGCTTTCTTTATTGTGCTAATTGTATTCTTGACTCATGCTATTTCTTATTCGAGTTTCGCGGCATTGGGGCAACAGGTATCGTCTAAAGTCAATGTAAGAATTACATACCCTCCACCACTCCAACAAGTTCCAATTGGTAACAGTCTCACAATATTCGGCACCTCGAAATATAATACAAGTAACGATTGCACTGTTTATGCAAATTCAAATGACTTGAAGTTTCAAAAAGTTACAGCGGTAGGACCATCTGGAAATAATAACTATTCAAGTTGGATTTTTACTTCTGCTAAGAACTATCATCCTATTAAAACAGGAATAAACAAAATAACTGCTAAAATATCTTGTAAAGCTAATCCTAATAATTTGACTGCATATTATATTAGCAATGTGACAGGAATAATAGTGCGAAACAACATCAATAGTTTTAACAATATGAATCAGCAAAGCAATAGCTTGTTAGAATCAAAGATACATAATAATCTTAACAACAACAATAATGGTAATGCTATAGCTAGTTCGAACAATAATGGAAAGATGTCTAATTCTCCATTTTGGTTTCCAAATCTTTTTCATAACGATGTAAGAAATGGCAATGACAACAATACCAAGGATAATTCTAATTCAAAAACAATACAGTCACTACAAGAATCTGGTAAGGTACTTGGTATTTCCATCAGAGTTGCCAAAAACCCGATAGCATGGGGTAATGAACAAACTATCAAGATATCAGTATTTGATCCAAACTCGAATCAGCCAGTATCTAATGCCATCGTAACAGGGAGTATACTAACTTTTCCAACACTAAAAACTGGACTGACAAAAGAATTTATGTTAGTTACAAACTCAGGTACTGCTTCATATTCGTGGTTAATAGCAGACAATAATACAAAATCTAGTGTATATAGTTTGATAATACATGTGTCTGCACCTGGCTATAATCCAACTTCAGCTCTAACCAAATTTACCGTGATGCCGGTTGTGTTAAGTAACCAGAATAATATTCAAAACAAGACTAGTAACAATATTCATAATAATAAAAATACTCCAGCAATATCTACTCTGCATACTTGATCATTGTACCAGTGACATGGGTCACGCATCATGCTTAGCTAATTAGTTTAGTGCTCATACCCGGATAATCATTGCCATTAATGGCAGCAATGGAACACAAACCTGCGGAAGAGAGGGAGGGGCATTGTCTGTCTGTTCTATGTATGATATACTGATGCAACTATTTCTTTGTGTTTCGTCTAGTTGTCTTCGTCTTCTTTTTTCCTGTCCTCGGGTCTATCCCTTGCTTACGTTCTACTGATGCAACATAGGCATTCGCTCTTTCTTTTGATATACCCTTCTTTTTCTGAATTGCTGCAGATGCATCTGGGGCAGAAGCATCTCTCAGAGGTGTTATCTCATGCTGTGTCCTAGATGTAATTCTAATGAAACGGAAGCCATTGCATATGTTGGAGATAATTACTATCTCAGATGCAAATATTGTTGGTACGAATGGACTGAAAGCCGGTGTGAAAGTATGACAAGAGAAGATAAACCATCACCTAAGTAATGGAACACATTACCTTTAGACAACCATCAATTTGTCCACTTGAATAAACAGCCTAATTTACCGTAAACTATGAATTCATAGCTTATCATCCTTTACTAACAGAACTTGATGGAGAAGTCGTATTTGTATTCAATGAATTTTATTTGCTTCTGCAAAGACTAATTTAAAACAACTGAAGATTCAGATTCAATCATCAATTCTATCGATAAACCTTTGGCAACCGCAGACTTTAGAATTAAAGTGCTTCTATGCACAGCGTGGTTGATGGTGTTCTTTTTATCTTGGGTCTAAGACGAAGTGAGCATAAAAGATAGCTGATTTCTCATAAACGCGGCTAAGAACAGTAGTAATACTTGTGGAAGCACATATCATGTATGTGGAAATCAAAGATCAAATCTAACATCTACATCATCGGAATGGTAGTAGGGTTAGTCTTAATCAGTACATTATTTGTATTGCCGCTACATGAAAGCTGGTAGATTTGGCATCAGGCTGGATTTAACCCCCTACCAATTTTATTTACGCTTGGCCAATTAACAAAGATTGGACAATATTCTGTCCTATTATGCAGCTGCGTAAACCAGTTGGTGATACCGTAACTTGTTGAGTCTAGGCTCATGCACACCCTCACTAACTGATAATAGAGGTAAAAAGAGGTGCAGTAACGAGTCTGCCCTGTCTCAGTTCGTTAATTACCTCCAGACAGATATTATGTCGCAGTATATTGCACTGTCACGTAGAACTGGGTGTACAAATAGTCCTTGCAATAACCACGAAGAGAACGATAGACCAAATAACAACGAGTCAATATGTGCAGCGTTATGTCCAAAGTTAGTTAGTTAACTACTTCCCAATAGATATTATGTTGCAGTCTATTGCAGTATTACCTAGAACTAATAACCAAATAGTCTATGCGAGTAAGCATACTCAGCTGAGTTAAGACTTGTGCTAAGACTTGTACAAAGGTGTTCAAGTTTTATCTCCTCTCTCTGTAGAAAAATTAACTATTCCTCTCGCCGCTATGTTTCGTTCATTTCTTTCTTTATAATTTTTGCTTGCATTCTGACTGAAGGTTGGTCTTCATGTTTTTCTAAAACATGACTAATGTATTCTTCATAGCTCAGAAATTCTGAGTTACAAGAAGGGCATTACGACCACGTATTTAGGCATATGACTTCTATACTATACTAGTGAATGTATGCCTCTTAAGAATGCGTATAGCATGTCCCTGATACCTTCTCTTAATGATTATATGGCATCATATGACATGTTTTTGTTTAGTTAGACTTCGGAATGACATTGAGTTTTACCTACGGTTAGAAACGAAAGAAAGAATTCCTTTGTATTCGTCTTCCGTACTGTTAGAAGGATCAATTACAGTATCACTAACAGAACAATCAGTGTCATTTGACTTATGCTTGCTTGTATTCTGTACGTAAGGAGGATAATTACCGATGTACTTCTTTCCCTCCGAGCACGTCATTTCTATTAATCTGCATATATGAAAGTAAGACCATAACGCATCGGCAACAATAAGGACTCGTCTCTGTATGGTGATCATTCCTTTCAATCAAATCTGGCTTGAATTTAGGGCCCTATCTTGTGATTCATGTGGCAAAGTGAAGAAAAATGTAGCACCATTTTCATCTTTGTTATTGTCAGCTCCTATCATGCCACCATGGGCTTCAATTATACTTCTTGATATGAAAAGACCAAGCCCAGTACCTCTTGTTGTAATAGATTTCGTAGCAAATTTTGTAAATAGCCTAGGTATTATTTCAGGGTCTATACCGATGCCTGTATCTCTTATACTAACAAAGACTTCGTTGTTCTTCTTTTCTGCAGCTATCGTTATCATACCTTCATTTGTGAATTTAATAGCATTGCTCAGAAGATTCAAAATTACTTGAGTGATCCTACCTTTGTCTGCTTCAATAAAGATAGCTTCCTCGGAGTCTATTAATTGGAATTTTAGTTTATCATCTTTATTTTCCTTAGCAATCTGATTTTTGGAATCTGCAATTGTATTTAGTATCACCTGATTGAGATTGAATAATTCTTTTTTCAGACCTAGTGATTTAGTTTCGATTTTTGTAACATCTAAAATATCTTCTGTAAGTCTCTGCAATCTCTTTGCATTTCTGATAGTAATATCTAGGAGTTCGCGTTGCTTAACATCTATTATTTGAGATCGAAGAAGTTCTGTCAAGCCAAGTATAGGTTGTATAGGTGTACGCAATTCATGAGCTGCGATATTGATAAACTCTTTCTGCATTATATCGTGCATTTTTAACTGCTCATGTGCTTTTTTGATGTCTTCATATAATTCTGTCTGTTTCCACAAATTCTCAAAAATCGCAACATGAGATAACACACCTGCTTTGCTATTAGAATAAGTGGATAATCCTATTGCTTCATCAAAAGTTGTTTTCGAATCATCCCTTAATTCCATTACTAATGATTCTTTTCTATCAACTACTAGGATTGTGACCCTAGTTCCAGACATTTGCTCAATATATCGAATATCTATATTATGATTATAGATTCTGTGTTCTTCTTTTCCTGGGCCTTCTTCTTTAAGCTTGAGTCGGTTTTCGACTGCTTCGATGTAAGGGACCAATATTCTTACCTTTACATTTCGCTTCTTAGCTGCTTCTACTGCTAATGGTATTGCTCCAATTTTATCTTGACGAATAAATGCGCTGCTTGTTGGAAATATAAACAATATCTCTTCTCTAGCATTTCTAACAAGCTCCAAATATACAATACGAGCCCTACTTGATCGTGGAATGACTTCAATCTCAGCTAAATCAACCCCCTCTTCAACATCTTTGATTCTTTGTATTGCATCAATTCCATTTTTC
>Ga0070707_100006902_pt1 | contig 10516 bp, 6 predicted proteins | sample KBSK5502metaG_FD_65468 | JGI IMG/M metagenome (GOLD analysis project Ga0070707, IMG submission 65468) | Corn, switchgrass and miscanthus rhizosphere microbial communities from Kellogg Biological Station, Michigan, USA - KBS K5-50-2 metaG | ecosystem: Host-associated > Plants > Roots >... | reverse complement strand
ATCGCGGGCAGCGCCTTCGGGAGCCGTCAGGTGCTCTACGAGCGCTTCTTCGCCAGCGACCCCCTCACGCGCGCTCGCTTCCTCAACACCATCTACCCCAAGGGCGAAGTGATCGACCGCGTGTCGAATTTCCTCCGGCGCTCCGACGAAGCGTCCTAGACGATGTGGCCCGGCGGCCTGGCGCTCGGCGAATGGCGGGAGACGCACGACACCCTGCACATGTGGATGCAGATGGTCGGCAAGACGCGCCTGGTCCTCGCTCCTCGGCAGAACCACTGGTGGAACGTCCCCCTCTACCTGACGGCGCGGGGGCTGACCACGTCCCCGATGCCGTACGAGACCCGCGTGTTCGAGATCGCCTTCGACTTCCTCGACCACCGGCTCGTGGTGTCGACGAGCGAGGGCGTGACGCGAGACCTCCCCCTGCGATCACAAGCGGTCGCCGACTTCTATCGGCAATACCGGGATCTTCTTGCCGGCCTCGGCATCTCCGTGAAGCTGTGGCCGGTGCCGGTGGAAGCGGACCACACCATTCCGTTTCCCGACGATCGCGTTCATGCCACGTACGACGCGGCCCAGGTGAGTCGCTTCTTCCAGATGTTGTTGCAGGCGGACCGGACCCTGAAGCGCTTCCAGGGACGCTTCCTCGGCAAGTCGAGCCCGGTCCATTTCTTCTGGGGCGTCCTCGACCTGGCGCTGACGCGCTTCAACGGCCGGCGAGCGCCCGAGCCCAAGGCCTCGGAGTGGTGGGTCATCCGCGAGGCGGCCTCCCACGAGGAGATCAGCTTCGGATTCTGGCCGGGCAGCGGCGTCGTCCAGGAGCCGGCGTTCTACGCCTACGTGCGGCCGGAGCCGGCGGGCATCGCGGCCGCCGCCTCGATTCGACCCGGGACCGCGTACTACAGCCGGGAGCTCGCCAACTTCATCCTGCCGTACGAGGCGGCACGCGCCACGCCCTCGCCGGACTCAGCCGTCCTGGACTTCTGTCAGAGCACCTACGACGTCGCGGCCGATCTCGCTGGCTGGGATCGCGCGGCGCTCGACCGGCCTCCGGGGGAATGGCCCTGAATCAATGCATCACGCCGCCGCCGGTGACGTTGATCGACTGCCCGGTGATGTAGTCGGCGGCGTCCCCGGCCAGGAACGCGGCGACCTCCGCGACGTCGTCCGGCCGCGCGACACGCCCGACCGGCGTCGTCGCGCCGATCTCCTTGATACGCTGCTCGCGCTGGTGCAGGTCCACCGTGCCGTCGGGCTGCAGGCCGAGGTGGTCGAGACGCTCGGTCTCCACCGCGCTGGGGCAGATCGCATTCACGGTGATGCCGGCCGGCGCCAGCTCCTGGGCGAGTGACTGCGTGAAGCCGATGATCCCGAACTTCGACGCGCAGTAGGCCGCGCGGCGCGCGCCGCCCTTCTTGCCCCACTGCGACGACATGCTGATGATGCGCCCGCGCACGGCGCGCTCGAGCATCGTGCGCGCGACCGCCTGCGAGCACAGGAACGTCCCCTTGAGGTTCGTGTCGAGCACGGTGTCCCAGGCGTTCTCGGCGAGATCGACGACGAGCGTGCGGTCGAGGCTCCCGGGGGCGCCCGCGTTGTTGACGAGGATGTCGATCCGTCCGAACTCCGCGATGGCCCGGGCCACGACGGCCGCGATCTCGGGCGCCGACCGCACGTCGGCCAGCGCGGTGACGGCCCGGCGCCCCCGCTCGCGGACTTCCTCCGCCACCGCCTCGATGCCGCCCCAGCCGCCCGCGGGCGTCGCCCCGACCCGCAGCCCCGTGGCCGCCACATCGACCAGGACCAGGTCAGCGCCCTCGTCAGCGAACCGTCGAGCGATCGCTCGGCCGAGCCCGTGCTCCCCGCCCGCGCCCGTGATCATCGCGATCTTGCCGTCGAGCCGTGCCATGGTGTGTGCCTCCTCGCGTTGAGCTTCTTTCGGCGCGTCGTTACAATGCCTCCACCGAACACGAACGATGACCGCTCGTATCGCGTGGACGTACGAGAATTACGCGGCCTTGCCGGACGATGGCAAGCGCTACGAGGTCCACGCGGGAGAGCTGGTCATGACGCCGGCCCCGGGATCCGACCACCAGGTCGTTCTGATGCGACTGCTTCAGGTCCTCGCTCGTCATGTGGAGGCGCACGACCTCGGCCTCGTCCTTCCCGCGCCGCTCGATGTCATCCTCAGTGAAGATCCTCGTGAGACGACCGTCGTCGAGCCGGACATCGTCTATCTCGCCGTCGATCGACTGCCCACGCTGCGGCGGCGCGGCGTGGTCGGTTCGCCGACCCTGGTCGTCGAGATTCTTTCTCCCGGCACGGCCGCCACCGACCGCGGCACGAAGCGGAGCCTCTACGCGCGCTATGGCGTGCCTCATTACTGGATCGTCGACCTCGACAACCGCGCCCTCGAATCGTACGTTCTGCGCGGCGCGGAGTATCACTCCGCGGTGCGCGCGTCAGGCGCGTCGCCCATCGATGTCCCGCCGTTCGTTGGTCTCGGTCTCGTGCCGACTTCGCTGTGGCCGCCGTTCCCGATCCTGCCGTAAGGGCTCACCGTCTCTCGTCATCGCGAGAGTGGCAGCGTGAAGGTGAACGTCGAGCCGACGCCGACCTCGCTCTTCACCCGGATCCGCCCGCCGTGGAGCTCGATGAACTTCCGTGACAGCGCCAGCCCGAGGCCGGTGCCCTCGACCTTCTTCGACGCCGTCCCCACCTGACGGAACTCCTCGAACACCGCCTCCTGATCTTCCGGCGCGATGCCCACCCCGGTGTCCGCGACGGAGACCTCCAGCATGGTGTCGTTCACGGCCGCGCGGACGTCGACGCGGCCACCCTCCGGCGTGAACTTGATCGCGTTGGACAGGAGGTTCAGGAGCACCTGCTTGACCTTGCGCTCGTCGGCGCGGATCGTGCCCACGCGCTCGTCGATCACGCGCCCGAGCGCGATGCCGCGGCGGCCCGCGCGCTCGCGCACGAGGGTCAGCGCGTTGTCGACGGCCCCGCGCACGTCGAAGTCCTCGAGCTCCAGCTCCATCCGACCGGCCTCGATCTTGGACAGATCGAGGATGTCGTTGATGAGGGAGAGGAGATGGCGGCCGGACTCGAGGATGTCGCGCAGGTACTCCGCCTGCTTGTCGTTGATCTCGCCGAACATGCCCTCGGCGAGGACCTCCGAGAAGCCGAGGATGGCATTCATCGGCGTCCGCAGCTCGTGCGACATGTTGGCGAGGAACTCGCTCTTGTGCTGGCTCGCCACCTCCAACTGGCGGCCCTTGTCCTCGATCTCCAGGAACAGGCGGGCGTTCTGGATGGCCAGGGCCGACTGGGTGGCGAGCGTGCTGAGGAGCCGCACGGTCTCCGGCTCGAACTCGCCGGGGGTCTTGCGGGTGACGGCCAGGACGCCGATGACCTCGTCCTCGCTCAAGAGGGGCACGCCGAGCAGCGCGCGATGGCCGGCCTCGACGAGTGGCCGCCGGATGGGGCTCTCGTAGGCGCCCTCGACCGTGATGTCGTCGATCTGGACCGGCTCCCGCCGCTCGACCACCCGGGTCGTCACGCCCTGTCCCTTGCGCATCACGGTCACACGCCCCAGCGCCTGGAGTACCGCGGCATCGGCCGCGTCGGCGTAGTGGCTCACCCGCAGCCGGAACTCCTCGCGCGGTTCGTCGTACTCCCAGATCGTGCAGCCGGCCGTCCCCGTGAGCTGATTCGCGCGGGTCACGATGGTCTGGAGCACGGTCTCGAGATCGAGGGTCGAGCTGAGGGCGCGGCCGACGTCGCCGAGGGCCGTCAGCTCGTCCACCGAGCGCGTGAGCTCGGCGGTGCGCGCCTGCAGCTCGTTGAACAGGCGCACGTTCTCGATGGCGATCACCGCCTGATCGCCGAAGGTCCGGAGGAGCTTCATCTCATCCTCGGTGAAGGGGCCCGGCTCTTGACGCGAGACGTTGATGAACCCGATCGGCGCTCCATCTCGCAGCAGCGGCAGTTGCAGAATGCTCCGATATCCTCGCACTCGCGCTATCTCCTTCGCCCGCTCTCTGATTCTCGGATCACTCTCGGTATCGGCAAAGACGAGCGGCTCCTTCTGGCGGAGAGCTTGCGCGAGCAGGGGTGCATCGCTCAGACGCATCGGATAGAAATTGCGCAGGGCTTCGTCGCCCGCGGGAGCGGTGCTGCTCGACGCATCGAGATACAGCTCGTCGCCAACGAGACGGGTGAGAGCCGCGGAGTGACCACCGAGGAGGCGCCGTGCGTTCTGCACTATCGTCTCGAAAACTGGTCGGGTTTCGGTTGGCGATGTCGAGATCACCCTCAGTATGTCACTCGTCGCCGTCTGCTGGTCGAGCGCCGTCGTCAGGTCACGATTCTTCGCCTCGAGCTCCTTGAACAGCCGGACGTTCTCGATCGCGATCACGGCCTGATCCGCGAAGGTGCGGAGGAGCGCGATCTGCTTGTCGGAGAGCGGCCGCACCTCGTAGCGCATGACGCTGATGGCGCCGAGGGCGACGCCTTCGCGGAGCAGGGGCACGGCGAGGTTCGTGCGCTGACCGTGCTGTCGCTGAATTTCCCGGCCGAGCGGGTATTCCTCCTCGCTGACCGTCGCGAGGTCGTGCACGTGCACGATGGTGCGGTCGAGCACGGCGCGACCGACCACTGATCCTCGGAGGAGCGGATAGGCGTAATCGGACGGTAGCACACTGGTGCGCGAGCCGACCCGAGCCGCCAGTCGCAGAACGTCGCCGTCGGCGAGCAGGATGACGACGTCGGGCACGTCGCACAGCCGTGATGCGTTCTGCGCGACGGCGTCGAGCACGGGCTGGATATTGGTTGGCGAGCTGCTGATGACGCGCAGGATCTCGCTGGTGGCCGTCTGCTGCTCGAGCGTCTCGGTCAGATCGCGGTTGCGCGCCTGCAGCTCCGTGAACAGCCGCACGTTCTCGATGGCGATCACGGCCTGGTCGGCGAAGGTCTTGACCAGCTCGACGTGGGCGCCGGTGAATCGTCGGACCTCGCGGCGATAGATGGCGATCGAGCCTACGAGATGTCCATCCTTGACGAGAGGCACACCGAGCAGCGTCCGCATGCCTTCCTGGTCCGCGGTCATGACCCAAAGCTCATCGCCCCGCCGGTACGGCTCGGTGTCCCGGACATCGTCGAACTGGCCGATGCGCCAAGGACCGCTTTCCCGGAAGAACGGCCGGCCGAAGCGCCACGGCCGCCCCGTGATACGAGCGAGAAAATCGGGCCGCGCGCCATGACCCGCCGCCAGCCGGAACTGCTCGCCACGCTCGTGAAGCCACAGCAGCGCCAACTGACCTTCACACAGCTTGGCCGCGTGTTCGAGGATGGTGTCGAACACCGGCTGCAGATCGAACGTCGAGCGACTGATCACCTTGAGGACCTCGCTCGTCGCCGTCTGCTGCTCGCGGGCCTCGCCCAGCTCACGGGCCAGCGCGGCGATGCGCGCGAGCAGGTCGGCCTTCGTCGGCGATCCGCTGGGCTTGGCGGATCGGGGCGAACGCCGCTTCATCTCGCTCCTGCCGCCTGGAATCGCTCGGGTCGGAACGGCGCCAGGGCCGCGTTCGGGCTTCCGCCGACGATCTCGCCAGCGATCAGATGGCCGAGGAGCGGACCGAGCGTCACCCCGCTGTGCGTGGCCAGCACCCACGCGTTGGTGAAGTGCGGGATGCGGCCGGCGATCGTCTGACCGTCGCCCGGCATCGGTCGCACGCCGATCCGGCTGTCGACCAGCCGGACCCTTTGCGCCGGGGGGAACACGCGGCCGACGCGCTCGAGCAGCGTGACGGCGACGGCCGAGGCGGTCTCGGGCGGGCTCGTGTCGGTCACAAGTCGGTCGAGGTCGGTCGCGCCCAGGAGCAGCCCGCCGCTCGCATCGGGACGGAGGTGGATCCCGGGCGCATGGACGACGCGACCGAGCGGCTCCGTGGGAGGCGACGTCACGGCGAGGAGTCCGGGCACACGGTCGACGGGAATCGTGACACCGAGCGAAGCCAGGAAGGCCTGGGTCGCGGGGCCGACGCAGCTGAGGATGGACCCCGCGACGATCTCTCCGTCGTCGACGACCAGCGCCTCGATCCGATCGCCGCCCACGCGCAGCGACCGTACGCGCGTTGCCTGGCGAATCTCCGCGCCGCCCTGCGCCGCCGCCGCCAGCAGACGCCCGATCGCCCGTGGGACGTCGAGCCAGCCGTCAGCAGCGTAGAACGCGACGTCGGCCACATGAGCGGGAACATTCAGCCCCGGCTCCATGTGCCGGGCGTGTTCGGCGCCGATCCATTCGGCCGGATAACCACGGCTCGTGAGCCGCTCGATCCGGGCGCGTAGCTCGCGCTCGTCGTCGCCGCCGTCGGCCCATTCCAGCGATCCGCCCTCGTGATAGCCGGCATCGTCGCCCAGCTCGCGCGCCAGCTGACGATGCATGGCCAGGCCCGCCGCATTCAACCGATGGTAGACCTCGGGCTCCTTGCGGACCGCGTTGACCCACGCGAACGACGTCCGGCTCGTTCCGGCGCCCGGGGCGTCGGCGTCGACAGCCACCACGCGAGCCCCCGCGCGCACGAGGGCGTAGATTGCCGACGCCCCCACGATCCCCACGCCAATGACGGCCACGTCGTAACGCTTCATCGCCACCTCGTCCAGTGCGGTAGGCGCATTATAGGAGAAGACATGAAGCCCGCCGCCGTGGCGTTGACCGGCCTCACCGCGCTCGCGGTGGCGATCGGCATCGGGCGCTTCGCCTTCACGCCGATCCTGCCCATGATGCAGGAGGATGCGGGGGTGTCGGTTGCCGCCGGCGGATGGCTCGCCGCGGCCAACTACGTCGGGTATCTCCTCGGCGCCCTGTCGATCGTGTGGCTACGGATCCCCGCGGCCACCGCCATCCGCGTCGGCCTGCTCACCATCGGCGTCGTGACGATCGGCATGGGGCTGGTCGGCGGCTTCGTCTCCTGGGCCGCCCTGCGCGCCATCGCCGGCGTCGCGAGCGCCTGGGTGCTCATCAACGCCTCGGCGTGGTGTCTCGAGCGGCTTGCGCCGGTGCGCAGCCCGCTGCTGAACGGCACGGTGTTCGCGGGTGTCGGCGTCGGGATCGCGCTGACGGGCGCGGTGTGTCTCGGCCTCATGTCCGTGCACGCGAGCGCCGCGGGAGCCTGGATCGTGATCGGAGCCATCGCTCTCGTCCTGGCCGCGGGCCTCTGGGGCGCGTTCGGGGTGGGGGATCGCCAGCCGTCGCGCGACGCCGCCGCGCATCGCCGGCGCCGCGCGTGGGGGCGCGGGTGGACGCGACTCGTCCTCTGCTACGGGGCGTTCGGCTTCGGCTACATCATTCCCGCGACGTTTCTTCCCCTCATGGCCAAGCAGGCGATCCGGAGCCCGTCCGTCTTCGGCTGGTCGTGGCCGGTGTTCGGGGCGGCGGCGGCCGTGTCGGCCGTCGCCCTGGGCCTCCTGCCCAGTACGACGAATCGCCGCGCGTGGATCGTGGGCCACCTCCTCATGGCCTGCGGCATCGCGCTGCCGGCGATCTGGCCGGGCATCCTCGCCATCATGGTCGCCGCGCTCACCGTCGGCGGCACGTTCATGGTGATCACGATGGTCGGCCTGCAGGAAGCGCGCGAAGCGGGCGGCGCCCACGCCACCCGGCTCATGGCCGCGATCACTGCCGCCTTCGGCCTCGGGCAGATCCTCGGCCCGCTGCTCGTCAGCTCGCTGGCCGGCCATGGCCGCGGATTCTCGCCGGCGCTGCTGATCTCGGCGTCCGTGCTCGTCATCAGCGCCTACGCCCTGGCCCGCGCCGAGGGGTGACCTGGGAAAAGTTTTGCCTACCCGCGCACGCCAACGCGACCGCAGCCGGCGATGGCTGCTATCATCGAACGACGGCCGGATCGCATGCGTGGCGTACAACCCCTGACAATTCGCTCCCATCTCGTGACCCTCGTGGTGGTCGCGCTGGTGCCCATCCTCGCCTTCGCGGTCATCGTCGTTCTGCGTCTGAACCAGCATGAGCAGGACGCCCTCAAGCGCGCCACGGCGGAGAGCGCGCACGTCCTCCTCACCGCCGTCGACCGCGAGCTGGCCCGTTCCCTCACCTCGCTCGACGTGCTCGCCTCCTCGCGGCAGCTCGACCACGGCAACATGCACGCGTTCTACGACGATGCGATCACGCTCCTGAACTCGCATCCCGACTGGACGACGATCTCGCTGGCCAGCCCGCAGGGCGAGCATCTGCTCAACGCGGCGCTGCCGTTTGGCACCAAGCCGCTTCCGCTGCCGGACCCGGGGATCACGCGGTCGGTTGCGCAATCGCGCCAGTTCCAGGTCGGGTCCGTTCGCCGCGGGGAACGCACCGGCAAACTGGTCTTTCCCGTCCGCGTCCCCGTCGTCCGCGCCGGGGTGACGACCTACGTGCTGACCGCGGTGATCTCCACCTCCACGATCCAGAAGCTCCTCGAGGAGCATCGTGTGCCCGGCGACTGGGTCGGCGGCATCGTCGATGCGCAGGGCCTCGTGGTCGCCCGCACCCGTGCCGCGGACCAGAGCGTGGGCCAGCCCGCGGGCGCGCTGGTGCCGGTGCCCGAGATGCCCGCGCGGGCCGGGTGGATCGAGGGCGTGATGGTCGAGGGCAGCCGGAGCTACGTGACGTATATGCGGTCGCCGTTCTCGGGCTGGACGGTCAGCCTCGCCGTGCCCGTGGCCCTCGTCGACGGTCCGCTGCGACGCTCGCTCCTGAGCATCGGGGGGGCCGGACTGCTCTTCACGCTGGTCGGCGCTGTGGCGGCTCTCCTCGTCGGACGCCGGATCGCGCGGGCGCTCGGCATCCTGTCCGCCGCCGCCGACGCGCTGGGTCGGGGCGAGTCGCCCGTCGTATCGCAGACGCCGGTGGTGGAAGTGGATCAGGTGGGGGGCGCCTTCGCGGCGGCGGCGGCCCAGCGGAAGAAGGCCGAGAGCGAGCTCCGCGAGAGCGAGGCGCGCTTTCGCAAGATGGCCGACGAGGCGGAGGCGCGCCGGCGGGAGGCCGAGGTGCTCGCGCAGCTCTCGCGCACGATGAACGCATCGCTCGATTTCGATACCGTGCTCCAGGCTGTGGCGGACGCGGCCAAGGAGCTGCTGGCGTGCGAGCTGACCCGGATCGCGCTCTGGGACGACAGGCACGAGGCCATGGTCTACCGCTACACGGTGGGCGCGCGGTACACGGGATACGCCAACATCCGGCTCTATCCCGGGAAAGGGCTGGTTGGCACGGTCATCACCAGCGGGCAACCGGCCCGGACGGACGACGTGTTCGACGACCCACGGTCGAACCCGGACTATTTCGTGATGGCCCGGGCGGACGGCATCGTGTCGGGGATGGCCGTGCCCATCCGGGTATGGGGGCGTGTCGAGGGCGTGATCTACTTCGCCCACCGGACCCGGAGGCCGTTCACCGAGCAGGACGAGGTCATCGGGATGCGTCTGGCCGATCACGCGGGCGTGGCGCTCCAGAACGCGGAGCTGTATCGGCGGGAGCAGCGGGCGCGCGCCGATGCGGAGACGGCCAACCGGAGCAAGGACGAGTTCCTGGCCATTCTCTCCCACGAGCTGCGCACCCCGCTGCAGTCCATGCTCGGCTGGGTGCGGCTGCTGCGCCGTGGCGTCCTCGATCAGGCCGCCGCCGACAAGGCGCTGGAGACGCTCGACCGGAACACGCACGCCCAGGCGCGGATCATCGGGGATCTGCTCGACATCTCCCGGATCATCGCGGGCAAGCTCCAGATCGAGCTCCGCCCGCTGAACCTCATGGCCGTGATCGATACCGCCGTCGAGTCGGCCAGGCCGGAGGTGACCGCCAAGGGTGTCCGGCTCGTGACCACCATGGACGCCACCGCCGCCGAGGTCGAGGGCGATCCGGAGCGGTTGCAGCAGGTGCTCGCGAATCTCCTGTCGAACGCGGCCAAGTTCACGCCGTCCGGCGGATCGATCGAGGTGCGCCTCGAACGCCACGGCGATCATGCGCGGATCGTCGTGCGCGATAGTGGCGTCGGGATCCCCGACGAGATCTTGCCGTACATCTTCGACCGCTTCCGTCAGGCCGACAGCTCGGAGACGCGCGTCCACGGTGGCCTCGGGCTGGGGCTGGCCATCGTCCGCCATCTCGTGGAGCTCCATCGGGGGACGGTTCGCGCGGAGAGCGGCGGCGCGGCGACGGGCGCCACGTTCGTGATCGATCTCCCCCTGCGCGCGACGAGACGTGAGGTCGAGCGCCGTCGGACGGGCCTGCGCGAGGCGACGGCCGACGAGAATCTCTCGCTCGACGGTGTGCGCATCGTGGTCGTGGACGACGATGCCGACACGCGAGACATGCTCGCCGTCGCGCTCCGGAACCACGGCGCCGAGGTCGAGGTCGTGGCCTCGGCGGCCGAGGCCATGACGGCGCTCACCGACGTGCCCGCGGACGTCCTGATCAGCGACATCTCGATGCCCGGCGAGGACGGCTACAGCCTCATCCGCAGGCTGC
>Ga0070707_100006901_pt1 | contig 10516 bp, 13 predicted proteins | sample KBSK5502metaG_FD_65468 | JGI IMG/M metagenome (GOLD analysis project Ga0070707, IMG submission 65468) | Corn, switchgrass and miscanthus rhizosphere microbial communities from Kellogg Biological Station, Michigan, USA - KBS K5-50-2 metaG | ecosystem: Host-associated > Plants > Roots >... | reverse complement strand
CTCAACCGTATGTTGGCAATGAGCGAGAAACGTCGTTGCTTGTTTGTAGTGCCTCCATGTAGGGAGAACCAGGAGTGTGCGTATATGCGCACTTTTGACTGCGTTACTCTTTGGTTTTGGAAGGAGAACAACTATGCGACGATTCGTGATTGCACGGAAGGCCCTCCCGTCCAAGGAGGGACATTCAAAAGCAGGTAGGGCGATGCGCAAACGATGGATCGGGGCTCTTGTTCTCGCTGTCGCCGCCGTTGCGGCGTACGCGGGATCCGTCCGCGGAACCGTCCGTGCGACGCCGGCAACTCCCCCCCCGTGCTTCAGCAGCGAGACGCTCTCGAAGGCCACGTTCGGCAGAATCTCCTTGCACGTCCAGACCCAAGACCCACAATTCTGGAACGCGGTCGTGCAGACCGAAGGAGATTCCGACCTCTTCGTCCAGCGGGTTTCGTGGAACCCCGGCGTCCCCGCCTGTAGCGGGCTCACTCCCAGCAGTGGGTGGCATATGCACCCCGGGCCGAGCTTCATCAATGTCACGGAGGGCAGCGTGACCGTCTACAGGGGCGACGACCCGGCCTGCACCCCGCACGTCTTCACGGCGGGCACCGCGAACAACAGCTTCATGGAGATTGCCGGGGTCGTCCACATCGTCCGGAACGAGACCGACGCCCCGGCGAAGACGATCGCGGTACAGCTGATCCCGAAAGGTGCGGACAGGCGACAGGACGCACCCGACCCGGGCAACTGCCATTTCCCGTCGCCCTAGACCGGGCGACGACCGAGCGGCGGACGGCTGCCCGCCGCTCGTCCGCGTGACCTCACGCGTGGCGCCGCGACGCGAAGACTGGCGGCCTGGTCACGAGACCACTCGCCGTCCGCGTTGACACCACCTCGCCTTCTCAGGGAAGTCGCTACTTGAGGCAACAGCGCTTGCAACCCATATGCAACCCGGCCGTGCACGGCGATGGCTGAGCCGCTCGGGTGCCGTGGCACCCGAGCGGCTCAGCGCTCCTGCTTCTGACGAGCACCTGCACTGAGTGCGTGGCGCGGGCGTGGAGAGCGCCAATGACCGGTCCATCCCCTCGTCCGCATCGCGGCGCTGTCGATCACGCCGTCGGCGGCGTCCGCGCGGTGAAGCGACTAGCTACGCGATCACGGCGCCAGCTCGACGCGCAGGCCGACCAGTTCGCCGGCGCGGGAACCAGCTGCACTTAGAGGCATCCTACCGCTCTTTCTTCAGTTCGGAAACGCTCTCGAAGACTCTCTGAATCCGGCCGCCAGGCGAGCTCACGAGGAGATCCGCGCCACGCTCATTCTGCGAGCGTACAGCCTCGACGGTCATCAACTCGCTGTCGATCCATACCTTGTCGTCAGGCATCAGGGGGCCACGCCCGATCGGAGTATTAGCCACCGTTTCCCTCCTCCTTAAGCAGAACTCCAAATATAGCCGCTTGAGAGCTTTGAGGGCTGACGAAAGAAGAAAGCCGGCGAATGGCAGTCCTTGGCTCAGTGTTTCTCACACTAAGCCGAGTAGCTGCTTTGACCAGCGTGAGTCGCGCTCTTTGTAGCCGGCATGCCAAGTTAGGTAATCGCTATTGAGGTATTGCGAAGTAGTTGTCGGTTTGTCTATCGTATACCCCTCCGGCCGCTCGCTAGCACCAGCATACCGGAGCCGTCAATGAGTACGCTAGAGGAGGATATTCATCACTCGCTCGCAGAGCGAGCAGACTTGGACGCTGCAACGCCCATATTTCCAGGCAGGCGTCGCCGATCGCACAGCGTTGCAGGGGCGAATCGAGCCCGGCGATGCATCCATAGGCGTTCTATCCCGTCGGGGTGCTTCGAAAGCATGGATTCGCTGCGCAAACGTATCATAGACCGCCAGGATGCTTAGTGGCCACGTCCTGCTGGCGACCACAGAGCCCTCTTCACGGCTGGCATCTGTTATCAACTCTGGAGTCTATCCCGCGTTTGCGCTGTTAACCTATTGTTTCTGTGCTCTCTGTTCCAACAGGCGGCATAAGCGTTCCTTCGCTGCCTTCAGGCGCTCACTATCCATGCCGCCCGTCGCGATCTCCTTTTCCAACTTGGCCAGTGCCTATTTCATGACGTACTCACTCGCCTGATAGCGCGAGTAGAGCCGCCGGGCCGTGCGAGCTTCCTAGCGGTACCAGATGGCCTCATTGTCGCGGATACGTTGCACCGCGCTCCAGGCACCGTTGGCATAAGGTCCTGTATAGGCACAGCTAATGAGTGCGCAGCCACGCGCGCACCTTGTCGACGTACTCCTTATGATAGTAGCGACGTCGCTTGTCGAAGGCGAAGATTGTCACCTGCGCCTCGATCGCGGTGAGCGCCTCACGGACTTTCGCGATTGTCGCCCCCGCCTCGGCCGCAATCTGCTCGACCGTCAGATAGTCGTTGGTGTCGTCAGGCATCGGAATCGCCCTCCACTTCTCGGCGCATCGCCATCACACCCATCTTACCCTGTTCTATGCCCGTTGTAAAGGCAGTATATGTTGTAACATAGTTTGTTGTAAGTGACTTCAAACTAGCTATTGACAACGAAGATTCATGTGTTATGCTTGGGATAGGGACCCCAACGATGCGTTCGCAGATGCCGAAAGGCGTGGTGGTCGACAATGGTTCCAGCCCCGGCAGAGCCTCGTGACTCATCAGCAGTTGCCCTTGTCTTCCCGGAGGCCGACGAGCCAGGACGACTCAACGTGACCGTTTTGCCGCGTGTGCTGCATGACCTGACCCTGGTCCAGCGGCACATCTTGGGCCGGGTCGCAGTCCACAGTTGGACGCACGACGGGGCCATCCCGTTCATCGCGCCCAACGCCCATCAGTTCGCCGTCGCTCTTGCGCTGGCGGCTCCTGGTGTCCATCTCTTAGAGGTGGTCGTCTCGCCGATCTCCTTCCGCCAGTCCTTCCGCCTCACCCGCCTTGGCGGCTATGTGGTACGGCATCTGTTCCGCCTTGTGCCAGCCGGCGACGACCGCCGGCGTGAGCTCGAGTTCACCAAGATGCGCCAGCTGATGCTGAACGCCTGGGCGACCCACGACTAGTGCCGACCGCCGATTGTCCGCACTCGGCAGTCTTTGTCATCTCACAGACCGTTGCATCGCGCAAGGGTCTGTTTTTGTTGCCGAGATTCCGCGGCAAGAAAGAGGTGATCGATAGCGTGAGGACGCAGAGGGCTCAGACGAACCGCTCTGCGTGCTGGGTCAGTCCGGGCAATCCGACGCTGCACTATTGGACGCCGGCGTCCGCAGCGGTGCCGGGGTGGTTTACATGCGGCTGCGGCGCGGTGGGTGTGTGCGAGGGGTGCCTGGCCACGCACGGTGGAGGCAGTCAGCGCCCGGCGGCGGCGGTCGCGGTCTGGTGCCGCACCCATCACGAGACTGTTTGTGGCAAGCGGATGCCGCTCTCGGGTGCGGCCAGCCTCGCGCTGTAGTCATCGGGTATGCGCGTATCGAGGCCTCGTAGTGCGGCCCACATGGGCGTCGAGGGCCGGTCCGCCAGTCGGCGGAGCGGTCGTTTGGGGGATGCGGTCCCTTAGTACACACGAAAGAGAAAGGGCACGACGATGCAACTCAGCGGACAGGTGTTGACGGGCAGCACGCAGACAATCGCCACCAAGAAGGGCGATCATCTGCAGAAGACGCGGCTCAAGGTGCTCGACCTGGGCCCAGAGGCCAGCGGCGGCGATCTCTACTGGATCGACTTCCTGGGCGAGGCGGCCCTCGCAGAGGACGAGCTGCGCCAGATCGCGCGCCAGCAGGTCCAGGTCGAGGTGCGCCGCATGTACGCCTCGAGTGGCAAGCAGGGCGGCTCGTTCCTCAACGCCAACGGCGGGGCGATCCGCCTGGGCGACCAGGTGGTCCAGCGCGGGCTGCGCGCTTAGGCCCCTGCCCATGCCGCCGCAGTCGGCGGAGGCAGACGGCTCGGCGACGGGGTGTCCAGCCACACGGCGGGGCATCCCCATTCCCCAGTAATTTTCTGCGGACGGAAAGGCGGGGCCATGGCGACGAAACAGACCACAGCGGATCGGCGGATAGCACAAAGGGCGCCGGACGACGCGCACACCCTGCCGCGCTGGGTGAACATCATCCAGGACAATCTCTTCTTATCCTTCCTCATCCTGGCCGAGGCGTACCTGTTGGGCACGCTGATGACGCTTGGGTGGGTGGCCGACATCGAGGCACCCAGCCACTGGGGCACCTACCACGGCGTGGGGGTGGTGCTTTTCTTCCTGGCCGGGGCGATGGCCGCGGGGGTGGCCCTCCGGTGCTCGGTCAAGGCAGCGGGCTGCTTCTCCCGCCGCGAGTGGGGGATGGCAGTCTTCAATTTCCTCGGGCTGGTCCTGTTCTCGGGCGCCGAGATCTGGGCCTCGCTCTCCGAGCGCAGTGCTAACCTCTCGCCCACCCCAGCGGATAAGGCGGTCCTGTCCATCCTGGGCGTCTCGTCAGCGCCGGTCTCGCCCACCGTCGTCGTCGTGGCGTTCCTGCTGCCGTGTGCCTCGCTGTACTACGGGTTCAGCCAGCAGCAGCGGCGCGAGACGGCGGAGGAGCGGGCAGAGCAGGAAGTGGCGGAGGACTTCGCCCTCAGGCGCAAGCTTGCCCGCGCGGAGGCGGCGGCCAGGCGGCGGGCGGTGCAAGTGGGCGGGATGGCAGCAGCCGTGCGGGCTGGGGTGCAGGCGGTGCGCGCCGGGGAGCCCGCTGCAGGACTGCTCGGATCCGACGGTTCCGACGGAGCGACGTCAGCGGAGGGGGCGTCGCTCACCCCCGCTGAGGAGGAGGCGGCAGAAGAGCAAGCGGCAGAGGAGGAGCGGCGCCGCCCTTTGGGGCTGGTTCGGCCGGCAGTACCGCAAGCCCGCCGGGCAGAGACGCGCCGTGCCTGAGCGTGGTGCTGGCACCAAGCGCGCTGGTGCCGGTGGAGCGGATGAATGCGGCGGAGCGTGAGCGGCTCCGGGCGGCGCGCGCACGCGTTGGCTGGCATCCGCGAGCGGGACGACGACACAGCGGGAGAGAGATCGGTGAGGGCAACGCACGCTGGCGATCAGGATGACGAGCGGTCCGTCTTGCCACGACTGGTGGTGGAGGCGTGGGCGCGCTCGCAGCTGCGGCCGATGCCCGGGCCGGACCGGTGGTGCCCGACGTGTTGGGAAGGGAAGGCGCGCGCGGAGGTACAGGTGGTCATCGACGGACGGGAGGCGCTCCATCGGTGCCGCCGGTGCGGCACAGTGCTCGACCGCGAGGCACTGCCCTTCTGATGCGCCCCGGCTGAAGGGATACGACGCTCGCCCTCCGCTAGGAATGCGCGCGGGCGAACTCGCCCGCAGGCGCCGCGCCGCAGGCAACTGCCCGCCTAGCGCGGGTGAGAGGGGTGAGGGAGCGTCCAGAGAGGGAGCGGGGAGAGCGGGTCTCGCAATGCAGTTCCGTTCTCCCCGCTCCCTCTTTGGCACAACGCCGGTAGAGGGTGGTGAGGGGGTCCAGGGGGAGAGGCGGGAGTAGGCCGGGCGCCGGTCTCGTCCCGCCTCTCCCCCTGGCTGGTGCAGCCACGCGTCCCTCGCCCCCGACGCGACCCTCTCCGAAGACAAGAGCAGAACCCCGCCGCGCGGCATGGATGCCGCGCGGCGGGAGCCAAGGGTGCGGAACCAGTAACACGCACCCTCAGTTTGACATCTTTGCCCAATCGGCTCTGATCGGAGTCGACACGTGTCGGACAACGCCAGGTCTCTGGCGTGGTTTCCGGTGTTCAGGTGTTCGCTGGAACAGTTGACTTTCGGCGGTTTCGTATCGCTCGGACCACATCCCAAATGAAGCGCAGCACACTGACGAGGCCGCTTAGGAACGAAACGATGGCTCCGAGCTGGACAGTCAGACTCACCCCTTGGCTCCCAGGCGAAGCACTGCGGAGCGTGTACACGGAACTCAGGCCGATGAAGAGGGCAAAAGCGACCAGTGCGATCACCAGATACCGCCAGCGTATACGGCGTTTGGTGTGAGGCTGAGCTTGCATAGACGCCTCCTGACCTCGGAGACAGCAGCATGATTCACCCTTTGCCAGTATACGGGTAATGGCAACAGCCTCTGCCACTGGAATCTGCCGAAGCGCAAGCGTGATCCAACTGGAGGTGACAGATGACGGCGGACTTGGAGACGTATCACATCGTCGGAGCAAATATCGACACCTGGATCTTGAATGTAAAGGGCGAGATGCCCGAGGCGCTCGGCGAGGAGCTCGACCACCTGAAGGAGGCGAGCCAGGAAGCAGATGAGGACGTGCGGACACCCTGGACATTCGCGGGCGAGACACTCTTCATCCGAGCGCACGGCTCGGGCCGCCAGTGGCGCTGGATCCTACACTGCCCCTGCCTGCATCTCGATGTGGGCAGGGGCAGGCTCAACGGTATCGTCGGCAAGGCCCGGCTCTCCAGCGCCTTCCTCTGGCAGTACGATCCAGGCGAGGCGTTGGCCTTCTTGTTCGATTTCCTCATGGCATTCTACGGCTCTGCGTTCACCCTGCAGGTGAGTGAGGTGCATCTGTGCGCCGATGTCGCTGGCTGGGAACTCTCATTGGAGGATGCGAACGCCTTCATCTCGCGTGGCCACAACCGCAAAACCCATCTCGACCGGCCGGACAGCGAGAGCGATTGCTGCGAGCTCCCAACCATGGAGGTGAACATGCATGGCCGTCGCTGCTCGGGTTACGAGTTCAGCAAGGGCGCCGCGCACTCCTGCTGCATCTACGACAAGACGACCGAGATCACGCGCTCGCGCAAAGACTGGATGAAAGAGGTCTGGGAGCGCAACGGCTGGGACGGCGTGTCACGGGTCGTGCGCGTCGAGTTCCGCTACAAGCGCGAGTGCCTGCGGGAGCTGGGGGTGGAGGAGGCCTACGACTTTCTCGATCAGCTTCCGGGCCTGTGGGCCTACTCCTCCTTGCAGTGGCTGCGCCACACCATCCCGACTGGGGACACCAACCGCGGCCGCTGGATGACGTCGCCCTTCTGGCAGGCCATTCAGCAGGCCGACTTCTTCGGCGAGGGGATACCGGCGATCCGGGAGCGGAAAAATGCCGGGGACCTGAAGCTGATCTGCCAGATGCTGGCGGGGTGCTCCACTACCGCAGCCGCCTACCTGGCGGGGCAGCTGCCCGACTGGGACGACGGGGCCAACTTCCTTAGCTGGTTCTACGACTGGTTGGAGCACTACCTGAGCGAAAAAGGGCTGACGTTTGAAAACGTGATGCGCGCCAAGCGCCTCCGGCTCGGTGTTCTCGAGTCCGAGGCATTGGTAGCCTAGGCTAGAAAGGCGATGGATGTATGGAGACACAAATCGACTTCGCCGCGATCGATCTCAGGTCACGTCCGAAGATGTTGCTCTCGGTGGATGAAGCCGCCACGGCACTCAGCATTGGGCGCACCTTTGTCTACCAGCTGCTCATGCGCGGTGAAATCGTCAGCATCAAGATCGGACGGAGGCGACGGATTCCGGTTTCGGCGTTGCAAGAATTTGTGGCGCGGCGGGTGATCGAGTTAGAGAGGGACGCTTAGGCGTGGGCACGAAGCGGGCAAACAATGAGGGTAATATCAAGCGGCGCGCAGATGGACGCTGGGAAGCGCGCATTACACTCGAAGACGGGACCCGCAGGAGTCTCTACGCCAAGACCCGCCAGGACGTGTCCCGGCTCCTGACCGAGGCGTTGCGCAACCGTGACATGGGCATTGGCGTGCTCGGTAACCGCCAGACGACGGGGCAGTATCTCGAATCCTGGCTGGAGACCTGCCGCCACACCCTCAAAGTGCGGACATGGAACCGGTACGCCGAGTATGTACGTTTGCACGCCATTCCCGTACTCGGCAAGATACACATCTCGAAACTCACAGCGCAGCAGGTGCAGGATCTTACACACGCAAGCTTGAGGAGGGACTCTCTCCAACGACCGTACGTCATTTGCATGCGGTGCTGCATCGAGCCCTCGATCGGGCGATCCGGCTCGGCCTCGTTCATCGCAATGTTACCGACATGGTCGATCCGCCCCGCATGCGCTATCACGAGATGGCCACTCTGACGGAGGAGCAAGCCCGAACATTTCTCGACGCTGCAGTAGGCGACAGACTAGAGGCCTTGCACAGGTTGGCACTCACAACGGGCATGCGTCAGGGCGAGCTGCTGGCGCTCAAATGGCGCGATATCGATCTGGACGGCGCCTCCCTGCAGGTTCGCGCGACGCTTCAGAATACGGGGGGCGAGTACCGCATCATCGAACCAAAGACACAGAGCAGCCGGCGGCGTATCGCTCTGCCGGTCACGGCGGTAGAAGCACTTCGCAGTCACCTGACGCGGCAATCGGAGGAACGACGACGCGCAGGCAAGGCCTGGGAAGACAATGACTTGGTGTTTCCGAACACCGTCGGCCGACCGCTCGACGGCTTGAACCTCATGAAATATTGGTTCCTTCCACTGCTGAAACGAGCGGACCTGCCGCGCATCCGCTTTCACGACCTGCGCCACACTGCGGCGACGTTGCTGCTTGGGCAGGGGATCAACGTAAAGGTCATCTCCGAGATGCTCGGGCATGCGGACGTCTCGATCACTTTGCGCGTCTATGCCCATGTGATGCCGCACATGCAGCAGCAAGCGGCTGATGCCATGGATGCAACGTTCGGGCGTAGGGGCAACGTTCGGGATAATCGGCAGAGGGCCAGAGCGTTGGGGTCAGAATCGGGGTCAAACTAATCGAAATGGCAGAAGCGGCCTTAAGCATCATCGCTCAAGACCGCTTCATTTCCGGGTTTCTTCAGGCAGGTGGGACAGGAATCGAACCTGCAACCTGCGGTTTTGGAGACCGCTGCTCTGCCTAATTGAGCTACCCACCTAGGATCGCCTCCAGCATACCCCACCCGATGTGGCCCGTCAAGCCATGGCCGACACCGCCACTCGCCCGGTTACCAAACGTGAGGCGCGCATGCCCCGGCGTTTCAACCAGGGGATGAAGCGCCTCCCGCGAAACTCACGAATTGCCATGCCGCCTCAGCTGTGGTACCCTGAAGCAAGAACACTTGTTCCTCATCCACAACACGAGGCCCCCATGGCGGCGCGAACCCGTCCTGCTGCTGATCCGCCCAAGCGCACCCCATCCTTTGCGTGCGAGGTACCGCTGCGGGTGACCCGTCCGCAGGAACGGATCTTGCTCGCCCGGCTAGAAGCCGCGCGTCAGGTGTACAATGCCTGTCTGGGACAGGCCCGCATCCGGGCGCGGCTGGTGCGCGAGTCCAACGCCTTCCAACGCGCTCGGACGCTGCCCCGCGAGGATCCGGAGCGGAAACGGCTCTTTGCCCAGGCTCGGGGCCAGCACGCTTTTTCGGCGTATGGGCTGCATGCCTATGCGCAGCCGCTCGGACAGTCCTGGTTGGGAGACCATCTGGATAGCCTGACCATCCAGAAACTGGCCAGCCGGGCGTATGACGCGGCCAACCGTTTGCTGGTGGGCAAGGTGAAGCGCGTGCGCTTTAAGGGCAAGCATCAGTTGGACACGGTTGAGGGCAAAGTCAACACCAGCGGCATCCGCTGGTGCGCCGATCGTATCGAGTGGAAGGGCCTGGTACTGCCTGCGCGCCTGGATACTCGTGATGTGGTGCTGGCTCATGGACTGGCGTGCCCGGTCAAGTATGTTCGTCTGGTGCGACGCAAGCTGGGAGCGAAGAATCGCTTCTACGCGCAGTTGGTGTGCGAAGGGGTCCCCTTCCAGAAATCCCAGCACACTCTCGGTCAGGGGGTCGTGGGCCTGGACCTGGGACCAAGCGCCATCGCGGTGGTGGCCGCACAGGAAGCCCTGCTCCAGCCCTTCTGCCCCGAGGTCGCCCCGGACGCCAACGTGCTGCGACGGCTGGAGCGCAAACTCGACCGGCAGCGCCGCGCCAATAACCCGGGAAATTATGACGAACGTGGACGCGTCCGGAAGGGCACGAAGCGCTGGCACGTCTCGAAGCGTCAGCGCCAGACCCAGGCCAGGCGGCGCGCGGTCTACCGGAAGCTGGCCGCCACCCGCAAGCGCAGCCACGGGCAGCTGGCCCATCGACTGCTGAGGTTGGGAAATACCTTTCAGCTGGAACACCTCTCCTATCGGGCCTGGCAACGGAGCTATGGCAAATCGGTCCAGCGCTGCGCGCCGGGGATGTTTGTCGAGCGGTTGTCTCGCCTGGCTGGAAGTGCTGGCGGGACCGTCGTGGACATCAATCCCTGGCGGGCAAGACTCTCCCAAACCTGCCACTGTGGCCGCGTGAAGAAGAAAGCCCGCGCCGAGCGCTGGCATGTCTGCCCCTGTGGGGCCAGCGCCCAGCGTGACCTTTTCTCGGCCTATCTGGCCCGCTTTGTGGATCCAGACACGTCCCTGCTCGACGTAGGCCAGACCCAGGCGGCGTGGCCGGGGTGGGAGCCCACCCTGCAAGCGGCGTATGAGCAGGCCATCAAAAACCAACCCGCGAGAGGCAGGCGTCTGCCTGCCGCCT
>Ga0070707_100006899_pt1 | contig 10517 bp, 6 predicted proteins | sample KBSK5502metaG_FD_65468 | JGI IMG/M metagenome (GOLD analysis project Ga0070707, IMG submission 65468) | Corn, switchgrass and miscanthus rhizosphere microbial communities from Kellogg Biological Station, Michigan, USA - KBS K5-50-2 metaG | ecosystem: Host-associated > Plants > Roots >... | reverse complement strand
CATCGAGGAGATCGCGCGGCGCATGAGCCGCGACGAGATCATCCGCGAGCTGCGCGAGAAGCTGCAGCGCGAGCCCACCGAGGGCGAGGTCGACGAGCGCGAGTCGCAAGGGCCGCAGAGCGTCAGCCCCGAGAAGGTGCGCGAGATCATGAAGGTCAGCCAGGAGCCGGTCAGCCTCGAGACGCCGATCGGCGAGGAGGAGGACAGCCACCTTGGCGACTTCATCCCCGACCTGGCCAGCGTGGCGCCCGCGGACGCTGCCAGCCATCAGCTCCTCAAGGAGCAGGTGGAGGGCGTTCTCGACTCGCTGACGCCGCGTGAGCGGCGCGTGCTCCAGTTGCGCTTCGGCCTGGAGGACGGCCGATCGCGGACCCTCGAGGAGGTCGGCCGGGACTTCAACGTAACTCGCGAGCGCATCCGGCAGATCGAGGCCAAGGCGCTGCGCAAGCTGCGCCACCCGTCCCGCAGCAGGAAGCTGAAGGACTATCTGGAGTAGCGCTCGGCTACCTCCACTGGACCGATAGGGCGGCCTGCGGGCCGCCCTTCTGTTTGTGTACGAAATGGCCCAGCTTGATTGTGTACGAAATGGCCCACTGATGCGGATTCGTGATCGGCCCGTACTACCCCTGACTGCACGCGAAGCCCCGACGGCGCCTAGCCGCCGTCGGGCTCCCAAAAGTCATTCCCGAGGCGAAAGGAGGGATGCCTCATCCCGAGCTGCTGCATGCCTTTCTTGCCGGGCGCACGCCAAGCCCACTGGCGGCTGCCATCGGCTCCATCGATGCCCGTGGGCTCACCTGAGGATGCAAGACCAACATGAATAGAACCCGCAGCGCTCTCAAATGGGGCGCTCTTTTCGCGGTCGCCTCCCTGATCCTGACGCTCGGGGCTGCGCCCCTATTCGTCGGTGCCGCCGACCACCTCGATGCCCCGAGCCTGGGGCACGTCTCGGTCGATGCCTCCGGCAACGTCAGCGTCGTGAAGCTCGGGGGCCAGCTCGACATCAACGACGTGTACGCCTTCAAGTCCGCGACTGCCGGTTGGACGACGCTGGCGCTGACCGTCAACCCGGCGATCAACGTGCTTGGCTCGACCACCTTCGCCTCGAATGGCGCCTACACCCTCAACATCGACACCAACGGCGACGCACGCGCCGATCATCAGTACGTCGTCACCTTCGGGGACCCCGACGCAGCCGGCATCCAGCACTATGTCGTCAAGCTCGACGGCAAGGCGATGGCCTCCGGCTTCACCGGCCCCAAGGGGATGGCGATCAACCGGGCCATCCGCGCCTTCGCCGGTCCCCGCTCCGACCCGTTCTTCTTCGACCTGATCGGATTCCTCGGCTCCGTCAAGGGCCAGGGAACGCGTCGGTTCGATGACGGCAACCAGAGCGACTTCTTCATCGGGCTGAACACCCTGGGCATCGTGCTCGAGGTGCCAAACGCGTCTCTGGGCGGGGACGGCCACCTTATCGGTGTTTGGGCCACCACCGCCTGGCAAGACGCGAGTGGCGTCTGGCACCAGGTCGACCAGATGGGCCGGCCGGCCATTAACACCGTCTTCAACGCGGCGGGCGCCGACAAGGAAGCGTTCAACCACACCGCGCCGGCGGACCAGCCGACGGCAATGGGTGGCAAGTTCCGCAACAACATGATCGCGGTCCTCAAGGCGCTCTCGGCGCTTTCCGGGACTGCCTACACCGATGCGCAGGCTGCCGGCATTGCCGACCTGCTCCTGCCCGACGTGCTGACCTACACCGTTGGCACGACCGCCGCCGGTCCGCTGAACGGCCGCGGCCTGGCCGATGACGTGATCGACGTCGAGCTCAACCTCGTGACCAGGGGTGCCGTGCCGACCGACATGATCGGCCCGCACGGCGACTACCAGGCGAGCTTCCCGTACCTGGGGAACCCGCACCCCTAACCGGATGGGGCAGGGGTCGGGCACACCGCCCGGTCCCTGCCATTACTCCCGATCCTTGCCAGTACTCCGCCCGTCGAGGAGAAGAGAAACCCAGATGGCCAGCACGTCACTGCTCCGCCCACACCGATGGCGCGCTCCGCGCCGCTCCGTGATCCTGGGCGCCGCCTTGCTCGTGGTGGCCGGGTCGTATGGAGCAGCCCTGCTTGCGACTCAGCATGCCCCGGCGCGACCAACGACCGGCACGCAATTAGTCCAGCAGGTTCCCATCCCGGATGGGCCGCCGCCGGCGGTCACGCAATCGCTGGCTCTGATCGACCACGCAATCGGCGTCTGGGCGGCGAACGTGGCCCGCGACGGCCAGGACTTCGTCAGCGCCACGAACCTTGCGGATCTGTACTACAGCCGCGCGCGGCTGACCGGCAACCTGGACGACTACGCTCGCGCTAGGGAGGCCGTCGACCGCGCCCTCGCCGCGTATCCCGGCGGTGTCGGCGCGCAGATCCTTCGCGCGCAGCTCCTCTTCGCCACCCACGACTTCGTGAAGGCACTGGATGCCGCCCAGGCGATCCAGGCCGCGAATCCCGACCAGGTCGCGGCGCTGGCGACGGTCGGAGACGCTCAGTTGGAGCTCGGCCAGTACGACGCCGCGGCGCGGTCATTTGCCGAACTGGGCAAGCGCGCTCCGGGTCCGGCGGTGACAGCTCGTCTGGCCCACCTCGCCGCCCTTCGTGGTCTGCCCGCAAACGCTGATGCGCTGGCGGCACGCGCCATTCGCGAGGCAGCCGCGGCCGGGACGGCGCCCGCCGACCGATCGTGGTACGAGTACCTGGCCGGCTACCTCGCCTTCCAATTCGGCGAGTTGACCAGCGCCGAGCGCCACTTCCGAGCCGCGGTTGCCGACTGGCCGGGGTCGTACCTGGCGCTCGCCGGCCTAGCGCGAACGCGCGCGGCGCAGGGCGCCACGGACGAGGCGATCACCCTCTACCAGAAGGCTATCGCCATCGTCCCGCAACCGGAGTTCCTGGCCGGGTTGGGCGACCTCTACGCACTCAGCGGCCGAACGCAAGACGCCGCAGCGCAATACGCGACCGTGCGAGCGATCGCCGACCTCTCGAAAGCGGAGGCCCAGCTCTACAACCGGCAGCTTGTCCTGTTCGACGCCAACCACGGCCAGCATCTCGCCGAGGGGGTCGCCCTCGCCGAGCGCGAGCTGGCGCTGCGCAAGGACGTGTACGGCTGGGACGCCTACGCCTGGGTCCTGTACGCGAGCGCGCGATATGCCGATGCCGACCGTGCCATGGGATCCGCGCTTGCCCTCGGCACCATCGATCCGCTGCTCGACTACCACCAGGGCATGATCGACGCGGCGCTCGGCCGGACGGTCGAGGCGCGACGGCTGCTCAGCGCGGCCCTCGACCGAAACCCTGGATTCGACGCGCTCCAGTCGGCGCGCGCGCGCGCCACGCTTGCCGGTCTCGACGGCAGGACGAGTCGATGACGCACGTGCTCATGCGATGGCTCCGGCGGAGCGGGATGGCAGCGATGGTGGCAGCGGCCGGCGCCGCCCTATTGGCTGGCCCCGCCTCCGCACACCCGCTCGGCAACTTCACCATCAACCACTACGCGGAGGTGCGGGTGGGGGAGCGCCAGATCCAGCTGGACGTGGTGATCGACATGGCCGAGATCCCGGCCTTTACCGAGCAGCAGCGCCTCGACACCAACGGAGACGGGAGCGTGAGTGCGGCGGAGCTATCTTCCGCTCGCGAGCCAAGCTGCCGAACACTCGCATCCAGTCTGGTTTTGCAGGTGGACGGCAGACCGATGGCGTTGCGGCTGACCGGCGCGGGCCTGCAACTGCTCCCCGGCGCCGGCGGGCTCAAGACCCTCCGCACCGTCTGTGAATTTGTCGCGGCGCCAGCGGCGTCACTGGATGGCGCCGCTACGGTGAATTTCGAAGATCGGTCCTATCCCGATCGGATCGGATGGCGGGAGATCGTCGTTTCGGGCGACGGCATGACCGTCGTCGCACCGGGCACCGAGTCCGTGAGCCGGTCGAGCCGGCTCACGCACTATCCCACCGACCTCCTCACGCAACCCCTCGACGAGCGAGCCGCGACCATCTGGGTCACGCCCGGTGGTCCGACGCTTCCTCCGCTCGAACCCAACGACGCGCAACCGCTCGGCGCGGCGAGCGCTCCCACGAGCATCGTTGCCGGCGCGGTACCCGGCGGCGTGGGGGACGAGCTCGCCGCGTTGGTCGGCGCGTCAGACCTGACGCTCCCAGCACTAATGATCTCGCTGCTCATCGCCGCCGGACTGGGCGCGATCCACGCGGTCTCGCCGGGCCACGGCAAGACGGTCATGGCGGCCTACCTGGTCGGGAGCCAGGGCACGCCTCGGCACGCGGTGGCTTTGGGACTGACCGTGACCGCGTCGCATACGTTCGGCGTCATCGGTCTCGCGTTGCTCACGCTGCTTGCCGGAGACCTCGTGCCTCCCGAACGGCTCTACCCGGTGCTGGGACTGGTATCCGGCCTCACCGTGGTCGCGATCGGAACCTGGCTGCTCGTACAGCGGGTTCGTGGGCTGACGCGGAACGCCGCGCACCGCGCAGCGCATCGGTCCGGCGAACAGCACACGCACGACCATGATCACGAGTCGCACGCTGACTCAACGGTCATGCACTCCCACGGCGGCATTCGGCACAGCCACGCACCGGAAGCCGGCACGACCCTCTCGTGGCGAAGCCTGATCCTGCTCGGATTCGCGGGTGGCCTCGTCCCCTCGGCCAGCGCCCTGATCCTTCTGCTCGGCGCTGTCGCGGCTGGACGGCCAGGCTACGGCCTGGCGCTCGCCGTAGCGTTCGGGCTGGGCATGGCGGCAGTGCTCACCGGCATCGGTCTGGCGGTCGTTCGGGCCGGCAAGATGCTCGACCGCATGCCTTCGCTGGTGCGACTCACGCGCTTCGCGCCTGCGGTGCCGTGGCTGTCCGCAGCGGTCGTCACGGCGGCCGGGATCTTTCTCACCAGCCAGGCGCTGGTGCAGCGTTTCTAGACCCAGGCAGCTTTGACCGACCCATAGGGCGAACCTATAATCCGCCGGTCCCACGGTCCTCTGCTGAGGATCGCGCATGGCGTTCCGGCGTAGCTCAGTTGGTAGAGCGGGCGGCTGTTAACCGCTTGGTCGTAGGTTCGAGTCCTACCGCCGGAGCCACTCACTTACTGCGTCCGACCGGTTAACACCTTCACCGGTCGTCATGTTCCAGGTCGCCACGGCCTTGAGCTCTCGGCTGTCGACGTCGACGCGCTCGAAGAGGTCGCGTACGGTCGCGACTCTGGTGTCGAGCGGGGCGCGTTCCAGGATGCCCTCGAACTGCGCAACGGTCTCGTCGACCATCTTCTTCGTGATGCTGAGTGGCCGTTCTGCCAGCTGGAGATCGTTCAGGCGCGCCGTGGCCGCTGCCAGTTCGGCGCTGACCGTCTCGATCTCGAGGGTGATCCTCTCGGCTGCCCGTGGCCCGGCACCGCGAAGCGCGCGGCTGAGGTTCGCGTCCTCCTGTTCGAGCTTGCGCACCTGAGCGCGCGCTCGGTCGAGGTCTGGGCCGCGATGATCGGCACGGAGTCGGATGTCCTCGTTGAGCAGCGCGACCATCTGGCGGATCGCGTCCGGCGTGAAGAGCGTGCTGCGGATGAGATCCAGGACCCCTGCTTCAAGATGATCGGCCCGGACATGCGGCCGGCCGCAGCGAGCAAGGCAGCGGTAATAGCGCCGTTCCCGAGAGTTCGTACCCGCCATCCGGCTGCCGCACGCGCAGCGCAGGAGCTCGGTCAGGACGTACCCACCGGCATAGCGGCTGACCGGCAGCCGGTTAGCACGGCGACGCTGGAGCATATCTTGGACTCGGCTCCAGAGCTGCTCGGGGACGACCGGCTCGACCTCGCTGGTGACGAGGTCGTCCTGCGGGTTCCTTCGGCGCTTTCGACCATGCTCGCCTTCGACCCGCGTCTCTCGGTTGAAGATCTTGACACCGCGGTAGATCGGGTTGGCCAGGATGGTCGCCAGGCTCGACTTGTTTCTGCAGATGCCGGTGGCCGCCACGATCTCGTCATACATCGCGCCCTGGGCAGCCATCTGGAAGGCTTGCACGACCCGCGGGGCGACCTCTGGGTCAGGTACCCAGCGCACCCGGGTGAGTGGCGTCCCGTCGTAGCGGGTACCAACGACGACCGGCTCGCGCCTATAGCCGACCGGCGGGCGGCCGCCGGCTGAGTAGCCGTGGCGTGCCAGCTCCTTCTGCGAACGGAGGACATCGGCGGCGGTGGCGGAGGCGTAGAACTGGTCGACGGCCATCAGCACGTGAGTGATCAGCATGCCGAGCGGCCCTTCGGGGATCGGCTCCTTGTAGCTGATGAGCTCGATGCCCCGCTTCTTCAGGAGGGCTCGGTAGATGAGCCCTTCTTCGATGTCGCGCCCGAAGCGACTCAGCTTCCAGAGCAGGACCCACTTGAAGCCCGGCTGGGGCTCGCGTGCCCGACCGACGATCTCCTGGAGTCCGGGCCGGCCCTCAAAGTCGGTCCCGCTGATGCCCACATCCTTGACGACCTCGCACGTGGCTCCGGCGGCAGTGACCGCCGCCGTCAGCTCGGCGATCTGCGAGTCAACGGGCAGCTCGTCCTCCGCCTGGTGGGCGGTCGAGACGCGAACGTAGACGATGCCGTGCGAGCCTACCGGGATCTTGATCATGGTGCTGACCATCCTATCCGCGCCGCCAAGCTGACGGAATCAGTCTCTCGCCGAGAATTCTGGTCAGGAGACATCAGCAGGGTGATCTGAGCGGTCGGGAGCACGATCGCTCGCTCGACTGGACTCAACCGCGCGAATGCCATAAATATTCGCATCCCCATCGAAGGGGCAGAAAAGACCGCGGAGGCGACAGGCTAACTGGCCGGCGACGACCTGTAGGTGATCCGCGCCGCCCATCGATGGCGAACCACTCGTCGCCACTTTCCGCGAACTTGCGCGGAGTGAGTGAACCTTCTTGGCGGCATCGCTCGTCGTCAAGCTTGGCGAAGGCCCTTCACTCAGACTCATCTCCGGCGACATCCGCATCGTTGAGAAATCGATCAGCGAGCTCGCCTGCCTCCTCGTATTCGAGGCTGTCGAGCAGGAGGTCGAAGAGGTAGAAGTCCCCAAACATGGCGTCACAGTGGATGCACCCGTTGGCGGGATAGCTCTCGCCGAGGGTCTTCGAGAACCGGACCTTGACCGTGGTTGGAGAGGGAGCCGGTGGTGGACGCCAGTCCCGAATGCCTGGCCACAGGAACACCGGTCCGTGGCGCCCGCAGTTCCAGCAGGCCGCTTCGAATCCGACGTAGTCGGCATTGATGGCGGGCATCCCGAACCGATCGAGGAGCGCACGGGTCCGTTCGACCCAAGACTCGGTTGTCACCTCCGTCTGAGACCTACCTACCGCTCGAAGGCGTCCAGGGCGCGATCGACGCCGTACGCCCCGACCTGCGACAGTCGATCGAAGAGATCGAGCGCGAGTTCCCGCCCGTGATCCGACCCGAAGGCGTTCAAGCGGACAGCGATCGCCGAAATGTTCGGCGCGTGCGCGCTCCAAGCCGTCGAGATGTCGCCCGCTGCGGGTCCGGCGCGGTCCAGGATCGCCAGCCCGACAGTGCCGGCTACATCGGGAAGCGGTCCCTCGATCCGCAGGATCGCATCAAGGACGTCATGGGCATCCTCGGTCAAGGCCTTGCTCGACGCGAACGCGCTGAACATGTCGAGGTGTCGCGTCAGCGCCGGGCCGTGCAGGCTTCGGAAGCACGTGCCGGCTTCGCGCCGGACATCCTCGTCGTCGTCCTCAAACAGCTCACGGAGAGGTGCATCGCACCTCGACCCGACGCCTTCGTCGCCGAGGTTGGCGGCGTAGACCTCGGCAGCCCCGTACCGAGTCGCGCGGTCCCCTTTCTTCGCCGCCTCCGCCAGTCGCAACGTCGCATCGCTGGCGAAAGACGCGAGGCAAGCTTCACGGGCGGCAAGGCGCCTCGTCTCGGCATCCGGTGAGGTCAATAGGGTTTCAAGAATGTCGAGTGCGGCGTTTGCCTCGCTGCGCAGGACGTACCGCAGCAGCCTGGCACCAGGCAGCGACGCCGCGAGCGCAGTGTCATCCCGCGCCGCCTTCGCGAACCATGACAGTGCCTTGTCGCGATCGATGGCAAGCGCCGCCACGAGGCATTCCATCGCACACGCCCGGACGCCCTGGACAGGGTCGGCGATGAGTGCCGCGACCGCTACTGAGAGGTCGTCCAGTAGGCCGGGCTGTGCGCGAAGGGCCTTGGCTATCGCCAGAGCCGCCTGCCCTCGGTCCGAGTTGAGGCCCTTGTTCAACAACCCGAGGCCGGCGTGCCCCGAGGGATCGAACCTCAGGCCCGGCCGCGCATCGCTAGCCGACTCGTCCTCGGGATCCACCTCGTCGCCTCGGGCACCCGGGTACGCCACGGGGTCAGGAGCCTTTGTCGCGTACCACGCGAGGATCTGGACGATGTCGTCTGGAATCGGCCCCACCGTCGCCTCTGAGGCGATCAGGTCGCAGATCGACCGGCCAGCTGGCCGATCGGGGAGATCGTTGGCCCGGCGCACGAGCTGCCAGACGAGGTCAGGTTCAACCTCGAGACCGGACTTCTCGAGGCCGCGGAGGACGGCGTCGAGATAGAGCCAGTTCGACTGCGGGGGTAGCTGCAGAGCGAGCCGCACAAATCGATCGGGTTCGGCCTGAACGTGCTCCTGCAGCAGGTTTGCGAGCTCCCGGCTACCTCCGCTCAGCGCAATTGGCCGGCTCAGGCGATCTCGATCCCCGTCGTACTTCGCCAACGCCTTCAGCCACTGGGCGTTGGTCATCTTCCGAGCTCGTTCGCGCTCGATCGGGGGGCCGACAAAGCCTGCCTCCGGCGCCGACGGCGGCTCGGGGTCTTGGGAGAACTTCCGTCGCAGCTCGCGGAGCCTCGACTTTGCGCCGGCCGAAAGAAGTTCCTCCGGCATACCGGAGAGGATGGTAAGCTGGCCGAGGCCACGGCTCCTCCGACCATCCTTCGAGCGCTCCCAGGAGGTGGAGAAGGCCAGGATCGCTGACTCTAGATCCTGTCTCGTCGCTTCCTCCGCACAGGGCAAGATCGCAGCGACGAGCTCGCGAGCGGCCCAGTAGCTGTCGCTCGTGTAGCCCGCATGGAGTCTGATCGGACGGTCGACGATGAACCGGGCGGCACGTTCGGCAAAGTGAGCTGGCGCGCTCGCGAATGCCCTGATCAGCAGGAAGTCTGCGGTCTCGGAATGCTGGGCCTCAAGCAGGTCGGCGTATTCGTTGAAGACCACGGGTTCGGCCTGTGCGAGCGCACCGAGGGCCGTCTCCATGCCTGAGAGGAGCCCATCGCGGACGCCGTAGCTCTCGCCGACCCAGCGCCATCGCCAGACCGGATCGTCCCAGCGTTGCTCCGACTCGTTCCAGCGCCGGTTCCCCTCGATGATCGAGAGCATGAACGGCAGCGCCTCGAGCTCCTCCGCCTCGAGGCCAAGAGCGCCGACATCGACCTGGAGCCGGCCACCCGATGACGCACCCGTGTGGTCGGCGTGGTGATGCGAGTGGACGAGATAGCGAACCTTGTTGTCGACGCCGTTGGCGCGGGCGATCTCGTCGATGGCTCGCTGCAGGTTGTGCCCGATCGTCGGCGGGGCGTCGAAGAGGACGACCCCATCGGAGGTCGTCAGGAACGCCGCCTTGTAGACGCCATCGGTCACCCAGTACAGGTTCCGTTCGACACGCCCGACGTAATAGCCCTGCTCGTTGAGTGCCGGCCCGAAGGCGGAAGCGGGGACCGGTGCGTAGTCGGGGAGCACCGGTGCCGTGGGAGGTTGCGTCGTTGGGGTTGTCATCGTTTTGATCCTCGCGCGTTGGGTAAGTCGAGAGGTCTCGATGGTCGCCCCAGCCCAGGGGGTTCGCGTCGGGGGATTCCCTAGTTGCCGGCGACGTTTCGGACCTGGCGGACAGCGGTGGGGTCGTCAACCGCTGCGACCAGGGCGGCCGCGACGTCGGCTCGCGTGATCGACGCGTTCATCGGGACCTTCCCCGGCAGGAGCTTGTATCCAGCTCGCGGCCCGTCCTTGAGCCGCGAGGCATAGACGAGGGTCCAGTCGAGGTCGGATCCCTTGACGAGCGCCTCACCGACGTGGCGGTCGGCAACCATGCCCTTCAACGCCAGGCGATTCACCAGCTTCATGAGGCCGGTCGGCTTGAAGTTCGGGCTTGCCGCAAAGCTCGACATCATCACGAGTCGTCGTACGCCCGCGCGTGCCATCGCCCGGACGAGCGGGCGCGAGGAAGCCTCGATCAGATCGGATCTGGAATTGCTCCCGAGGGCGCTGACCACGGCGTCGGCGCCGCCGACGGCCCGCGCGAGGTCATCTTCCGTGCGGGCGTCCCCGATCACGACGGTCGCACCGGGCAGGTCGACCTTCGTCGCGTCGCGGACGAACGCCGTGACCGTTTGCCCGGACTCGATCGCTTGCTTGACGACCTCGCGGCCAACCTTGCC
>Ga0070707_100006898_pt1 | contig 10518 bp, 9 predicted proteins | sample KBSK5502metaG_FD_65468 | JGI IMG/M metagenome (GOLD analysis project Ga0070707, IMG submission 65468) | Corn, switchgrass and miscanthus rhizosphere microbial communities from Kellogg Biological Station, Michigan, USA - KBS K5-50-2 metaG | ecosystem: Host-associated > Plants > Roots >... | reverse complement strand
GCTCCACAAGCGTAACTTCCCGCAGGCCCTGCGGTACGGCACACAATCTACCACACGGCGAGCCAGAGCGCCATGCATCCCCAGCCCTGAAGGGCGGGGTCTTCTGGCGGAGAAAGATAAAGGAGAGCCATGCGCGTTCTCATCACCGGCAGCTCAGGATTCCTCGGCGACGAGATTGCGCGCCAGCTGCGCAGCGCCGGGCACGACACCCTCGGCGTGGATCTGCGCAGGGGCCGCACACCGACGAGGTGGGTGACCTCGCGGATCACGCGCTCGTGCGTGCGCTGGTCGGCCAGGCGGACGCTGTGGTGCACACCGCATCGCTGCATGCGCCGCACGTCGGCGTGCGCTCCCGCCAGGACTTCGTCGCGACCAACGTGCTTGGCGCGCTGCACGTGCTGGAGGCCGCGGCCGAGGCGGGTGCGCGCCGGCTCGTCTACACCAGCACCACCTCTGTCTATGGAGAGGCGCTCGTCCCAACCGATGCCCGCGCGGTCTGGGTGACCGAGGATGTTGTCCCACGCCCGCGCGACATCTATGACATCACCAAGCTCGCCGCCGAACAGCTCTGCCGCGACGTTGCCCGTGACGGCGGGCTCTCCGTCCTCTGCCTGCGCACCGGGCGCTTATTTCCGGAGCCGCCAAACATCGCCGCCGTCCACCGGCTCTCGCGCGGGGCCGACGTGCGCGATATCGCCGCCGCGCACCTGCTGGCGCTCGACGCCCCCACCAACCTTCACTATGAGGCCTTCAATATCGCCGCGCGCTCGCCCTTCACCGAGGCCGACCTGCCCGCCTTGCTGGACGACGCCGCGCCGGTGGTGCAGCGTGCCTTCCCGCTGGCCGCCGAGGTCTTCGCGCGCCGCGGCTGGGCGCTGCCGCACCGCATCGATCGCGTCTACGTCATCCAGAAGGCCGAGCGCGTGCTCGGTTATCGTCCGCGTTACAACTTCGGCGAGCTGCTGCGCGAGCTACAGGCAGGAGCGTGAGGCGTACAAGAGGGGCGAGGCAGCACCAGACGATTTCAGGGGGAAGGAGGTCGCGCAGGACCGTGACATTCAGGCCGGGGACACGGCGAAACAAGGCGTCGTTGGTCACGAACAGCGTACATCCCTCGATCAACACAGTCGCGGCGTGAATGGCGTCGGGCGTCTTGAGATTCGTCGCGGCGCGCAGTGCGGCCGCGCGCTCGAGCACCGCGCGCGATGGGCACCATACGCACGTCAGGCGACGTTGCGAGCACGGCACGGAATGCGGACTCCATGAGAACATCGCCCTGTCGCAGTGGCTGGACGAGCACCTCCAACAGCGTCATCTCGCTCGTCACCGCAGAGGTGCCCGACGCACGCACATCGCGCCAAAAGGGATCGAGCAGAGCACGATAGGGAGCAATGCGCTCGACGGTGTAGACGAAAGCATTCGCATCGACATAGGCGAAACCGGCCGGCGGCACGGTTAGCGGCCCCACGAATCGCGCTCTTCTCGGATATAAGCGTCCACCTCGTCAGCGGTCTTGAACAGGCGATGACCAGGCAGGTTTTCGACGATATCAAGGACATGCTGCGGCTGTGACGGCGTCGCCTCCTCCGGCTGGATGGAGACGCGCACGCGCTGGCCCGGTGCCAGCTCGGGGACACTGATCTCGATCTTGCCTTCTGGTGAGACGGTGGCCTCGACCTGTATTGGTGCCGCCATGTCGTGCTTCCTTTCTCTGTGCCTATCAGCATATTACGCCGTAGGCGCGGGCACGGCTGCCTGCCGGGCAACGGCCGCACCGAACGAGCCCCGTTGTCATGGTAGAATCCCTTGGGCCAGCCTACCTCTCAGTTGGAGCACATCATGACGCCGGACAACACCCGACCGACCAGCGAGCCTGCCGCACGTGAGAGCCTGTCGTATCCCGCGCGCATAGCCATTCTCGGCGGGGGTCAGCTCGCGCGCATGACCGCCGAGGCGGCGGCGCGGTTGGGCATCGAGGTCGCGATCCTCGAACGCGAGGCCAACAGCCCGGCGGGGCGCATCGCCGCGCGCGAGCTCGTCGGCGCGTGGGATGACCGCGACGCGCTGGCCGCGCTCGCTGAGGGTGCGCTGGCAGTGACCCTCGAGAACGAGTTCGTGGACGTGCCGGCGCTGGAATGGCTGGCGGCGCGAGGGACCCCAGTCTTCCCTACGCCCGCCACACTGGCCACTGTGCAAGACAAGCTCGCGCAGAAGCGCTTCATGCGCGCGGCCGGCATACCGGTGCCAGAATTCGCGGAGGTGACACAGCACGACGACATCCTGCGCGCCGGCGCAGAATGGGGCTGGCCGCTGGTGTTGAAGGCCCGACGCAACGGCTACGACGGCTATGGCAACGCGACGCTGCGTGGACCGGGGGATGTTGCGGACGCCTGCGCCTGGCTGGGCTGGCCAGCACGCGCGCTGCTGGTGGAGGCCTGGGTGCCGTTCGAGCGCGAGCTGGCGGTGATGGTGACGCGCGGCCGTGGCGGGGCCTGCGCCGTGTATCCCGTCGTCGAAACGGTGCAGCGCGACCATATCTGTCACCTCGTGCGCGCGCCGGCGCCCATCGCGCCGGCTGTTGCGGCGTCCGCGGCCGCGATCGCGGAGCGTGCCGTCGCGGCCATCGGCGGTATCGGCGTCTTCGGCATCGAGCTCTTCGCGACAGCCGACGCGGTGCTCTACAACGAGATCGCGCCCCGGCCACACAACTCCGGCCACTATAGTCTCGAGGGCTGCGTCACGTCGCAGTTCGAGAATCATCTGCGCGCGGTGCTCGGCCTGCCGCTGGGTGCAACCGAGCTTGTCGCTTCGGCCGCCGTAATGGTAAACCTGCTCGGCACGCGCACGGGTCCCGCCCGCGCGGAAGGGCTGGCCGCCGCGCTTGCCGTCCCCGGCGCGCAGGTCCATCTCTACGGCAAGCTCGCCTCGCGCCCTGGCCGCAAAATGGGGCATGTCACGGCGCTAGGCGCCACACTGGCTGAGTCGGAGGCGCGCGCCCAGCGTGCAGCGGCGGCGCTACGCATCTGAGCGTTGGCCCACTGGCGCAGGTGCGGCTGGGGGCCGCAGGCTCTAGCTCCTACGCATTGCCATGAGCAGCAGATACACTGAGATGATGAGGAAGACGACATTGGCCGGCCCGAAACAGATCAATCCCGAACCGACGGTAAGTACTGTGCCGGTGGCCGCGGAGGCCAGCCAGAAGATGCTCAGGATGAGCAGGATCGTGCCAGTGCCGCGCTTGCCAGCCATGATCCAGCCCACGCCATAGATGCCGAAAAAGGCGAGGATCGCCTCGACCACCAGGGGCGTCGTGCTCTTGCGCCGCGGCTGTGAGGCTGCCGCTGTGGCGACCACGGCCCCTGTTGGGGCGGCAGGCGGCGCATAGGCGGGAGCCGGCGCCGGAGCCGGCTGCGGGTAGTACGCCGGTGCAGGCGCCGGTGCAGGCGCCGGCGTGGGTGCGGGAGCGTGTGCCGCGGCGGGCGGACCAGCGGGGGCAGGCGGCGGAATGTAGCCCGGCGGCAGCGTATATTGCGCCGGCGGAAGATAGGCCGGCGGCGGCGGGAAGCCCCCCGGCGGAGGTGAGGCGTCCGGCGTGGGAGGGTCGAGCGGTGTCAGCGTGCCAGGGTAGGTTGGGTCGTTCGCGCCCGCGAATGTTGCTGGATAGGCTCCCGGCGCGAACGGCTGGCCACCGGCATAGGGCAGCGGTGGCGGCGTCTCGGGCGGCGTCGGGCGGGTGCCCGCATCCTGTGCCGGACCTGTCGCGTCGTCTTGGGCCTGCGGATCGCGCTGGTCATCCATCGAGCTGCCTCCACCCACACTTAGTCGTCCTGCTGCTCCCAGCGATCACGGGCCGCATACGCCTCGGTGGCCGAGGTCCACACATGCGGCGTCGACGTGACAACCAACCGCCGCGGAACACGTGGATCCGGCGCCAGCCAGTGACCGCCGGCATGGCCGTCGAACTCGCACGAGACCCACATCCAAAAGCCGCCCTCCTGCCGCTGCAGCTCGAAGGTCGCCATCTCGAAGTGGCCCTCGCGGCAGCGAAGCTGCAGTCCCCGCTCGGAAGCCGCCATGCTCTGCCTCCCTCCCGCGCCGCCATGCCTCGCTTCCTCATCCAATCGCGCAGAGAAGTGTAACATGCGCATTCCGTGCCGGCAAGCCGCGCTGTCGCCACCCAATTACCACCGGCGAGCACTGGACGAATTGTTAGGGACTCGCTATACTTAGCCCAACAACCGCGCATCTCCAGCCCGTTCCTCCTGCGAGAATCTCGCGGGTGTAGCCAGAGCGAGCCGCCGCTCGTCTGTATGTGCTGGAGCAACGGCTTCTTGCCGCAGCGACGCGGCATGTGCCTCCAACCTCACGCTTTCCACTGGTTATGCCACGGAATAGATATGTCGCGGGCGACGGCGACGTGATGGCAACGCAACGACAGCCGGCAACCCTGGCAGCTGCGGCCCACATGTGAGAACGAGGGCCACACCGCCGAGCGAGAGAATCGCTCGCTGGAGCTGGTGCTGAGGGCGGGGTGGAGAAGGCGGTAGCACGATGACAGACCGTGATGGATGGCTCGGCATGTCTCGCGGCGGCAGCGGTATGTGGATGGCGGCGAACGGCAACGCCTCCTCGGCGCGAGTGGCAGCGCGGCGCGAAGAGGATCTCACACACGCCAGCAGCAATCCACAGGTCCCCGCCTTTTGGGCGCGCGATGGCGGTGGCCATCCCATTCTGCTCTGGATCGCAGCGGCGCATGCCGCCGCCGGCCTGTTCGGCGCCACCGCTGGCGTACTGGTCTGGCTCTTCGTTGCGCCCAAAGACGCGCAGGCGCCGTTGGCTGCGCTCGCGGGCGCTGGCGTCGCTGTCGCGGCGGTCTTCGCCTTCCAGCTTGCTCGCTCGCCGCGCGCCGATGCCGCGACGATGGCGCGTGGCGTGTTGCCGGCGGCCGATCTCGTCGCTTGCGGAGTCGTGCTATGGCTGCTTGGCGACATCGGTCTCGCCTCGCTCCTCTTCGTCGTGCCAATTGGCGTCGCCGCGCTGCTGCTCTCCTGGCGCAGCGGCGCCACCTTCGCCGCGCTGGCGGTCGCCACCTTCGCCGCCCTGAATGCGCTGCGGCTGGGCTCCGCAGTGGGCGAGTGGGTGCCGCAAACGCTTGCCCTTGCTGGCATCGCCATCCTGTTCGCCGTCTGTGTGGGGATCTTTTCCGCGCAGCTGACCGAGATCATCGTTAGCCTGTCGTGGCGCTTCACACGGCTACATGACCAGCGTGCCGCGCAAGGTCAGGAACAGGCGCGCCTGCTCGAAGGGCTCAATCTGCTCGAAGAGGCACAGGCCCGGCTGGAACAAGAGCGCGCGGCGGTCAACGCGCAGATCAGTGAGCTGGCGGACGCCGCGCGCCGTATGTCCGAGGGTGACCTGGCGGCTGCCCGCGGGCTGCATCCTGGCATGTATGGGCCGCTGGATATCCTTGCTGCTGCGCTCGTTCGTTTGAGCCAGCAGATGGCGTCCGCACTCTCCGCGCGCCAACAGTTGGCCGGGCGCCAGTACGCGCTCGACTCACTGAGTGCGGCGACGCGCGAGCAGGCTCAGATGCTGGCGTCGCTGGATGCCTCGCTGCGCGAGCTGGGCCTTTCGGCCAACGACCTGGTTGCCGAGGTGCAGCGCGTTGGGCGGGGCAGCGGTGAGTTGTTAGGCGGTACCTCACACGTACTCCTCCATGCACTCGCCGGCGTCGAGCGGCATGCGCAGGCGCAGGCGTCGAACACGTCCATCCTGGCGTCGCGCCTGGCGCAGACGCGCGCCCGCCAGGCAGGGCTGGACGGCGAGATCCAGCGCCTGAGTCAGCTGGCCGCGATTCCGCAGTCCGGCGAGCTGGTCTCTCGCAGCGCAGCGCCGCCATCGGCGCCCGCCAACTTCGACGCGTCGGGTGTGCTGCCTCCAGACACGATTAGGCCTGGTGGCGCGCGGCCATGGCCGGCGCTCAGCGAGCCGCTGCGCTAGCGCGCCTTAGTGGCAGGGCAGGACGTGGGAGCCGCCGCGGCCCAGGAGTTGCGATGTCTGGGGGGAGTGGACACAAGCTTGTCGACAGGGACAGGCGAGGGCTGTAGAACATCTGTGTGGCACGGAAGGTGTGCCGGTTTGACACCTGGTATGGCGCATGCTATGCTCTCTACAGCACTGCTGATGCGCACCGTCACACGCCGGATGTGACGGCCAGCGCAGCGACCGCCCGCGAGGAACTCGTGGCCGCCGGATGTGCGGTGTCAGCCTGTGGAGAGACGAAGCGATCACGGTGTGGCTCGATCCTACCCCTGTCGCTCGTATGAACAGGACGCTCCAGTAGGCGACCGCCTGGCATCCCCTGACGTGATGCGTGGGGAGGACGTCACTTCTCGAGAGAGCCCAAACCAGTGAAGGGCTGCTCTCGCGCGCTCCTCGAAGAAGACCGAGTGACGCGCAGTTTGACAGTTGGAGAGCGTGCAGGCGCCCGTGCACCACCCGCCATGCCGCTCACGCGTGTGACCTGTATCGCATTCTCGACGTTTGCGCAGCCGCACCGTCCGCCGGCTGACCTGACAGCCGTCGCGCATGCCAGCTTGACGCGAACGAACGGCTAATCCGCTGTTATTGGCGGTCGCGCACGCCGCGACCGCTCTGCCTGACAAGGCGTCGCCGATGTGCCGCAGTGCGTGGCACCGCTCGCGGCCGGCGCTGGACCGCGATCATCTACGCGCACTTTTGTGGAGGGACAAGCGTGTTCTCTACCTGCCGGAAGCAACCTCCGGCCCGACGAATGTCACACTTTGTCATACGTGCATGGCGAATCGCTTAAGGACCCCTTTATTCACACGCTGTATTTGCCGAACGTGACACCAGTATGTTCCGTTCCGCGCGTTGCATCTCACTCAGGAGGCCTGTGTGCCAGACAACCAGGATCAAGCAGTAACTCGTCGCCGGTCGCGGCGCAAGGAATCAGCCGAAACGGCTGAGCAGATTCCCGCCGTTGGCACTGACATGCCTCGCGCGGACAGCAGCGCCGAGTCTACCCCGCCCGCCACCCCGGCAGGGCGCCGGCGCGCAACGCGCGCAGCCAGCGCTTCCACACCCGCCCGCGAGACGCCGAAGCGCCCAGTGCGCAACGCGCGCTCGACCGCCGCCGGACCTGTGGCCAGCGCGACGGCCCGCCGCCGCGCTGGACGGGCGCAGGCAGGGGCGGCCGCGCCAGAAACCGCCGAGACGTCAGCAGCGCCGGCCACTCCCGTCACAGCCGGCGATACAGCGGCCGCGAGCGCTCCAACGCGCCGTCGCCCGGCACGCGCGGCCAGATCAGCCGCCGTGGAGCCCACTCCGCTCATGGCTCCAGTTGACACATCGCCCGCCGAGCAGGTGCCCGTTCGCGGGGAGGCGTCTGGTAGCGCCGCTGCCGGTGAGACGGCGGAGCGTCATTCGCCGTACCGTTTCGCGCGGCCAGCGCGCGCCGAAGTATCCAGTAGTGTCGTGCCGCCGGCGGAGTCAGCGCCCGCGGCGCACGACGAGCCGCCGGCCGAAGCCAGCGGCAACGAGCCCGCGGGGTTGGGCATTGCCCCTCGCCGCACGGCATCCGACGTCACGATTCGCCCGTTGCGCCGGCAGGACCGGCCCGCGTGGGCGCCGCAGGAGCAGCGTCCCGGACGTGACCGTGGGGCGCCGTCGAACCTGCCGACGCCTGCTGAGCCGTATCGTGGGCGCACGCCGGATCAGGGCCAGAATGCGCCGCGTGGACCACTGGGCCGTCAGCAGCGTGGCGTTCCCGGCCAGCCGCCGGCAGGTCGCGGCAACGCACCGTACACTCCGGGCGGTCGCCCGCCGCAGCAGGGTGGCGAGGCCCCGTACGGACCGGGCAACGGCGGTGCGGCGTATGGTCCCTACACCCCATATGAGCCGTACACGGGCTATCCGCCTGCCGGTCCCAGCGAGCCGCGCCAGGGCGGCCAAAATCGTCCCATACGTGGGCGAGGCTATCCTAATGCGCCCGGCTATCAGGATCAGCGCGGCCAGCGGAGCCCCACGAACCGGCCAGGACCGGGGGCGCCGGACCTGTATCGCGAGAGCGGCAATTATGGACCGCAGAACGGTCGCGGCCCTGGCCGTGGCTACTCCGATCGGCGCGGCACACCGCCCAACCGTGGCGGCAACCTCGGTGGACGGCCACGCGAGCGCGATACCGGCTACGGGCTCTACACCCCCGCGCCGGGCACGGCGCCGGCGGAGAATCGCTATAATCCCGCGACGCGCGGCCCGTCCGCGCCGGCGGTGGTGCGCACCGTCGAGGTCAACGGGGTGCTCTGGCTCGGTGGCGGCGCCGGCATGAGTCCAGCAGAGGTCTTGGACGACAGCACGCTGCAGCCGCTCGCTCGCATGAACCCGGAGGACGCGCGGCGCATGAACCTGCGCTCTGGCGACCTCGTGGCGGGGCGCGCTGAGGAACGCGGCGGGCGGCGCACGCTCGTCGCGCTGGAGAGCGTCAACGATCGGCGGCCGGAGGAGGCGACGGGGCGGCCGCAGTTCGAGCAGTTGACCGCGAGCTTCCCAGACCGGCGCATTCGTCTGGAGCAGGGGCAGCTGCCGGTCTCGGCGCGCATCATCGATCTGTTCGCGCCGCTCGGCTTCGGGTCGCGTGCGCTCATCGTGGCGCCACCAAAGACCGGCAAGACGACGCTGATTCGCGAGGCGGCGGAGTCCGTCTTGAAGGGCTATCCGGACGCTGTCGTGATGGCCGTGCTGGTCGGCGAGCGGCCCGAAGAGGTCACCGACCTGCGCGCACGGCTCGAGCCGCGTGGCGGTCTCGTCTACGCCGCCAGCTTCGATGAGGACACACAGCGCCATGCCTGGCTCGTCCAGATCGCCGTCGAGCGCGCCAAGCGCGTGGCGGAATCCGGACGCGATGCCTTCATGGTGCTCGATTCGCTGACCCGCCTCGCCCGCGCGGAGAACCTTGCCACGCGGGGCCAGGGGCGCACGCTCTCGGGCGGCATCGACGCGCAGGCGCTCGATACTGGCCGCCGGGCCTTCGGCGCGGCGCGCAACCTCGAAGAGGGCGGCAGCCTGACCATTCTTGCGACCTGCCTGGTGGATACCGGCAGCCGGCAGGATGATGTGGTCTACGAGGAGTTCAAGGGCACCGGCAACATGGAGCTGCACCTCTCACGCGAGCTGGCGCAGCGCCGCCTCTTCCCCGCCGTCGACGCCGTAAAATCCGGCACGCGGCGCGAGGAGATGCTGCTGACACCCGAAGAACTGCGCGCGGCCACGGCGCTGCGGCGGCGGCTGGCGGATCTGCCCGCGCAACAGGCCACCCAACAGCTGCTCAGTGTGATGGAGCGCACGCCCTCCAACTCCGCCTTGCTCAGCGCCATCGAGCAGAGCGGCTGGACCGGGAGCATGCGGTAGCGTGCTAGTAAAGCGCGAGGGCCGGGAGTCTGTCATGACAGACTCCCGGCCCTTTCTTGTGTTCGACAACCTGCTGCGCATGAGGCTTCCCGCGAGGGTGTCGGCGGAGTGGGATTCCCTTTGCCTGCCACTGCGGTAGGCAGTGGCAGGCGCTCGAGCCGGTATCGAAACGCGACCCCAACAGCAGGCAAGCTGGAAGAGCCGGATAGGTTGATCGAGTTAGATCGGTTGGAGTTCGCGGGCTTCGCGGGCGAGGGCTGAGGGCGAGGTAGTGCGTGCTGGAGGCGTCAAGAGCGGAAGAATGAAGGTCCATTGCCTGTCCGTGAGATGACTCCTGCCCATACAATCAGGCTACTGCAACTCGCTCCTGTTGCGAAACCGCCTCTCGGGCTCAGGGGCCCTCGAATAGGTCGCCCGCTGGATACGTCAGGAGCACGTGCTCTCCCTCCTGGGCCGTGAGCGTCCGCGTGGCGGGGTCATAGCGCAGCCAGCCACCAGCACTCTGCTGGTTACTGACACCGGCGCCCAGCGCATCGATCTGGTGGCACCACACCCCCAGCGTGTCGCAGCGATAGAGGAGCACGCTGGAGCCATCGCTCGGCGTCTGCTCCCGCGCCAGATAGTAGCGATAGGCCGCAGAGGTCGCGCTGGCCAGATGCGCGTACCCGATGGGACGCTCGCCGATGGCCAGCGCGAGTGGGGTAATCGTCACGGCCACCGCAGTCGCCACGACACTGAGCGCCACCGGGCCCAGGAGCGCCAACGATGCCCCCCGCGCCGCCCCGATCCGCGTGCGCTTGGCCCTCTGATGACGCCGAGGAGGGCGCACAGGCCCAGTACCGCCGCCACGGTGAACGGACCGCACCCCAGAAGGAGAAGGAGGAACGAGCCGGTGTCTGCGGCGACGAAATGGGTGAGCAGCAACGTCAGGGTAACACAGCCACCCACGAGCGCCGCGAGCGTCACCGCTCCCAGGGAACGCACCGGCGGCAAGCCGGCGCGGAAGAGCAGACGGAGGCTGATCCAATAGGCGAGCAGGGTGAGCGCGAGGACGGCGAGCCCGACCACCGTCGCGGTGGGTGACCCATC
>Ga0070707_100006896_pt1 | contig 10519 bp, 14 predicted proteins | sample KBSK5502metaG_FD_65468 | JGI IMG/M metagenome (GOLD analysis project Ga0070707, IMG submission 65468) | Corn, switchgrass and miscanthus rhizosphere microbial communities from Kellogg Biological Station, Michigan, USA - KBS K5-50-2 metaG | ecosystem: Host-associated > Plants > Roots >... | reverse complement strand
CGCCCGCTCTGCTGACGTCTTGCTGACGGTTTTCGAGAGTCACGTGAGGGAAGTCGGGGGATGTATCGAGAAATGGACACCACGAGGGAGAGTCGATCGGAGACTGATTTAGACGACACGGACGTCGAGCACAGCGGATCCCAAAGCAGGTGCGCTACCAGGCTGCGCCACACCCCGTCGAGGGCTGACCGGTCTCCGTCCTTCGCCCTGACCACGAGGTCGCGATCCTCGTCATCCCGCCGAGCGTTTTCGTCGATGGGGGTGTGGGTGGTCATCACCTCCTACCCCTTTGGATACGGCCGGCGGGGCCGGGTGACAGATCGTACGAGTTCCCTGGCGTCAGCCCGTCCGACGGGCGATACCGCACACTACCGAGCCGCAATAGACGAACGCACTCTTGTCGAGGGTTGCGAGGCGTCCGCGAACGCGCGCGAGGAATGCGGTTTGGGTGGCAGCATCGATCGATTGCAGCTTGCGCATCGTGCGTCCGAACGTCGTGCGCAGCGCCATGAACGACTCCAGCTCCCATCGGTACTCGAACGTCTCGATCCACGTCCTGACCGGTTCGAGGCCGGCCCGCATGAACAAGGAGGCGATCTTCTCCGGCGAGTTCGTTCTGGTGTGATCGGTGGCTGCAATCGGCGCCGGATCACGGGCGCCGTGAGCATCGAGCTCGGCCTCGAAGACCTGCGTCGCTTCAAGCTCCGGATCCGAGGCCCACGTCACTATACCCACGCGCCCGGCAGCCCTCAGGACGCGACACACTTCGGATAGAGCGATCTCCGGCGCGGCCATGTGGAAGAGCACGAAGGCCATCACAACGACGTCGACGGACGCCGCCCGAAGGCCGAGCCGCATCCCGTCCATCAACGCGAGCGTCTTGCCACGCGAGCGCGCGAGCTGAAGCATCCCCGACGAGGCATCGACCCCAAGGAGGAACGCATTCGCAGGGGCAGCCGCGGCGATATCCGGCAACAGGGCGCCGGTTCCCGTTCCGACATCGAGCACGCGGTGAGCGCGCTCCCACGGCATTGCGCCAAGCAGGCGCTGCCCGAGCGGCCGGATGACCGGACTCCACGCTTCGGCATAGCCGCGGGCATGGCCGGAATACGTGGCGGCCAGCTTGCGAAGATCGTCGTCACTCATGCACTTGGAGGACTTGACGTACTCATCGCGCTCGCGCTTCGCCAGCGTTCCACGGAGATTAGCCGTCCGAACCTCGAGTGACCGCGCCGCCGACGCGGGCCGCGCGATCTTTGGCGAGTGTTTGAAGCGAGTCTTGCTCCAGCGTCAGCACATGCTTGGCGATGACTCGGTAGGTCCACTGTCCGCGGGCCGTTTCACGGTTGAATTGCTCGTCCGTCAGTCCGACGATCGAGCCGATGAGTCTTGCCCGCTCCGCTAGCCATTCGGCAATCAGACGCTGCGTCGGGGTCCGTGTGATGCGCGACTCATAGCGCCCTTCCAGGACCTGACCGACATGGATCTTCTCGTGATCGATGTCGTTGGTAAGCAGTGTCCAGAGATCCTTTCCCTGCGCGCACGCGTGAGACGACGGCATCGTCAACTCGTCATCCGACGTCGCCAGCAACGTATCGATCGTCACCATCGTCTGCTCGAGCAGCTCGCGCACCGCACCGTGTGCTGTTGCTGCCATCGCTCATCCTCCTCTTGTATCCCGGCCTGAGTCTTCACGATCGATGGGCTTTCGTCGCGGCTCCCGCAGCGAAATGTTCCAAGCTTGCGTAAGAGGCAGAGCGCCATGTTAACGCGATCTGGACTCGATTGTCACTGCCGACACGGTACGATGGCCGCCGGCGCTGGCGGCGTGGCCGGGGGGACGAAGACCGCGAGATAGCCGTCCGCTGGAGCGAGCGACGTGAAGTCCACCTGACGGTAGCCGACCGCTGCGAGCTCGCAGCGGAGCAGCGCCGGTGGTGTCCCGTGCTCGCCGGTCGACTTGTCCACGTCGACGATCGCCACGCGAGCGCTGGGCGCCAGCGATGGGCGCAGGCGGGAGAGGAACTCGTAGGGGTTCTCGATCTCGTGATAGACGTGGGCGAGGATCGCCAGGTCCACGGCGCCGCGCGGCAGCTTCGGATCGCGCGGCTGGCCGTGAATGACCTTCACGCCTGACAGGTTTTCGCGTCGGAGCCGGCGCCGCAGCCGCTCCAGATACTTGCCGTTGACGTCCTCGGCATACAGCATCGCGCCCGCGCCGAGCCGGCGAGCCAGCCGGACCGTGTAGTAGCCGTCGCCGGCGCCGATGTCCGCCACGCGCATACCGCGGCGGACCCCGAGGTGATCCATCACGCGCTCCGCCTCGCCGTGCTGGTCTCGCGTCTCCTCGTTCGAGTACGCGGGCGAGATGATCGTCGCCACCGGCCTGTCCGGCGACGGGAAGGTCCCGGTATCGGCGGCGGTGACCGCCCAGGCGAGCCCGGCCGTCAGCAGCACCACTGCGAGCAGACGCGTCCACGGCATCAGGACCATGCTGTCGCCCGAGGCGGAGAACCTCCTCCGGTCGGGCGCGCGGCGGAGCCTGGAGAACCCGGTGCACTCACACGAGCCAGCGCGCGAGCCGAGCCAGCGGATGGCCTCCCGCGGCGGCCCGTTCGAGGGGAGGCGCCAGGAAAGAGTCGACGCCGAAGCTCCGGCCGGCGCCGGTCAGCAGAAAGATCGTGGGAAGCATGATGAGCATCACGTACGTCCAGCCCCACTCGTGGGGCACGTTCAGGATGCCGAGGGTGATGTTCGCCGCCATGCCGATGGCGACCAGCGAGCCCAGCCGGGTGAAGAGGCCAAGGCAGAGCGTCACCGCGATGAACGTCTCCGTGATCAGCGTCATCCAGCCGAAGAACGTCCAGTGAGGGATCATCACGTTGACGAGAAAGTCGCGGTACGCGGACAGCGTCGGATACTGGATCTCCTGGTGCACCCAGTACCAGAGCCCGCCGCCCGACTTCCGTCCGAAATCGTCGGACGGGACCTTCCAGCGGGACTGTTGCCACCACAAGACGCCGTACAGGAGGCGGGCCAGACCCAGCGGCCAGAGGGGCGCCATCACCCGAAACCAGTGCGGCACCGTGCCGGTATCCACCCTAGTCGTCTCCATCACGGGACACGCTGCGGTACAGCCCGGCGACGAAGGCAAACGTCCGGGCCGGCCCCGCGCCCTGCGCCGTCAGCTCGGCGTGCAGCCTGGTGAGGTCGGCGTCGGTGTCCACGTCGAACCAGGTGGGCAGGAGATGCGCCCGCAGGCCCAAGCGCCTGGCGACGGTGAGCGTGGCGGCGAGCACGGCGCTGGTGCTCCACGGGATGCCACGGAAGAGCGCGGGCTGCGCCGTACGCAGGCCGATCAAGTAGTAGCCGCCGTCGTCGCAAGGTCCGAGGACGACGTCCGCCGCCTGATCGGTCAGTAGGCGGGCCGCCTCGAGCACGTGGGCCATGGGAAGCGTCGGGCTGTCGCTGTCGATCGCCAGCACGGCGGGATGGTCGTCGGCCAGCAGCCCCCGCATGACGTTGGAAAGCCGCTCGCCGAGATCGTCGCCCTCCTGTGGGAGCAGACGGAAGCCCGGCGGCGCCAGCGCGCGCATCGCCGCGCCGGCCTCGGGCGGCGAGTAGGCCACCACGCCGCTCACCGCCGGTAGCGCCGCGACGGCGTCGAGCCTGTCGAGCAGAAAGCAGCGATAGAGCTCGGTCGCTTGATTGGGGCTGAGCGCCGGGCTCAGCCGTGATTTCACCGGCGCCAGCCCCGGGACCTTCGCCATCACCGCGACAGCCGGCCGCAACGTCACAGGCTCCATTTCACGCCGCAGCCGCGGCACGGCTCGGGCGGCGTCGGGGTCTGGATGTCGTCGCGAAAGCGCGCATAGGACCGGCCCCACCAGATCTCTTCGAGGGACTGGCGGTACAGGTTGCCGAGGATGATGCCTTCGTAGTGTTCGGTGATCCATGGAGCGATGCAGCACGGCAGCACGTTGCCGTGGACGGTCACGTAGACAAGCGTCCACGGGCGGCGGCAGGCGCTCCACGGGCGGTCGGCCTCCACCGGCGCGAGGCTCACCTCGGGCGCCACGGCCCCCGACGCCGAGAAGTCCAGGCCCTCGCGCGCCGCCGCCTCCTTCGTCGTCGCAATCAGCTCGCTCTCGCGACGCCGGACGCGCCCATGGAGCGATTGTCCCTCGGTCGCCAGGCCGAGGCCGTTGAACACGAGGCGCTGCAGGTAGATTCCGGCGGCACCGACCCGGACGGCGAGCGGGACGAGACCGGGAATCTCCTCGATGTTGTCGCGCAATGCCGTGAACCAGAGGGAGACGCGCGGATGCGACGCGCCGCGCCTCAGCTTGAGCGCCGAGAAGCGCTCGAGGTTGGCGATGACCTTGGCGAACGCGTCCACGCCCCGCACGCGCGCGTACGTCGCTGAGGTCGACGCGTCGAGGGAGACACGCAGCTCGTCCAGGCCGGCGTCCACCAGGGCCCCCGCGCGTGAGCCCGTCAGCGTGATCGCGTTCGAGTTGAACAGCACGTGGGCGCGGCGCTCCTTGAGGTGGCGGATCATGCGGGCGAGGTCGCGATTGAGCAGGGGCTCGCCGATCCCGTGGAGGAGCACGCGGTCCAGGCGCGGGAACTGGTCCACCACGCGCCGGAACTCGTCCCAGGACAGGTCGCGCGCCGGCTCGCGCCCGCCGAAGGTAAGGATGCACGTCTCGCAGAGCGAGTTGCACCGGCTTGTGGTCTCGAGATAGAGGGACCGCGGCAGGTCGCGGGGCGCCGCCAGCGCGGTCATGGGGCGGTGACGTCCCGGGCGGCGCGCAGCGCGGTGGCGATGAAGGCGTAGCCGGCGCGCACGGTGCCGACGAGCGTGCCGGAGACCTTCGAGCGGCCGGCCACCCGAGGCGCATGCGTCACCGGCACCTCGATGATGCGGGCCCGCAGCGCCGCCGCCTTCACCACCATCTCGACGGGCCACCCGAAGGCGCGATCCCGCATCCGGAGCCGGTGGAGGAGCTCGACGCGAATCGCGCGAAACGGGCCGATGTCCGTGATCGCCACGCCGTAGCGCCGCCGGATGAACGCGCTGACGAGACGCGTGCCCAGCGCGGCGTGGAGCGGATGCGTGCCCGACGTCAGGGCGCGCGCGCCGAGCACCAGGTCGGCGCGGCCGAGCAGGATGGGCTCCAGTACTCGCGGCAGCTCCTCCGGGCGCTGGCTGCCATCGCCGTCCAGGAATGCCGCGACGCTGACGTCGTCGCGCAAGGCGGCGACGCCAGCCCAGCACGCGGCGCCATAGCCACGGCGGCGCTCCACGACCACGCGTGCGCCCGCGGCCTTCGCGACGGCGGCCGTCGCATCCGTGGAGCCGTTATCGACGACGATGACCTCGGTGGCGCTCGCGCGAGGCACGCGAGCCACGAGGCCACCGATCGCCTCCTCCTCGTTGAGCGCGGGGATGATGACGGTCGCGTTCACGCCCGTCTCAGCGGGGCGCGAGCACGGTCGTGCACGCGCTGCCGGTCTTGAGGAGCTCGCGGCGCTCGGCCGGAACCCACTCGAGCGCGATGCGGTCGCCACGGACGAAGGGGCAGTAGGGATCCGGGCGCGCCACATCGCCCGCGAGCGCCCGGCGTCCCGCACATCCGCCCTGGCAGGTCGTCACGAAGGCGCAACCGCGACAGGCCTCCGGCACCGTGCGAACGTCCTCGAACTGCTTCGACGCGAGGACGTCCGCGCCGAGGCGCGCGAGATCGGCGAGGCCGACATCGGACTTCGTCCAGTACACGCACGGGATGACGTCGCCCTTCGGCGTGACACGCACCGTCTGCCGCCCGCACCCCGAGCCGTGATTGAACGGCTGGCCGAGCACCGCGTTGAGGAGCGGCTCCGTCGTGCTGACCAGCCTCGTCGCCCGCAGCAGACGCCGGAACCCCTCCCAGTACTCCTCGTACGTCAGCGTGAAGGCATCGGTTTTCACCGGCTGATAGACGTTGACCCGATAGTTGGCGCCGGCGGCGAAGGCGACGGCCGCGATGTCGGCCAGGCGAGTATAGTTCGGCTTCATCATGACCGACAGCACGGTGACGGTCACGCCGAGGCGCCGCGCCCGGGCCATGGCCGTCAGGGCGCGCTGCCAGTTGCCGGCGCCACGAAACGCGTCCTGCTCGCGCTCCGTCGGGAAGTCGATCGAGATCTCGACCTCGCTGAACTTCTTGAGCGTGTCGTCCGTGGACCGCTCGAGCGTGAACCCGTTCGACGTCACCGACAGCTTCACGTCGCGGCGCGCGAGCGCGTCGACGATCTCCGCGTACCGGGGGTGAAGGCCGTTCTCGCCGGTCCCCAAATTGACCGAGCGCACGGGCAGGCTGTCGCACACCGAGTCGACCTGCTCCAGCGTCAACTCGTCGATCTGCGCGGTGTCACGGTAGCAGTGAGCGCACGCGAGATCGCAGGCGTTGGTCAGACCGACTCCGACGCTGAATCGCATCGCCGACCCCCTAACGCTCAGCGCTTACAGCCTGGTGCCAGAACCGTAACACCCGTGACGCCCAAAATGTCACGGGGATGTGAAATCGCCTCAGGAGGGTGATGGCCGCGGCGACGACCAGCGGGCTCACCTCGATGACACGCGCCCAGGTCGGGATCGCCCACGGAGCGGAAAGGAAGAAGGCATAGGCGAACGGGAGCGTCCCGGTCAGCGCGATCCATGCCATCGACGGCGTCACCGCGAGGAACGGAACCATCCAGACCGCGTACCAGGGAAACACGTTGGGGGCGAGCACGACGCTCCCGCCGATCAGTGGCACCGCGCGTGTCGCGAGCGATCCCGCGCGTGTCGCCGCCCACGCCACCCAGCCGCCGAGGGCGAGCGCGGTGACGAACGGCGCATCGACGATCGATCGCGCCAGCCCCGGGTTGAAGTTCATCTCCGTGAGGTAGCGGGGCAGCGAACCGAGCGCCTCGCGGCCGAGACCGACCAGCGGAAGATAACCCACGGCGAAGGTGGCCGCGAACAGGGCCGCCGGCTTCCACTCCCGACGCCGCAGCACGAGGGGCAGGAGCACGACGGGATAGAGCTTCACGAGCGCCGCGACCCCGAGCAGGATCGCGGCCACCGCTCGCGCGCCCTTCACCACCGCCAGCGCCGTCGCCATCACGAGCGCCAAGACGATGGCATCGAGATGGGCGGTCCCCCACAGCTCCACGAGCACGAGCGGGTTCCAGGCGTAGATCGCAAGGCGCGTCGCCGGCAAGTCCAGCGCGCGGAGCAAGGTCATCAAGACCAGCGCGGCGACGACTTCGGCGAGCCCCATGGCGATCTTCATCGCCATGATGCTGTCGGGCGCCACCGCGTAGACGGTCCGGAAGAACAGCTGGGCAGCGGGCGGGTAGATCGTGCGCCACGTCGCATGGTTCAGCCGCGGGAAGATCTCCGAGTCGCGCAGGGCGACGAGCTCGGGCGCGACGGGCGGGAAGCGATACGGACTGATGCCGGCGGCCGCCACGCGCGCGTCCCATACGTAACGATAGGCGTCGGTGGAGAGTGTTGGCGGTGCGGGCAACAGCGCCGCGCGGCAGGCCGCGGCCACGACCAGGATCAGGCCGAGCGCGGCCCGGCTCGCCGCGCCCCGCAGGCCGAGGATGCCGACGACATAACAGGCGAAGGCGCCGGTCGCGAGCAGAAGAAACCGCACCGGCGCCTCGACGAGGTTCGGCGTCCGCGCAATCAGGAGGCAGAATGCGAACAGCCCGGCGCCCGATGCGGCCGCGAGCACGAGGCGTATCCCCGACATCGAGACGGTATTCTAGCGCCGCCGGAACAGGCCCGGAAGTCCTCGAGGCCGGGCGCCGCCCGGCTCGGGACCGAAAACAGACGGCAACTGCACGAGGTAGCGCCGGCACCCTGATCAGGCCTTGCAGGCTCTCAGAATTCAACTATTATTGAACCAGTGAAGCCTGCGAAGAACCCCCTCGACAAGGTCAGAGTGTTTCGTGCGCTCGGGGACGTGACTCGCCTCGCCATGGTCCGCAAGCTTCGGGATGCGGGGGGCGAGATGCCCTGTTCGGCGCTCGTTCAAGCGTGCCGGACCACGCGCACCGCGGCGTCCTATCACTACAAGGAGCTGGAACAGGCCGGACTCATTACTCGTCGGCGCGAAGGTCAGTCGGTCACGGTCGCCCTCAACGCGAAGATCCTCGCCCGAGAGTTCGCGGCGCTCCTCCGGAGTCTGTAACCGTGGGCTCGCTGCTTCGAGACTTGTAAAACTCAACGACCGTTTCCGTGATGGGAGGGAGACGTACCATGGCTGACGACTTCGAATACATTTCGCACGCCCGCCTCGAGTACCGCGAGGGCTACCGCCACGCGTACCTCGGCGAGGTGCCCGAGCCTGTCATCTACGGCGTCCAGGGGGCGCTCCGCCAGTATTACGGCGCGAAGGAAGGACCGCCGATCGCCTCGACGCTCGACCACATCGTGGCGGCCGTCGCGGGCTGAATGTACGGCACACTGCGTGGCGCCCTGGCAGGGCGCAAGATCGGATTCGATCGTGATTCTTTCAAGGCCACCGTCGAGGGCCGCATCTCCGGTATCGGCAAAACGATCCGGATCAAATCGATTCACGTGCACTACGATCTCGTGGTGCCGCCGGAGGCACGCGAGGCGACGGAACGCGCGCTTCGCGTTCATCCGGAAGGCTGTCCGGCCCACCAGAGCGTGAAAGACGCCATCGCAATCACCTGGGACGCCGCGATCCGCGCCGGCGACGAGACCATCACACTGCGAGAGGACCCCGATGCCGCTACCGTCTAGAGACTTCGGTGCGATTGGCCCGAATGAGGGCGAGCATTTTCCCGATGTCGTGCTGCCCGACCAAGCTGGGCACGCGGTCAACCTCCATGAGGCGCGAACCGGCCGCAAGGCCATCGTGGTCTTCCATCGCAGCGCCGAGTGGTGACCCTATTGCAAAACGCAGCTGGTCCAGCTGCAGCAGGTGTCTCCCGCTCTGACGGCGAATGGCGTCGCACTCTTCGCGATCAGCTACGACACGGTCGCGATCCTGTCGGCCTTCGCCGAAACGCACGGGATCGGCTACTCCCTCCTGTCTGACGAGGGCAGTCTCGTCATGCGGAGACTCGGCCTCATCAACGAGCGCGTTCAAGAGGACCACGCGGTCTACGGCATCGCGTCATCGTCCCGCCACGTGAACTTGCCCTATCCGGGCGTCTTCGTGCTCGACGAGACGGGGAGGATCATCCACAAGCGATTCCACGAGAGCTACCGTGAGCGCGACACCGGCGCCGGACTGATTGCTGAAACGCTGGGGATCTTCGTCGGAGGGTGCGGCGGTGAGGTGGCGGCCGATGGTGACACGGTCCGTGTCCGGGCTTGGCTCGACTCGCCGACGTACTGCGCATTTCAGCGGCTCCATCTGACGGTCGAGCTCGCGGTGGCGCCGGGATCTCACATCTATGGCGAGCCGATCCCGCCCGGCTACGTTCCGCTCTCCGTGGACGTGGCTCCGATCGACGGTCTGGAGCTGCGGCCGATGCACTGGCCTTCGCCACACCCTTTCAGCGTGGACGGGCTCGCCGAGAAGTTTTGGGTCCACGAGGGAACGATCCGCGGTGTGCTGCCCTTTGCCTTCACGGCGCCGCCCGGCGCTGGCGACCAGGTCCTCCAGGCCACCGTCAGGTATCAGGCCTGCAGCACTTCGACGTGTCTCCCTCCAGAGGGAGTCCGTTTGGAGATGTCCGTAAAAGAAACAGCTCTTGTAGGCCGCTCTTTGCCTGCAAAGGCGTCGACGGTGTGACGGCGACGCCGTGCCCGTCTCACACGAGCACGCAAGGATCACGAGGAGGAATATCTCATGACCGAGCCGCGGATACCGTCGAGCTGGCCTCGAAAACACTGCGTACCGTTGCGGGCGGTGCAAGTCAAAGAGTTCGATACGTGTTGACGAAGGGGAGCCAACTCTTTCGAGACGGCGCGCGACATTAGGCGTCGCCCGAACCTCCTCGCTCATCCTGGCCCGGACGAGGTCGCCTTTACCGCGTCGACGGCTGCGGGCGAGAAGATCCGGCGCGATCTGTGTCAGCCGGAGCAGCCGCTTCAGAAGCGGTGTCGCCGGCGGAGCTACGACGAAGGGGAGCGTCTCCAGGTGATCCATGGCGTCGTCGAGACCCGTGGCGCGCGATCGGGTCTTGAGGAGGAGCACGTTTCCGACCAAGACGCGGACAATTCGGTTCCTCCTTCGACGACTTCTTGAAGGAAGATGCTGTCATTCAGGAGTAGGTCGTCCACGGGCCAGCCAGTACTCGGCGAGGTCGATGGGCTTGGCGAACCAGACGTCCTTCCTGGCGAGCATCAGCTGGATGAGCCGCTCCAGCATTCGCATGCGCGACGGTCGGCCGATCACCTGGGGATGGAACATGAGGTTGTAGAAGCCGCCTTCCTCGTACTGGCCCTCGAACTCCTCGGACCAGATCTCCCAGACGTCCTGCTGGCTCCAGATGCCGTTGC
>Ga0070707_100006893_pt1 | contig 10521 bp, 7 predicted proteins | sample KBSK5502metaG_FD_65468 | JGI IMG/M metagenome (GOLD analysis project Ga0070707, IMG submission 65468) | Corn, switchgrass and miscanthus rhizosphere microbial communities from Kellogg Biological Station, Michigan, USA - KBS K5-50-2 metaG | ecosystem: Host-associated > Plants > Roots >... | reverse complement strand
GATCCCAGGTGTCGAGGTGGTCGACTGCAACCTCGATCTGCTGGGCGGATACGACGGCATCATCGTCGCCAGTCCCACGATTCTCCACAGCCACCACACGATGGCGGCGCTCGCGACCGGTGCGCGCGTGCTCGTCGAGAAGCCCCTCGCGACGACGGGCGAGGAGGGCAGGCGTGTGGTGCGGAGCGGTGTCGGCCGGATCATGGTTGGTTTCAACCTGCGACTGCACGAGCCGGTCGAACGGTTCGTGTCAGCCGTTCACCACGGGCTGGCGGGCCGTGTTCACGGTGTGCGACTGTGGTTCGGGAGCTACCTCCCGGACTGGCGCCCTGGCAAGGACTACCGGCAGTCCTACTCCGCAAGAGCAGAACAGGGAGGAGGCATCCTCCTCGACGCGATTCACGAGCTCGACCTGCTCTTATGGCTGCTGGACAGCCGGCTGGAGATCGCTGGTGCCGTGATGACCCGTGGCGGCACTCTTGATATTGACGTCGAGGACATGGTGAAAGCCGTGCTCCGACATGCCGACGGCGCCGTTGTCGATCTATCGCTGGACTACCTGAGTCGTCACTACCGTCGGGGTATGGAGGTGGTGGGCACGGATGCCACGATCCGCCTCGACTGGTCACGCGGGACATTGGAGATCGAGGACGGCACCGGGGTCCGTTCCGAGCCAGCAGACGTCCCCCTCCACCGGTCATATGTGCGCGAGATCGAACGGTTCCTGCGGTGGATCCGGGATGAGGCGGAGCCACCCGTCGACGGTGCGACCGGAGCGGCATCGGTTGAACTGGCTGACCGGATCAGGGCAGCAGCTGCCGCGCGGTGAGGGTTCTAGCTGTCATCCAGGCGCGGACGGGATCCACCCGCCTGCCCGGTAAGGTGCTCGCCGACGTCGGAGGGCGACCCTTGCTGGCCTTCATGCTGGAGCGACTCCAACCGCTGTCGGCGGACGACCTCGTGGTCGCCACCACAACGGACGCTCGCGACGATCCCGTCGCGGCGGTCGCGCTGGAGCGCGGCGTCAGGGTCGTACGCGGTCCTGAAGAGGACGTGCTCGGGCGCTTCGCACTCGCCTGCGACAGGCACCCCGCGGACGCGGTGGTACGCCTCACTGCAGACTGCCCCTTGCTCGACCCCTTGGTGGCGAACCAGATGATTCATCTGGCCCGCTCCACGCGTGCCGACTACGTATCGAACACGTTGGTTCGCACCTTCCCCGATGGGTTGGACGTCGAGGTGGTGTCGGCCCGCGCGCTCGATCAAGCCGCACACGAGGCGACCGATCGCGTGGAGCGAGAGCACGTCACACCCTTCGTCTACCGGCGACCTTCTCGGTTCAAGCTGGCCGCCTACCGCCAAGGCCGGATGTTGGGAATGGAGCGTTGGACCGTCGACACGGCGGCAGATCTCGATCTCGTGCGCCACGCGGTCGAGGCTCTCGGAGGGCGGAGCGATGCCGGTTGGGAGGAGATCCTGGCGGTCCTGGGGACACGGTATCGAGGGCCGCAGCTCATTCAACCCGTCCTGCCACGGCACCTCGAGCGGCTTGCCACACTCGCCCGTGACGCCGACGCGATGCGTGTCGGCCATCGTGCCAGCGATCCGCGTGAGCTGGTCCGTTCCCTCGTCACCTCGCTCGAGAACCCGTCGGTACGGGCTTGGTCGATTCTCCTGGGCGACGAGACGGCGGGCTGCATCGTCGTCGATGTCGACGATGCTGTGGGCGATCTTCGGCTCGTGGCCCAGGCTCACAACGCCGACCTCGTAAAGGAGGCTACCTGTGCCGTGCAGCACGCGCTGCGCCAGGACTATCAAGTCGAGATGCTGACGGCAGGGAGCGTGCCCTCCGGCGCTGTCGACCTGCTGCTGGCGTGCGGTTTCAGCACACGGGACGGCGGTCGACTCGCGTGGCGCACTCATGGCTGATGCCCGCGCGCATCACCACCGGCCGACCGGGAGACGGGGCGTTGAGCCTGCGTGTCGCCACGCTGCCGGCGCATCGTGGTGGAAGATGAGCAGCGGGGTCGCGCTTCGCCGATGAACATCCAGGATCAGGTGCTTCGGCGCGCTCTCGAGGTCAGCTATGCCCATCCGCGCCTCCGCATGGCCCTGCGGGAGGGCTGGGGGCTGCTCCAGCAGACGACGCGACGCACCGGCCTTCCCCCACTGCTCGAGCCAGCGGAATTCGCCGATCTGCGTCGCCTGGCCGCGACGGCGGCGCGTCCGGAGAGGGACTCTCCAACTGTGCTCGCTCTCTCCACACGCGGATGGTCGACACACCTGGCAATCGAGGCAGTGGTCGGGCACGCGCTTCTGCAGCACGGCGTCCTGCCCATCTTCATGACCTGCGGCGGCCGACTGCAGGTGTGCGACGTGGCACCGGTGCACGCCGCCCCTCCAATGCCGTGCCACTCATGTCGCTCGTACGCCACCGGCGCTCTCGGCGCGGCAGGCTTCGACACCATCGAGGTCCGCGACCTGGTCAGCGTGCGCCAGGCCGCTCTGCTGGCCCGGCCAGCAGTCCAGGAGCTGGCCACCGTTGACGCGTGTCGTGAATACGTCGAGGCGGGGTACCCTGTCGGCGATTGGGTGCGGACGTCGGTTCTATGGTTCCTGTCCCGAGGCCGGCTGCTCGACGATGCCGAGACGGTGGCCACATACCGCAAGTTCCTGGTCAGCGGCAGCGTACTTCGACAGGCCTTCGCAGCGATTCTCGACACGACGCGTCCCAGGGCGGTCTTCCTGCTCAATGGGGCGTTCTTCCCCGAGCGGATCCTGGCAGAACTGGCTTCCGAGCGAGAAATCCCGGTCACCAGGTACGAGCGCGGTTTCCTGATCGGCACTGTCCTGGTGAGCCGATGGCGACGCGGCGCCGACGACCTCGACCCAGGTGATGACGCGTGGCGTGCGGTGGAGGACCGGCCGCTGACGCCGACCGAGGAAGCTACAGTTGATGGTTACCTCCGCGAGCGAATGCACGGTGGCGGGACGTTCGACAACTTCTGGCGTGACCGGATGGACGACGTAACGCAGATACGGAGAGGCCTCGGGCTCGGCGAGGGCCGCCACCTGGTCGCCGTCTTCACGAACATCCTGTGGGACAGCGCGATCCAGGGGAAGGATCGCGCCTTCGCGTCGATGCCCGACTGGCTGACCGCCACAATCGCATGGGCCCGGCTGCGGCCCGACATCGACCTCGTGATCCGCCTGCACCCAGCCGAGGTCCGGCTCGCCAACCATCCGACACGCGAGCGCATGGCCGACCATATCGAAACGACCGTGCCCGACCTTCCGCGCAATGTACGGGTGGTCCCCTCCAAAAGTACGGTCAGCTCATACGCGCTGCTGGCGGCCGCTCGCGTCTGCCTCACCTACACCTCTACCGTCGGCCTCGAGGCGGCCTGCCAGGGGATGCCGGTTGTCAACGCGGGCATCACGCACTACGGCGACCGCGGTTTCACTGACGATCCTGCGACGCCGACGCGCTACTGGGAGACGGTGGATCGATTGATCGCCACCGGGCTTTCACCTGCAGAGCGCGAGCGCCGCAGTCGCGTGGCGCGCCGCTACGCGTATCTCTTCTTTTTCCGGTTTCACCAGTTCCTGGAGGTGATCGACGAGGTGGGGCGGAGCCGCCCCCGGATCAATGTCGACAGCGCTTCCGCATTGCGCTCCGGAGCCGTGCCAGCGCTCGACAGGATCGTCGAGAACATCATGTCGGGCACCGGCGCCGTCATCACGCCTGCATCGGCGCTCCCCACCGCGTTCTGAACGTGGAGCTCCTCATGGCGGAGGACCTCGGACCCGGCGAGTGGGACGACTTCGTCGCACAGTCCGGGGGAGGATGGTTTTGGCACACCAGCAGGTGGCGTGATTACACGCTTGCGTATCGACCAGACCTGGCGAGCCGCTCGCTGGCCTTCGCGTTGCGCGACGCGGGGCGGATGGTCGCCGCGGTCCCCCTGTTCCTCGAGCGGTCTCAGGATGGGGAGAACGCGCCCGTCGCGACCGGCGGAGGAGACCCCTGTTGGTCGCCGGCAATCGTATCCGGCTTGAGCGACCGTGCGCGCGAGAGAGTGCTCGTCGAGGCACTGGAGCGTGCCGAAGACCTGGTGGTCGGTGGCGGCGCAACCTCGATCGAGTGGCGCGTGTCCCCGCTCGCAGCGTCGCTCGGGGACTACGCCCTCGCGTTCACCGCGGTGACCATCCGACTCGGCTATTCCGACCGGAGCTCCTGCTCGCGGGTGATCGATCTGTCGGCGCCGATCACGCGGCTTCATACTGACATGACCAAGGGGCATCGCGCCGACGTCAAGCGCGGTCTCTCACTGATGGACATCGAAGTCCTGGACGGGAACACGATGACGGCGCAGGACTTCGCGGCCTACCGAACGATGCATGCTCGCGCCGCCGGCCGTGTCACGAGGCCAACCGCAACATTCGACCTGATGCAGCGGTGGGTGCATGAGGGAAAGGCGGTACTGATCGGCGCGCGCAGCGCCGGAATCGACGTGGGTTTCGCCTACATTCTCGTGGACCGCGGCTGCGCCTACTATGCCTCCGCGGCCAACAGTCCCGACGCTGGCAGCCTCCCGATCGGCCACGCACTCCAGGGTCGAGCCATCGAGTACCTGAAGTCGATCGGTTGCGGTCTCTACGAGCTCGGGCAGCAGCACTATGAGGCGACGGTGGGCAGGCCTCCCACCGCGAAGGAGGTCGCGATCTCGCGATTCAAGCGGGGTTTCGGTGGCGTGACCTTGCCCATCATCACGAGGCATCGCACACTGGCCGGGCAGGCCGGGCATCGCACACTGACGGCTGGGCTGAGCGGCGGCGCTGGCTGATCGGGGGCCCACGGTGGCCGCAGCCGGTCGAGCGACCGGGCCACGGTAGGCATTTCTGGTCGGCCGCCAGGCCGGTCAACTACTGTGCCGAAGCATGCCAAGCGAGCCGACCCTCGAGAGCCCTGCACATCGCCCGTTCCGCCGCCGGGTCGTTCTCAACACCGTGTCAGGCGCGGCCGCCAACGGGTGGGCGATGCTCGCCACACTCGCCTCTCTTCCGTTCGTCCTCCACGGGCTCGGCACAACCGCCTTCGGGGCGTGGGTGATCGTCCAGACATTCTCGGCCAGGCGTGGGTGGTTCTCGATCGCCGACCTTGGCATCGGGGCAGCTGCAACGCGGGCGGTGGCTGTGCACTCGGCCACAGACGCGCATGCAGAGGCGGGTCGGGTGACAGCCAGTGCCCTCGTGCTGTGTGCGGTGATCGGCACGACCTGCGCCGCCCTCCTCGCTTTCGCCGGTCCGCCTCTTCTTCCCCACGTGATCGTGCTGGGCTCAGGAGTGCAGACTGCCTTCCAGACTGCTCTTCGCATCTTCGCTGTTCAGGTCGCTGCGGAGATGATCGGCGAAGCCGCGGGCGATTGCCTAGCAGGATTGCAGAGGACGGACCTCAGTCGCATCCTCGACGCTGTCCGGCGCACCTTCGTCGCTGGCGGCACTGCTGCCGCGGCAACGGTGCGCCCTCAACTGGAGGCCGTCGCGGCGGCGTCAGTGCTCGCCACCATCATCGCTCTGGTCCTCACGCTGATCGTGCTCGGCCGGTACGTCCGCGCGGTCCAGGCACCGAGCATGCGCACCATCCGGGCACTCCTCTCGCAGGGTGGCGCCATGGGAGGTTTAGCGGTTTTCGGCGTGCTGCAGGGAGCGATGGATCGCGTCGTAGTCGGCGCCATCGTGGGAGCAGGCGGTGTCACGCTGGTCGAGATCGCCGCGCAGCTGCAGGCCGGCGCCGACGCGGTGCTCGCAGCCGTCAGCGTCGCCGTACTCCCGGCTGCAGCGTGGCTGGCCTCCCGGGGAGATGCGCCTGCCCTCGGCGACCTGGTGCGGCGCGGAGCACGCTACTGCGTCGTGGCGACCGTCCCTGTCTCCGTGTCTGGCATGGTCCTGGCCGGAACTCTTCTCGATGCCTGGTTGGGTCCGCGATACGGCGACGCACGGAACCTTGCTGTCCTCGCACTAGGCACGCCTCTTCTCTATGCAGCCTTCCAGGTGCCGTCGCTGACCGTCCAGGCACAAGGAAGGGCGGCGTCCGTCCTCAAGCCGTATTCCCTGGCGACGCTGGGCAATCTCGCCCTCACTGTCGGCCTCGTCTACGCATGGGGACCGATCGGGGCCTTTGCCGCGACCCTCATCACCGCACCCGGCTACCTGCTCCCGATCATGCGCATCACTGAAGAGACCACCGGAGTGACGCCCGTCGACCTGATGCGGACGTGCGTCCTTCCCGTCCTGCCGGCCGCAGCATTCATGGTCGTTGCCGAGGGTGCCATGCTGGCACTTCCGCTCCCGTCGCTGCCCCTGCTCGTCGCGGCGAGTGCTGCTGGGCTCGCCGTCTTCGTAGCTACAGTCGCCAGGACGGCCCTCACGTCGCAGGAGGTGCGTCAGCTGTTCCAGCTCGCTGGTCGCGGCGCTGGCTCGTCGCGGTGACCGTCCACGGTGCTCACGGGCGGCAGCGTCATGAAGGACTCCAAACGACGACTCATACAATCGTCCGCCCGCCTACTTGAGCAAGGCGATTTCAGCAGCCCGCTAATCGCCGATGGCGTCCCACAGGAGCGGCGTACCTGCCTCCAGGCGTCTGGTCGCGCGTTTGCCCAGCACCTCTGGGAGGAATCGTGGCGGCAGCCCGTGTCCCGGGCGGATGGAGCGCACGTTGGCCGCAGAGAACGGCTCTCCCGCGTCGACAGCGGCGACGACGAAAAGGGATCGGCGGAAGGTGAGGCTACTGGTCTCCGAAGGAGACGGCCCGTAGCGCACCTCGCCAAGTGTGGCCTCCGCCTCCCTAACCCCCCGCACCATTGCTGAGAACTCGTCGGGCTCCAGTGAGAAGCCAGCATCGGGGCCTGGGTCGGCCCGGCTGAGGGTCAGATGTTTCTCGATGATCGTTGCGCCAAGAGCCACCGCTGCGATGACCGCGGTGGTTCCCAGGGTGTGGTCCGAAAGACCGATCGGCACCTTCCATCGCGCCGCCATGTCGGGAATCGCCCGCAGGTCCATCTCGTCAGGGGGCGCGGGATATGCACTGTTGCAGCGCAGGAGGGCCAGCTCGGTCGCACCGGCCTCCCGCGCGGTGTCGATTGCGGCGTCGATCTCGGCGGCAGTCGCCATGCCCGTGGAAAGGATGACGGGTCGCCCGACAGAGGCGACGCGGCGGACGAGGTCCAGGTCGACGAGCTCGAAGGACGCGACCTTGTAAGCGGGGACGTCCATCTGCACGAGGAAGTCGATGGCCGTGGCGTCGAACGGCGTGGAGAAGCACTGCATTCCCAGCGCCTCAGCCTCCTGCTTCAGGCGTGGCTGCCAGTCCCAGGGAGTCATGGCCTCCTCGTAGAGCTCATGGAGCCGGCGGCCCGACCACGGGGTGCCCGCCTTGACACGGAACGCCGGAGCGTCGATATCGATTGTCATGGTGTCGGCGGTGTACGTCTGGAGCTTCACGGCATCGGTCTTCGCAGCCGCGGCGGCATGGACGAGCTCCACAGCTCGGGAGTACTGTTGGTGGTGGTTGGCGGATAGCTCGGCGATGACGTAGACGGGATGCCCGGGACCGACGGCCCGATTGCCGAGGTGTATTGCAGGAGCCACACTGGGAACCGGCATGTCACCGCACCATGCTGACGAGCTCAAGGGGAGGCCGAGCGACGATCTCCGCGATCATGTGGAGCGGACGGCGGCCTCCTTGCCCACATTTGTACCAGGCAGGCGGCCACGCGTGGGGCCCTGCGCCCAGCGGCAAAGCTCGGGACTCGACAGAGTCAGCGTCGGACATGGAACTCCGCACGGCTCTGCGACCACCGAACTGCCGCATTGCCGTCGATCACGACGTGCGCGCCGGGCTGAAACCCGGCCTGCTGTACCGTGGCCACGGACGCGGGGTTGTCCGTCTTCACGACAGCGACGACCCGCTCGACATCCGGCCATTGGGCGAAGACGTGCGCGACACCGCTGCGTACGAGCATCGGCCCGTGCCCCTCTCCGCGCGCCTGTGGTGCAACGCTGAAAGCTACCTCGGCGGCTCCGTCTCGGCGTTCGACGCGGATCTGGCCCACCGGTCGCTGCGTCTCATCGACAGCGATGAAGATCAGCGTCTCGCGGCTCGCTAGCCTAGTCTGCAGCCACGAGAGGTGGCCCGCCCAGGGAATCGGGGCGGACGAGAATGACGCGGCGCGGACCCGGGGATCATTGGCCCACTCCCAGAGCAGGCGGCCATCGCCCTCTGTCGCGGGGCGGAGCCGCAGCCGCGGCCAGAGTTCATCGACGACGCGCTGAGCGCCTCGTCCATCGACGAGTCGCATGCCCACAGCAGCCAGCGCCAGGCGCTTGCTCTCGTCAGCTGCGAGACTGCGGATCGCGTCGCAGACGCTGGTTGGCGTCAAGAGCTCCCACCCGCCGAGGTCGACCGCTGCTCCGGCGGATGCCCACCCTCGGGCGACGGCAACCTGGTTGTCGGCCGCGGCGAACAGCAGCGCCGGGAGCCCCGCGCAGCACAGCTCAGAGCTGGTCGTTCCCGCTGCCGCGAGGCAGACGTCTGCAGCTCGCATCCACTCGGGCATCTCACCCGTGCTGTCGACCCACCGCACCCGAGAAGGCCCGCGGAGCGCTGGCGGTGGGCTCACTACGACCACCTCGAGGTCGGCGGCCGTCAAAAGGGCGGCAGCCTCGGCGACGAGGTCCACGAGCTCTGGAGGAGGGCCCCCGCCGAGAATGATGAGAATGCTCTCCGCCTGTCCACCGCGGGGTCGACGCGCGACGTCGCGGAACGCGGGGGAGACCAGCGCGAAGCGAGGTCCGAGCAGCAGTGTTGACGTGCTCGGCCGACTGGCATAGATCGTGCAGTCGACCCCGACGTTCTGATCGAGAACGACGGACGCAGCGTAGCGCCCCTGACGGCCGTGGTCGTCGATGACAAGCAGCCGCGTTCGCTGGTGCAACGTCTCCTGGAACGCCGTACCGAGGCCATAGTCGTCGATGACCAACCACGCGGCGCCGCGTGCAACGGCATGCTCAGCGAGGTGGACAGCGTCGCCATGGCTGCCCGACGTCCCTTCCTTTGTCACCTGCACCTCGATGCCGTGCCGTCGATAGCGGCTGGCGACGTCGTCGGGCAAACCGGCGGTCAACGCCGCAACGGCACCACCGCGGTCCTGCCACGCCCTGGCCAGCGTCAAGCAGCGCATTGCGTGCCCGATCCCGCTCCCTCCCGCTGATCTAGACGCGTCGACCCGAATCAGAAGGAGAGGAGAAGCCATTCGGTTGCTGATGGGGCAGTTGTTATCTGCCGCGATGGGTTCTCTCTCGACGCAGGCGCCCGCGGTGGCCGCGCCAAACCGACGAGGAAGCCGGCCCCCCACGGCAGGTGCATCGCCGGCAGGCACACCAACAGACCACCGGCCGCGCCAGGATCGGTCGGCAACTGCGTTGCCGCGCGGCCTGCGACAACCGTCATGTAGCTCGCCGCCACGGCACGCCGCCAAGGTGAGAGCAGGCCGAGCACGAGCGCCGGCGCGACGAGCTGGCGCGGGGAGACGGACTGGGGATGGCGCCGCACGGTCGCGGCGCGTGAGCGGCCGTATCGGAAGAACTGGCGTGCGACCGTCGTCACTCGATCGCGAGGCGCGTACGTGGAGCGGATCGCAGGGTCGAACCACACTCCTCCGTGCCGGCCTGCGCGAACGGCGAATTCGGCGTCCTCGTTGACGCCGACGTCCTCCGCATAGCCTCCCACGGCACGGGCGAGATCAGCCCGATAGGCGCCCAGATAGACAGTGTCGACCCATCCGCATTCGCCACCCACATGGAATCGCGCTGGCCCCGCCCCTAGTCGGGACGACATGGCGATCGCAACGGCCCGCTGCAGCCACCCATGCGATGTTGGGGTCATCGCCCCGCCCACGACTGCGGCCCCTGTCCTTCGCAGCGCGTCGACGCAGCGCTCGACGTAATCGGATGCGATCGTGCAATGGCCGTCTACGCGGACGATGACCTCACCTCGAGCCTCTGCCAGAGCGACGTTGAGCCCCGCCGCCTGGATGCGCCGGGGGTTGTGCACCACGCGAACCGATGGGTGCGTCGAGGCGATCTCGGTCGTCCGATCGATCGAGCCGCCATCGGCGACGAGCACCTCGATGACGTGTCGATACGTTTGCTCCTCGACCGCTTGGAGGCAGGCACCGAGGTGCGCCTCCTCGTTGAGAACCGGGAGGACAACGGTGACTGTCGGCATCCAGGCCCCCGCGGAGTTCATCTGCACCCGCCGCCCGTCTGGCTCGAGAGATTGGCCGTCTTCACGATGATGAGATCTGCCCGCGTTCGCTGAAGCGGGATGCCGGGGCGGGGCGCCACCCACCGCCATGCCACGCCGGGAATACGGGCGAGCCAACCGTCGATCATGGCGCGTGTCAGCGGGAGGTATGAGCCGGCGGGCATCGCTGGGGCGTCATCCGCCGAGGTGCGGGG
>Ga0070707_100006891_pt1 | contig 10523 bp, 10 predicted proteins | sample KBSK5502metaG_FD_65468 | JGI IMG/M metagenome (GOLD analysis project Ga0070707, IMG submission 65468) | Corn, switchgrass and miscanthus rhizosphere microbial communities from Kellogg Biological Station, Michigan, USA - KBS K5-50-2 metaG | ecosystem: Host-associated > Plants > Roots >... | reverse complement strand
GACTCGTCGAACACGTCGGCGCCGATCGGGTCGTAGACGATGTCGACGCCGCGGTCGCCCGTCAGTTCCTTGATTCGGTCGCGCAACCCCTCGCGGTAATCGATCGCGTAATCGGCGCCTTCTTCCAGGCAAACGGCACGCTTCTCCTTGGTGCTGGCGGTCGCGACGACGGTGGCGCCGAACAATTTGGCGACCTGGATTGCGGCGATGCCGATGCCACCGGCGGCGCCGTTGATCATGACCCAATCGCCGGCCTTCATGCGGCCCCGCTGCAGCAGCGCGTGATAGGCGGTGTGATAGGCGCCGCTGAACACCGCCGCCTCTTCGAGGCTCATGCCGGCGGGGACCGGGTTGCAATTCTCGGCCTTGGAATTGCCGAGCTGCGCGAAAGCGCCGAGCCGATGCCGGCTCATGATCTGGTCGCCGGGCTTGAACTGCGTGACGCCGTCGCCAATCGCGACGACTTCGCCGGCCGCCTCGTTGCCCGGGATGAAAGGCGGGTCCGGCCGGAACTGGTATTTGCCGGCCAGCATCAGCACGTCGACATACTGCACGCCGCGGGCGGCGATGCGCACCTGCACCTCGCCGGGGCCGGGCGGCGGCGGATCGGGCAGCTCGCGCAACGCCAGGACCTCGGGGCCGCCGAATGCCTCGCATACCATTGCCTTCATTGCGGTCCCCTATCGCCAATCGTCGAGCACGAAGAGCCCGGGGCGGCTGTAGCCCGGCTCGTTCGGACGGTGCATCGCGACGCCCTGGATCTGAGTGCGGAAGCCGCGCCCGAGCATCGCGCGGTAGGCCTCCTCGCGGGCCGTATTCACGCCGGCCACGAGCGTGCTCATACCGGTCGAGGCGGCGAGCGCGGCGCAGGCATCGAGCAGCGCGGTGAAGCGGTCGTCGGCACCCGGGCCGGGCCGCACCGCGCCGAACTTGACGAAGCAGACGTCCTCGCCAGCCTCGCTCTCGGGCCCGCAATGGCAGATCGCGAACCCGGCAAGCCGGCTGTCGCCATCCCACAACAGCACCGTGTCGCCAAGTTTTCGGGCGAAGACGGTGTGGATCTCGGCCCGCAGCTCGAGCCCGTCATAGAGCTGCTCGGTCAACTCCCGGGCTGCGGTTTCCGCATCGGCGCGCTGACTCTCGGGCAAATCGGAATAGCGCGACCATTGGCGCGCCGTGCCGCTCGGGCCCGCCGGCACGGCCATGATGGCGGTCAAGAAGCGCGGGTGAAATCCGAACTTGCCGTAGAGCCCGACATGCTTGGCGCTCTGCGCGAAGGTGAAAAGCCCGGCATGGCGGGTGCCCCAGCTCTCGAAGGCATCGCAGACGGCGGAAACGAGGCGCTGGCCGACGCCGGCGTCCCACAGATCGGGTCGCGTCGACAGCGGCCCGAAAAACCCGACGCTGCCCCAATTGGTCGCGAAGTTCGAGCCGGCGAGCGCGCCATCCTGTTCGGCCGCGAAGGACGCGATGTGCTCGGCCCCGAAGCGCGTATGAGCGTAAGGCGGGAACCAGAATTTCTCGAGATCGGGCACACCGAGAAAGGTCCCGAAAGCGCGATGGATGATGCGCTGAGCCTCGGGCAAATCGCGCTCGGCGAGCGCGCGGATGGCGACCATACCTGCTCCTCCGGGGCTGCTTTGACTGAATGCTATAACCCGACCCGCACCCAGTCATCTGCGGCAGTGAGACGCGCGCCGAGGCGGCCGCTGCGGTCGATGATGCGATCCAGGGTCGGACCCTCATCGGCGAGTGCGCAGAACACGGTTTCGTTCTGTGTATTGTGGCGAATGAAGCGGAAGCGCGCTTCGGCAAGGCCGTCGCGCGTAACCTCGCACTGCGCCAGCATGCCCATCCAATTGCCGTGCCGTCGGCCGCCATGGCCGGTATGGAACGAGAAGCTGCCGAGCCCGTAGAAGATCGGCTTGCCGCGATAAACCTCGACCGGCAGCGAGTAATGCGGCCCGTGTCCGATCACGATGTCGGCACCGGCATCGACTGCGGCATGCGCGATCTCGGTCATGTAGTCGAGTACCTCCTCGCCGAGCCCCCAATGGCAGGAGGCGACGACGATGTCGGCTTCGCCCCGCAGCGCCGCGATGTCCTTGGCAAAGGCGGCGAGGTATTCGCGGTCGGCCCAGGTAACGACGATCGGCGGCACGCCGGGCCGGTTCATCGGCGGGATTTCGGGGCGGGTCTTGTGGGCCGGCACCTGGTAGGCGGTGTGCCCGCGGATCACCGCGATGCCGCAGCCGCGCTCGGTGGCTTCGTGATTTGTTGGCCAGTAGACCGAGCTGCGCTGCAGCAAACCGACGCGCAGCCCGCCGCACTCGACGATCGCCGGGGCACGGGCGGTGGCGAGGTCCGCGCCGGCGCCGGCGTGCCGGATGCCGATGCGGTCGAGGCGTTCGATCGAGCCGGTTATCGCCGCCGCGCCGTAATTGACATTGTTGGCGAGACCGACCGCGGTGATGCCGCCGGTCTGCAAGGCCTCCCCGGTGATCTCGGGGTCGGCGAAAAAGCCTTCGTGCTCGACCGTGTGCCCGTCGGGTGGCTCGTAGAGCAGGCATTCGAGATTGGCGAAAACCAGATCGGCAGCGCGTAGCGTCTCGCCGACCCGCGCGAACGGCACGCCGGCATCCGCGACGTTCATCAGATTGACGTCGCCGACCAGGATCAGGGAAGGCATCTGGAAAATCTCCTGTAGCGTACATACATTTGTTAATATGACCGATGGGATTTCGAATGGGACGAGGCCAAATGCCAAGCCAATATCCTCAAGCATGGCATCGACTTTGTCGATGCGATCGCAGTTTTCTCTGGACGTTTTGTTGAGACCGAAGATCAGCGACGCGATTACGGCGAGCGGCGGTATCGGGCGGTCGGACGGCTTGGTGGTGCAGTCATCCAGGTCGCGTACACATGGCGCGGCGAACGCCGCCGGATTATCAGCGCCAGAAGGGCAGGACGAAATGACCGAAGAGCGTATTACGCGAGTATCAATGAAACAGGCGCGGAGGATGAAAAGCCTGACTGATTGGGCCCGTCTCAATGCGATGACCGAGGAGGAGATCGAGCGGAACGCCGCCGAGGATCCGGACAACCCGCCATGGACCGAGGAAGAATGGGCCAGGGCTCGCATTGTGTTTCCTCAGGGCAAGGAGCCGGTGACCCTGCGGCTCGATCGCGACATTCTCGCCTGGTTCAGGCAGCGCGGGCGCGGCTACCAGACCCGCATCAACGCCGTGCTGCGCGCTTTCGTCGAGGCGCAGAAGCAGAAGGGCTAAGCCCCCCTTTCGGGTGTTTCCCTCGGCCCGCGCTTCCGATTAAATCGGATCCTGAACAGCGGGATGCGGGGCGCGCATGATCGACAAATTCGTCCGTTCGGTAGCCGAGGCGCTGGCCGGCATCAAGGACGGCTCGACCGTGCTGATCGCCGGCTTTGCCCAGGTCGGCGAGCCCCGAGCCTTGATCGAGGGGCTCATCGAAACCGGCGCGAAAGAGCTGACCGTCGTCCACAACACGGCCGGGCGCGGCCGCGAGGGCGTGGCGCGTTTGATCGGCGAGGGGCGGGTGCGCAAGATCGTGTGCAGCTTCGCGCGCAGCCGCGGCTCGGTCCTGTTCGAGGAGGTCTATGCCCGCGGCGATATCGAGCTCGAAATCCTGCCGCAAGGCACGATGGCCGAGCGCATGCGCGCCGCCGCGGCCGGCATCCCGGCCTTCTACACGGCGACCGGCGCCGGCACCAAGCTCGGCGAGGGCAAGGAAGCGCGTGTCTTCAACGGCCGCGAATACATCCTCGAACACGCGCTGCCCGGCGATGTCGCGCTGATCGAGGCGTGGCGCGCCGACCGCTGGGGCAATCTGGTTTATCGGGACGCCGGCCGGAACTTCAACCCGGTCATGGCGGCGGCGGCGCAGCTGACGATCGTGCAGACCCAGCATGTCGTCGGGCTCGGCGAATTGTCGCCGGAGGAGATCGCGACGCCCGGCATCTATGTCGACCGGCTGGTGCACGTCGAAGCCGGCGACCCGCCTCTCAAAACATGACAGCGCCTGATCGAGCAGGAACCCAGCAAATGGCAGCAACTCAGACCTGGCAGCCGCTCGAGCGCGACGCGCTGGCCGCGCGGCTCGCACAAGACATCCCGGAAGGGTGGTCGGTCAATCTCGGCATCGGCATTCCGACCCTGGTCGGGAATTACGTGCCGCCGGAGCGAGAGGTGATCTTCCATTCCGAGAACGGCATCCTCGGCATGGGGCCGGCGCCGCCGCCGGAGAACATCAACCGGTGGCTGATCAACGCGAGCAGCCAGTATGTGACGTTGCGTCCCGGGGCCAGCTATATGAGCCACTCCGACAGCTTCGCGCTGGTGCGCGGCGGCCATCTCGATCTGTGCGTGCTCGGCGCCTTTCAGGTCGCCGAGAACGGTGACCTCGCGAACTGGGCACGCTCGGAGGACGACAACGCGCCGGCGATCGGCGGCGCGATGGACCTCGCCGCCGGCGCGCGGCGCATCTGGGTCGTCATGGAGCACAACACACGCGGCGGTGAGGCGCGCCTGTTGCGCCGCTGCACCTATCCGCTGACCGCGGCCGCGTGCGTCAAACGCGTCTACACCGAACTCGCGGTCATCGATGCAACGCCGCGCGGCTTCGCGGTCGTCGATATGGTGCCTGGCCTCAGCCTGGAGGAATTGCAGGCACGCACCGACGCGCCGCTGATCCGGGCCGAGTGATCAATTCGGATCGCCGCCGTCCCGGCGGCATGCCGGCGAGACGCCGGCGGTCCGACTGATCGCCGACCTTACGCGCAGGCTTGGACGGCGCGGCGGGCCATCACAGTGACGAGGTGGGCGCGGTATTCGGCGCTGGCGTGGATGTCGGAGTTGAGGCCGTCATCCTTGATAGCGATGTCCTTGATCGCGTCCGGGGTGAAGGATTTCGCCAGCGCAGCTTCCATCTCCGGGACGCGGAAGACGGACGGCCCGGCGCCGGTCACCGCGACCCGCACCCCGGCGGGAGTCTTCGCCACGAACACGCCGACGATGGCGTAGCGCGAGGCCGGGTTGCGGAATTTCTGGTAGTTGGCCTGCGCCACTTTCGGGAAGCGCACGGCGGTGACGATCTCGCCGGGCTGCAGCGCGGTCTCGAACATGCCGGTGAAGAACTGGTCGGCCGCGATCTCGCGCTTGTTGGTGCGCACGGTCGCGTTGAGCGCGACGACCGCCGCGGGGTAGTCGGCGGCGGGGTCGTTGTTAGCGATCGAGCCGCCGATCGTGCCGCGGTTGCGGACCGCCGGGTCGCCGATCATGCCGGCCATCGCCGCCAAGGCCGGGATCGCGCGCTTGACGACATCCGAGCGGTTGACGTCGGTGTGACGTGTCATCGCCCCGATCACGACGGCGTCGCCGTCTTCGCTGACGCCCTTCAATGACGGGATCGCGCCGAGATCGACCAGCTGCGTCGGTTTGGCCAGGCGCATCTTCAAGGTTGGGATCAAGGTCATGCCGCCGGCGACCAGCTTGGCGTCCTCGTCGCCGAGCAGGCGCGCGACATCGTCGAGGCTGGCGGGCTTCTGGTATTCGAATTCGTACATCGGGCCTCTCCCTATTCCGCGGCCGCGCGTGGTTGATGTCGCTGGATCGTGCGCCACAAGCGCTCGGGGGTCAGCGGCATCTCGACATGCCTGACGCCCAATGGCTTCAGCGCATCGACGACGGCGTTGGCGATCGCCGCCGGCGCGCCGATCGCGCCGGCCTCCCCGCAGCCTTTGACACCGAGCGGGTTGTGGGTGCACAGCGTCACATGCGTCGACAAATCGAACGGCGGCAGATCGTCGGCGCGCGGCATCGCGTAGTCATTGTAGGAGCCGGTCAGCAGTTGGCCGGTGTCCTTGTCGTAGACGCAGCCTTCGAGTACGGCCTGACCGATCCCCTGCGCCAGCCCGCCATGCACCTGGCCGGCGACGATCATCGGGTTGATGATGCGGCCGAAATCATCCGAGGCGGTGAAGTTGACGATCTCGAGCCGGCCGGTGTCGGAATCGATCTCGACCTCGGCGATATGCGCTCCCGACGGGAAGGTGAAGTTCTTCGGGTCGTAGAACGCGGTCTCGTCGAGGCCCGGCTCCAGCTCGTCATGCGGAAAGTTGTGCGGCACATAGGCGGTCAGCGCGACCTCGGCCAGGCTCTTCGAGCGATCGGTGCCGGCGACGGTGAAGTTGCCGTCCTTGAACTCGACATCCGCCTCCGAAGCTTCGAGCAGATGCGCGGCGATCTTGCGGCCCTTGGCGATGACCTTGTCCATCGCCTTGATGATCGCGCTGCCGCCGACGGCGATCGAGCGCGAGCCGTAAGTCCCCATGCCGTAGGGGATCTTGGCGGTGTCGCCATGGACGATCTCGATCGACTCGATCGGGATGCCGAGATGGTCGGACACCAGCTGCGCAAACGTCGTTTCGTGCCCCTGGCCGTGCTGGTGGGAGCCGGTCAACACCGTGACGCTGCCGGTCGGATGCACCCGTACCGCCGCCGATTCAAACAAGCCCGCCCGCGCGCCCAATGAGCCGACCACCGCTGACGGCGCGATGCCGCAGGCCTCGATATAGGTGGCAAGTCCGATACCGCGCAGTTTGCCGCGCCGCGCCGCCTCCTGGCGCCGCGCCTCGAACTCGCTGTAGCCGGCAGCTTTCAGCGCCAGTTCGAGCGTGCTCTGGTAGTCGCCGCTGTCGTATTGCAGCGCAACCGGCGTCTGGTACGGAAAGGCGTTGGCCGGGATGAAATTGCGGCGCCGCAATTCTGCTGGATCCATGCCGAGCTCGTCGGCGGCGAGATCGACGATGCGTTCCAAGAGGAACGTCGCCTCCGGCCGCCCGGCGCCGCGATAGGCATCGACCGGCACGGTGTTGGTGAACACCGCCTTGGTCTCGACATAGATCGCCGGGGTCGTGTAGGTGCCGGCGAGCAATGTCCCGTAGAGATAGGTCGGGATGCAGGTCGCGAAGGTCGACAGGTAGGCGCCCATATTGGCGATCGTCGACACCTTGAGCGCGAGGAATTTCGCGTCCTTGTCGAGCGCCAGCTCGACATGCGTGACATGGTCGCGGCCATGCGCGTCGGACATGAAACTTTCCGAGCGATCGGCCGTCCATTTGATCGGCTTCCTGACCTTGCCGGCGGCCCAGGTGACGATCGCCTCCTCGGCGTAATGGTAGATCTTGGAGCCGAAGCCGCCGCCGACATCGGGGGCGACGACCCGCAGTTTCGACTCCGGCATGTGCAGCACAAAGGCGCCCATCAACAGGCGGATGACATGCGGGTTCTGGCTGGTGGTGTAGAGCGTGTGCTCGCCGGTCGCGCGGTCGTACTCGCCGATCGCGGCGCGCGGCTCCATCGCGTTGGGGACGAGGCGATTGTTGATCAGGTCGAGCTTGACGACCCGGGTGGCCTTGCCGATCGCGGTCTCGACCGCGCCGGCGTCGCCCAGTTGCCAGTCGTAGCAGACATTCCCCGGCGCCTCCGGCCAGACCTGCGGCGCGCCGGGCTTCAACGCCGCAACGACGTCGACGGCGGCCGGTTCGACCGCGTAATCCACCGCGATCTTCTCGGCGGCGTCGCGCGCCTGCCCCAGGCTCTCGGCAATCACGACGGCGACCGGGTCGCCGACATGACGCACACGCTCGACCGCCAGCACCGGGTGCGGCGGCTCCTTCATCGGCGAGCCGTCTTTCGAATTGATCAGCCAGCCGCAGGGAAGGCCGCCGAGATTGTCCTTGGCCATGTCCTGGCCGGTGAACACGGCGATGACGCCCGCTGACGACGCCGCACCGCTCGTATCGATGCGGCCCAGTTTGGCGTTGGCGTGCGGGCTGCGCAGGATATAGGCGTGGAGCTGGCCCGGCCGGTTGATGTCGTCGGTGTAGGTCCCTTGTCCGGTCAGGAAGCGGTAATCCTCGCGCCTCCGGACGGGCGTGCCGATCGATCCGTCAGCCATGGCGGTTACTCCGCCGCCACCCCATGGGGGTTGGCCGGCGGCGCCTCGCCGCGCATGACCGCCGCACCCTCGGCGATCGCCAGCACGATGTTGTGATAGCCGGTGCAGCGGCAGAGATTGCCTTCGAGATATTCGCGGATCTCGCGATCGGTCGGCTTCGGATTGTTCTTCACCAGATCGAGCGCGCTCATCACCATGCCGGGGGTGCAGAAGCCGCATTGCAGCGCGTGATTGTTGCGGAAGGCTTCCTGCATCGGGTGCAGCGTGTCGCCATTGGCGACGCCTTCGATCGTCAGGACGTTGGCGCCTTCCGCCTGGACCGCGAGCAGGGTGCAGGATTTGACGGCCTCGCCGTTGACGTGCACAACGCAGGCGCCGCATTGGCTGGTGTCGCACCCGACATGGGTGCCGGTCAGCCCGAGATGCTCCCGCAGCAGCTGCACCAACAAGGTGCGCCCCTCGACCGTCGCCGATGCCGGCTTGCCGTTAACGGTGAGGCTCACCGTTTTCTGCATGGAACCCTCCCTTATTCAAGCTCTTGGCGCGCCGTCTCTGCCGCTGCCGAGCGGAGTTTCGTGCGCCGCCGCTTTTGGGTCAAGGCGGCATGAATTTACAGCCCATAGGACCCGTGGGCCGGACTTGTTCCGGCCACCCACGTCTTTGCCTGCGACTGACGGTTGTTGAAGACGTGGATGCCCGGGACAAGCCCGGGCAAGGGGCCAAAGGGAACGTTATCCCGCGTTGGTCGCGCCCGCGTCGGGGGCGGAACCGCCCGGGGTCACCAGCGCGGCGAACTTGCTGAAGAAATCATCCGCCATCTTGCGCGCGGTGCCGTCGATGAGGCGCGAGCCGATCTGCGCCAGCTTGCCGCCGACCTGCGCCTGGACGCCGAAGCGCAGCACCGTCTCGCCGCCTTCCTCATCGAGCGCGACCTTGGCGCTGCCCTTCGCGAAACCGGCGACCCCGCCTTGCCCCTCGCCGGAGATCGTATAGCCCTGCGGCGGGTCCAGGTCGGAGAGCGTGACCTTGCCGGTGAAATTGGCCGAGACCGGTCCGACCTTGGCCCTGACCTTGGCGATGAACTCGGTGTCGGAGGTCTTCTCGATCTCCTGGCAACCGGGAATGCATTGCTTCAGCGTCTCGGGGTCGTTGAGCCGCTCCCAGACGGTCTGGCGGGGGGCGGGGATGCGGCGCTCGCCTTGCATTTCCATCGCGGCTGTCCCTAGGGGAAGGGGATCGCGAAAGTGTGGTGCGCTGCCGCGGCGATTGCAACCGGCGCGCGGGCGACCCACCTAAGCGAACAGTCCCGATTTGGCATAGCGCGAAATCAGCATCGAGCTGGCGAGCCGATACGGGGCAGCGCGGGAGCAGAGGAATGAAGACCGTGCTGTGGGTCTTGATCGGCCTGGCGATCGTCGCGGTAGCCTGGATACCGCTCAACCTCAGCGACCCGCGAGACATCCCGTTCATCCCGGCCATCCTCGGCCTGGTCGGCAGCTTTGTCGGGGGCATCATCGCGCTGGTCGCGGTTATTCGATGGGTGCGGCACGCGCCGGCGCCTACCCCTTGATTGGGTAGGGACTCAAAACTGAGACACTACCCATGATTGACTTGGCGAGCCCCTCCTGTTATTGCATTGCACCGTGACCAAACCGCGTAACGAGCTGCGACTTATTCTCACGGCGTCTTGAGGGCGCCGGTAGCTGCTCGTCCGTCCCCGGCTGGGGACCTCCGTTTCGCGTTTGGTGAATTTCATGGATCCGATGGTGTCGATAGCGTGCGGTGCGGTTCGCTGCCTGGGTTTGCGCCGGGGGCTGCGACTTAGCGCCGGCCGGCACGGATAAGCCCGCCGGCCGAACGCCCCCCGAAACGTCGCAGCGAGCGCGGCCCATTGATGAAGGCGCGCTCCGATCTCAGGAGTTCCTTATGAGCGTTATGCCGATCCACAAATACCGACAATTCCCGCCGATAGGCTTGCCCGACCGGCAATGGCCGGCGCGCACGATCGACACGGCGCCCGCGTGGTGCAGCGTCGATCTGCGCGACGGCAACCAGGCGTTGATCGAGCCGATGGGGCCGGAGCGCAAGCGCCGCATGTTCGATTTGTTGCTGAAGCTCGGCTTCAAGGAGATCGAGGTCGGTTTTCCGGCGGCCTCGGAAACCGATATGGCCTTCGTGCGCGAGATCATCGAGGAAGACCTGATCCCCGAGGACGTCACGATCCAGGTGCTGACCCAATCGCGCGCCGAACTGATCGACAAGACCTTCGAGGCGATCCGGGGCGCCAGGCGGGCGATCGTGCATCTCTACAACTCGACATCCGAGCTGCAGCGCCGCGTCGTGTTCGGGCTCGACCGGGCCGGCATCGTCGATATTGCGGTGACCGGCGCCAAGCAGATCCGCGACCTCGCCGCCACGATGCCGGAGACCGAGATCGTCTATCAATACTCGCCCGAGAGCTTCAGCGGCACCGAGCTCGATTTCGCGGTCGAGATCTGCGAGGCGGTGATGGATGTCTGGCGGCCGAC
>Ga0070707_100006890_pt1 | contig 10524 bp, 15 predicted proteins | sample KBSK5502metaG_FD_65468 | JGI IMG/M metagenome (GOLD analysis project Ga0070707, IMG submission 65468) | Corn, switchgrass and miscanthus rhizosphere microbial communities from Kellogg Biological Station, Michigan, USA - KBS K5-50-2 metaG | ecosystem: Host-associated > Plants > Roots >... | reverse complement strand
TTCGTTCCCGGTATCGTCTGGGACCGTGAAGGCTACCGGTTGGGTTGGGGGCGAGGATACTTTGACCGGGTCATCAAGAACCTGCCTCCGCATGTTCGTTCTGCAGGCTTGGCGTTCAACATGCAGCTCATCGGCAAAGTGCCTCGAGATCAGTTTGATGTACCAGTGGATATGGTCGTGACAGAGTCTCGCGTGATACGGGGTCGTCGTTGACAAAGAGCGTTAGTATTCTGATGGGATCAGAGAGCGACCGTGAGATCGCCAAGAAGGCAGAGACAATTCTCGACAAACTAGGAGTACCATATGAGACCAAGGTCTTGTCTAGCCATCGGAACCACAAGGAGCTTGACAAGTATGTTGAGACGTCGAAGGCTGATGTGTTCATCACAATCGCGGGTCTCTCTGCAGCGCTCCCTGGTTTCGTCGCCTCACTATCAACGAAGCCGGTTATCGGGGTCCCGGTCTCTGGGAAGCTGAACCTTGACTCGATTCTCGCAATCGTCCAATTACCCTCAGGGGTCCCGGTGGGTACCGTCGGTCTCGACAATGGCACAAACGCTGGACTGCTAGCTGCGGCGATCCTAGCCCTGTCAGACTTGGAGATTTCCAAGAAGCTTACTCTGTACAGGAGCGGGCAACTGTAAGATGCAAGAGTCCATGGAGAATCCTTCAACCCCTTTCAGACGAGGAAAAGTCAAAGACGTCTACGACATAGGACACGACCAACTACTCTTCCTCTTCACCGACCGGGTCTCCGCCTATGATGTGGTCTTACCTTCAACTATTCCGAGGAAGGGCGAAGTTCTCTGTAAGCTGGCCGCTTTCTGGTTCAACAATCTCAACACGCCTCACCATATGGTCCGGGTCGAAGATACGAACCGTATGGTTGTTCGGAAGCTGAAGATGATCCCTGTGGAGTCCGTGGTTCGGGGCTATCTCTACGGAAGCCTCTACGAACGGCTGACAAGGGGCGAGATCTCGCTCCCTGTAGAACCTATCTTGGCCGCGAAACTTCCGGAACCATACTTTGACCCTACAACCAAGTCCGAGGTGAAGGATGAGCCGGTGACGGTTGAGCAGATTGAGGAGGAGGGTTGGTTGGACTCGGAACAGTTGGATGCAGTTAGAAGCAAGACGCTTGAGATTTACAACGAGATGTCCGTGAGAGCTGAGAAGGCTGGTTTCATACTCGCTGATCTCAAACTCGAATTCGGATTTGACAAGCAAGAGAACATTGTACTGGCAGATTCTATTGGACCCGACGAGTTCAGATTATGGCCCAAGGCCGACTACGCGCCTGGGAAGAGTCAGGAGAGCTATGACAAGCAGCCGATCCGGGACTGGCTTGGAAAAGTCGGCTACAAGAGGACGCTCGACGAAGCGAGAAAAGAGGGACGCCCGACGCCCCGTCCTCCGGACCTTCCATCAGATCTCATTTTAGAGACTAGTAAACGATACATTATCGCGTATGAGCGTTTGACCGGACTGAAGCTGTAGATTGCGTCAGCCTCGCATGACCTATGCCAAGGCAGGGGTCGACGCGAGACACATCCGCGAAACACACAAGCTACTAGCTCGCAGGCTAGAGTCTACTTTTGCTACACGAAAGGGCAAGGTCGGATGGCCGATCTTTCCGATCGGCCACTACGCAGGTCTTGTCGACTTAGGTCAAGGAAGAGTACTGAGTCTTCACACTGATAGTGTCGGGACGAAAGTCCTCATCGCTCAGATGATGAGGAAGTATGACACGATCGGGATAGATTGCGTTGCGATGTGCGCAAACGATCTGATCTGCACAGGCGCCGAGCCCATCAGCTTCCTCGACTACATGGCTATGAGTAGACCCAACCGTGAGGTCGTTGAGGAGGTCGCGGTCGGCCTCGCGAAAGGAGCCAAGGAAGCCGGCATGGCAATCGTGGGAGGAGAGACCGCGATTGTCCCAGAACTCTTGGCAGAGAATGATGGATTCGATCTCGTCGGTTTTGCAACAGGGTTCTGCAGGAAGCGGGATCTGATTCTGGGTGACAAGGTCCGAGAAGGAGATGTGCTAGTTGGAGTTACTAGTTCAGGCATTCACTCAAACGGGCTCAGCCTCGCAAGAAAGGTGTTACTCAAGAAATACAATCTCAACGAGACGCCCAAGGGACTGAAGAAAAGCCTCGGCGAAGAACTCCTAGAACCGACGAGGATCTATGTGAAACCTGTTAGAGAGTTGATTGGTGAAATGAAGATTCATGGGCTTTCTCACATCACAGGTGGAGGGGCCTTCTTGAAACTGGAAAGAATCGTTGGACAAGATGGGCGAGGTGCAGACATTGACAATCTACCTGAACCGCCGGGAATATTCCAACTGATAAAACGATGGGGACGAGTCTCTGACTCTGAAATGTACCGGACTTTCAACATGGGGGTAGGGCTGATTATTGTCGGTGCGGAATCGCAGGCAGGCAGGATTATTCAGATCTTCAAGAAATACCGGCAGGATGCCATGAGGATAGGACGAGTCGAGAAGAGACCAGGCATCAGAATCAAGGGAAAATTGCTGAGAGAATAATGCGATTGGGACCCGTTGAAAAAAGAAGGGTCCGGTCCGACGCGAGGAATCCTCTTACATTTTGCGAGCGCTTTGCCAGAGACCTACGATGTTTCCTTCGGTGTCCTTGAAGTAGGCTGTGAAGCCCATGTCGGCAACTGGCTCTTTCTTGCGGACTATCTTGCCGCCCAGCTTCTCAACATTCTTCAATGTCGATTCGATGTCTGGAACATCTATTGTAATTACTGTGCTTTTGACCTCGTTGTTGCGCTTTGTGAGGCCACCGTTGATGGCTCCTGGTTTCGTAGGCTGCTGGGTCTTCTGGTCAGTCTCTGTGGTTCCAACCATGTGGTACTCCATTCCGGGGTACTTGCTGATGTCCCATCCGAAGGCTTTCGTGTAGAAGGTCTTTGCGCGTTCCTCGTTATCGGCCGGTATCTCAAAGTGTACGACCCTAGTATGATGCATATTCTGCACTCGTGAGGGCGAGCTCGAAATCGTTCTAATAAATACTCGCTATACATTTCTTCCCTTCATTGAGTTAGACCCACGCGAAAGTTGTCCCATACCCAGATGATCCCTGTATTCTTCGCCAACCCCTCCGAGTTCCACACATGGCTTGAGAAGAATCACGATAAAGCCTCGGAGATCTGGGTCGGATTTCACAAGAAAGGCTCAGGCAAACTAGGCATTACGATGCCAGAGTCTGTTGACGAAGCACTCTGCTTCGGCTGGATCGATAGTGTTCGAAGGAGTACCAATGATACTAGTTACGCGAATAGGTTCACCCAACGAAAAACCCGGAGCACTTGGAGCGCAATAAACATCAAACGAGCCAAGGAACTAATCACCCTTGGACGCATGCAACCGAGTGGGCTCAAAGCCTTCGAGAGACGGACGGATGAGAGATCTTCGATTTACTCGTATGAACAGAGACAGTCCGCTAAACTGAGCGGCGAGTTCGAAAAACGGTTTCGGGCCAACAAGAAGGCTTGGAGCTTCTTCCAATCCCAGGCTCCATGGTATCAGAGGGTGGCAGCATTCTGGGTCCTGAGCGCGAAGAGAGAAGAAACAAGATTGAAGCGGCTTGGAAAACTCATCGAGGACTCTGAGAACGGGCGAACAATTCCGCCTCTCACTCGCCCACCGAAGCGCAAGTAATCTCTCGAACTCGAATCGCTGAGCCCCGAAGTCCTTCCGGATTACCGGTTTGCCGAATCGTTGGTGACGGATTTCTTAAGGCTCCCTCCCGGATCGGGTTATTCGGTTTCCGTTGCGCGAAACGATGTTCGACGAATCCTACAACATACGAGAAGTCCTTGATGATGTGATAGAGAGAGTAACTCTTCGCGAGAAGCTCATCCAGACAGCTAAAGGGTTTGCAGAGAAAAAGAAGGAAGAAAGGTACACTCTAGCGATTAGACAGTTCGACAATCTTATGACTGATTTCTTGAGACTCTACCAGCCCATACTCGACAGATTGCGCAGTTATCGCGAGGCCCTCCAGAAAGAACTCTCCACCTTGAAGTCTTCTCTTGCAACCGTCAACGGAATGCTCGAAGTCTCGAAAGGAATTGAGGGCCTAGCCGCTAGACTGCAACGACTAGAGACTGATGGCCAGGAACTTGATGAGACGATCAAGGAGAAGAGCAAGATAGGAGATAAGATCGACGACCTCTTCAACAGAATCAGGACTCACAATCCGGGACTTGCTGGACCTGGAAGAGACTCGTTCGCCGATGTAATGTCAGGAATGCCCAAAGACCTCTTCCCCGAAGAGCCAACACGAGAGGCTCCAAGCGCTAAGAAGGCATCAACCCGCAGCTAAGAGTCTGCTCATAGAACCGCTGCCCCCGATTTTGCTCAGTGGAACTTCGTTTCTTTCAACGAACTGAACTCGGCCTTCCCGCAGGGGCCTGAGGCCGGGCACGCATCAATTGGTACACGATTACTGTCGCAATAATCATTGCTACAGCCGTCCCAATGATTGAGTCGGCAAAGGGTCCGCTTGGGAGAGAACTTGTGGTGGATAGGATGATTTCTGACGCGATGCTGAATGCTACGATTGCCGCGTCAACTCCCAGAGTTAGGGTCCGTGCTCTAGCGTTGCCAGTCAAGAGCAAGTATCCTGCGGGAAAGGCCATTAGTCCGAGAATCGCGTGAACGATACCTAGAGACATTCCTGTCGCGTCAGTCGAAAAGTAGACTAGCGCTGCGGCGCCGAGTACGACTATTCCGCCGACGACGAATTCAAGAACTGCTAGTAGTGAAGCTCTGGGGCTGAGAGACATGCTCATGTCCGTTCGTGCTCCCGCAAGTCGCGGGACATCTGCTCGAACTGCTCTTTCGTGATCTCTCCCCTGGCGAATCTCCCGCTCAGTATGTAGTCGGCATCGTCACCAGTCGAGTATCCGCTCCAGTAGCCCCATCCCCGTGGCCAGAAGAACCATCGGAACGCAAAGAAGAGGAAGAAGAATGCGAAGGGGATCCAGATCCAGCCGGAGCTAAACGGGTACCAAGGATAGTATCCTACTGGCCGCAATTCTAGATTGGCGGTCACAACGATCGCGATGATAGCGAGGAAGACGCTTATCCAGACGAGCGCCCATCGTTGCCCAATTCTTCGATATCGAGTTGTCTCCAATTCTGTTCCCATAGAACCAATCTCGGGCTGGGATTATCTAAGAAAGACCCCAAGCCCAGTCGCGGTTTCGGACATTATTTTTCAGGGAAAAAGTCTGTCCAATAGCGCGAACATGGTTGGGGGACTGGTTATGAATCAGAAGAGATAGTCACCAAGCTAAGGGTTCGCTGAAATGAAAATTCAACTCTGGTTTCGAATAACCTCGATTCTAGTTTTTCTACAGATCGCACTTGGAGGGCTGCTAACATTCAGCTTCATCTCATCTTTGCCGCATATCATCACCGGATTCGCGGTCCTTGCCTTCGCAATAGCGACGCTCGTGATGGCTCAGAGGGTGAAGCCGCCGTTCAGGCCGCTACAGGGTCTCTCTATCGGGCTGGTCTTGCTGATCGTGGTGCAAATTATCCTTGGATTCACTACTCTCAGCACTGGCAATCAGGTGATCGCATGGGTCCACCTACTCGTTGCCATGGCGATCTACGGAATGGCGGTTGCGGGAACCTTCATGTCGATGAGACTGGACTACAGATCTAGAGAGCAGTCGCCAAGTAGCGCCAGCCTGCAAGCATAATCTCTAGCGCTTAACTACTGTCTCTCGCATCTTTCCTGAAGTATTCTGATCGCTAGCTCGTCGTGTCGTTAGTTGTTTCTGGATCTCAGATTCTAGCCAGTCGAAGACCTGCACAACGTTTTCGGTGATTGTCATTTCAGCCGATTTTACCCCAGGCTGTTCGCTCACCCATTCGAGAATCTCGTTTCCCTCAGCAACATTCGCCCCTGTAAAACCGAAGATGGACCAATTCTTCGAATCGGAGGCTCGGAAGATCAAATTAGCTATTCTTGCCAGGACAGATTTCTCCACCTCCGATCTACTTCCCGCTTCGCTCTGTACTCTGAGCTGATAGGAGATGCCTTCAGTCTTTCTCAGATCGACGATAGGCATGGTAAAGATCGCCGTCTCTCTCATCATCATGTTGAGCCTCCGTTTAACCGTCCTTGTCGAGACCTTCAGTTGCTTGGCAATCTCGTCCAGCTTTCTTTCGGCGTCCCTCAATAGAAGATAGAGTATTTCCCAGTCCAGTCTGGTCATGCGAAACCTGGTTGTCCTAAGGCCGAGTCCCGGGACCCATGAGACGTCACCCTCAACTCCCAGACCAACTGTAAGCTTCGAGAAGTCCTCGTCTTCGTCAGCGAACAGAGTAACCATCGCGCTCTTGTCATACGTGCTGGCGATGTTGAGGACACCGTCCATCTGGGCCAGTCTTGGAATCGCTTTCTGTTTCGACTCTCTGTCGGCAAACTCGATGCGAAGAAAGGCTAAGACGCGTCTTAGGAGAGTTGGGTTCGGAACAACGCGATAGCCCAACAGGAATCCGCTCTCTTTCAGATGTTTGACTCTGTTCCTGACAGTCTCCTCATCGACTCCTAGTTTTGAAGCAATTTCAACGTACGACTTTTTTGTGTTCCATATGTCCGGTGAGCCCCACAGCTCCCTCATGAGATCTGAGTACGCCTTGTCCCGGAGTGACAACGTATTCCTCTCAGTGAATGATTGTCTCTCTTCCTCGCTGACTAATAACTGTCCAAAAACGCCGGGTTCGTTGGGGATTGGCTTAGAACGAGAGGCACGCAATGGTCTCAGGGTTCTATGGTAACCATCGCTGAGGTTCGTGAGGTGGACGCTTCAGCAGAAGACGTGTGGGACATTGTCTCTGATGTGGACAGAGACCCTGAGTACTGGAGTGGACTGGCTTCGATCCGTAATATTCGGAAGGAGAGAAATCTGATCGAACGAGAAGTCGTAGTCGGATTCATGGGAAGAAAGGGGACGCAGAGAATCGAGTTAGTGCCGAAAGAGTCTATCCAACTGACGATGATCGACGGACCACTAAGAGGGTCAAGAGAGATCAAGTTGACCCCACTGGGAGAGAGGAGGACGAAGATCGATGTTTCATGGGATATTCAATTCTCGGAAATCCCTGTTTTTGCGCAAGGCTTTGTGAGATCGCGCCTCGAAGAAGGCACCAGGGAAGCGCTTGACAGAATAGCAAGAGCTGCCCAAGCCCGTAAAGAGTAGGATTTTCTCCTCTCTTTGCAAAGCCCGTATATTGTGTTGATAACAGCTACGACCTATGCCTCGCAGGATAAGACCGAAGTTTCCCGAAAAGTGGCACGTGCCGAATGATCCGAAGTTGTGGATAACTTGGGAACACGCGAACGATAAGCTGGCTGGGGAGACGGTTTACTGGGTATCAACAGCGAGCCGTCTGGGACGACCTCACGCAGTCCCTGTGTGGGGCGTATGGAAGCAAAATAGGTTCTATTTCGAGACGGACCCGAAATCTGTAAAGGGCAGAAATCTGTTGAATAATCAGCAGCTAGTTGTCCACGTGCAAGATGGCAACGACACGGTGATTCTGGAAGGGAGTGCTCGAAGAGAGAAAAGAACAGAAACGTTGAATCAGCTAAGAAAGGATTACGTGAGAAAGTATCAGTACACACCGGACTGGTCAAACGAGGAGGATCAGATAGTTTTCAGGGTTGAGCCGAGGATCGTCCATGCCTGGAAGGCTCCGCGAATGCATAGGAGCCTCGTGAAGTTCATCTTCTGAGACGCCTCATTCCTCAGATAAGCTTGACTCCTTGTGGATTCTTTTTCGAGTACTCATAGGCCAGCTCTACAACTTTCTCTGCGTTCGTGAGATCTTTCGAGCTCTCGATTCGGAGACTTACCCATCCAGCTTGGTCATGCACCTCTGCCCGGTGGCGAAGAGCTTGTCCGTCTTTCAATACTGACGATTGATCCTCTTTGGAGAGCCGAATGTCCAGCCACGAGGTTCCGTGCGAGTGCATGAATTCGACGCCATTCACGCGGAATTCTGTCCCCCCGAGCCTGTGGATTGCTTCGGTCACGCCGGGAAGCTGTAGTATCCACGCCTTCAGACGGTCGTAAGCAGGAGACTTGTCTTCCATCCCTCGACCCTTCGATCTATGTTGAAACAGGACCCATCTGTTGGCCAGCGGCTCCCGGGTATGGATCACAACTGGTCAGACGTTGAGTTTGGTGAGTTCTCCGCTTATCTTCCATAGTCTCTCAGCGGAGCTCTCGTCGTAGGATTCTCTGGATGATCTCTTTTCTTTCCCTCTTGAGAAGAATTTTCCAGTAACGCCCTCTAACTCTGGAGACGTTGCTAGATAGATTGCGGCTCGGGCAGCCCTGTCCGGGCTGATCATGAAGGGCCTACCTACTGTGACGAGAATGGACATGAGACCGCCCTGGTCCTTTCCAAATCCCGTTCTGACAACCCCAGGGTGGAGACTGTTGACCGTGACCCCTGTGCCCTCCAGCTGTTTTGCCAGTTGATACGTGAAGAGAACATTGGCCAGTTTTGACTGGCTGTAGGCGTGGTATCCGCTGTACTTCTTCTCGCCCTGAAGATCCTCGAAATCCATCTCGGTTCCATAGTGGGCTGAGGATGATAGGTTGATGATCCGCGACGGGGCGCTCGCCTTCAACAAGTCCAACAGCAGATTGGTCAGTAGAAAGTGTCCCAGGTGGTTTGTGGCAAAGGTTGCTTCGAGTCCGTCGACAGTCTGGACTCGCCTGGGCAGGAAGATGCCTGCGTTGTTAATGAGAACGTGGAGCTTTTTGTATCTACCAGTGAAATCATGCGCTAGTTCGCGGACGGAGTCCTGGGAGGACAGGTCTGCTGTCATCGCGTCGAGGTTTCGATTACCGCTCTTCGCTCTCATCTCGATGAGCGCCGCTTCGCCTTTGTCCTTATCCCGAGAAACTATCACAACTGAGGCGTTCAGCTTGGCGAGGCCCAAGGCTGTGGCTTTGCCTATTCCCGAATTGCCTCCGGTAATCAAACACACCTTACCAGTCATGTCGACCTTACTCTCTTCCAACCGCGCTTACCTACTGGTAGGGCCGAGTGGGACTGGTGGGAAAAATCTTTGGCTTTCTAGAGCAAGAGGGTAGGGGGCTATTGCCCAGTGGTTTTGCCCATAGCGACCATTGCTTCCATTATGCCCCAGACGATCAGGAAGAGCGCGACTAGCACGTTGAGTATGTATGGAAGGACAAGGACTAGTATGCCGAAGATTATGGCGAGAAAGGCGAGTGCGAGCCTAGGTATGTTGAACGTCTTCTCAAGTCTTCCAGCAAGATCCATTTTCAGACACGACTTCTGCCATGTTTTGCCGTCATTTCAATGATTCTATGATCAAGAACCTGATCGTCCAATCTATGCTATCTTGCAGGCTAGCAGAGGACTACCTCAGTATCCGGTGAGCTAGAGAGAAAAAAGGGGGAGGATGGGGATGTTTACTTGATCGATGTTTAGACTGAGGCTGTGTCTGCGTCCTGGGTATTGTGGCCTCTGCCTGGAGGCGGGTTGGAGAAGGCCGCGACGCGCATGTCTGTCCACGCCAGATGGGACACCCCATCTGACCCTATTGCGAGTCCGTTATAGTCTCCGAGGAAGGTGGCCTTGCCGTTAGTTGTTCCTCCATTGGTGAACCAGCGAGAATCGTTGGGGTTTGAGAGTCCCGTGTCAACTCTGACGCTGGTGAAGGATGCGCCGTGGTCTGTCGAGGTAGCCAAGGTTTCTCCATACTTGACATTGGCCGAATCGTAGCTCCGGTCGCTAAAGTCGACTCTGACCACGCCACTATTGTCCACCGCGGCCCATGGATAGAACTGGTCGTTCTGACTTCCAGCTCCACCGGGAACTTGGACTGGCGATCCCCAAGTTGAGCCGCCATTGCCAGACGCAACGACGAAAACATCCGTGTTGGTCGTGACCGTCGTGAAGCTGCCAGTCAACCCTCCATTTCTGTTATCACTGAAAGCGATGTAGAGCCTGGTACTGGAAATGCTGGGTCCCGAAGAGGGGTCTACAGCTAGGTTGCCCGCGGAGTTGACTCGGAACTGGCTGTTGGTAAGGGTCTGCCGTCCATTGACGTTGATGGGGTAGTCATTTACGCCATCGAAGATGGGAAAGACTGCTGAGACTGGCGAAGAGAAGGTCACTCCACCATCTGTCGAGCGTACCACGAGGTACTGGTTTCGAAAGTCGGAAGGCGACTGGGCATGTTCCCCGTTTTCGAAGGCGACGTAGAGTGTTCCGTCAGCTCCTAGGACCGGGCTGGAGAACTGGTCCTCGTTGCAGATGCCGATGTTTCGAGGGGTGACGAAGGGCTGGCTACAGAGGGTTGAGCTGCTGCCGCTGATCGCTGCTGGGTTTGAGAAGGTCTGTCCGCCATCGTCCGAGAATGATAGGTAGATTGGAGATTCGAGGTAGTTGCCGAACTGGTCCGCGAGGAAGCGGGTGTAGGTCAC
>Ga0070707_100006885_pt1 | contig 10526 bp, 9 predicted proteins | sample KBSK5502metaG_FD_65468 | JGI IMG/M metagenome (GOLD analysis project Ga0070707, IMG submission 65468) | Corn, switchgrass and miscanthus rhizosphere microbial communities from Kellogg Biological Station, Michigan, USA - KBS K5-50-2 metaG | ecosystem: Host-associated > Plants > Roots >... | reverse complement strand
TGGGGGCGGGGCTACCAGCTGGGTCCCGGCTCGATCCGCGTCGCGCACACAGACGGGGAGCGTATCCGGAAGGCGGACTTGCTGCGCGGCGTCGACCTCTACGTCAAGCTCGCAACCGACCTCCTCGCCGAGGAGACCACATGAAGGCGAAAGTGCCCGTCGCCGTGCTGGGCGCCACCGGCACGGTGGGGCAGAAGTTCGTGCGGCTCCTGGCCGAGCACCCCTGGTTCGAGATCACCGCGCTCGCGGCCTCGGACCGGAGCGCGGGCCGGCCCTACGGGGAGGCCGTGCGCTGGCGCGAGACCGCTCCCCTGCCAGACCGGCTCGCCGGGATGGTCGTCTCGCGCTCGGTGCCGCCGCTCCCGGCGCGGATCGCGTTCTCCGCGCTGGACGCCGATGTAGCGCAGGACATCGAGCAGAGCTTCGCGAAATGCGGCGCCTGGGTCGTCACCAACACCCGCGTCCACCGGATGGACCCCGACGTGCCCCTCATGATTCCGGAGATCAACGCGGGCCACGTCCAGCTGGTCGAGCGGCAGCGCGCGGCGCGCGGCTGGCCCGGCGCCATCCTGGCCAACCCCAACTGCTCGACGGCAGGACTCGTCCTGGCTCTGGCACCGCTCCAGGCGGCGTTCGGCATCGAGAAGGTGTTCGTCACGACCATGCAGGCGACCTCGGGCGCCGGCTACCCGGGAGTCCCGTCGCTCGACATCCTGGGCAACGTGGTGCCGCTCATCGGCGGCGAGGAGGAGAAGATGGAGCGGGAGACCCGCAAGATCCTCGGCACGCTGGCCGGCGGGACCGTTGAGCCTGCGCCGTTCGTGGTGAGCGCGCAGTGCAACCGCGTGGCCACCGTGGACGGGCATCTCGAGGCCGTGTCCGTGGGGCTCGGCCGCCGGACGACACCGGACGAGGCGATCGCGGCGCTGCGCGCGTTCCGGGGCCCCGAAAGCGTGCGGAATCTCCCGTCGTCGCCGGCGGCGCCGGTGGAGGTCGACCTCCGGCCCGACCGCCCGCAGCCCCGGCTCGATCTCGAGCGGGGCCGGGGGATGACGGTGACGGTGGGCAGGGTGCGGCCCTGTCCACTGCTCGACCTCCGCTTCGTGCTCCTGAGCCACAACGCGATCCGGGGCGCCGCCGGGGCCGCCGTGCAGATCGCCGAACTGCTGGTAGCCGAGGGGTATCTCGCATGATTGAACCACCGAGACCTGAAGGCACGGAGACGGGATGATCGTCTGCAAGTTCGGCGGCACGTCGGTGCAGGACACGCCCGCGATCGAGCGTGTCATCGGGATCGTCCGCAAACGCGCCGCGGAACAGCCGTTGGTGGTCGTCTCCGCGCTCGCGGGGGTGACGGACTGGCTGCTCGGACTCGCCCGCCTCGCCGAAATGGGCGGCTCCGGGTTTCGCGACCGGCTGGCGGAGCTTGTAGGCCGGCACGAGATGACCGCGCGCGAGCTGCCCGGGGCGGAGGAGGCGCTCGGGGCGATCCACGCGGAGGCCAACGATCTGGCCCGCGAGCTCGAAGCCATCGCGGGCCGCCGGGCCATCCCGCGCGAGATCGACGCGATCACCGGTCGGGGGGAGCTCTGGAGCTCGCGCCTGATTGCCGCGGCCCTGTGCGGCGCGGGGGTCCCTGCCGAGTGGGTGGACATTCGCTCCGTCATGGTCACCGATGACCGCTTCGGTCGGGCCACACCGTACACCCAGGTCCTGAGCGTCCGCGCCCGGGAGCGCCTGGGGCCCTTGCTCGAGCGGGGCGTCGTGCCGATGACCCAGGGGTTCATCGGCGCTACCGCGACGGGCATCCCCACCACACTTGGCCGGGGTGGGTCCGACTTCAGCGCCTCCCTCATCGGTGCCGCGTTGCGGGCGAAACGGGTGGAGATCTGGACCGACGTGGACGGTCTCATGACCGCGGACCCACGGGTTGTGCCATCGGCGCAGACGCTCGCGGTCGCCAGCTACGAGGAGGCGGCGGAGCTCGCCACGTTCGGAGCCAAGGTGCTCCACCCGGCCACGGCCGTGCCGCTGGTGCACGAGGGCATCCCGATCGTGGTGCTCAACTCGCGCCACCCGGACCGCCGGGGCACGGTCATCGAGCCGAGCGCGGACCTGACCCTCCTGGGCGACTCGCCGATCCGCTCCATCTCGTGGAAGAGGGGCATCACCGTCATCAACATCCGCGCACCCCGCATGCTCGGCGCCTACGGCTTCCTGCGGCAGCTCTTCGAGGTCTTCGAGCGGCACGAGGTAGTGGTGGACGTGCTGGCGAGCAGCGAAGTGAGTGTGTCACTCACGATCGAAGACCCCCGTCACCTCGACCTGGTGCGCCGGGAGCTGGACGACCTTGGCGAAGTGTGGGTCGATCACAAGCGCGCGATCATCGCGGTCGTCGGTATCGGGCTCAAGACGACGCCGGGCCTGGCCGCGCGCGTCTTCGGGGCCGTCGGCGAGGCGTGCGTCGAGGTCATCTCCCAGGGCGCGTCCGCCATCAACATGACCTTCACCGTGAAGGACGAGGACGGTCCAGAAGTCGTCCGACGCCTGCACCGGGAGTTCTTCGGCACCTGCTGATCCGCCGGCCTCGGGCTCCCGGCCGGTTCAAAAGCTGTTATCGTTGCAAAACCATGTCTGCCTCCGCCCTCGTCCCCGTTTCGGCCCCAGCGACCTGATGCGGCTGGCCCTGATCGGTTATGGGCGCATGGGACGGGCGGTCGCGGCGCTCGCCGCGGAGCGCGGGCACGAGGTCGCGCTCGTGGTCGACGAGGCTGACAACCCGGCCGGCAGGGCGCTGGTCCGGGAGCGACTCTCCGGCGTGGACGCGGCCATCGAGTTCACGACTCCCGCGTCGGCCCCCGCGAACCTGGTCCGGCTGGCGGAGGCGGGCGTGCCGACCGTCTGCGGGACCACGGGCTGGGACGCCGAGCTGTCCCGGGTCGCCGCGGTGGTCCGGGAACGGTCGGGTGCGCTGGTCCACGCGACGAACTTCTCGGTCGGCGTGCACCTGTTCCTCCGCACCGCGCGGGAGATGGCGCGCCGTTTCGCCGGGCATCCCGCGTTTGACGCCTTCGTTCTGGAAGAGCACCACGCAAAGAAACCCGACGCGCCTTCGGGCACGGCGCTCACGCTCCAGCGAGTCGTCGGCGGAGCGGACCCGGCCCGGCGCTTTCCGATCACGTCGGTGCGCGCCGGCGCTATTCCCGGCATCCACACGCTCACGTACGACGGCCCGCACGACACGGTGACACTGACGCATACCGCCCGCTCGCGTGAAGGGTTCGCCGCGGGCGCGCTTCTCGCAGCCGATTGGCTGCGGGGACGGCGGGGAGTCTTTACGTTCGAGGACGTCCTGTTCGGAGAGGATCCATGACCCGACTGCAGGGCTGCGGCACAGCGCTGGTGACGCCCTTCACCGCGGCGGGGTCGGTAGACCACGCCGCGCTCGAGGCGCTGGTGGCCTGGCAGATCGCGGAGGGGATCGACTTTCTGGTGCCCTGCGGCTCCACCGGAGAGGCCCAGACGCTGGACGACGCCGAGCGCGCCCGCGTGGTGGAGACGGTGGTCCGGCGCGTGGCCGGCCGCGTGCCGGTCATGGCCGGCGCCACCAGCAACGACACGGTCCGGGCCGTCGCTGAGACCAAGCGCATGTGCGACCTGGGCGCCGACTGGATCCTGAGCGCCACGCCGTACTACAACAAGCCCACGCAGGAAGGGCTGTACCGCCACTTCACGGCGGTGCTCGACGCGTCGACGCGACCGGTCTGCCTGTACAACGTGCCCGGCCGCACCGCCGTCAATCTCAAGCCCGAGACCGCCCTTCGCCTGGCCGACCACCCCAACTGCCTTGCGATCAAGGAAGCGAGCGGCGATCTCCGGCAGGCGGTGGAGCTGGTCAACGGGCGACCCGACCGGTTCGCCGTCTTCTCGGGAGAGGACTGGCTCGCGCTCGGGATCATCGCATCGGGCGGCGACGGGCTCATCTCCGTCGTCTCGAACGAAGTACCCGCGGCGACGACGATGCTCGTGCACCTCGCGCTCTCGGGCGAGCTCGCGAACGCGCGGGCCTGCCTGCACCGGTTGCTGCCGCTCATGGACGCGAACTTCGTGGAGACGAATCCGGGTCCGGTGAAAGCGGCCCTGGCACTCATGGGCCGGATCGACAACGTCCTGCGCCTGCCGCTCGTGCCGGTGTCGGACGCGACGCGGGAAACGCTCCGCGCCGGGCTCCGGCGGGCCGGCGTTCCCGATGTCTGAGATTCGGCCTCGCGACGACACCAGCCTTCGGACCGAGATCGAGCGTTACGCCGACGGCGTGGAGCCCGGCGAGGAGCGGCGCGCGCTCGACGCATTCCACGCGCTCATGGCGCGGCTCAACCGGGGCGAGGCGCGCGCGGCGGAGCGCGGCGCGGACGGCGTCTGGCGGGCAAACGCGTGGGTGAAGAAGGGCATCCTTCTCGGCTTCCGGCTCGGCAAGCTCGCCCCCGCGGCGGCCGGCGGACCGTTTCGCTTCATCGACAAGGACACGTTCCCGCTGCGCGAGGTCCGCCTCGAGGAGGGTGTCCGCATCGTGCCCGGCGGTTCCGCCGTGCGGAACGGCTCGTATCTGGGTCGGGGTGTGATCTGCATGCCGCCGATGTACGTCAACGTGGGGGCGTACGTGGGCGACGGCACGATGGTGGACAGCCATGCGCTGGTGGGGAGCTGTGCTCAGGTCGGAAGGCGCGTCCATCTTTCGGCGGCGGCCCAGATCGGAGGCGTCCTCGAGCCGGCGGGCGCGCTGCCGGTGATCATCGAGGACGAGGTCCTCGTGGGCGGCAACTGCGGGGTCTACGAAGGCACGATCGTGCGGGAGCGGGCGGTGCTCGCTCCCGGCGTCCTGCTCACCGGCGGCACGCCGGTCTTCGACCTGGTCCACGATCGCACCTACCGCCGCGACGGCGACCGGCCGCTCGAAATCCCGGCAGGCGCGGTCGTCGTGCCCGGGACCCGACCCGTTACTGGCGGCACGGGCCAAGCGCGGGGCGTCAGCCTCTATGCTCCCGTGATCGTGAAGTATCGGGATGAGAAGACGGACACGGCGGTGAGGCTGGAGGAGCTCTTGAGGTAAACGTTCCTCATGGCATCCCACACCCACTACCTCTGGTTCGAGACGAAGCGCCGCCAGGAGATCCTGGACATCACGCATCAGGTGGCGGAGCAGGTGCGCGCGAGCGGCATCCGCGAGGGCTTCGTGCTGGTCAGTGCGATGCACATCACCGCGTCCGTCTTCGTGAACGACCACGAATCCGGGCTGTGGCACGATATCCTTCACTGGCTGGAGCACACCGTGGCTCCCTGGGATCCCGAGCGCTACCGGCACAACGAGACCGGCGAGGACAACGCTGCGGCCCACCTCCGGAGCCTGACGATCGGGCACGAGGTGATCGTGCCGGTCACCCAGGGCAAGCTCGACGTCGGCCCCTGGCAGCGGGTCTTCTACGGCGAGTGGGACGGGCAGCGGCGGAAGCGGGTGATCGTCAAGGTGCTGGGCGAGACCTGACGCCCTACATCAGGCGGTACTTGGGCCCGCTGCCGCCTTCCCGCGGCGTCCAGCGAGGGCCCAGCACGTCCGTCGCCTTACAGTCCACGCAATTGGGAGCGTTCACCTTGAGCTCCCCCCCCACACGCTCATACACACCCGCCGGGCACACGTGGGAATAGAAGTCCGCGAGCTCCGGGCTCACGTCGTTGCCCACCACAAGGTGCGTAGGAATGGTGTCGCGGGTCGCATTCCCCGACTTGAAGACCGCGTCCACCTTGCTGAACGTGAGGGTCCCGTCCGGGGTGAACGGCGCCGCCGCCCGCACGACCCGGGGCGCGGCCGCATCCTCCGGCATCTCGATCCGCCCGCCCGGGACGCGACCGCCGGTGAGTGTCATGAGCCCGGCCTTTACCCCGCCCAGGTACAGTCCATCCTTGAACGCGAGCCGCATGTTGCGCGTCCGACGGAGGTCGGCGGCGATGAAGCTGCGGTCAACCATGCGGTCGTAAGCCGCGAGCGCCTCCGCTCCGGTCATGCCGGCCTCGAGGGCCGAGAAGGCCGCCCGCGCCGCGAAAATGCCCGATTGCATGGCGTAATGGATGCCCTTGAGCGAGGGCACGTCTACAAAGCCGGCGGCATCCCCTACGAGGAGAAGGCCTTCACCGGCGCGCCGTTCGGGTAAGGCGTAGAAGCCCCCTTCCGGAATCGTCTTCGCGCCCCACTCCAGCACCTGTCCCCCCTCCAGATGAGGCCGGAAGAGCGGATGGAGCTTCATACGCTGGAGCAGCTGGTGGACATCGAGCGAGGCGTCGTGGTAATCGAGGCCGACGACCAGCCCGAGAGCCACCTGTCCTGGCCCGAGGGGATACATGAAGCTGCCGCCGAAGGCGTCCGCCGGCAGCGGCCAGCCCAGGGTATGGATCACCCGATCGAGCGGGTGCTTCACCTCCCACACTTCCTTCACACCGAGTGCGAAGATCTGGGGATTGGGGGAGAGGATTGTGCGCCACTCCCTCCAGGCCTGCGTCAACATTCCCCGCGTCCCCTCGGCGAGCACGGTGATCTTCGCGGTGACGTCTGTCGGCTCCTGATATGCCGCCCCGGGCTCGCCGTTCCGGTCGAGGCCGGACGGCGTGGTCCGGACGCCGCGGACGGCCTCGCCCGCCACCAGGAGAGACGCGACGGGAAAGCCCGGGAAGAGATGGATCCCCCGCTCTTCCGCGCGCTCGCCCAGCCAGCGCACAATCTCGCAGATGGAGGCCGTGTAGAAGCCGGTGTTGTGCATCGTGGGAGGCGTCGGAATCCGCTGCGCCCGTCGCTCCGTGAGGAAGTACACCGCTTCCCCAGCGACGGGTTGGCGGAACGGGAGCCGCGCCGGGGGCATGTCAGGGAACAGCTCCTGGAACGCTCGGGGGTTCACCACCGCGCCCGACAGGCTATGCTCGCCCAGGCTGCCGGCCTTCTCCAGCACCGCGATGTTGAGATCGGGGGCGTCCCGGCCGGCGTCGCGCGCCTGCTGTCCCAGCCGCGCCAGCTCGATCGCGCACGCCAGACCGGCCGGGCCCGCGCCGACGACCACGACGTCCATCTCGAGCGCTTCCGCGCCTGGGGGGGCCCGCAGGATCAGGCGGTCGAGGGGGAGCGGAGGCTGGTGGCGGATCGGGAGGAGTGCAGCCACGTCGTCTCCTTGCGGAAGCGGGGGAACCGGCGACAGAAAATAACCGGTGGAAGAATGGAGTGAACAGTAAACAGTGAACAGGGAGCTCCTTGGGACGTCGGGACCCCCCCTTCACCGTTCACTGTTCACCGTTCACGGTTTACGTTGTTGCATGACCAGCCCGCCCCGCATCCCCGGCTTCCGCTCCGTCCCGTTCACCGGCGTCATCTACGTCATGGCCGAGGCCGCCCGGCAGGGGTACCGGCACGGTCACCCCGAGTGGTGCAACCTCGGCCAGGGGATGCCGGAGACAGGGCCGTTGCCGGGGGCGCCGCCCCGGGTCCAGCAGGTGAAAATCAGCCTGGACGACCAGGAGTATGCGCCGATTCCCGGGATCTGGGAGCTTCGGCGCGCGGTGGCCGAGCTCTACAACCACCTTTATCGGCGTGACCGGGCATCCCGCTACACAGAGCGGAACGTGTGCATCTGCGGCGGCGGACGCGCGTCGCTCACCCGGGCGGTGGCCGCGCTCGGCCACGTGAACCTGGGGCACTTCCTCCCCGATTACACCGCGTACGAGGAGCTGCTCGACATCTTCAAGGCTTTCACCGCGATCCCGATCCTGCTCGATCCGGCGAAGGGCTACCACTTCAGCGTGGACGAGCTGCGCCGGGAGATCACCGGCCGCGGCCTGTCCGCCCTGCTGCTCTCCAACCCCTGCAACCCCACCGGGAAGGTCATCCGCGGCGCGGAGCTCGAGGCCTGGGTGGCGACGGCGCGCGAGCTCCAATGCTCGCTCCTGATCGACGAGTTCTACTCCCACTACGTCTGGGCCGACGACGGCGAGATGGTCTCCGCCGCCCGGTATGTCGAGGATGTCGAGAGCGACCCGGTGGTGCTGTTCGACGGCTTCACCAAGAACTGGCGCTACCCAGGGTGGCGGTGCAGCTGGATCATCGCCCCTCAGCAAGTTATCGACGCGGTCTCGAGCAGCGGCTCATTCCTCGACGGCGGCGGGACCAAGCCCCTCCAGCGCTCCGCCGTGCCGCTTCTCGCGCCCGACATCGCGTGCGGCGAGACCGCGGCGATCCACCGCGTGTTCGGACGGAAACGGCAGATCCTCCTCGAGGGCCTCCGGGCCGCCGGGATGCGGTTCGATCTCGAGCCCGAGGGCACCTTCTACTGCTGGGCGGACCTCTCGGCCTTGCCCGGCGGCCTCAACGACGGCATGACGTTGTTCCGGGCCCTGCTGGAGCACAAGGTGATCTGCGTGCCGGGCGAGTTCTTCGACGTGAACCCAGGGAAACGGCGGAGCAACCGGCCCTCCCGATTCAAGAGCTACATGCGGTTCTCGTTCGGGGCGGAAGAAGGCCAGGTCGTCGAGGGGGTGAGGCGAATCCAGGAAGCTGTCAGAACAGCGTAAACTGTGAACGGTGAACAGTGAACAGGGGGCCCCGAGGTGCCAAGGAGCCCCCTGTTCACTGTTTACTGTTCACTGTTTACTTCTCACTTCTCACTCTCCTGATCTCCTCGGTAAGTCTCGGCAGCACCTCGAACAGGTCCCCCACGATCCCGTAGTCCGCCACTTTGAAGATCGGCGCATCCTTGTCGCGGTTGATGGCTACGATCGTCTTGGCGGTCCGCATGCCTGCCAGGTGTTGGATCGCACCGGAGATGCCGACCGCAATGTAAAGCCCGGGACTCACCGTCTTCCCGGTCTGGCCCACCTGTGCCGCATGATCTCGCCAGCCCGCGTCCACCACGGCCCGGCTCGCCCCGACAGCCGTGTTGCCGAGCGCTTCGGCCAGGTCCTCCAGCAGCTTGAAGTTGGCGGGATCCTTGAGGCCGCGGCCCCCGGAGACGACGATCGGCGCTTCGGTGACGTCGAGCGCGGCCTTCTCCGGAGCCTTGACTCCGGTCACCCGGACGCGGGCCTCGAAGGCGGGCACGGCGACCGGCTCGACAGCTGCCGCCCGTGAATCGTCCCGTGCCCGCGGCTGAAACGCGTTCGGCCGCACGGAAACGAGGGCGGGAGCGCCGCGAAGTTTCACCTTTTGGATGGCCCGGCCGGCGTACACCGGGCGCGTCGCCACCACCGCACCGTCCTGGATCGCGAGGCCGGTCACGTCGCTCGCCAGACCCACGCCCAGCTTCGCGGCGACCCTGGGCGCCAGGTCCTTGCCCGTCGCCGTCGCCGCGAACAGGACCAGAGTGTAGCCCGGTGCGAGGGACGCGACCGTCGCCGCGAAGCCGTCCGGATTGTAGTGCGCGAAGTCGGCCTGCGTGGCCGCCAGCACCCGGTCCGCCCCGAATCCCGCGAGCGCGTCCGCCCCCGCCGGCGCCTGGGCCCCGCAGACCAGCGCGCTCACCGAGCCGCCTGTCCCCGCCAGCTCCCGCGCCGCCGCGAGCAGCTCGTGGGAGACTTTCCGCACCGCGCCGTCGCGCACCTCGAGCACGGCGAGAATCGTGGTCGCCATGTCAGAGCACCCTCGCTTCGATCCGGAGCAGCCGGATCAGCTCCGGCACCGCATCCGCCCCCTCGCCCACGATGCGGCCGGCCTGGCGCTCGGTCGGGTACTCGAGCCCGAGCACCTCGACCGAGCCGGCGCCGAGCGTGACGGGCTTGGCCTCGAGCGGCTTCTTCTTCGCAGCCATGATCCCTTTGAGCGAGGGCAGCCGAGGATTGTTGAGTCCCTTGTCGCAGGTGAGCACGGCCGGCAGCCGGCAGGCCACCACCTCGATACCGCCCTCGATCTCACGCTCGGCTTCGACGGCCCCGTCCGCGATCGCGAGATGGGCGACGGAAGACACGCAGGGGAGGCCGAGCAGCTCCGCCACCATCAGCCCGACCTGCTGGTTGTAGTCGTCCACGGCCAACTTGCCAAACAGGATCAGGTCGTACCCGCCGGCCTTGAGCTCGGCGGCGAACGCCCTGGCCACCTCGAGCCCGTCGGGAGATCCGGGGGACTGGAGCAGCACGGCCCGATCGATCCCCATGGCGAGCGCGGTGCGCAGCGTTTCCTGGGCGGCGTCACCGCCGAGGGAGCAGACGACTGTCTCGCCCGCGGCCGCCTTCTCTTTCAGGGCGAGGGCCTCTTCGACCGCGAACTCGTCGTAAGGGTTGGGGACGAACTTGACGCTGGTTTCGTCGATGGCCTTGCCATCGGGGCCGATGGTGATCTTGGCCACCGTGTCCGGGACCCGCTTGAGGCACACCGCGATCTTCAAAGTCCGCACCCTCGTCGCTGGAGGATTTGTGGCTGGCGAAGCCGCGGCAAAGGTAGCGGCGGGGGCCGACGTGGGGTAGCGGGCAGGGCGGCAGCCGTGTTGCAGATTGACCGCCAT
>Ga0070707_100006883_pt1 | contig 10529 bp, 11 predicted proteins | sample KBSK5502metaG_FD_65468 | JGI IMG/M metagenome (GOLD analysis project Ga0070707, IMG submission 65468) | Corn, switchgrass and miscanthus rhizosphere microbial communities from Kellogg Biological Station, Michigan, USA - KBS K5-50-2 metaG | ecosystem: Host-associated > Plants > Roots >... | reverse complement strand
GCGGCCGTGTCGTCGGTCGAACGATCGTCCACCACGATCACCTCGAGCGGGCGATACACGCTCGCGAGCACGGACCGGACCACGGTCTCGATCGTCTCGGCCTCGTTGCGAGCGGGGATGATCACGCTCACCAGGCGCCCGGAGGCCACCGGCGCCTTCGTGAGATCGGGCTTGCGTCGCGCGAGGAAGGGAATGCCGAAAAGCGGGCCGAGCCAGGGGAGGGCCGGCCAGAGGGCGACGACGGTCATGCCGGGCCGGTTACCGCTTCCGCGCCTGGCTGACCGCCGCCAACTGCTGCTCGAGCGCCGCCAGTTGCCGCTGCACGTCGCTCGGGTCGTACTCGCTGCTGGGGAGCGGGACGCCGTTCTGGGCGAACAGCGTGGCCACCAGCGCGTCGGTGTAGCCTACCACCGCGACGGCGATCCCCTTGTCCAGCACGCGATTGAGGCGGAGCACGATGGCGAGACTCTGCCGCGGCCGCATGGTTGTGAACGCCGGCGCGAGATTGCGGATCAGGAGCTCGCGGAGATACTGGAGCTCCTCGACGACCTCGCCGGCCGCGAGGCCGCGCGCCGCCGCGACCCGCCCGTAGTGCTCGCACACGTGGATCCAGACGACGCCGGCTTCCCGGCGCAGCGCGCCGACCATGGCCGTCATCGCATCTATGATGAGACGGAACTCCCGCTCGACGGTCGCCCGCGGTATCGTGGGGGCTGCGGTGATCCGGTCGCCGAGCCAGTCGGCCCACTGGGCGACCATCAGATCCCGCGAATCTGCTATCACGCGACCGGCGGCGAGCAACGCGGGCTGCGAAGCGCGCACAGCCGTTCTCCGGTATTGAGGGCTCGTGAATCTACTCGGGGGGTGACGATGGGGTCAAAACGGGTCGTGCGGCCGCCGCGACTCGCGCCGGGAAGCCGCGTTGCGCTGGTGGCGCCGTCGGGGCCGATCCTCGAGCGCGACGAGCTCGCCCGCGCGGTGCAGCTCTGCCGCGAGCTCGGGCACGAGCCCGTGCTGGGTGCCCACGCCGCCCGCCGCTACGGCTACCTCGCGGGCGAGGACCCCGAGCGGCTCGCCGACCTGAACGCGGCCCTGCGCGACCCTGGGATCGACGCCGTCTGGTGCATCCGCGGCGGGTACGGCCTCACCCGCATCCTCGATCAGGTGGATCTCGCGGCGTTCGAGCGGCGGCCCAAGGCCGTCCTCGGCTTCTCCGACGTGACGGCGCTGCTGCTCGCGATCACGGGCCGGGCGGGCGTCGTCAGCTTCCACGCGCCCACCGCCCGCCAGCCGATGACCGCCTTCTCCCGCCACCACTTCGCGGAGGTCCTCTGGGTGGCCGAGCCCGCCGGCGTGCTGGAACGGCTCCAGGCGCCGGCCGACGTGCTGGTGCCGAGGAGCCCGCGGATCGTCACGCTCAACGGGGGCCGCGCCGAGGGGCCGCTCGTCGGCGGCAACCTCTCACTCCTCCAGTGCCTCGTCGGCACGCCCTGGCTCCCCGATCTCGACGGTGCGCTGCTCTTTCTCGAGGACGTCGGCGAGGACCTCTACCGGGTAGACCGGATGCTGTCCCACCTCCGGCTCGCCGGCCTGCTGGACCGGATCGCCGGCCTCGTCGTGGGACATTTCGCCGACATGAAGAAGGGCACTGCCGACGGCGCGCTCGGCTTCGACGAGGTGCTGGACCACTATGTCCGACCCCTCGGCATTCCCGCGGCCTTTGGCTTTCCCATCGGCCACGTGGACGAGCAGTGGACCCTGCCTATCGGGGTGCGCGCCCGGCTCGACGCCGGTGCGGGGGAGGTGGAGATCCTCGAGCCGGCGGTCTCCTAGAGCCCGGTGAGCCGGGCGCTCTCGTCCCACAGCCGCCGCGCGGCAGCTTCGTCGTACGAGAATTCAGTCGAGCGCTTGGGCTTGCAGCGGGCAAAGTAGGTGCCCGTGACGCCTTCCACGTCGGGCGACGTGGCGAGATAGAGCGGCGTCTCCGCTCCCTGCTCCGGAGTTCCGGCAAAGGCGCGCGTGAGCGGCTGCGAGATCGCGGGCAGCGGCAGGTACTGGAGCAGAAGCTTGGTGGCGATCACGCCGGGATGGAGGCAGTTGGCGGTGACGCCGGTGCCCGCGAGGCGCCGGGCCAGCTCGTAGGTGAACATCACGTTGCCCAGCTTCGCCAGCGCATAGGCCTTCACCGGCCGCCAGCCGCGCTCGAGCTGCAGGTTGTCGAAGTCGAGACGCTGGCCCTGGTGGGCCTCGGACGCGAGGTTGACGATGCGCGACGGGGCGGAAGCCTTCAGCCGATCGAGCAGCAGATTGGTGAGCAGGAAGTACGCGAGGTGGTTCACCGCGAACACGGTCTCGATCCCGTCCACCGTCAGCGTGCGTTTGGGCGTGACGAGACCGGCGCTGTTGATCAGCACGTCCAGCCGCGGGCAGCGCGACAGGACCTCGCTCGCCAGGCTTCGGATCGCGGCCTGGGAGGCGAGATCGGCGGCGAGCGCCTCCACCGCCTCGTTCCCGGTCGCCGACCGGATCGCCCCCGCCGCCTCGGCGCTCGCCGCCGCGTCCCGTGACACGAGCAGCACCCGCGCCCCGCGCCCCGCGAGCCCCTGCGCCGTCGCCCGTCCGATCCCCCGGTTGGCCCCGGTGACCAAGCAGGTCTTTCCGCGCAGCGTCAGATCAGGTGCCGGCTCAGCCATTCCACTGTCTCCTTCATCGCCAGGTCGAGCTCCGGCGTCGTCCCCCGCCAGGGATGCGCCGCGCCGAACGTGTGGCCCGCCCCCGTGACGGGGACGAAACGGGCCGTCCCGGGCGACGCCGCGCGGGCCAGCCGCTCCGCTTCGGCCAGCGGGACCGCGGGGTCCGCCGCGCCGTGCAGGATCAGCCATGGCGCAGTCACCCGGCCCGCGGCGGCGGGGATGTCGAGCGCGCCGTTCGCGTGGCGCTCCACGTCGTCGAGCGTGTCCGTGTAGAGGGGAAGGACTTGCCCGGTCCTCGTGTTCAGCACCTCGAGCTTGCCGGCGGAGCGCCACTGGGCGCGCTCGCCGTCGTCGGGCCAGCGCTCCACGGTCGAGATCGCCGCCCACGTCACCAGCGCCTTGATGCGCGGGTCTCGCGCCGCCTGGAGCACTCCCATGCCGCCGCCGCGCGAGTGACCGACCAGCCCGATTCGCGTCGGGGGCGCCGTGCCCAGCCCGCCGGCCGCGAGCGCCTCGAGCACGACGCCGATGTCGGCCAGCTCGGCGGAGAAAGTGTTGTGGCCGAACCGCTCGGGCCAGACGAACTCGCCGGCATCGTCCACGCCGCTGCCGCTGGCGTTGAACGAAACGGCACTGAAGCCTGCCTGTGCCAGCCGGTCGGCCAGCGGCGGAAACATGCCCCAGTCCTTGAAGCCCTTGAACCCGTGCACGACGAGCACGGCGGGCCGCGGGGTCGTGCGCCCGGCCGCGCGAACGTCCGTCAGGATCTCCCCGAGGGCACCGGCAAGAACGTGTTTGGTCAGGGATGGCGTTGCCATGGCCGGAAGCTATGCTCGACCCCGCCCATCCGCCGTACGGGCCCGTCACGCTCCCTCACGTGCGGAGCCTGGCCTCTGTAGCAAACACGCCCGATGGTTATTTTCCGGCATGCCCATCTTCGACTACCATTGCCCCTCCTGCGGCACGGACTTCGAGCGCCTGGTCCGGAACCGAACGACGGTGAGCTGCCCCCGGTGCAGCGAGCGCAAGGTCGAGCGCAGGATATCGCTCCCGGCCCGCCCGGCCACCGCCGGCAAGCCGGCCGATTTCAGCAAGCTCGGCCCCCCGCCCGGCGGCTGTTGCGGCGGGTCCTGCCACTCCCACAGCCACTGACTCAACTCCACCCGCTCCCCCCGACCCTGGCCAGTCTCGCCGAGCGCCTGGCCCGGCGGCCGCCGGTCGAAGTCCGGGACCCGGAGCGACGCTGGGCGGCCGTGGCGCTGATCGTGGCCCCGGATCCCGAGTCCATCCTCCTCATCCGCCGGGCCGAGCGTCTGGACGATCCCTGGTCCGGTCAGGTCGGGCTTCCGGGCGGACGCCGTGCGGACCGGGATGCGGACCTGGTGAACACCGCGATCCGCGAAACGGCCGAGGAGGTCGGGATCGACCTCTCCCGAGCCTCCCGCCTCGGCATCCTCGACGATGTGGCGCCGAGAACGCCGACCCTGCCGCCTGTGGCGGTCCGCCCCTTTGTGTTCGGCGTTCGCGCCCGCCCCCTCATCCGCCTCAATGCCGAAGTGGCCTCCGCCCACTGGGTTGAGCTGGGCGAGCTCCGCCGGCCCGGGCTCAATCGCGAGACCACGGTGATCGTTCGCGGGGCACCGCGCCTGGTCCCCGCCTACACGATGGACGGTCTGATGGTGTGGGGCATGACCGAGCGCATTCTGGGTTCATTTCTGCAAGCGATTTCCTGACAGGACTTTATCAGTGTAGCTGTCGCCATGGTGCCTTTATTGAGGCACTATGGTGGCTGGTCATTCATGCGTCGTAAACTTGACTTTAGTGAGGTCATATTCGATTTTTAGCCCGGCCTAATAATTGGATTCGTATGAACGCAGCCACCAGCCACGAGCCGCTCACCCGCTCGGTGGAAGACTATCTCAAGGTCATCTACAACCTCTCGCCCGAGGGCCGGGCGGCCTCGACCAGCGACATCGCGCACCGGCTGGAGCTGTCCGCCCCGTCCGTGAGCGGAATGATCAAGCGGCTCTCGGAGCAGGGGTATCTGGAGCACATCCCCTACAAGGGCGTCCAGCTCACCGCCGAAGGGCGGCGGGCCGCGCTCCGCATGATCCGCCGCCACCGGATCCTGGAGGCCTATCTCGTGGCGCGGCTCGGCTATACCTGGGATGCAGTGCACGAGGAGGCGGAGCGGCTGGAGCACGCCGTCTCGGACGGGCTGGTCGAGCGGATGGCCGACGCGCTGGGGAACCCTGACGCCGATCCGCATGGCGAGCCGATCCCGACCGCTGAGGGGTGGATCGAGGAGGTCGAGGCGACCCCGCTCGCCGACATCGCGACGGGGGAGACGGTCGAGGTCCGCCGCGTCACCGCGGGCGACCCCGATCGCCTTCGGTATCTGGCCTCGGTCGGCCTCCAACCGGGTGTGCTGGTGACCGTGCTCGAGCGGCAGCCCTTCAGCGGTCCCATCACGCTTCGGGTCGCGGGACACGATCGGGTGATCGGCCACGAGCTGGCCGAGAGCCTGCTGTGCCGGCGGGGTTACGAGTCGTGAGCGTCACCCACCCTCCGGCCGAGGAGCTTGCCGGGTGGCGCTACCCGCGCGCCCACCCGAGCCTCGCCGAGGTCTACGCCACCGTCCACGTCCCTCGGGCCCCGGGTTTCTGGCGGAAGGCCCTGGCGTTCGCCGGGCCGGGCTATCTGGTGGCCGTGGGGTACATGGACCCGGGCAACTGGGCCACGGACCTCGCGGGCGGCGCGCGCTTCGGCTATGCCCTGCTGAGCGTGATCCTGATCTCCAACCTGATGGCGATCCTGCTCCAGGCGCTGGCGCTCCGGCTCGGCATCGTGACCGGGCGGGACCTCGCGCAAGCCTGCCGGGACCACTATTCCCGCCCGGTCAGCTTCGTCCTCTGGGTGCTCTGCGAGATCGCCATCGCGGCGTGCGACCTGGCCGAGGTGATCGGCTCCGCCATCGCGCTCAACCTGCTGTTCGGGATCCCCCTGATCTGGGGTGTCTGCCTCACCGCGCTGGACGTGCTCCTGATCCTGGCGTTCCAGCACCGCGGGTTCCGCTACCTCGAGGCGTTCATCATCGCGCTGGTGCTGACGATAGGCGCCTGCTTCGCGCTCGAGCTGATTCTGGCGCGGCCCGACATGGCCGCGGTGGCCCGGGGACTCGTGCCCACGACGCAGATCGTGACGAACCCGGGGATGCTCTACATCGCGATCGGGATTCTCGGTGCCACGGTCATGCCCCACAACCTGTACCTGCACTCCTCGATCGTGCAGACCCGCCGGATCGGGCCGGACCCGGCGTCCAAGCGAGAGGCTATCCGCTTCGCCACCTTCGACTCGACCGTCGCGCTTCTCTTCGCGTTTTGCATCAACGCGGCGATCCTGATCATGTCGGCGGCGACGTTCCACTGGACCGGCCACCAGCAGGTGGCCGACATCGGCGACGCGCACCGGCTCCTCACCCCGTTGCTCGGCACCACGCTCGCGAGCGGGGTCTTTGCCGTGGCGCTGCTGGCGTCGGGGCAGAACTCGACCATCACGGGCACCCTCGCGGGGCAGGTCGTGATGGAAGGCTTCCTGAACATCCGCCTCCCCGCGTGGCTCCGCCGGCTCATCACCCGACTCATCGCGATCATCCCCGCGGTCATCGTGACGGCCCTCTATGGGCAGAAGGGGACGGGCGCGCTTCTCATTCTGAGCCAGGTGATCCTGAGCCTCCAGCTGTCGTTCGCCGTGGTGCCGCTGGTCCAGTTCACGGCCGAGCGCCGCAAGATGGGCGAATTCGCGACCGGCCCCGCGTTCCGGGGTCTCGCCTGGCTCGTGGCGGCGGCGATCATCGGTCTCAACGCCTGGCTGCTGCTCGGGACGTTTCGTGCATGGCTGGCGTGAGCCGCACCTGTGGGGCACCGCCGGCCTCGCAGGTGAGCTCACCTTCGTTGCGACCGGGCTTCTGGCGCTGGCTTTCGTGGTGGGCCGCCTCGATGCTCAGGAAACGCAGGATCCGCACGCCGCCCAGCCTGAGCGGCCGACCGTTGCCACGCATGCGGGAACGGTAGCCCCTGGTTGGCTCGAGCTCGAGACCGGGATCGAGGCCGACCGCTTCGAGGATGGCACTCATGCGCAGAGCTTCCCGACCTTCCTCAAGTTCGGGCTCGGCTCGCACCTGCAGCTCGGCATCGGAGTCCCGACCGTGCACCCGGCGGGATCGTCCTTCGGTCTGGGCGACGTCTATGCGAGCGTCAAATGGCGACTGCTCGACGACGCGCCGGTGGTGGGAGACTTCGCGATTCTCCCCTCACTGAAGCTTCCGACCGGGGCGGAGTCGGCGGGCCGGGGAACCGGCACAACGGATCTGTCCATCGTGGCCATTTCGAGCCACAGCATCGGCAACGTGGCCCTCGATATCAACCTGGGCTATACCCACCGAAGTGGCGACGGTACCGTCGCCCCGAAGAATGCGTCGGTCTGGACTGTCTCTACCGGTGGACCGGTGAATGGCCGGCTCGGATTCGCGGCCGAGATTTTTGGCTTCCCGGCGACCTCCGGACCCGCCGGGAGGGACGGGATCGTGGCACTCCTCGGCGGTCCCACGCTGACTCTAAAGGTCTGGCTCGTCCTCGACGCGGGCGTGATCATCCCTCTCGCCGGACCTCAGCCCAGCGCCCTGTACACCGGCCTGACATGGAATGTCGGGAGGGTCTGGCAGTAGCGGTTCAGCCCGCCTCAGGAAGGACTCGGCTCCGCGCCCGGCGGCTCCATCTCTTCCTCGAGCGGGGGCTCGTCCAGCGGCTTCAGTCCCTCTCCGTGATCGATCGCCCGCAGCAGGCGCGCCAGAAACCGGTCGCGCTGGGCCCGGAGCTCGCCCGGATCCTCGTCGTACTCCCGCTCGATGAGCCGGATCAGCCGCTGGTGGTCTTCGTGGGAGAGGCTCTGCCACCGGGCCAGCCCGCGCCAGACGACCTCCTGCTTCTTGAGCTCCTCGCTCAGAAACAGGCCCGGCCCCATGGCTCCGGCACCCATCACCTGGGTGAGGTGCGGGCCGGCTGCAGTCCACTCGATGGCGGGGCCGAGCGAGACCAGGCGGTCGACGTCGGCGAGGTTCACCACGCCCTCGAGTACGAGATCGATGCACTCGCGCCAGACCGCGGCGAGGATGCGCCCGGTCGCGTTGCCCGGGACTTCGCGGTGCAGCACGACCGTTTCCCGGCCGAGGCGCGAGAGCCACGCCTGGACGGCGAGCGTGCAGGTCGGGTCGGTCCGGGGTCCCGGCACCAGCTCCACCAGCGGCGACATCTCCACCGGATCGAGCGCGAACGCGACCAGCAGCCGCTCCGGCCGGCGGAGCCGCGAGCTGAGCGCGCTTGCGTGCATGGTGCCGGTAAAGCTCACCGTGATCACGCCGAGCCGCGCGACCTGCTCGACCTGCTCCAGCAACCGCTGCCGCCCGGCCGGGTCCAGGGGCATGACCTCGAGGATCAGGTCGGCGTCGCCGACAGCGTGCAGGAGGCTGCGACCGATGCGGAGGGAGTCGAGCGCGCCGGCCGCGGCGAGGGGGTCCGCCCGGCCGATGTCGGTGAGTCGGCGCACCCGCTCGCCGATGTCGTTATTGGCGCGTTGGAGGAGGGAGGACTCCGGGTCGTACAGGGACACCGGCCATCCGCGGCTCAGCGCGAGCGCCGTCCAGCCGCGCCCGCGATGACCCGCACCGATCACGGCGACCCGCGGCCGGTCCCGCTCGTCGTCCATGCCTTCCTTTGGGGCTGGGTGAGCAATGCGTGTTAGGATAATACCCAACCGGCGGCGGCGCCGCCTCCCTGTCCACCTTCGCGTATGCTTAAGTCCATGACGCTTGCCGAGACCTCCGCGGCCACCCGTATTCTCGGGCGGGCACTGATCGATACCTTCGCGGCCGCGTGGACCCGGGGGGACGTGGAGCTGATCGCGTCGGTCTTCTCGCCCAACGCGGTGTTCGTCGAGACGCCCTTCTCGTCTCCGGTTAACGGGGCGGAGGCGATCCGGTCCTACTGGAGTGACGTACCCTATCACCAGTCCGAAATCAGCGCCGCCTCCGGCGAGATCTTAAGCGCGGGGCCCTGGTTTTCCACCGAGTTCAAGTGCACCTATCGCCGCCGCCGGACCGGAGAGTGGGTGGAAGCCCGGGGCGCGATCTTTTGTGAGACCGAAGATGGCAAGATCAGCGAGATGCGGATGTACTGGCATCGGTGGAACGGCGGCCGGGAGACAAGCAAGCCCTGAATGGTGGGGTGGGGGAACCCCAGGGGTGGGCCGTTTGTACCACATCAGGGACGGCGGGTCCGCGCCGAGCGGCGGCTAAGTTCCCGTCTTTGCTGTTCGTTACGCAATGGCACGCCGCTCGCTCTGCGGGGCTTGACGGTTCCCCGCCTTTGAGCATCATAAGAATCATAGAGTTGTAAGGTGTCGGGAGGGTCCCATGTTCTCCGCGTTATTGCTATCGGCTTTCGCTTTCGGCACCCCGCCGGCCCCGGTGGTGTCGCCGGCTGCCTCGCATGACGATCCAGCCATCCGCATCTGGCTGAGCAACGACGGTCGCTATCAGCGCGGTGACCAGGCCAAGGTTCAGGTCAAGACCCGCGACGACGGGTACCTCCTGGTGCTCAACGTCGATCCCGACGGCCGGGTGAGAGTGCTCTTCCCGCTCGACCCGCGGGACGACGACTTCGTGCGGGGCGGAAAGAAGTATCAGATCGTGAGCCGGGGGGGACGGGAGGGATTCGACGTTTCCAACCGGTCGGGACAAGGGACCGTCTACGCGGCGGTTTCCCGCGCGCCGTTCCGATTCGACGGGTACGTCGTCGGTGACCACTGGGATTTCTCTGCGCTGGACGACATCCGGATCTCGGACAAACCCGAAACCGAACTGAACGAATTCGTTCGGCGGATCGCCGGCGGCGACTTCGACTATGATGTCCTGGGCTACGACGTCTTCGAGCACGTGGTCTACGGCAATCCCGACGCGGTCCTGTACGACGACCACGTTTACGACTACGGGTACGGCTATCCGGGCTGGGGCTACGGTGGATGTGGGTATTGGGGCTGCGGCGGGACGAGCATCTTCATCGGCGTGGGGTTCGGGCGTCCGTTCCGGCCGTTCTTCTTCGACCCGTTCTTTGACCCGTTCTTCTTCAATCCGTTCTTCTTCAATCCGTTCTTCTTCGACCCGTTCTTCTTCGACCCGTTCTTCTTCCGGCCCTTCCCGGTATTTCCGCGGTTCCCCCACCCGGGGTTCTTTTTCCCGACCCGCCCGTTCCCCGTCAGGCCGTTCGGCGGCGGGTTCTTCGCGAGCCCCTGGCGGGTCCGCGGAGGCGATCCCCTCGCCCCGGGCGGGTTCCAATGGTGGAGGGGGCGGCAGGCGACCTTCGGTTCGTCGGCTGTGCTTGCGTCGGCCTATCGCAGCGGGTTCGGCCGCCGGCTTGTGGTCCCGGCCCGCGCACCGACCGCGACACCCGTGCGGGGTACAGTGGCGACGACCGATGCCGGCACCACCAGGCGCCGCTCGCTCGACATGACGCCGGGCCGGATCGAGTCCGCCCGGTCGCGGTCGCGGATCATTCAGCCGACCGAAACCGCCAGCGGTCCGGTAGCCCGGCGGGCGGTCGACCGGAAGGAAACCTGGGGCGGCCGCGTAGCGGACGGGGTCTCCGCGCGCGGCAACGACGGCGGGAGACGGGCGAGCCCACAGGACTGGGGCGGCTCGCCACAGGCCCGGCCATCGCGGGCCGAGATCATCCGGCGCGATCGCGCCGAAGCGGGCCGAGTCGATACCAGGGGGTATGAAGG
>Ga0070707_100006882_pt1 | contig 10529 bp, 10 predicted proteins | sample KBSK5502metaG_FD_65468 | JGI IMG/M metagenome (GOLD analysis project Ga0070707, IMG submission 65468) | Corn, switchgrass and miscanthus rhizosphere microbial communities from Kellogg Biological Station, Michigan, USA - KBS K5-50-2 metaG | ecosystem: Host-associated > Plants > Roots >... | reverse complement strand
GACCTCGTCATCAAGCTTCGTCGAGAGAACCCGGACGCAGTGTTGGCGGGGCTGGACCCATACTCCTACGCGCGCTTCTTCCAAGCCATGCAGCGGTCGGGCTGGCATCCGAAGTTCGGCGGCCTCGGCCTCGACAAGCCGAGCGCACAGAAAGACTATGGAACGCAGGTCTACGGCGCGGAATCACTCACGTCGGTGACCGAGGCGCAGGACCATCAGAGCGATCCTGCGATCAAGGACTACCAAGACACCGTTCGCCATTACTTCCCGAACCAGATGGAGGCGATCGACTACTTCAGCGAGGGCGACTGGGTCGCAGCGAAGGTCTTCGTCGAGGCGGTCCGGCGCATCGGGAAGAACCCAGTGAACCGCAAGTCGTTGGTGGACGCGCTCAACACCATCAAGAACTTCGAAACCGGACTGACGGTCCCGATCTCGTACTCGGCGGGCTCTTCGCACGATCCGAACCATTGCTTCAATTGGATCCGGAACGAGAACGGCGTCTGGACGACCTACTCGGATTGGGTGTGCATCCAAGGACCATGACGCAGAACAGGAGCAGGACTGATGCGTGAGAAGATCGCAATCGTCTTCATGACGCTCAGTGCGGTTGCAACCCTCGTGCTGGGCGGGGCGGTGGTGCACGAGCTCGGCAAGAAGACGACCGTTCAAGCCGCCGTAAACCAGCCCGCTGCGACGGGGAGTCAGCCGACGACGTCAGGCTCGGCGCCGACGTCCGGGATACAGGGCACGCAAGGACACACCGTCACATCAGGCGGACAGCAAGGCACGGCAGCGACCAACCTGTCGACCGCGACGACGGGCGTCGCGAACGGCACCATCACCGTCGGCGGCATCTACGACGAAACGGGACCGTTCGACGCGACCGTCGAGCGAGACACGGTTCGTTCCTACTTCCAGATGATCAACGCGCAGGGCGGTGTGAACGGCTACAAGTTCACCCTCGTCGACTGCGACTCGGCATACGACCCGACCCAGGCGCACCAGTGCGCGCAGAAGCTGGTATCGCAAGGGGTGCTCGCGATCGTCGGCTGGCTGTCCGTATCCGGGGAGCAGCCTGAAACTTCTTACTTCACGCAGCAAGGCGTGCCGATCATCGGCGGTCTGGGCGTTCCGTCCGAGTTCTCATCGCCGATCTCCTTCCCGACGAACGGGAACTTCGTTCGGTACGGAACGGCGATGGGCGCGCACGCGGTGGATCTCAACATCCACAAGCCGGGGATCGTCATCGTCAACACGAACTTCATCCAGCCGGTGCAGAAGGCGCTGCAGGACTCGTTGCACAAGCACGGCATCACGGAATCGAGCGTCAACCCTGTCGACCCCACGAAGGCCGATTACACCGACGTCGTTCTGAAGCTCCGCCGAGAGAACGCAGACTCGATCATCGCCGGGCTCGACCCGTTCTCGTATCAGCGACTGTTCCAGGCGATGGAGCGGCAGTCGTGGTTCCCGACGGTTCTGGGCCTCGGCCTCGACAAGGCGTCGGCGAACGACGGCTACGGGAAGGCCGCCGACAACGCCCAATCGCTCACGCCGGTGCTCGAGCCCGCAGACCATATGAGTCAAGCAGCCATCAAGGAGTACTACGACGCCGTCAAACGCTATTACCCGAGCCAGGTCCCTGCGCTCGACGTGTACACGGAAGGGGACTGGATCGCGGCCAAGCTGTTCGTGGATGCGATCAAGAAGATCGGTACGAACCCGATCAACCGGAAGAGCCTCGTCGACGCCCTCAACAGCTTCAAGAACTATGACACCGGCGGTCTGACTGTCCCGCTCTCATACGGCGCTGGGAACCACGACCCCGACAAGTGTTTCCAGTGGATCCAGAAGAGGTCGGGCGTATGGACGACGTACTCAGGTTGGAAGTGCTTCTAGCCGTGGGCGGGGGGACTGACTGATGGGCATCCTGGCTTCGGGGTGGTCGCTCTTACCGAGCTTCACCGTGATCGGTCTCGTGCTTGGAGGGACGTACGCGCTCGCGGCGATGGGCTTGGTGCTGATCTATCGCGTGTCCGGGGTGCTGAACTTCGCCCACGGGGCTGTGGCGATGTTCTCGACGTTCATCGCATACCAGGTCGCAGTTCGATGGCATCTGCCGTCGGTCGTCGGTCTTCTTGCGGCGATCGCAGCCGGGATGGTTATCGGCTACATCGTCGAGCGGCTCACGATGCGGCCGTTGACGGGACGTCCGGCGCTGACGAAGGTCGTGATCACGATCGGGTGGCTCCTGATCCTCCAGGCGGGCGCGGGGCTGATCTGGGGCGCAACCTCGTATCACGAGCCCGTGCACCTCGTCAGCCGAAGCGGCTTCCGGTTGATCGGCACCCAAGTCGTCATCGGGTACGACCAGCTGACGACGCTGATTGTCGCGCTCGTCTTCGCGGTCGCGACCGCATTGCTCCTGAAGCGCACGATCCTTGGAACTTCGATGCGCGCCGTGGCGGATGACCCCGACACAGGGAAGCTGTGGGGGATCAGTGTGAATCGTGTCACGGCGGCGTCTTGGATGGCCGGGTCGGCGATGGCGGCAGTCGCCGGCGTGCTCATCACGCCGTTGATCAACTTCAACACGTACTCGCTCACCTTGATCGTGATCGACGCGTTCACAGCCGCGTTGATCGGCAGGCTCACGAGTCTCCCGTGGACCTTCGTCGGCGCGATGTTCTTGGGGATCGCCGAGACGTATCCGCGCGCATTCTTCAACGGAGCCGGCGTCAGCTCCCTCGTCGCGTTCATCCTCATGCTCGCCACGCTCGCCTTCTTGTTCCGGCCGGGCTTCTCACGAGGGAGAACCGTATGAACCCGGCGACGGCTCGGCGGGCTTCGGTTTTCGCGGGCATCGTGCTTGCCGTTGCGATCCCCGGGCTCATGACCGACTACTACCGATCGCTTGCAGCGCTCGCGGTGATCGTGGCGATCCTCATCCTGTCGCTGAACCTGCTGACGGGGTTCGTCGGACAGATCTCCTTCTGCCAGTACACCTTCGCCGGTTTGGGAGCGATGACCGTCGGGGCGCTGTCCGGCGCTCAAGGTCACCACTGGAGCTTCTGGATCTCGATGCCGCTCGGTGTACTCTTCGCGGCCCTGGGGGGCTTCCTGGTTGGGATCCCCGCCCTTCGGCTCTCGGGGTTGTTCCTGGCGATCCTCACGCTCGGTGTCGCTCTGGGAGCTGATCGGTATCTTTTCGCGAACGGCACCTGGAACTCGTTCACCGGTGGCGTCAACCCGCGAACACCATCTCGACCGACGCTGTTCGGCTACCACCTCACCGGCCAATACTCGTTCTACCTCTTTGCCTTCGTGATCTTCTTGCTCGTTGCGCTCTTGGTTTGGAACATGCGTATCGGAAAGACGGGCCGCGTCTTGCGCGCGATCCGTGAGTCGGAAGTTGCGGCTTCGACGATGGGTCTCAACCTCGTCAAGTGGAAGCTCGCGGCTTTCACCGTGTCTGCAGCGATCGCGGGTCTCGGCGGCGCACTGCTCGCCGTTCAGATCGGATCGGTCAGTCCGGCGTCGTACGACTTCCTGCACTCGATAACCCTCGCAGCTGTTGTCGTCGTCGCCGGTGTCGGCTCGCTCGCCAGCGCAGCGATAGGCGGCCTCTTCGTCTGGTGGGTGCCGGAACTCCTCAACCACCTCGGCGTGAACGCTCAATTCTTCCCGTTGATCCTCGGCACGCTGCTCGTCACGCAGCTCGTCTTCGCGCCGCAGGGCGGCGTCGTCAAGCTCCAGCACGACCTCGGGAAGTTGCTCAAGATCGGCGGCCGAAGAGCCGCACTCGAGCCCGAGCTCGCGGAGGTGCTCTAGCGATGGCGATGCTCGAGCTGAAAGGCATCTCGATCCGCTTCGGCGGGGTGCAGGCGCTCGACGACGTTACGTTCTCGTTGAAGCGCGGCGAGATCCTCGGTCTCATCGGTCCGAACGGCGCCGGCAAGACGACGCTGTTCAACTGCGTGAGCGGCGTGCTGAAGGCCGACACCGGGACGATCACGTACGAAGAGCAGGATCTCAAAGGCCTCAAGACCGACGCGCGTGCGCACCTCGGCATCGCGCGCACATTCCAGAACTTGCAGCTGTTCGCTTCGATGACGGTGCTCGAGAACCTCATGGTTCCCCTCGATGCGTTCGCGGCGCGAGGGATGGTCGGCGACGCTTTCCGCTTGCCCCGCGCGCGCTACGAAGAGAAGAAGGCAGAAGAGCACGCACGCGCGATCCTGCACTTCCTCGGCCTGACCGAGCACACCGAAACGATCGCGGGTTCGCTCAGTGTCGGCCTGCAGCGCCGGGTCGAGCTCGGGCGCGCGCTCTGCTTGCGGCCGAAGTTGCTGCTCCTTGACGAGCCGGCCGCCGGCCTCGACGCCGTGGAGACGGCTGAGCTGGCCGCCCTGCTGCCGGAGATCCGCGCGCGTTTCGGCATCACCATGCTGCTCGTTGACCATGACATGGCGCTGGTTATGAAGGCGTGCGACTACATCTACGTGCTGGACTTCGGGAAGCTCATCTCCGAGGGCCCGCCAGCGCGTGTGTCGAGCGATCCACAGGTCGTCAAGGCCTACCTCGGCGAAGCGGAGGAGGTCGCCTGATGGCGCTTCTCGAGACGCGCTCCCTGCGCACCGGGTACGAAGGGATCCCGGTCGTCTTCGGCATCGACATCGAGGTGAACGAGGGCGAAGTCGTTGCGCTGCTCGGATCGAACGGCGCCGGCAAGACGACGACGTTGCGAGCGATCTCCGGGATGATCAAGCCGATGTCCGGCGACATCATGTTCAACGGCCGCCACATCGGTGGCATGGCAGCCGAGAAGATCGCGCGCGCGGGGCTGATCCACGTCCCGCAAGGCCGCGGCATCTTCCCGAGCCTCGGCGTCGAGGAGAGCTTGCGTCTGGCCGCAGCGATGGCGAAGGTGCCGCGCGGCGACCTCCAAGCAGGTCTGGACGAGGCATACGCATTGTTCCCCCGGCTTCAAGAGCGCAGGACCCAGGCTGCGGGGACGCTCTCCGGCGGCGAGCAGCAGATGCTGACGCTCGCGCGCGGGATCATCTCCCGGCCCAAGCTGCTCATGATCGACGAGATGTCACAAGGGCTCGCGCCGTCCCTCGTCGCCGAGCTGTTCCAGATCGTCGCCAAGTTCCCCGAGCGCGGCCTTTCTGTCTTGCTTGTCGAGCAGTTCGTTGGGCAAGCGCTCGCCGTCGCGAACCGCGCGTACGTCTTGAAGAAGGGCGAGATCGAGTACGAAGGCTCGGCGCAGAAGCTCGCGAAGGACGAAGACTTCGTGCGCGCGTCGTACCTCGGCGAGAGCGGCGAAGAGCCCGCACCCGCCGCAGAGGAGCCGGCGGCCGGGGAGGCTGCTCGCCCTGCCGTGACGGCACCCACACCGATCTACGAGAAGGTCAGCGTCTCGCTTCCCCCCGCGCTCGTGCGCGGCTTGGAAGAGCGCGCTGCGCGCGAAGGCATCGACCCCGCAGAGCTGGTGCGCAAGGTCGTCGAAGGCAACCTCGAGGAGCTCGCGACGACCAACGGATCTTCAACCAATGGTGCAACGAAACCGAAACGGAAACGAGTCATCGGAGGGAGGCGTCGTGCGTCATCCTAAGCAACGGCGGATGATCCGCCGGATGTTCAGCGCATGGGTCGCGCTGTCCACCCTAGGGGTTGGGATGATGGTCCTCGCAACCGGCGCGCGGGCGGCGACGATCTATGACGTCGTGAACATGACGGTCAATGCGTCGTCGATCCACGTCATCGGAAACTCGAATGCGTTCCCGAACTTCCGTACCGGCGCGATCGACAACTCCTACGCGTACGCACACGCGCACGTCGACGGGTCGCCGTTCTCGCAGGGCCGCTCGAGTCCGCTCGACACCGGCCCGCTCGTGCAGCTGCAAGCGGCGACGAACCCGGTGAAGCCGTTCGCGCAGCCGCAGTACGCCGACGTGCGCTTCCCGCCGACGGCGACCCAGCCGCAGGAATTCTGCTTCACGCAACTGATCCCGTTCCTCGCGAACCAGGCGGGCGCGCCGCAGCAGACGGTCGGACCGTGCCAACGCGCGGTCGGGTACGCGCAGGCCTTCGCACGCGAGAACTACGCCTTCGCGCAAGCCAATGAATTAGGGGACACCGGCGAGCAGCCTGCCGTGGCCTCCTCGCCGGCACCGTCACCTTCCCTCCCGCCCATCGGAGGCGCGCCGTCGACCGGCAGCTCCAACAACGCGCCGACCACGCCGACCGTCCTCAAGACGCTCCCCGTCGCAGTCACGTTCAAGCCGCTCAGCCCGCAGCTGGTGGCGCTCAATACGGCGCTCCTCGCGTGGCGCGCGCGCTGGCTCACGGCGGACGACGCCGCCCGGTTCCCCGCGCACATGGCAGCGACGAGCACGCCCGACGGCGCGGATGGGATGTCGGCGATCAGTGAGACGACGTTCGATCCCGCGACCGGAGTCCTGAAGCTGCGTGGTGACTCGCGCGTCGCGCGCGTCAGCCTCGGCAGCGGGGCGATCATCCTCCACGGCGTGCACACGATCATCACGATGATCGACGACGGCAGTGGTCCGAAATCGACGATGTCGATGAGCGTCGCGAGTGCCGAGGTCGGCGGCGTCCCGGTTTCGATCGGGCTGGACGGCGTCTCGGTGGACGGCACCCAGGTCCCCGGCGTCGGTGACGCGATCCAGCAGGCGAGCGATCAGCTCAACACCGCACTCGCGCAAGCCGGCTGGTCGATCGTCGCGGCGAAGCCGAACATCGTTCAGTCGAGCGGGGAGAAGACGATCGATGCGTCCGCGGTGCTGGTGAAGTTCGCACCCGCTGCTCCCGCGCCCGGCGTCCCGACCATATTCACGGACTACTGGATCGGCCAAGTGTTCGCAGACCAGCTCGGGACGGTCGGCTCGCCGCTCGGCAGCGGTGGCGGCGGCGGATTCCTCCCTGGCTCGAACGGGACACCGGGCTCGACGCAGTTCATCCCGGGCACGAACGGCACACCGGGGTCGTCGGGCTCGATCGGCCAGGGCGCAGCGAACGTCGGCGGGCTGCAGCGCTTGCTCAAGGAGAAGCCGCTGTACCTGTTGCTGCTCTACTTCTTGTGGCAGGTCATCATCATCGGCACCGGAGCGAGCCTGTGGTGGCTCAGGATGGGAGGGAAGCCCGCATGACCGTGATGGCTCAGCGTATGCGCCGCTTCGTCCCGACGGGACGCCGCGAAGAAACCGCGCGCGTCGTTTGCCCGGTCGACAACTACTCGTTCGCGCCGAAGTACACGAGCGGCGTCTGCCCGCTCTGCGGCTACAAGCCCGAAGGTCTCGAGTTCCACGCGCCGTTCGCTGCGCGCGTCGACTGGTTCTGGCCGAGCCTGGCGTTCATGCTCGCCGCGTCGGTCGCGATGAGCATCCTTGTCATCATCACCTACACCCACAAGTAGAAAAAGCAAATCCCCCAGGCGGGGCCGGGGGATCGCTTCCCTAGGGGGGGCTTTGCTTTTCGGTTCTCAAGTCTGCTGACCGGACGGCAAAGCCGCCCATCTCTTAAGAACGTCGGCTTGGATCTCGGGGAACTTGAGGGCAAAAAGTGATTGCCCGGAATGCCCGATTCGTCCAGGGGCTTACGGGTAGCGGATGATCCCTTCGCGCGCGGCCGTCGCGACCGCCTCGAGCTTCGAGTGCGCCTGCAGCTTCGTGATGATGTTCTGCACGTGATGGCGGACCGTATGCACGCTGATAACGAGCTTGTCGGCGATCGCCTGGTTCGCGAGCCCCTCGGCCAACAGCGAAAGCACCTCGATCTCGCGTGACGTGAGGTCCGCGCCGACCCCGCGCTTCGTCGGGCGCAGCTTCGGCAGCAACCGCGCGAGCATCGCCGGCGAGATAAGGGCCTCTCCGGCGGCAGCCGCGCGCACGGCGCTGACGACCTCCTCGATCACCTTGTGCTTGGTGACGTAGCCCGAGCAGCCTGCCTCGATCGCCCGCACGAGCACGCCCTCGTCGGTGTACGACGTCACCATGACGACCTTGGTTTCGGGCAGCTCGGTTTTGATGCGCTCGGCGGCGTCCACGCCAGTGCCGTCGGGCAGCTCGTAATCCATCAGCACGACGTCTGGGGCATGCATGCGAGCAGCCGCAACCGCCTCCTCGACGGACCCTGCAGTGCCGACGACGACGATGTCGTCTTCCTCTTGGAGGGAGCGCACGACGCCCTGCGCGAACATCGCGTGGTCGTCGGTCACCAGGACGGTGATCTTGCCTTCAGCTCGCATAAACCTCCGCTTTTCGGCGGAGGGTATCACAGGCTTTTGGGCCGAACGGGACTTCCGTCCCGGGCGCTACGCCAGGGCGCGGCTCCGTTGCGAGCGGACGCTGAGCAGGTTCTTCACGCCGGAGACGCCGTCCAGGCCCGCGATCAACGAGCCGACGACGCGGACGTCGCTCTCGTGATCGACCTCGCCCTCGACGAGCACTGTGCCGCCGTCGATGTCGATGTCGATGTTGTAGTCGGGAGGCGCGAAGCGGCACCGCCAGAGCAACCGCTCGATGCTGCGCTGCAGCGTCAGGTCGCTGCTGCGGAGCAGCCTCAGCAGCTCTGGGCGCGCGAGGATGCCGACGAGGATCGTGCCGCGCAGCACCGGTACGTGGCGCACGTTCGATTCGAGCATGCGGCGCCCGATCTCGGTCGGGTCGTCGTCCTCCTGCACCGGCGACGTCGGCGGCGTCATGACGTCCGCGGCCCGCAAGCGCGCGGACCACGTCGACCAATCGGGATCCGGTCCGGCGAGGGCTGCTCGCAGAAGGCGCGCGGCACGGCCGGGTCCGCGGACGGCTGAGTCGGTGGGCAGGAGGTCGCTTTCGGCGATGATGCCGGCGAGGCGTCCGTCGGCGCCGAGCACCGCCGCGACGCCGCTCGATCCGAGCACCGCGCGCGCGACATCGAGGAGCGAGGTGTCGCATCGCACCGAGACGAAGTCTCGCCTCATGACATCTTTGATCTTCATCGGGCCTCCGACGCCGTACGTGTTCAGTGTGGGGACCGTGAGTGCTCTGCGGGAGGAGCAGGTGTTGGGGTCGCGGTAGGCAGGATGCGCTAGCCCGAGTTTCCAACCACCGTATTTGGTGACGATTCGCTCTCCATCGCAACGCGCAAGTTGTCGAGCAGAACGCGCACGGTCGTTTGTGCGGCGTGCTGCGCGACGAGTGAATCGTCGATGCCGCCGGTGACCGGCTCTGGTTCGCGGTATGCGCCCAGAAGCGACAAAGAGGTCTTGTCCTCTTCCGCCTTGGAGATGAGCATTCGCGCCTCAAGCGTCGTGAATACGCAGCGGTAGCCGTTCGTTTCGATGTGGATCCCGATCTCGATCGCGTTGCCTTCCACGAGGACCGTCGGGCGGCCGAGCGTCACATCGACCGTGCGCGGCCCTTCGGCGCGCGCGGAGAGCCCGGGCTTCAGGCGCGCGCGCAGATCGGCGCCTGCTTGCTCGCCCCGGTGGGCAGCCAGCCGCAGGAACGGCTGCAGCCATTCGGTCTCATCGTGCGACAGCAGCTGGTAGACCTCATCCACCGGCCGGTCGATCGTGATCCGCTCTTCGACGGTGCTCACTAGGCGCGCGCCTCCTGCGATGCGGCTTCGTTACCGCGCCTCTATTGAGCCACGAGCGCCCCTCATCCGGGAGGGGCGCTCGTACTAATCATGCTGGTGTCGCCGTGCTATCAGGCTGCTTTCGCGCGGCGGAACCACCGCTGGCCGTGTTCCGTGGATTCCGTTTCGTCCGAAACGAGCAGCGGGATCGCGCCGCCGATCATGACGAGCAGCCCTGCCGCGACGACCACCCACGTCGCTGCGAGGAAGTGGAACGGCGCGACCTTGTTGTAGTTGCCGATGTTGCGCTCGAACGTCGCCGTCAGCCCGGTCACCTTGTCCGTAGCGTCGGGCAGTTCGATGACTGCCTTCGCCAGCGCGGGGAACTGACCCGTGAACGTTCCGATCAGCTGCGAGGCGGGAATGTGCTGCGCCGTCGCGATGGCGTTGAGCACAGGACCGGTCAGCTCGGTGGCCATCGCGTTCAACTGTGTCATCGCTCCCCGCGTGGCGGTGATCTGCTGCTGCGTGAAGAACGGTTTCATCGCGCGGTTCAGCGCATCGGCGTCCGACGTCTTCGAGGGAAGTGAGAACGCGAAGACGCCGATGATCAACAGCGCGCCGAGGCCGACGGCCACCGCCGACGTGGTGCGCGCGCGCGCCAAACCGAGGCCGATGAACACGACGCCGCTTCCGAGGAGCAGCCACGGCACAACGGTCGTGCTGATGCTCTTCGCGGGGATAGCAACCGCGGAACGAAGGTGCGGGTCTTGCGCGGCGATCACGCCGAGCAGCTTCTCGAAATTCGCCGCCGTGAGCGGGATCTGCTGCACGGCCGACGCGAGCGCCGGGAACTGCTGTTGCGCGATCGTGGCGAACTGTTGCGGCGTCAAGTGGAGCAAGCCGGCGAGCGCGGGTATCCCGGTCGTCTGCAGCTCGGT